>Ga0307477_10001770_pt1 | contig 17533 bp, 13 predicted proteins | sample atmos_gasesECM2C_FD_203316 | JGI IMG/M metagenome (GOLD analysis project Ga0307477, IMG submission 203316) | Hardwood forest soil microbial communities from Morgan-Monroe State Forest, Indiana, United States - atmos_gasesECM2C_515 | ecosystem: Environmental > Terrestrial > Soil > Temperate...
GACCGCGGAGCCCACTCTATCCTGAAGAGCAAAGTGAAGCTTGGCGCTGACGCCTCCGCCGCCGCTGGCCCTGTTGGACGTAATGCTTCCGCCGAAACCGACGTCACTATGCGCGCTGAAATCCTGACCTATTCGCGTGCGCGCGGCCTCTTCGCGGGTATCTCCCTCGCTGGCTCCTCCGTTCGCCCCGACAACGACGCCAACGCTCGCATTTACGGGAAAAAAGTCGAAGCGGAGAGCATCATCTTCAAGGGAGCCGTCGCTGTTCCGCCGGCCGCCCAAAAACTGATCTCTTTGCTAAACCAGAAATCTCCGAAGAACAAATAGCCACGTCCAGGGCATACAGAAGTTTTTCCGAAACAATCGAAAAGGTGGCCTTAGGCTCGGCGCTAAGTCGGCGGCTTTGTCTTTTCTAGTACTTGGGTGTTATCCCAGGTTGTAGAACACATTCTGATGTGAACCAAGGGACTGTAGGCTTGGAGCGAGTAAACATCCGTTGCTGCGTCGTCGGTGCCGGCCCTGCCGGCATGATGCTTGCGTATCTTCTGGCCCGCGCTGGCGTGGATGTTTTGGTCCTCGAAAAACACGCCGATTTTCTTCGCGATTTTCGCGGCGACACGATTCACCCCTCTACTCTCGAGCTTATGCACGAGCTGGGCCTGCTCGAAGAGTTCCTTCAGCGTCCTCACGACGAAGTGCGCCAGCTCAACGGCTGGATCGGCGAATCCCGGTTGCGTCTGGCTGATTTCACGCATCTTCCAACGCATTGCAAATTCATCGCTTTCATGCCGCAATGGGATTTTCTTAATTTCCTCGCCGAACAGGCCAGGCGCTATCCGTCATTTAGCCTGCTGATGAATACCGAAGCGACCGATCTGCTCGTCGAGGACGGGTTGGTTACCGGCGTCCGGGCAAAATCAGCACAAGGTCAGCTCGAAATTCGCGCCGGTCTCACTATTGCCGCAGATGGCCGCCATTCCGTCATTCGTCAAAAAGCTGGCCTCGAAATCATCAATCTCGGCGCGCCCATGGATGTCCTCTGGATGCGTATTTCGCGCGCTGAGAGCGATCCGTCGATTACGCTGGGCCGCATTGATGCCGGCAAATTCCTAGTGATGCTCAACCGCCGCGCGTACTGGCAGTGCGCCTTTGTCATTCCCAAAGGCGACTATGACGAGCTTCGTGCGCGCGGCCTGCCCGCGTTTCGCGCACAACTTGCCGAGCTGGCTCCCTTTCTGCGCGACCGAGTGGAAGAACTCGCCGACTGGGACCAGATCAAGCTGCTCACGGTGGTGGTGGATCGCCTCAAGCGTTGGTGGCGCCCAGGCCTGCTTTGTATCGGTGACGCGGCCCATGCGATGTCGCCGGTCGGCGGCGTGGGCATCAATCTGGCGATTCAGGATGCCATCGCCGCCGCCAATATTCTTGCCGAACCGCTACGCACTCGCGCGGCACGCGACCCCGAACTGGCTGCCGTGCAAAAGCGCCGCGAATTCCCCACCCGCGCGACACAACGGATGCAAATTGCCGTCCAAAATAACGTGATCAAGCGCGTCCTCGGCAGCACTCGCGTCAAAGCGCCCTGGATTCTCAAGCTCGTCGACCGCTGGCCTCTCTTGCAGCGCATCCCGGCGCGGCTCATCGGCATGGGTTTCCGCCCCGAGCACGTAAAGACACCAGCCGCGGCGCCTTCCCCGCACGCTTAGTATTTCGGCGTTATTCCCAGGTTGTAGAACACAAAAGAATAAATATCCCGCGTCTGCTCCAGCCTCTTCGTGGTGCTGCTCGCCGCGTGCCCGGAGTTCGTATCGATGCGGATGAGCACCGGATCCTCAGGGTTCGCCGCTGCTTGCAATGTCGCCGCGTATTTGAACGAATGCCCGGGAACCACGCGATCGTCATGATCAGCGGTGGTGATCAATGTCGCCGGGTACTTCACGCCCGCGCGAACGTTGTGCAACGGCGAATACGCATACAGCGCCTTGAATTCCGACTCGTTGTCGCTCGATCCGTAATCCGAGACCCAGGCCCACCCGATCGTGAATTTCTGAAACCGCAGCATGTCCATCACGCCCGCTTGGGCAACGGCCGCGCGAAAAAGTTCTGGTCTCTGGTTGATTACCGCGCCAATCAGCAATCCTCCGTTCGAAACTCCATGAACCGCCAGTTTCTCCCGCGAAGTGTACTTGTTGGCGATCAGCCATTCTCCCGCGGCGATGAAGTCATCGAAGACGTTCTGCTTCTTCAGCTTGGAGCCGTTCTCGTGCCATTTCTCCCCGTATTCTCCTCCGCCGCGAATGTTCGCCGACGCGTACACAAAGCCCTGCTCCAGCAAAACCAGCCGCAGCGCGCTGAATTCCGGAGAGCCGATGTCGTTGAATCCCCCGTAGCCCCACAGCAGCGCGGGATTGTTGCCGTCCAGCTTTAATCCCCGCCGGTAGACCAGAAACATCGGCACGCGCGTCCCATCTTTGCTCGTATAAAAAACTTCCTTGGTCTCGTAGTCTTCCGGCTTGAACCCGGAAATTTCCGGCGACCGGAAAACCTTCGCTGCCCGCGAAGCAATTTCATAACGGAAAATCGTCGGAGGAAAGTTCAGCGAGGTGAAAGAATAGAAAACAACTTTGTCGTCATGATTGCCTCCAAACCCGGTTGCTGTTCCCACGCCGGGAAGCGCGATTTCATTCTCCATCTGCCCTTCCATGCTGTAGACATAGGGCCTGCTTATCACGTCCTTCATGTACACCGCGAAAATCTTGCCCCCTGCGGTGGCCACTTCCTGCAACGTTTCCGCCTTTTCGGGGAGCACGTCTTTCCACGCCGCGCCCTTGCTGGCCGGATCGTATAACGTCAGCCGGTAATTCGGCGCCTTTCGATTGGTCACAATCAGGAATTTATCCCCCACATCGTCAATCACTTGAAACGCGTCATCGGAAATCTCCGGCACAATCGCCGTGAAAGTCTTTTCCGGCTTCGACAGATCGCGAAAGAAAAGCGCATTCCCCCTCGGGCCCTTGCCGCCGATGGACAAAATCGCAAATTTTTCGTCTTCCGTTGTTTCCAGAGCGTAGAACTGCTCCGCCTTCGTCTTGTCTTCGTAAATCAGCTCGTCTTCCGATTGCGGCGTGCCCAGCCGGTGATAGTAGATTCTCTGAAAATCGTTCTTGGAAGAAAGCTCGTGTCCCGCTTCCGGCGTTTCAAAGCGGCTATAGAAAAATCCCTTTCCGGCCCAGGCCAGCGTCGAAAACTTCAGCCACTTCAATTCATCGGCCAACACTTTTCGGCTGCCCACTTCCATTACGTGCGCCTCTTCCCAGTCCGATCCGCCCGTGGACACCGCATACGCACAGTATTGGCCGTCCCTGGACACCGTAAGCGCATGCAGCCGCGACGTGCCATCCGCGGAAAATTTGTTCGGATCAACCAGCAGTTCCGGTTTCCCATCCAGCCCGTCTTGAACGTAGAATACGTTTTGGTTCTGCAATCCGTCGTTCTTCGAAAAGAAATAAAATTTGCCCCGCCGGAACGGCTGGACGTGTCTCGGATAGTTGAGAACCTGCTCGAGCCGTTTCATGACCTGCGCGCGGTATGGGATCTTATCCAGGTACGAGAAGGTCATTTCGTTTTCCGCCTTCACCCACTGCGCCACTTCCTCCGAACGGTCGTCCTCAAGCCAGCGATAGGGATCGCTTACCTTGACGCCGTGATAGGTGTCGCTCTGCTCCGCTTTTCGCGCCGCCGGATACTGCAAACTCTGCGCAAGCGATAAGGAAGCCATCACCACCAGGGCGCCCGCGACCACTCCCACTCGGGTCACCCTTGAATTTTTTCCAGCCATACGTTCTGCCTCATTAGATTGAAAATGTCCCGCATGATTCCGCTTCGGAGAAAGTCGTGAGAAAAAATCAGTGGCACAAGCGTGGAAAACTTAGCACTTTGTGCGTATCGCGGTAAAGCATAGAAGTCAAATATTTGGCGCGCCGCGGTCTTGCCCTGTTTACCCCGATCATTGAGGGGAGCTTCGAAGGACCTCCGCTCTTCGGGCCGCTCCGCTTTGCTTCTGTTTCCACTCAGCGTATTCTGCTGTACTCGCTGCACCCCGACGGAGGCATCTTGTCCTGTCCAATCTGTGAGAAACGAAAAGGCGCGCGCTTCTGTCCCGCGAAGGGTGAGACCATCTGCGCCGTGTGCTGCGGCACCGGTCGCGAAGTCACCATCGATTGCACACCCGATTGCCCCCACCTCATCACCGCCCACCGCTATGAGGGCGAGCATCCCCGCTCGCTTCCGCCCGGAACGCCTCTGCTCGACGTCAATCTCCCGTCCGACGTCATCCACACGCAGCAGCAACTCATGGCTGCATTCGCGTTCACGATCGCAAAGTTCTGCGCGGCCCAGCTAGATGCCACCGACCCCGACGTCCTCGCCGGCATTCAGGCCCTCGCCGAAACGTACAAAACTCTGCGCAGCGGCATCTACTACGAAAAGCTCCCCGACGCGCGTCTTCCCCGCGAGCTCTACGCCGCGCTCACCACCTTCATCGCCGAAGTAAAGCGGCAGCAAGCCGAACGCAACAACTCCACCGCGCTTAAAGACGCCGACATCTTCTATCTTCTGGTTTTTCTCTACCGCATGGGCCTGCTGCGCACCAACGGCCGCCCCCGCTCCCGCCGCTACGTCGAATTCCTCCGCAGCCAATTCCCCGACGCCCAGGAACTAAAGCGCGAAGAATCCCGCATCATCGTCCCGTAGGCAAGCGTACTCAGTGGGACAGCCATTTCTGGCTGTCCTGCCGCACATCTTGACTGGAGTCTGCTACCCCGCCCGCAATAGCGCCTCCCCCGGCATCCAACCCAGCGAAAGCTGCGGCCGCTTCGCCTTCAGCGTCCGTTCCTCCCACGGCCTTGCCACAAACCGATACTCCTGCCGTATCTTCGCCACCCGCTGCGACATCCTCTTCCGATACTCCTCCGGCGCGTACCCATTCTTCGCGTACCACGCTTCGTACTGTTTCGCCAACTTCGGGAATTTCTCGTGCACGAAAGGCAAGAACTGCTTCGCCGACGACGGCATTAGAAACAGCACATTGGAAAAGAACCACTGCGCGCCGGCATTCTTCGCCGCCGCGGCCAGCGCCTCCAACTCCCCGTCGCGATCCGTCATCCCCGGTATCAGCGGGCAAGCCGACACGCCCACCGCCAGCCCCGCCTCCCGCAATTGCTTCACCGCCGCCAATCGTAAGTCCGGCCGCGGCGCTCGCGGCTCCAGCAACCGCGCCAGCCGTGGCCGCAGCGTGGTAACCGTGATGTTCAGCGACAGTTCCGACCGCGTCGCAATCTTCTTGAATAAATCGATGTCCCGCACAATCAGGTTCGATTTCGTAATCAACGAGATGCTCAGCCCTTCACGCTTGGCCAGCTCCTCCAGGCATGCACGCGTCACGCGATGCTCCCGCTCCGCTGGCTGGTAGGGATCGGTTGCCGTTCCAATCGCGATGTGCTCCGGATACATTCCCGCCGAGCTCCGCGATTCATAGGAGTACTTGCGCATGTCCTGCGCCAGCAGCGCCGCAGCATCCTTCTTCACAAAAATCTTTTTCTCGAACTCTCCGCCGTCCAACTCCATGTATTCGTGCGTATACCGCGCATAGCAGTACTTGCACGCAAACTCGCACCCCCGATAAGGATTGATCGTCCATTCGAACGGCACGCGCTTCGAATCGCATCGATTCAGAATCGAGCGCACCGGCAGCAGAAAATACTCCGGCCGCTCCGGTGAAGTGCGTTCTGTCTGCGCGCAGGGGGAATTAGCTGCGAGGCGGGCGATGCCAACCAGCGGCGCGGTTTCCTCCGCGCCACAACGCGCGGCGGCATCTCGGGTCCGGCTTTCTGCATGGCGTGGGGCGCCATGTTCCTCCGGTGACGCCGGGGGGCAATCCGGCATGGGGCTACCCGAGATGCTGCCGCCAGGACCAGTCACGATCGGGGCAAGATCAGATCCGGTCCGAGCTTTTGGGCCATTTTCAGTAGCGTGAGCATTGGAGTGGAGAGGAAACAGCGCGGCTTGCTGAGCGGGACGCCGGTCAACAACGTGCGGCGTCGATGGGGAAAGAACTGGAGACATGGCCCACCTCACAACTGCCCTATATTTCGCTTTTCTTTCGCCATTGTCAAGTACTTTATTTGTTTTTTCTTCGCCCCTTCAATGCTCCGACCGAGCCGCCGTGAAAACCGCTATTGCCGCTTCCCGCAACTCCTCCCAGAATCCCGCTGGCCGTCCCGCCAAATTTTCTCTATCTTGGCTTTCACGACCCTTATATCCCGACCCTACGCCGGAAATCCGCGCGAAGTCCGATTTTCGCCGGCCCGGTCGTGAAAATGGAGAGATTCGCCATGACCCGTTTTCCTTCTGTTTCGCGAAATTTTGTGCTGGTGTCCCTGGCCCTGATCGCAGCCGCGTTCATTCTGACCATTACCTTCCAAAGCAAATCCGCCTACGCCTCACCCGCGCCGCAGTCGGCCTTGCGAATGACCTGCTCTTCCGATGACATGCATCGCCATTTTTGCGCAGTCGACACCACCGGCGGCGTTCAAATGGTTCACCAGAAGAGCGAGGCCAAGTGCATCCAAGACCGCACTTGGGGCTACGACAATCGCGGAATCTGGGTCGATCGCGGCTGCCGCGCCGAATTTGAAGTCGGCGGTCACCTAGCTGTCGAGAACAGCCGTCGCGGCGACCATGATGGCGGTCGCGACCGAGATCGTGACAACGATCGCGCTGGTGGCCGTGACGGAGAGTTCCGCGGCTGGGGCGATACCTATATGGTCTACTGCGCCTCCGATGCCATGGAGCGCGTCTGGTGTCCCGCCGATTCTCGCTTCGGTGTGCGTATGATTCGCCAGCGCAGCCAGGCTGGTTGCATCGAGGGCGAAACTTGGGGCTACGGCAAGCGTGGCATCTGGGTTGACCGTGGCTGCCGCGCCGATTTCCGCGTTACTGGCGACTGGCAATCTCGCGCCGCCGCCCTAATCTACTGCCCCTCCGATTACATGAACCGCAATTTCTGCCCTGTTGACACGCGCGACGGTGTTTTCATCATCCGCCAGCGCAGCGAAGCCGACTGCGTTTTCAATCGCACTTGGGGCTACGACCGCGACCGCATCTGGGTCGATCGCGGCTGCCGCGCCGACTTCGAAATCGTCGACCGCCGCGACCGCGAATGGCGCGAATGGTCCCGCGACTGGAACGAAGACGACCGCCGCGGCTGGGACCGTGATCACGGCCGTGATCGAGACCGGGACAGGGACCGTGACGACCGCGACCGAGATCGCGACGATCGCCCCCCATTTCTCAACTAGTCTTCGTCTTACCAGCCGGCGGCGCCAGTTTGTGACTGCCGGCTTTTTTTGTCTCTCCTAGCCATTCGTTGCCAAGTACTCGCCGACATCGGCTCGCGCGCATTAATCCTCTAGGTAGATTATTTCCGAATGGCCCGTCATCCGCCCGGAATCGGTAAGCGCCATCGAAGCTTTCAACTTCCTACAACGAGACTTCTGGGGAGGCGTAGAGAATTATCGAAAGCGAGTAGCGCGCCTGGCCTGTGCCCCTCACTTTGTTTCGTATAGACTCCCTACCGTTACCTGCTAAAGAAATCGCTCTTGGTTACCTGGTTCGATGTGCCGAACCTCAGTCAGAAGCCCCGGGAGTATTAGAGATGGGAACTCGACCGAGAAAGATCTTCTATGGCTGGTGGGTCGCTCTCACCGCGGCAACTGGGCTCCTGCTGGGTTATGCGCCGATCTTCGTATTTTCTTTCGGAGTCTTCGTCAAGTCGCTAGTCAACGAATTCCATTCGAGCCGGACGCAAATCTCTCTGGCATTTACTCTTGCCAATGTCATGTTCAGCGCTAGCTCTCCGCTGGCCGGGCGGTTGGTGGATCTCTTGGGCGCGCGGCGAGTGATTCTTCCCGGGACACTGATCTTTGGCTTCCTTCTAATCTCCTTTGAATTTATTTCTACAAGCCTCTGGCAACTCTACGTCATTTTCCTCGCGCTAGGGCTCATCGGTGGTACCGCCCAGGTGCCTTACCTTAAAGTCGTCTCCAATTGGTTTGACAGACGGCGAGGCTTGGCTCTGGGTCTCGCCCTGGCGGGGGTCGGCACCGGAGCCATCGTGATGCCGCCCGTCGCGCAGCGTCTAATAAGCCTGCTTGGCTGGCGCTCAGCGTACGCGTCCCTGAGCGTTTTGGGCTTGCTTGTGGCCATCCCGATGGTCGCCCTGTTCCTGAAAGATAGCCCAAAGGAGAAAGGCTTGCTGCCGGATGGAGGCGTGGATTTCCTCGCGCAATCCGAAGAGCGCCCTGAGAAACAAGGCCTGACGTGGTCCGCCACGAGGAGCAGCAGCACTTTTTGGTTGACGCTGAGCAGTTTTTCACTCGTTGGCGCGAGCGTTCACGCCTGCGTGATTCATCTCGTCTCTATGCTTACCGATCGCGGCGTCAGTGCTGAAAACGCAGCGCTGGCCAGTTCAGCGTTAGGCGTAGCTCTATTGTTGGGAAGAGTGGGCTCCGGGTACGTACTGGATCGCCTCTTCGCGCCTTATGTTGCGATATTCTTTTTCAGCGGCGTTGCCTGCGGCCTTTCCTTGCTCTGGGCAGGAGCGGGCGGAGCCGCACCATTTGTCGGGGCGTCTCTGGTGGGTCTGGGCATGGGCGCTGAGGGGGACCTGATTGCCTATCTCACCGGTCGCTATTTTGGGCTTCGGTCATTTGGCGAGATTTATGGCTATCTTTTTTCCGCTTTTACCTTGTCCGGTGCGATCGGCTCGCTATTGATGGCGATAGGTTTCGATCGTGCAGGTTCGTATCGACTGCCGCTGGTTTTTTTTCTGATTGCCACAATCACGGCGGCAGTGTTGATGACCCGGCTGGGGCAGTATCGCTTTCGCCCCGTTTAACGTATCTCGCGCTCAGAGGGAGGCATTGATGAAAGAAGGGACCGGGCTCGCAGCCAGCGAAGGCGCAGAGCAAATTCGTCAACTTGCCACCGGTTATATTCCCGCGGCACTTATGGGCGTAATCATAGAACTTGGCATTCCCGATCTGCTCGCTGAGAAAACCAAGCCGGTCAGCGAGCTTGCGGCGGCTACTCACGCCAATGACGACGCTCTATATCGCATACTGCGCACCTTATCTAGCTTCGGGATATTCACCGAAAGCAGCGGACGGCGCTTCTCGTTGACTTCTGCCGGCAGATACTTGCGAGGCGACGTTCCCGATTCGCTGCGTGGCTACATGCGCTGGGTCACCAGTAGCTTTCTGTTTCGAAACTACGCCGATTTGATGTATTCCGCCCTAACCGCCCTGCCCGCCGTGGATCACCTTTTTGGCAAGCCGCTTTTCAGCCACCTGCAGACCGCTCCCGAATTGTCTCGAATTTTCAATGACGCCATGACCAGCTTCAGTCAGATGGTAAGTACGGCCCTGCTGCAAGCATACGATTTCTCAGGAATCAAAGTCATCGCCGATCTCGGTGGCGGACAAGGCGCTCTCTTGGCCGCCATCTTGCAAAAATATCCCGCCATGCATGGCTTGCTGCTCGAGCAGGAATACGTTCTTCCAGGAGCGCGAAAACGCTTTCAGGAATCCGGGCTTGCAGAACGTTGCGGCACCGTGGCTGTTGATTTTTTTCAGAGCGTTCCTGCCGGGGCAGACGCCTACTTAATGAAAAGTATCATCCATGACTGGGATGACCAACGCGCCGGTATCATTCTTAGAAACTGCCGCGAAGCGCTGCGCAATGTTGAGTCAGCCCGGCTGATCCTTGTTGAAGCAATCGTTCCTGAAGGAAGCGAGCCACACATGTCGAAGCTGACCGACATGCAGATGCTGGTATTAGCCGGAGGCCGCGAACGCACGCGAGAAGAATTTCAGCAGCTACTTGGGCGCAACGGATTCCGCATGACCGTAGCGGTTCCCACGCAGTCTTTCGTATCAGTCGTGGAGGCAGCGCCGCAATAGGTATCTGGTTCATGAGGCCACATACCCCCAATCAGGCCGGTGCCGCTGCGCCGTCTCGCAAACTTCCTGACAATCAGGGAAAGATCATGGGACTCTCGGCTGATCTCCGTCGAGCAACGTTAAAGGTGGCAATAACGGCTCTAAACGCGTTCTAGAAAGCAACAGCTCAGGTTCCGGACGGATGGTCAGCTGCTCGGAAACAATGCCAGCGCCCAGCGGTTCCTGTGCTGAAATTATCGGTCATAGGCTCCAGGCGCGCTTTCGGAAACCGACGCATTGTTCGCGCCAATAGCCATTTGTGCCGCTCACCCGCCGCGCGGTATCCTCAATCCGGGGGGATTCAGCCAGGCGCATGCGCTTGCGAATGCGGTCAACTTTCTTTGGTTCGATCATCTTGGTTGCAAGCGCCGGCTCCTCTGCCTGGGCACAGGCGCCCACCAAGAAGCCGCCTTCCTCTCCTGCCGCGGCGCCAGCTCCTGCGGCACCACAATCCAAACACTATCCAATTCTCCTACTCGCTTCCGGAAATAATCCCGCATGGAGCCTGCGTATCGGGCAAAAAGGTCCGGAGCGCCTGGATCGTCCTGGATATCCGCCGATCACTCTCGAACCCGCCGAGGTTGCCCACGAACCTTCCGGCGATGCCTGGACCTATCACGCCAAGGACACCGGGACCGGAACCGCCCTAACTATCCACTTGTCGCGCGAAGCCTGCTATGACGGCATGTCCGCAACGAAATACACGTTTCGTGCGGTGGTCGAGCATCCCCAGCTCGGCACCCTAAGTGGCTGCGCGCGCATTGCCGCCGAGCTATTTCCGCGCATCACCAACCAGACCGATGACGATGCAGACGACACTGCCAAGAAAAAGCCCGCACCCGAAACCACCGTGACCGGTTTCAAGCTACCCACGGCCGTGGCATACGTCAACGCGGCGGACAAAATCGTCCTAAGCCGCGGAACCGTGAAGAAAATCGTAGCGCCTGCCGGGGCAGATCTCGCTCTTTCCCGCGACGGCAAGAAACTCCTCTACATCCGTTCGGACTCCAAGCCCGGCCCCGATAGCACCATTGCACTCTACGAATTTGACACCGGCCGCTCCCGCGATTTGGCTCACGGCAACGTTCGCCAGCCCTTCTGGTCGCCGGATGATGCCCGCATCGCCTATCTCACCAACCAGGATCAAAAATGGCAGATTTGGACGCTCCAGGCAGCGGCACCGGAGACTCCCGCTCCTCTTTACACAAACAATATCGATGCATTACAAGGCTGGGTCGACGCGCACATTCTGCTCGGCACCGACCTGCAGAACGCATACTGGATCGCGGACGACGGCAAAATCACCCAAACTGCGCTCCTCCAAAATATCTACGGTTCCAGCTTCCAGATACGCGACTCCGACACCATCCGCGTCAATCCCGGCAATCCCGATCTGCTTCTCGTTTCCGCCAGTTACACCACTCCGCCTCCCGGCGCTCCGGCCGATGCGAACCACCTCTCCGGAGGTATTTTCCTCTACGAATTGCGCGCTAAACGCCGCGTCATCCTGACTCCGCCGGACCAATCCGCCAGGCACGGCGAATGGTCCCAAGACGGCGTCCAGGTTTTTTACACAGCCCGCCTCGCCTCTGGCCCACCAAGCACGTACCGCATTTTCTGGGACGGCTCCGCCTCCAAGCGCTACATCCCCGCCACCAACTTCGTCATTGGCCAGTAGCCTTGGAGCGCAACGGCCAATGCAGCAAGCCGTAGAATGCGCTGTGGCCCTGTGGCTCCGAACTAAGACCAACAACCAACGACTGAAGACTGGTATTGGCCGATACGCGGCCTGCTCTGGCAATGCCGGACCACCACACACCTCCGAACGCTATACTTTGACAATGGGTACCCCTGTGTCCCCGATCGAGCCCCGGCAGGTGGGCATTCTCATCCTCGATGACGATGTCCAGAGCCAGGGCGCGCTGAAACAGATCCTCGATTCCGAGGGCTGGCGTGTGCGCGTCGTGCCTGATACCAAGATGTTCCTCGCCGAGCTGCGCACCGGGGAATGGTCCCTGGTCATCGCCAATGTGACCATCACCGGCACGGACAGCCCCCTTTTTGTCACCCTGCGTGAATTGACGAACGTCTCCGCCGAAGAAGGCGGCCGTCTGCGCGCCCTGTATCTCGTTCCAGAAGTAAGCGGCGAGCGATATCTCGAGCCGCTGGAGCGCGCCAAGCTGCCCTACGTTTTACGGCCTTTCCATCTTCACGACTTCCTGGAAAAGGTCAGCGATCTGCTGGTGGAAATAAAAGCGATCGACGCGCCGATTCGCCAGGTGCGCTACGAATTTGGCGAGCTGCGCAAAAAGAAGAAAAAAGCCGCCAAGTCCAACTCCATGTTCGCCTCCCGCGAGTCGTTTTCGTACACCGAGGAGGAAATCTCCGAATACGAACGCGAAGAAGGCGAAGCACTGAAGAACAAACGGCCCAAGAACCGCCTCAATCTGGGCGACCCACACGGATGAAGGCTCCATTCGGTCTGCTTAGGGCGATCTCTCCATTTGAATCCTCACCTCTTCGCTTTCTCCGTTCTGGTTCCTTGCAAGAAATCTCAGCCGCCCCGTTCTAACTCCTGAGCAGGTCTTTCTGCCGCATTTCCGCATTTCAAGGAGGTTCCATGCAACGTTCGTTTTTCGCTGTCCTCATCGCCGCCCTGGCGAGCATCGCCACTCTTGGAGGAATCGCTTTTGTGTGGGCTGCTCCGCACCCACATAAGGCTGCTTCGCGTCCGGAAGGTGACTGGCGCATCCTCGATCCCGTTGTCTACGAGAACATTGCGATTTTTCCGGTGGTTAGCGGCTCCTCGCAGGACACCAGCAACTTTCTCACGCTCGAAGAAGGGCTCGCCAGCGGCGAAGTGATCGTCAGCGAGCGCGGGGCGGCCGGCATGGTGCGCAACCGCGACGGAGTTCGCACCATCCCGGATTACGGCACAAGCGCTTCGGTGAACCAGCTCGTGCTCATCAATCGCAGCAAACGTCCGCTGCTCCTCCTAGCCGGAGAACTGGTCAGCGGCGGAAAGCAGGATCGCATCATCGGCAAAGATCGCATCGTGCCGGTTGGCGCGGAACCGCTCCCGCTCGATGTCTTCTGTGTGGAGCACGGCCGCTGGACGGGCAGCAGCTCGCAATTCACGGCGGCGAAGACCATTGTGCATCCCAGCGTCCGCGAGCAGGCTGCGGTGGAGCAGAAACAAACCGAGGTGTGGGCCGCGGTGTCCGGGGGCACCATGGCTGGAGCATCCGGCTCGCCTTCCGCGCCCAATGCTCCAGCGGCGCGTCTCAGAACCTCCGATCTACAGGACGCCATTTCTTCGGAAGCGCCGACGCAGTCTTACCGGAAAATCTACGAGTCCCGCCGCGTGGGTGGTTCGGTGGACGGCTTCGTCGATCAAGTGCAGAGACGATTTGCGCACGCCACTTCCGGGCTGAAGGGTGAGCGCGTCGTCGGTGTTGTCGTTGCTTACGGCGGCGAAGTGGCCTGGAGCGACATCTTCGCTTCCGGCGAGCTCTTCCATCAGTACTGGAGCAAGCTGCTGCGGAGTTATGCGGTGGAAGCGCTGGCGCGTCCGACGCTGCGCGAAACCGTCTCCGCTGAGGATGCTCGCGAATTCCTGCGGCGGCCCAATGGGCGCGAGGTGCAGGAGACCGAAGCGGGTGTATATCGCTGGCGTGAAATCACGGAAGGCTCGCTGGCGTTGATCGAGCTGGATGCGCTGCAACCAAAGACCACGACGTTGCACCGGCTCTTGCTCCATCGCACGTCGTGAGCTGGCGCTCACTTTCTCCTTCTTGCAGTCGTCTCTACGCTGGCCGGGCTAAAGCCCGGCACCTACACTGCACCTCGATGCTGGCCGGGCTGAAGCCCGGCCGCTACGCGCACGGCGCTCTTGTCGGGCGTGCGAGCGAGCAGTTCTGAGATACTTAGGTGCGAGACTGGGTGCTGCACGTTGGGCGCGATTTCGGCTAGCGGCTCCAGTACGAAGCGGCGGAGATGCATGCGCGGGTGCGGGACTTGAAGCTCTGGCGTGTCGATGACTGCGTCGCCGTACAGCAAGATGTCCACGTCGATCAGGCGCGGGCCTTTGGCGATTAGTTTCTTGCTGCCCATTTGCGCTTCGATTCCGCGCAGGGCGTGCAAAAGGCCGAGTGCTGACAATTCCGTTTCTGCTTCCACGGCGCAGTTCAGAAACCACGGCTGGTCCAAATAGTCGAGCGGCTCTGTCTCGTACAGCGAAGAAATCCGCACAACCTGCACTCCAGCGTTCCTCAGCGCGGCGATCGAGTCCTGCAAATTCTTTGCGCGGTCGCCCAGGTTCGAGCCCAGCGAGAGGTACACCGTTCTTTTCACAGGGTCCGCCACAAACGCCGCCTTGCGAGACTTTAGCAGAGGCGCGGGGAAAAGGAACTGCAGGCCACCAACGCGCCAGAAAGATGCTGGCGATACCGCTGCGTGTGCCCAGCGCGGAGCTAATCATGATAGAGCCCCCCCACCCGGGTGTTTTGCAAAAGAGGCCGCACTCGCTTGAGTCCAAAGGGCTTGACTTTTTGGAAGGTGCAAAGAGGCGGCAAGTTGATGAAACAAAGAGGGATAGCTTCGGACGCAGGGAACGCATGCCGCACGAAAGTGCGCTGGCTACGACGCCGGGTTGTGTCGAGTAGATTCCTGCCACGAGCGTGGAGTACGGAGTCTGCGACAAGGACAAACGCCGCTCACCGGACGCATCAATCACCAACAAGTCGCCCGGTGCATAGTGTTCCGCACTGTCTTTTACCGCTACGGACCGCGAAATCAGCCCCGAATGGCCGGAATCCCCCATTGGTGTGGACCGTGCCGTTGCCATCTAAGCGAAACACAGTGAATTCTCGGCCAGCTCCGGGGGAGCCTACGTCGCCCCTGATGATGGTGCCGGAGTCGCCGCGAACTCCAACGAACCGTCCGCCATCGCCCTGCGGGCTCATGGTTATCCCCATTACGCCGATTGCGGCGCCGCTTGTGCCGAGGGCATCGCCCCGAGTCGCATAGGAGAAGCCGGTGTTGCTGAATGACAATCCAAACACCCCGCCACCCCCTCCGGTATCGTTGGCGTTCTGCACCCCAACGACCCCGATGGACCCACTGCCGGGTGTAAAGGCGTCGCCGCGTACGGCGGAGCAGAAATTGTTGAGTCTGCAGGTCACGATTCCACGTATTGCGCTAGGTCCGAAGCCATCCGCATCTACATCCCTGAAATCCTTGACCTCAAATTTGGCGGCCGGATTAGCCGAGTTGATGCCGATGTTCCCATTAAACTGGAGAAGCGGCGAGTCTCCGATACTCGTCGAACTTGTAGACTGAGGAATAGTGTTAGTTGTCCCGCTGCCTGTAATCGTCTGCGCCCTTGCACCCAGGGCCGCCAGACCAAACACGAGCAGTAAAGCGCCGATCCGTTTCATAATCCCTCCTAGTTGAAATCCGGGTCCGCCCGAAGCCTAAAGTAGCGTTCCCGGGCATGGCAAGCGACAAGGAACGACTCTTTGCCTTGCTTACCTCAATGTTCGCTGTTTTTCGCCTGGTGGCGTACTCGACCGGTTGATTGGTTGGGCTTTGGCCCGCCAGCTCTTCTAGGCGTATCCATCCGGCTAAGCTAGAATGCCGACAAATTACCCGCATGAGTAACCAGGTCACCGCTACGCCCTCTGGCTCCAGCCACAATTCGGCCGAAGGCCGCCTGGACTCCTGGAAGGAAATCGCTGCTTACCTGCGGCGCGAGGTCCGAACCGTTCAGCGCTGGGAGAAATCCGCGAACCTGCCCGTTCATCGCCTCCAGCTTGAAAAACAAAGCGCCATCTACGCTTATAAGTCGGAGTTGGACGCCTGGTACAGCGACCGTCGGCCCACCTTGGAATCCGACGGCGCAGACTCCGAAGGGACAGAAGTCCCCACTTTCTTTGAGTGCCTGCGCCAGCCATGGATCGCAGCGGGAGTGGCGGCTTTAATCCTGATTGTCTCTGGCGGAGCCTATTTGGTCGGGAAAAGCTGGTGGTTCCGGACACATTCCGGGCCGGCCAAGATCAAGCTTGCCGTCCTGCCTTTCAAGAACCTAAGTCCCGATCCCGAGCAGGAATACTTTAGCGACGGTATGACCGAAGAGATGATCACGGAACTCGGCCGCATGCAGCCCGAGCGGCTCGGCGTCATCGCGCGCACCTCGGCCATGCTGTACAAGAACACGCGAAAGGATTTGAGCCAAATCTGCCGCGAGCTTGGCGTTCAATATGCTTTAGAGGGCAGCGTTTTCCGCGCAGGAAACCGCGCCCGCATCACCGCGCAATTGATTCAGTGCAGTGACCAAACGCACGTCTGGGCCGACAGCTCGGAACGAGACCTCGTCAATATCGTGCCCCTGCAGGCTGACGTCGCCCAGGCCATCGCGAAAAACATCAAGCTCGTCCTGACACCAAGTGAACGCACGCGGCTTCGGGCTCGGCGTCCTGTCAACCCTGAAGCCTACGAAGCCTATCTGAAAGGAATATATTTCTGGGGTAAGTTCACACCAGATTCTGTCGGAACTGCCATCAAATTCTTACAGGCCGCGATCGTACACGATGCCAGCTATGCGCAGGCCTATGCAGCCTTGACGGACTGTTACGTCACCTCTGCACTGCTGGGCGAATCTCCCCTTGACCAGGCATATTCAAATGCCAAGGCGGCAGCAAAAAGCGCAACGGCCCTCGACAACACCTTAGCGGAAACTCACCATGCTATGGCCACGATTGCAACGTGGTATGACTGGGACTGGGCGACCGCAGAGCGAGAGTATCGCCGCGCCATTGAACTCAACCCCAACTATGCTAAAGCGCACATGGGATACGCGAACCTCCTTATGGCGCTGCAGCGCACCCACGAAGCTTCGATCGAATTGAGAACCGCCCAAGAGCTAGACCCGATCTCCGAACTCACCGGCATCGAACTTGTGGCGAATCGGTATTTATCCAAGCGGTATGACGACACTATCGCAGAAGCCAAGCAATGGCTCGAAATCTACCCAGAGGCAATGTCTCTCCACTCTTACCTCGCTGGCGCCTATATGGAAAAAGGCATGGACTCGCTTGCCGTGGAAGAGGACCTGAAGGCACAGGCGCTAGTTGGCGCAACGCAAGCGAGAATTGGCGCGCTCAGAGACGCTTACGCCGCTTCCGGACTAACAGGGTACTGGCGAAAGAAAGCTGCTTTGGATTTGATACCATCTGCGCAGGGCTATGTAAGGGCCTACGATGTTGCCTATGATTATGCCGCGCTGGGAGATCGTGATCATTGCCTCGAATGGCTAAATAGGGCGCTGCTTCAGCGGGACGGATTTTTAATACAGCTAGCCTTACTACCCCGCTTCGATAGCCTCCGCTCCGAACCCCGCTTTCAAGACCTCCTCCGCCGCCTCAACCTGCCACAGTAAATTCGCTCAGCCGACCGCTATCTATCACCATTCAAGC
>Ga0307477_10001772_pt1 | contig 17525 bp, 12 predicted proteins | sample atmos_gasesECM2C_FD_203316 | JGI IMG/M metagenome (GOLD analysis project Ga0307477, IMG submission 203316) | Hardwood forest soil microbial communities from Morgan-Monroe State Forest, Indiana, United States - atmos_gasesECM2C_515 | ecosystem: Environmental > Terrestrial > Soil > Temperate...
TTAGGAGGCGACGGCGAGTCCGTTTTTGCTCTGGTCGGCGCGGAAGCGGAGAAGGGCGGCGATGTTGCCGACGCGGTCGAAGTCGGGCTCATCTTTCACATAAAAGACCTCAATGTCGCGACGGATGGCCGCAGGAATAATTGCCTCACAGACGTCTTCCAGCTCTCGCGTGCTCCGGCCGCAAAGTGGGCAATAGCGCACGATGTGGGCGTCCAGATGCCCACAGGTGCTGCATTCGACGGCGGGCGAAGAATAGTTTTCTCCTAGAAGCAGGGTTTGGACCTCCCCCATTTCGAGTGAGCGCAACACCCGTCGCAGACCGGTAGCTCCGCGATGGTTGCCCTTGGCCTGGCTGAGCGCTTCTGTGACGACTTGGTGGCGGCGCTGCTCCAACGAGTCACGCAAAATTCGCTCCGCCTGCATCCGCACCTGATTGTTCGTTATATTGGCCACCTCCGCGGTGAAGCGACCTAACAGTCGTTTCTTCAAATAGGACTGCAGATGGGATTCCAGCTCATGCCAGTTGCTGTCCGAGCAGCCGATGATGAAATAGTCGAAGCTTCCCTTCTCTTGCGCCTGTTTCAAGTGTTCGGCTACATTTTTGAAATGGTGCAGAACTTCATCATTGACGCGGCGCTGCGCGTGCCCGGCATCATAGCCGGCAAAGCCATCGCCCCGACCCCGGTGTGGTAAGGAGCGAAAAAGTCCTGGGCGCTCCTTGAGTTCGTTGAGCCGTAGATCAAAGAAGCGAGCCTTGTGACGATCGAGAATGACGATGCCCAAACGAGGTTGCCCGCCGAGCAGCACAGCCAGAGGTTTGAGATGGAAACGACGATTTACGAACAGCTGAGTGCCCGGCAATTGTGGGGGTAAGTCAAACTCGCGCCAGAACTTCTGGCTGCCGCAGGCAAAGACCGCCTTGGCACTCGCCTGAGTTCCCTGCCAGGCTCCAGCCAGGTCGAACATGCGGTTCAGATCGGCCCGGGCACAACCGTTCTTGCCATTCTTCTCTGCCTCGCGCAAGGCATTGCGAACCACCTCTTTTGCAAGGATCGATTCCTCGCGGTGCGATTTGTTGTGTGGCCTCGGGGGTTGAAGGTAAAAACTGAGCGCGCAGCCTGCATCCCCCTTCAGTTGAAATTCAGCCAGTTCACGGATGTCTTCGCGGGTGATCATTAAAGATTTCTCCGAATAAAGTGATGACGCTCAGTCTGCTGCCGTGTCTTGGAGAAACTTTTCTCGAAAGCGATGGGCTAGGGGCGGAGAACGGCGCAAGTGATCGCGCGCAGCCAGGATTGAGGAACGTATTTCCTCTTGACGACGATCCGTAATCTCACAGATTTCCTCCACCGAAAATCCTTCGATGGTGTGAAGAATAAAGACTTCCCGGTCCGGGCGCTTGGCGCCATTCAGAGCGTATTGCACCAGGGACACCATTTCGTCCGAAGAAGCAATATCCTCAGGCGTAGCTGTGCGGCGATCAGCAATGACGCTCTCCTCGGTCAGCATTTCATCGGGCTGGTGGAACTGGAGTTCGGGTTCATCGCTGGCGCGGACGTTTTGTTTCCTGGCTGAGACCTCCAAGGGAACGGCCGAGAAACTTTCCTCGCTGCGAACAGAAAGGTCGTCGAGAGCACGGATAGCCAGCCGGTAGAGCCAGGGTTCGAGCGCCAAGCGGTCCGGCTTCTCGCCGCCATCGCCAAGGGCTCGAGCGATGACTTCGTCGACAACTTCTTCCTTGCTCACGAAGTCGGGCGCCACCTCGCCGGCCACTTCGCGGAAAAACAGCTCGCGTTCCACAAAACGTTCCAGGCGGCTCAGATTCGCGTTCACATACGAACGCACGTCGTCCGATGACACCGTAGGCGGCTGCACTGCCGCCATGGTCTGCTCGAACGGGACCTGGCGCTCAGGGCGGGCATTTTCTGTGCGGCGGCGACGCCACTTATGCGAGCTGCGCAAGAGATCCTTGTGCCGGGTGATCTGCTGCAGCAGGTCATCAAAGGCGGCCTTTACTGCAACCACCGGGGTTTGGGCGGATTGCTGGACCGCCATTTGGCCCGATGGCAGGCGCAGATTTAACGACACGATCGTGCCTTCATGGGCCGAACTCTGCTCGACAGCCCCCTTCAGGTGGACCAGTTCGGGACGAAAAACTTGCAGACGCTTACGCAGTTTCTCGACCAGGTGATTGATATCTTTTTCGATGTCGGGAGTTTTATGAAGGCGGTAGCTAATGTGAACGTTCATGACTAGGCCTCGGAAGACTGGAATACTAGATCCCACGAAGCTTTCAGGCGCTTACGGGCTGATTCTACACCCGGACGAAAGAGAGGAAGGGCGGAAATTCAAGGAAATTTTATTTTCCCCATTTTGTCATCCTGAGCGAAGCGAAGGACCCCATGCAGTTTGCCTTGACAATAGGACCGATGGTCGGCGCGATGCGTAGGTCCTTCGTTGGCCGCATTTCGCTTCGCGAATGCGGACTGCGCTCAGGATGACAAAGTGGAAGGGGTTTTGCACGTGACGCGTGAACGTCGTGGACGGCGATAGTGATGCCTCACACTGCGACCGTGACCGAGGTCTCCGTCCGTACCACGGGCCGATAGAGGGTATCCCGCTCAATGGGCTCGCGGCCGGCCTCGCGAATCAGGCGAACGAGTTCCTGACGGCGCATGCCTTGTGGCGTGGTGGCGCCAGCATCGTGATAGATCTTTTCTTCGATCACAGTGCCATCGAGATCGTCGGCGCCGAAGCGCAGCGAAATTTGGGCGATCTTGGGGGTCAGCATCTGCCAGTAGGCCTTGATGTGCTGGAAGTTGTCGAGCAGCAAGCGGCTGACCGCAATTTGCCGGATGTCCAGCATGCCTGTGGTTTTGGGCAAATGTTGTAAGGCGGTGTTATCGGGATGGAAGGCCAGCGGAATGAAGGTTTGGAAGCCGCCAGTCTGATCTTGTAACTCGCGCAGTTTGAGCAAATGGTCGACGCGGTCTTCGTCGTTCTCCACGTGGCCGTACAGCATGGTGGCGTTGGACTTCAAGCCCATCTCATGGGCGAGTTTGGCGGTTTCCAGCCATTGATCACCATCGATCTTGTGGTCGCAGATGATGTGGCGTACCCGATCAGCAAAAATCTCCGCTCCGCCACCGGGCAAAGAATCGACTCCCGCTGCTTTCAGTTGCTCCAGCGTTTCGCGAATCGATAATTTGGCGCGCTTGGACAAATACGCGACCTCGACCATGGTGAAAGCTTTGAGATGAACTTGGGGGAAGCGTTGCTTGAGTCCGGAAATCAAATCGAGGAAATACTGAAAAGGTAAATCGGGATGCAAGCCGCCAACAATATGAAATTCCGTCACCGCTTCCGTGTAGCCGGAGGCAGCGGTCTGGAAGGCTTCATCGAGTGCCATGGTGTAGGCGCCAGGCGTATCTTTTTTGCGGCCGAAGGCGCAGAGCCGGCAGGCAGCGACGCAAACATTCGTCGGATTAATATGGCGGTTGACGTTGAAGTAGGTTTTGTCTCCGTGCATGCGCTCCCGAACGGAGTTGGCCAACCAACCCAGCGCAAGAATGTCGCCTGTGCGATAGAGAGCGAGAGCATCGTCGGCGTCCAGGCGCTCGCGAGCGATGACTTTAGCGTGGATCGGAGTGAGGCGTGAGTCATCAGCCTGGAATGGATGAGGTGCGGACATCAACATCGATCATACCGCAGGAACAGACAGGAAGTCATAGTGTTGACTGAGGGGTCGGCACTATGGGTTCGATGGGCACTCATCGACGCAGTAGCAGATCTCCTACGATGAAAACGAAGAAGACCACCGAGATGACACCATTCATGGCAAAGAAGGCGGCGTTAAGTCTGGAGAGATCGCGGGGTGAGACAAGAGAGTGCTCATAGCCGAGTAGAAGTGCCACAATGACGACCCCGACAATTGCTATCTTCCCCAGGCCAAAGGCAACCACGAAGCTAATCAGCAAGAGCAGCATCAGGAGATGGAAAACACGTGCAATCCAAAGGGATCTACTGATGCCGCAGAAGCGCGGGATGGAATAAAGTCCTGCCTGCTGGTCGAACTCGTAATCCTGGCAACTGTAAAGCACGTCGAAACCTCCCACCCAGAAGGTGACGGCGACGGTAAGCAGCAGAATGCGAGGATCGAACGATCCGCGTACCGCAATCCAGGCGGCAGCAGGCGCGATGCCGAGCGCGAATCCCAACACCAGATGCGACCAGCGAGTGAAGCGCTTAGTGTAGGAATAGAACAACAGCACGCCCAGGGCAACCGGGGAGAGCACGAACGCCAGCCGACTTAGTTGCGCGGCCGCGAGCACAAACGCGGCACAGGAAACTACAACAAATGTGGCCACGAACCGGGAGCTGAGAGCGCCGGCAGGAAGAGCGCGTGCCATGGTACGTGGGTTGGCGGCATCAATCGAGGCATCGGCCAGGCGATTGAAAGCCATAGCAGCTGAGCGCGCAGCCACCATGGCGATTACGATCCACGTCAGTTGATGAATTGTCGGATGCCCGTTGGCCGCTAGCATCGCTCCACAGAGCGCAAACGGGAGGGCGAAAATGGAGTGCTCCCATTTGATCATCTCCAAGGTGACCCGCAGGTTGTGGAGGAGAGGCATGAGGAGATTGTAAAGCAGTTGTTGGTTCTCGGTTTCCAGGTGTCAGTTTTCTGTTTTCGGGTTACCAGGAAGAAGCATAGCCTTGCCCGCCGATCAAAGGGACGAAACGACATCCTTCCAAGCGATCGACAATGGGTTGACCGTCATGCTTGCGCACCAGTTGAAGCTCCTGAGCCTCGGCTGGGCCTACAGGGATGATCATTCGCCCGCCCTCCGCTAGCTGCTCGAAAAGAGCGGAAGGAATGCGGGGAGCGGCGGCGGAGACGACAATGCCGTCGAAGGGAGCGAATTCCGGAAAGCCCTGGCTGCCGTCACCTACGATCACGGTCACGTTACGGTAGCCGAGTCGTACCAGCGCGGCTTCAGCTTCACGCGCCAGCTGGGCATGGCGTTCGATCGAGAAGACATGAGCGCAGAGTTCGGCAAGAACAGCAGTCTGATAGCCGGAGCCGGTACCAATCTCCAAGACTTTTGACGAAGGTTCGAGTGAGAGAGTTTCCAACATGAGCGCAACGATGTAAGGCTGAGAAACGGTCTGGCCCTCGCCGATCGGAATGGGGTGGTCCTCGTAGGCTTGATCGTGGTAACGCTCGGCCACGAATTCATGACGCGGCACGCGGGCCATGGCATCGAGGACACGCGGGTCACGGATGCCGCGGGCGCGTAACTGTGACTCCACCATATTCTGACGTTCGACAGTGAAGCGATCGGGGTGAATTACCGTGGGCATGTTTCTTTTTAGAATACGCCAATCGGACGGCCACCTCGCCCCTACTTCTTGCGCTGGCGCATTCTCACGTCGAAGCTGACTACACCGTTTTGATCACGCAGGCCCACGATGGAGACGTTGCGCGTGATGTTGTATTCCACCTGGATGATCTGCTGCGATGTCTGCGAAACATTGGTGGTGTAGGTAACGGTGAGATCGTTGGCTACTTGCTGCTCAATGGTTACGGCCGGTCCGGTCTGAGTCGGCGAGGTTTCGGTGTTCAACCCCTGCGGATCAATCTTGATACGGCTTATACCAAACAGGTGCTGCATCCGGTTGCTGACCGTAGCATTGAGAGCTGCGTTGAGGATGGCGCTTGAAGCCTCCTGGCTAAAAGGCGACCCACCCGATTGCTGCAACTGCGCGGACTCCTCGGTGGTGCGGCCAAGAGCCAGCAAGGCGATGACGTCGGCGGTGGGCAGGGGCGGTTCGGAACGGTACGTAATGTTGAGCTTATCGACCTTCCCGTTCACAATCAAAGTGATGTCGTAGTCGCGCACGTGAGTAGACGCTTGCAGATCGAGCACTGGATCGGTGCTAACCGGATTGGTGAAGGTGACCCCGCCTCGCTCCAGACGATACTTTGCTCCGTTGAAATAAACTTCGCCCTCGATAATATCGGCGCGACCGAGAAGAACTGGTTTTGCGGCGGTTCCACGCAGGCGCAAATCGGCGTCCCCAGAAAGTCGCACGACGGCAGTCTGCATTTGCAATTCGGGAGCAGTCACGATGTGAACATCAAGCCGGATCTGATTCAGCAGAGGATTGGTTTGAGGCAGTGCGGTGGTCTGGGCGCTGCGCGCGAGGTAGGCCCCGAAGTCGAAGCCGGGAGTCATGCTTAGCCGGTTAACCGTGATGTCACCGGAAAGCGTGGAAGCGGAAGTCGTACCCACAAAATGCAAATTGGCGGTGGCTGTGGAACTGATGCCCTGCGGGTACCTCAGACGTACATCCTGCCCCTGAACGGTCAGATCGAAATTAAGTTCCCGGTTGTAAGAAGTTGCGTAGCCGCCCAAAGTGACCAACCCTCCACCGGTATGCGCGGTGAGCGATTCGATCTGCAGGCGGTCGTGGCTGAATATCAGAGAGCCGTTTATATCGCTCAAAGCGCTGGGCAGATCGCTGTATCCGATAAAGCCGCTCGCGATCTGCAGCCGGCCTTGGGGGAGGGGCTTCGCCACAGTGCCGGAAACCGTGATATCCACTGTGACCAGTCCGGAAGAGATGAAGTCAGGATTGAAGCTCTCGATGAGCTTGAGGTTGGCGCTGCCCTGAGCCCGCAAATCGAGCTGACGTTCTCCGGATAACTGAATAGTACCGTTGGCGGAAAGATCGGTTCCCTCACCGATTAGGCGCAACTGCTGAATAGTCAAGGATTTGCTGGAGACGGAGAAGCGAATCGGACCGCTGTTGTGGACCTTGAAGTTTTCCACATCAGCAAAGAAATCATCTAGGTTGCCCGTGATGCGTAGTTCGCTGGGCCTAAGCAACGGCCCTTCGATTTGAATATTCCCGACGGTGGCCGAGTGACCGGTCAGGCGTCCCTTCATATAGGTCCGCAAAAGAGCATCGACGTCGAGATGATTGAAGCGCAAGGCAAAGCTGGAAGGCCAGTCAGCCCGGAGACTAATTTTGCCATCGACATTAAGCTCAGCGTTTTCGAACTGCGACTTGCCAGTCAGCCGGAGTTCCGGACCCTGGCTGACTGCATCGATGGTGAAATCTCCAGCCCGCTCGTGATCCAACGTAAAAGCGCGCAAACGAATGGCGGCATTGACCACTGGCTCTTCAGGCGTGCCCGAACCCACTGCGGTGAAGTCCATACGCCCCTCCAACGCAACGCGGCTGGTCTGCAGTTTAGGGATATGGGCGAGGTCAAAATTCGATCCAGTGAGACTGAAGCGAAAAGCTCGGGTCGAGAGACTATACGTCCCATCACCGGTAACCCGAGCGTCGTAGTAACTCAAGAGGACGTTCTCGAATGTGGCTTGGCCTCCACCGAAGCGTACGTCGGCGCTGACGCGGTCCACCGGCTCACCGTAAATGATCGCATCGGTGAGTTGGAGACGGCCTTCGCCGTTAGGATCTCCCAGCGTGCCTTTTGCCTGGAAGGAGAGATCCATGTGCCCGTTGATGGGATAGGCATAACCCGCGAGCGAGAGGACTTCGGCAGCGTCGGCATCGTGAACGTTCACGCGCACAGTAAAGGAGCTAGTGTCGGTCAATCGCCTTTCCTGAAGGGTGGCCGTCAGGTCGAAGTTGATGGCTGCATCACCGTGATGCAGCGTACCGTTGCGCGCCGCGAAGGCGCGCGGGGAAAGCTGAACATCCGTGGCCAGCGAATCCCAATGCACTCGCCTTCCGGGAGTACGCGACGTGGCGGGAACCAACAGATCGAAACTCTGCGATTGAAGGCTACCGGCAAAGGCTATGCTTGAAAGTTTTCCAGTCGCGGTGCCGACGAATGAGGCACGGCCATGCAGCGTGATGGGGACGTTCCCCTTATATCCCGCCGAGGTGAGAATCGGCTGCCACTCTCCAATGTCGGTTGTATTTACAGACAGCTTTAAAGCTGCGCGGGAAGAAAGGGAGCCTGAGGCATGCAACTGCGTGGCGCGAGTAGAGGCGTTCAGTTCGGTGACCTCGACCTCATCGGAAGCGGCACGGTAGGTGCCGCGGAAATGCGCGCTTAGAGGAAATTGAGTGGGGGCCGGATGAACTGGTGGCACGGTGTCGAGCAGGATTTCGGCTTCGGCGTTCCCTGGTGATCGCCGCCAGCGTGCATCAATCGTGCCATCCACGGACGCAGCCACATTGATGCGATCGAAGGGGCGTGCCGCGGTAGCCACTGCGGCCGCTATCTCAGCTGCCGATAAGTCCCTCACACGCAGATGAACAGTCCCCCTCCGCTCTTCCGTTTTCCTTCCTTTCGTGGGTTTGCTGGCGGGAGCTGAGTTGAGCCACTGCGTAATTTCGGCATTCCCAGAAACGCTGCCACCTAGCAGCTTCGCCTGGATTTGAGAGAGTGAGAGTCGCTGCGGGTCGACGGTAAATTCTGCATTTAGGCTCGACTTACGCAGCCCGACGGCGCGATCCCTGTACTCGAAGTCATTCAGGAAGATCTTTCCAGCAGAAGAGAAATCACCCGCGGACCAGGAACCGCGGCCGCTAGCCTGGAGGACCCCGTGCCGTACTTCGTGGCGGCGCGCAATCGCTGCCGCTTCCTCGAGGTCCAGCGTAAGGTCGTAATCGGCTTCGATCCTGGGTTGGCGAAAATCAGCGATTCGACCGCCACCACGGATGAGCGAACGGCCAGAGGTTGCTTTCAAAGATGTGATTTCAACATTGTTCCGGCCCAGAGCAAAGTGCGCCTCGGCCGTCCAGGCGATCGGCCGGTAGCCGTTGAAGGTAGTGTCCACCTTGCCCAGCAGCACATTGCTGTAGAAGCGGCGCCGCAGCAACGAGTAAGTCATGTCGGCGGAAACATCGCTCACGATAAAGTCGAGAGGAATTTCCTGGTCCGCCCAAAGCAGTTCGCCGTGGCGCACCTCGAGGCGGCTGATGGAAAGCGCAAATAGTTGCTGCAGGGCAGTCTTGTCGGACGTCTGCGGCAACCGGGGTTGAGGCTGGTTGGTAGTACCGTCCGGATACACAATGATGTGCACTATCGGATGATCGAATACGACGGAGCTGAATCCGAACTGGGTCTCCAAGAGAGAAATGATTCGGATCTCGGCGATGAGGCGCCCTACGTGAGCATATGGAACGTCGCCTGCTGGCTCGCGACCGTGGATGGTGAGGTTTTCTACCTCAACGCGCAGACGAAATGGGGAGGTATGAAAACTACCTAAATCAACTCGGCCACCGGTGATCCGTTCGAGATCGCTCACCACCCGGCGATGCACCAGGGCCTGAAAAGAATCTGTGCTTGCATACCAAGAGAGACCTGCCAGCGCAAACACGCTAGCGATGGTTGCGAACAGCAGGTACTTCCAGAGCTTGCGCCGACGCGGCTGGGCGCCGGTCTCTGTCATCGCGTCCCGTCTCCGGGACCGGACGATGCTTCGGTGTGGATTTCACTTCCGGAGCGTAGATTCTGCAACCAGGCGATAAGCAATTGGTTTACTTTTTCTTGGGTGAGCAGTTCTTTGATTGTAGGCGTGACCTCATTCAGGGGCACATCTTTCTCTCCCGCTTGGCGAAGTTGCGGGAGCAGTTCCTGATTGTAGTAAGTCTCAACACTCTTGGAATCGATGTTGACGCCGGGGCGGAGCCGGGCCTCCACCAGGCGCGTCAGTTCCAGTTGGATGGCAAGGCGCTTCTTGAGATCCTCCAAGGTAAGCGCGTATCGCGCGAGTGTGGCGGCCCAGCCGGACTCAGTTTCGGCGCCGGGATATTGTTGGCGGATTTGATCGATATGTCTGGTCACTTCTTCCGGGGACGCCGCCGGAGAATCGGAGGCACGCACTTGTTCACGCAGCAACTCCTGATCAATCAGACGGTCAAGCGCCGATTTGCGGTCCTCGATAGTCACGCGATCCGAGGGGCGTCCGTCGATGAATGCCTCGTAGCGGACGTCATCATCCCAGTCACTCTGGAGAATGATGTGGCCGTTTACTGTAGCCACGATACGATCGATGATGTCCCCGGCCATGGCAGCCGCAGAAGTTAAGCAAAAAGTCAAAGCCCAGGAGAGGATGAAGAGCTTCTTGGTCATTAGAAAGTCTGTCCAATACTAAAATAAACGTTGAAATGGCTCGCGTGCTGCGGCACGAAGAAAGTGAGCGTGTTGTTGCTGTTTGTCAGACAGTACGCCGACGGCGCCGGATTGCTGGAGCTGGGCGTGGTCTGGCAACTGGGAAACGCGGGCGGATTCAGATTGTACCCGAAATCGAAGCGAATTGGGCCAACGGGTGTCCGGTAACGCACCCCCAGTCCAATAGCGTGGGAAATGTAGTTGTAGTTACATCGTTTGGCGGTAGTTTGCTCCAGGCACAACTGCGGATTCTTTTGCTGCCAATGCAACAAGCTGTTGAGCGTGTCGCGGCCGTTGACGAAAACATTTCCGGCATCGTGAAAAATGGCAAAGCTGATGTTGTTCTGAAAAAAGGGCAGCGTCGGTGGGGGCATTCGGAGCTCCAAGTTGTTCAAAAACAGGCCGCTCCCACCTAACGGAAAACCGGTAACTGGGTCGCGCGGGCCTGCCTGGTTTAACCCGAATCCGCGGTGAGAGTTGCCCCCTCCAGAAAGAAAACGTTCGGGAAGCGGTATCAGGGTCGGGGCGGTACAAGTAGTCTGGGTGAGCTGTGGACAGGACTGCCCGGGCGGGAGAATCGAAGTGTTGCCGTAGGCGGTCTCTATCCCAACTCGCGTAGAGCGCGCGAACACAAATTTTCGGCCTTGTTTTCCGAAGCTGTAGTACGTGGAATTCTGGACCAGAATCCGACTGAAATCCGCTTCTGATCCGAAATGACTGTCTGCGACGCCGCCATCAACCGTGTTATAGCTACCCTTAGTGGTTTCAAGGTCATCGTCGCGGTGGTTGCGGATGTAGCTGAAGCCGGGGGCTCCTACCCGCGTAGGCAACGAGAGTAAAGGAATCAGGTTCTGGCTGATTTCCAGATTCGCGGCTTTGACTCGCCGATAAGTGAACCGGTAGTCCATCAGGCTGGTGGTTTTTCCGGCGGAATTCTTGTTGAGAATCTGCTCAGCCTGTATCGATGACTCAAGGCGTTGGGAAGTGAAGGTGGTGACGTCCACCGTATTGTCGTAGAAGCCTGTAAGTGTCAGGCGCCAGTCGGGACTTCTGAACAAGCGTGGGGCGCTGTAGCTGATAAGTCCGCGTTGCTGCAGGCGTCCGACGTTGGTTTTAAAGGTGACGCTGTTGTTGCGGCCGCGAAGGTTGATACGTGTCACTCCAAAAGACACCCGCGGACTCACTCCTGTTTGGCCAAGAGGCTGGGTGCTACCGATAGAGGGCTGCCCGGTCTGAAACTCGAATCCCACCCCATAATTGAATGTGTAACGTTTGGCTTCCTGAACGACAATCAGGACATTCTTTTCCGGCTCCACCCCCTCGGGATTCTGCACCGCGGTATCCACCTGGCTGAAGATCCCGAGGTCGTACAACTTTCTTTGGGTCTCCAACATGTCAATCTGGCTGAGGGGGTCGCCCGATTTCACCTGGATGTCGCGCTGCACTACAACAGGACGAGTGTGGTCTAAGCCGGAGGTAAGCACCTGGTCCACGAAAACTCGCTGGCCTTCATGAATGGTGAAAGTGACATCCATGCGATTGGGATCGTGCGGTGAGGGTTTGGCTGAGGCCTGGAAAGTGGCGTCGGGAAATCCGCGATTGAAGTAGTAGTTCAGGATGGTGTCTCGGTCCTGTGCGATGTAGTACTCCGAAAAGGGTTGATCTTCCCGTGTATTGATTTGCTTGCGAAGCTCGTCTTCCGAGAAAGTGGTATTGCCGACGATTTGCAGTGTTTGAATCAAGGTTTGAGGACCCAAATTCACTTGTAATTGCACCGCAAGTTGGTTTGCGCGGCCCTGGTAGTTGTCCTGCACGGTGCTGGTGATCTTCACCTGCTGGAAACCGTTGGCGCGATACATATCTTCGAGACCGCGAATGTCGTCGTTGAGCAGGGCCTGACTATACCGGCCTTTAGAAAAAAAGCGTCCGGCCGGCTGCACTTGCATGCGCGAACGAAGCGTTTCTTCGGGAAATCCCTTATCCTTAACCATGTTGCCCGCGATCTCAACCTTCATCAGCTTATGATGTGGGCCGGCATCGATGTCATAGACGATATGGAGTTCATTGCCGCCGGGAGGCGAGCTTTTTTTCAAGTCAACTTTCGCATCGAAGTGGCCACGGCTTTGCAGATAGTTCAGTAGGTTGCGCCGGCCTTCATTTAACAAATCATCATCGAGTGCATTCTCTTCGTAAACCGGGATGGTTCTCTTGAGCACGCTGCGGCTGATTTTGAAGCCCTCCGTAACAATATTCACCCTTGGGCCGGCAGTGATATCGAAGGTGTAGTCGACCGCGTTGGCTCCGGGTCGGTAGGTGCGATCCGATACCACGACCTGTGCCAGTAGCAGATTCCGCTTCTGATATTTCTTGTGCAGCCGCTCGAGGGCGCGGTTGATGAGCTGCACCGTTACGGGATCGCCGGGATGTATTTTGGCGATGTCCTGAATTTGTGCTTCAGAATAAATCGGGGTGCCGATGACAGTTACGTGCCCGACGTGAGCTTGCGGACCAGAACGAATGCGGAATCCGATGTCAACTTGTTCTGTTTCCGGATGTTTTTGCTCTTCGGCGTTGATGCTGGACCGGTAGTAGCCATTCTCTTCCATCAGCCGTTTAATGCCGCTCTGGGCGCGATCGAGCTTTTCGTGCGTGAACAGCTCCCCAAGCTGAAGTTTGGAGGCGTTTGCGACCTGATTTTCAGTCGGCCGCGCTGGTGTGCTTTCCACCGTGATCTGGCCGACGAAATAGTTTGGGCTAGTGACGAAAAACACCGCAACCCGGCCGTCTCCGCTGCGCGTGGCTTCGACCCGGACGTCCTCGAAGCGCCCGGTGGCGTGAAGAGCCTGAATACTTTCGCGAATGCGATCACGGTCCAACGGCTGACCAGATTTTTGTGGAATTAGTTGGCGCAAGCGTTCAAGATCAGCCTGCGCAATGCCGGGAAAGTCGACGCTTGCCACAGGAAGGCCCATGTAGGAGGTACCGCCTGGAGTGGATTCCTGCGCGGGCGCGGACAGTGGGGACCGCGCGGCGTCACGCGCTGCTGCGGGCACGGCGAAGGTGGCCGTGAGCGCCCATGTAGCCATGGCTGTGGGCAGTGCTCCCCTCAGACGCAAACCGGCTCCTCGACGTGGGTGTTGTCAGCTAAATGGTTCGATGAACGGGTATGAGGCAATGTTGTATTCGGCCAGGGAAACCCAGCGGCACCTATAATAATGGTTTGCCTGGAAAGTGGTGATCAGTTTGGAAGTTGACGAGCGATTTTCGCGGCAAGTGCTTTTCGCTGGCATCGGTGTCGAAGGCCAACTCAAGCTGGCGGCGGCGCGGGTGGTCGTGGTGGGCTGTGGGGCAACCGGCTCGGCGCTGATTTCCCTTCTAGCTCGAGCGGGCGTGGGCACGATTCGAATTATCGACCGGGACTATGTCGAGCTTAGCAATTTGCAGCGCCAGTCGCTGTTTGACGAGGCCGATGCAACCGAATCGCTGCCCAAGGCGATTGCAGCGGCAAAGAAAGTTGCGGCATTCAATTCAAACATCGTGATCGAGCCCAGGGTTGCCGATCTGACTCCTGCAAACATCCCGGATTTGTTCGCGGGAATGCAACTCATCCTCGATGGCACGGACAACTTTGAGACGCGCTATTTGATCAATGATTTCGCAGTGAAGACTTCCCTGCCCTGGATCTACACCGCCGCCGTTGGCAGCTATGGCGTTAGCTTGAATGTGCTGCCGGGAAAGACCGGATGCCTGGCCTGCATCTTTCCTGATTCTCCGCAGGGAGCGGTTGAGACTTGCGAGACGGCCGGAATTCTTAATTCGACGGTGAATCTCGCGGCGTCTATCGCCGCCACCGAGGCCTTAAAGTTGCTGGTCGGCGCCGAAGATCAAATGCGGCGGACGTTGCTATCTTTCGACCTGTGGACGAACCAGCGAGCGGAGGTTGCGGCGGAACACCCGCGAGCGGGTTGCAGGGCATGCGGCCTGCGCGAGTTTATTCATCTGGCCGGCGAAGGGCGGCCGCATGTCACGCTGTGCGGGAGAAATTCGGTACAGATTCATGAACGTCGCCGGCCTGTTAACCTAGCCGAAATGACCGAGCGGCTGAAGCCACACGGAACCGTAAGGCACAACGATTTCGTTCTGAAATTCTGGCACGAGCCGTACGAAATGACTCTGTTTCCCGACGGCCGGGCAATCATCAAGGGGACGACGGACACCGCCGTGGCGCGAAGTCTGTATGCCAGGTATGTAGGAAGCTAACAGCTGTCGCGATTTAATGGTCACGGCGCCATAAGCAAAGCCTAAGAAATCTGACACCCAGCGCCTGACACCCGCATCTTAATGGCTGGAACAGTTCGTGGAGGAACCCATGCGTCAAATCCTCATTTTTTCAGGCACGATTTTGCTGCTGTCTGCCTTGGCGACGGCTCAGGTCATGGTGACATCCGGTTATGCCAGCTACTGGACAACGCCGCCGGGCATGTACGCAACCCCCTTCGTCCCATTGGTGAGCACACCAATCGTCGATCTGGGAACTCCTTCTTTGCAAGTGGGCGCAAGCAGTGCTACCACCGGCAGTGTCGCCGGCGCCACCAATACGACTTTGTCTCTCGACACCTCAGGGCCAAGCGCGAACTTTGCCAAGCCCATGTGGTATGGCCAGACAATTCCGTCACAAGGCGAGGAACAAACTGGCTCTGCCGAAGCAACAAGCGCACCAACTGAGCAAAGATTCGACTTTGGGGTAGCAACATTTCAGAGCGAGTATGGAGTGGCTCGACTGGCGGGCGAGCAAAAGCCTCGGGAGCAGGCCAAGCGCGTCTACAACAATGACGACATCGTCCGTCTCGATGAGGCAAACGGAATGGTCAAGGCCGGCGGAAAAACGGAGCGGATCCAATAAGTCAGGTCAGCGTTGGACCAGACTCTCCAGTGTGTCGAAAAATCGGGGATAGGAGATGACGGCCGCGTCGGCCCGTCGGATATGCGTCTCTCCTTCAGCGCGGAGCACGGCTATAGCGAAGGCCATGGCGATGCGATGATCGCCAAATGAATCAATCTCAGCGCCATGCAGCTTTTGGTTGCCGGGAATTTTCAAACCATCGTCGAGTTCTTGCACCTCTGCTCCCATCGCTCGCAGGTTGGCCGCGATGGCGGCGATGCGATCGGATTCTTTCACTCGCAGCTCACGGGCATCGCGGATTTCGATACCGGCCGTGGTGAAGGGAGCGATCGCGGCCAACACCGGGATTTCATCGATCAGGGCTGGGGTGTCGGCTCCCGCAATTGTGGCCCCTTTCAAAGTTCCGCCTTCGACCTGCACTGTCCCTTGGAGTTCTCCGTGCAATTCCTCCAGTTGGGTGATTGAAATTCGAAGCCCCATCGCAGTCAAAATATCCAGCAGCCGCGCTCGTGTGGGATTCATCAGGAGCGCGGTGATTGTCAGTTTTGAGCCGGGAAACAGAGCGGCTGCGCAAAGGAAGAACGCTGCACTGGAGAGATCGCCCGGGATTCGCGCTTCGATCGCACGCAACCTTTGTCCTCCCCAGATGCTCGCCCGGTTGCCGCTATGCTTGAGTTCGGCGCCAAATGCACGCAGGGCCAGTTCTCCGTGATCGCGGGTACGCACTGGCTCTTCGACATGGGTTTCGCCCGCCGCGAACAAGCCGGCAAATAGCAGCGCAGATTTTACCTGCGCGCTGGCTACCGGCATTTTGTAGTCAATAGCCCGGAGATGACCACCGCTGATTCGGAGCGGTGGGCGTGCGTTGTTGGCGGAGATTTTCGCTCCCATAGTTTCGAGCGGAGTAATGATCCGAGCCATAGGACGGCGGGAAAGAGATTCATCGCCGACAAGCTCGCTGGTCAATTCCTGGCCTGCGAGGATGCCGCTCAGCATACGCATGGTCGAGCCAGAATTCCCGCAGTCGAGATGGAGGCTAGGCGCCTGCAACTTTGGCCCGCAGCCGTGAATCACCACGGCGCTGTCATCGCGCTGCCAATCGACACCGAGCCTCTGGAGGCATTCGAGCGTGCTGGCGCAATCCACGCCGGTGGAGAAATTCTCCAGGCGAGTGGTCCCTTCGGCGATCGCGGCCAGCATGGCATAGCGGTGGGAGATGGACTTGTCCCCGGGTAAATGCACTGATCCCTCGATGTTCCTCGCGGGGCGGACTACGACAGTGGTGCCCTGACTCATGCAGGATTCCAATATAGCGGATGCGGGAAACAGCGGCCTTTACGCCAGCGCTTTTGCTTCCGCCGTGGCTTCCTTGAGAATCTCAGGGGGTACTTCTCTGATTGTGAGGTGAAATTCAAACATGGGGATTTCCGTGCCACGGCCCCAGCGGTTTACCTCCCAGTGAGCACGGACGAACTTGACGGTCGGGTGCCGCGTCAAATCAAGCAGCAAAGGATGCTGTCCGCGGTAAAACTTCTGAGGAAATATGGTCAGCGGCTTGGACTCCCACGCCGCGCCGTCGGCTGATCCGTGAATGCTGACGTCCAGCGCTTCCTGTTCAACAATATTGCTGATGCTCAGGGTAAGCAGGAATACACGGCTGGCAGCGCCACCAACATCGACGGGGGCCCCATCGCCCTTCGCGCTGACTACTGTCTTCTCCGGAACCAGGAAAGTGTCGATCATGGCAACGGAATTGTAGCAAAGGGTGGGGCTTGGGTCTTAGGTCTCGGGTCTCGGATACTAAGTGACTTCAACGGAAGCCAAGAACTATCCATGGACTGAGTCCAGAAACTCACGAAGCAGTTTTCCGGCTTCCTCAGGCTGCTCCAACGGAGAAAAATGTCCGGCACGGGAGATGATTTTCATTTGACTGCCGGATATATTCTGTCGCATGAACTCAGCTTCGGGCGGGCCAGTCAGAATATCCTCGTCCCCGGTGACTAACAAGGTGGGGACGTTGATAGTCTTCAGGGTGCTGACGGAATCCGGCCGCTCGGCCATGCCCTGCTGCACTCGGGCGACGTCTTCGGGAGACATCCGCCGCATCATGCCAAGCGCTGATGCCACCAGGTCGGGACGGGTCTCGCGAGTAGTTTTACCGATCAGCCTGGGAGTCATGGCCTCGAAGAAGGGCTCCGTGCTGCGCTCCATGACGTCGGCCGCAGCCTGCAAGCGGTTCGCTTTCGCCTCTGCAGTATCGGCCTGGGCTTTGGTGTTGCAGAGCACAAGAGCCGAAACTCGAGCCTGATTGCGCCGCCAGAACTCGAACAGCAAGTAGCCTCCAATGGAACACCCCACAAAAGCGGCGCGCCCTAGTTCGGCATGATCCAGGACGCGCATGAGATCAGTAGCGTGCTTTTCCATGGTTGCGGGGCCGTCGCCGACGCCGGATTCGCCATGTCC
>Ga0307477_10001773_pt1 | contig 17525 bp, 17 predicted proteins | sample atmos_gasesECM2C_FD_203316 | JGI IMG/M metagenome (GOLD analysis project Ga0307477, IMG submission 203316) | Hardwood forest soil microbial communities from Morgan-Monroe State Forest, Indiana, United States - atmos_gasesECM2C_515 | ecosystem: Environmental > Terrestrial > Soil > Temperate...
TTCCAGATAGGCAGCGATGTCCCCTGCCATGCCGTAGCTTGAAAACTCAATTAGCAGGCACCGTGACAGGAACCGCGCCTCTAGCCTCTCGGTGCTGTTACAAGTGAATACGAACACACATCCGTCAATCCGGCCCGTGCTGTCCAGTTTCGAGAGCAAGGCTAGCTGCGCCTTGTCCGTCATCTGATCGGCCTCATCCACCAGGACGAACCAGAATCGTTTCCCGGCCATCGGAACGTACTGCGTCATACGCAGCGACTCTTCTAGTTCAGCAACGGTGCAATGCTGCGATGGAATGTGGATTAGCTCCCCGCCGATGGCATCGCAGAGAGCCAATGCCATCGTGGTTTTGCCTGTGCCACTCGGCCCAGTGAACAGGAACGCGGCGCTACGCGGATTGCGCGCAAAATTGGCCAAGATTCGTTTCTGTCTCTCTAGGCCAATAAACTCAGCAATAGCTCTGGGGCGATACTTTTCAGATAGCGGTGTTGGGAAAGCAAATGAGGGTGCGCTCACTGGCGCACCCCCTGAATGTAATCCGCGGCCTTCTGCGCTTGAGACGCAGCGAAGACGACCATTCGCGAATCAGACTTGAGTACGTCAATCCACGATTTGAGGTAAGCCGCCGAATTCTCAATGGTCTTGGGTGCGATTGCCGTGATACCACAAAGCATCGCGGCTCCGAGTTCCGCAACGAGTTCTTCTTTGCTGTACAACTCTGAGCCGAATTCGTTGAGGTTTTGAATCTCCTCGCGTCCGACGCGCGACCGGTTGCCCGTGCTATGCACCAATTCGTGGAAGAGTGTGCTGTAGTACTCTTCGGCAGAATTGAACGCGGTTCGCGCGGGTATGCCGACCGTATCGGTAGACGGTCTGTACCACGCGCGCCCGTCTTGTATGATCGTTGGTCGGTTTGGCATTTCCGCAACGATTGCTTCGCATTTATCGAGCGACGGAATTCGCGGTGAAGCGTTTCCGAGCCCTAGCTTATCGGCGATGCCTTCAGTTTGCTCCACGTTGAAGACGCGATAGAAGCGAAGCAAGAATGGTCGTGAATTGCGTTCGTTCCCGTCCTCATCGGTTACGATCTGCTTGTCACCAATCTTCCAGAACGTAACGATGGACGAATGTTCACCTTTGCGGATGTGGCCTCCGAGCTTCTGCGCTTGATTAAAAGTGAGCCAATAGCGCGAGCCGTAGCCTTGCGGAGCCAAAAGGAACGGATTAATTCCTCGGTATTCGTGCCCGGTGATCAGATTGCACGGTGATTCTGTGCGCCACGGTTTGCGCCAAGGTGTTACGCCTGATTCCAATTGCGTGATGATCTGTTCGGTGACGATCTGATAGACGGAAGAGTGTTGCGGTATGCTGGATGCAGCTTGCATGGGAGATAAGCCCTCCAATGTGAGTTAGGCTCTGTTGGTCGTTAGCGCGACTAGCAGAGCCGTTTTTACTTCTGGCACAGCATATGCCACAATAGCGCGAACCCTGTCAAGTGAAATCTGCAACGCGAGCAAAAATAATTTGATTTGCGCTGGATTTGCGGAGGATTTTACGCGGACCTTGCGAAGCTTCCGACGAGCCGTGTTGAATCCTAGAATTCGCCTGAGTTTAGGCTTCCGCCAAGGGGCGGCCTCTTTTTTGAGTGACCTTTAGCCCCGACAAAATTTTCAGAAATCGAATTTTGCAGATTCGCAAAACAAGATTTGCAGCGTGGTAAGAATGGCCTCTATGATTGTCAGTCATGAAGTTCTTAGTCGTAGACGACGAACGCCCAATCGTCATGCACATGGACGCACTGCTTACCGGCTGGGGCCACCAAGTTGTCTCGGTATGCTTAGACAGCGAGCTGACGCCAACCGATGTTCTCGAACAGGTTAAGTTGCAAAAATTCGACGTAGCCCTTGTAGACAACTTCAAGATGCCCCCGTTGCTGGGCACCGACCTTCCGGCTCAGATCAAGCGACTCTCACCTGCGACTAAAATCATCATCATGGATGTGGCGCCTGTATCGCCAGCGGTGGCTGGTGCGTTGCAGCGTGAGGGAGTAGATTTCCAACAACTGCTCCTCCCATTCGAGCGAATAGAGCTGATTTTCGCGGGAATTTTTTGCGTTCCGCGAAATTAGAAGGCCGAGTTTGGCGCACGAGAAATCCCGACACAACTTCTTGTGCTTTAGCATAATCCGATTGCAGCACGGAAACTTCCCAAGAAATCGCCTGGTGAATTCCTTTGAAGCGCGGATAGGACTGATCTTTAGCCCCGACGCGGAAGTGAAATGTGACTTTTACTTAGCGTCCTCGATCCGCTGAACGAAACTGAAAATTGGAACGTGCGAGCCTGCTAAATTCGACGCGTGAGATGTATTTTTTAGAACGGCAGATCGGATAACGTGAGCAGCCCCAAAATCTTCTTCTGCGCAGCAACCTCATCGGAGAACCGCATCGATCGCACGTTGGTGCTTCAGGAGGAATGTTGTTTAAATCCATCCTCCCGATGTTCATGGCTACTAAATGTCCATTAGGACATTGAGAGCTGACCGATTGACTCACCGCGACGGGAGCTAAGATTATGGAGCCGCATTCAAGACACATTACCTTCGTCCTAAGCGCCGCAACCGACTTCGGGTAGGCTTGGCTTACAAGGTCTGGGAAAGTTGCACGGTTGTAAAGAGTGATGCGATTTTTTTCAGCGTACTTATAAGCCGTGGTGGAAAAGAGGCCAGTATTGATGTAGAAGCCTTCATCTGCCTTCTCTTCCAGCATGGCAGCCATGAAGATTTGGAGGTCTCTTCGGCCTATAAGTTTGTTCTCTCCATACCTCTTACATTCGATCAGTACCTTCTTGCCGTCCTTCCACGCTATGGCGTCCTTTCCTCCGTCATTTGTGAATGGTGTTTGCTGAACTCTATATCCTAGCCGTTTGAACAATTCCGCGATGGCATCCTCAAATTGTCGCGGCGTCATAGTCAGATATGAATCAGCTTGATTGAGCCACGCCGTCGAGAGCCTCGTGATCTCCTCCTCACGGAGTTTTTCTGCCGCGTCTCTGATTGTCCTCCGCCGGGTTTCCTCCTGAACCTTCGCTTCACGATCGGCGCGTAACCTCTCCCCTTCAGCTTTGCAGATAACACAGTGGCCCTTCGCGCTTACTCCGTGAATGCACGGCTGTCGGCTCCTTTTGTATGCTCGGAACCCATCTATTGTTCCAAAACACACGATCAAGCCGACAATAGAAATCACGAATAGATAGGGAAGTTGAGAATTGTTACTTTCTAAATGAGACAGCATCCACAGAAGTAACAGCAACCACGGAGTGACCCCCAGAAGCAGTGGAAAGAACCGCGCCAGCAACCCCGCTTTCCGCTCCATATCTCATCCCTGCAATTTGTGTCGGCGACGCTGTCCTCGGGAGGGTGGTCTGACGGTTGGTAAGTATACTATAGGGGTCTTTATCACGTTAATAACCAGCTATCGCGGCTAGAACACCCACGGCCTTACCGCTACTTTCGCTGCGGGGGACGTGCGTGAATCAGCGAAAACTGTTCGCAAGGCGGCTACGTAGATTGCGAAAGGCGGCGAAGCTCAGCCTTGATGCAGCCGGAGAAAAGGGCGGCCTCAGCGGGAAATATTGGGGAGAAGTTGAGCGGGGTGAGAAGAGCCCGACGCTAGAGAAAATATCCGACATGGCGAAAGCGCTCGGTGTTCCAACCTACGCACTAGTCCAGTTTGAACGCGAAGAGGACGAGGACACTCTTCGCAAGAGAATCACGAAAATCCTTGAAAACTCCGACGCACAGCAGTTGAAAACGATTTACGGTTACCTGCTCGACACACTCGATTCCAAGTGACTCGCTTAGACCATTTTGCCGTTGGTCTCATTCGGTGGTGCCCGTAACGATACTACGACAGACTCCCGCTTGGAAATCCTTCCTGTTGCTCTGCGCGTTCGATCATGCGCGGCACATCAAGAACTGCTTCGATTCTCTCGTTACTGCCGACTTGCGTCGTCAAAACGCGGACTTCCCGACAAATTGGGATGACAGAAAGCGCACCAATGCCCTTGTGACCAATAAGTCTGCGCCCGCTTCTAGTCGTACCGCGTTCCGCGCTCGAACCTCCGATCCTCAGGAACCTGTCACGAATATCCACTTCCGACATTCCCCGTCCGTCATCCAAGATCGTGATTTCGTCGAGATCGGGCGAGATTGTGTTCGGACATCAGAAGCGTTCGCATCCCAAGCGTTGCTCAGGAGTTCTTTCAATGCGCGGGAATAGCTAACGTAGGTTCCGGTGCTCAGTTCGTTGAGGATGCCCAGCGCAGGTGGCCGGGGCGTCTCGACAGTAGAACTAACGACTTGCTCGGCGGGCTCTGTCATACAACCTCTCCTCGAAAATCGGTGGAACGAATGCCCTCATCCTTCGCGATTTATCAATGTTTGTGTCGGACGCCGAGTCTAACCCAACAAGCTGAATATGTGTCACTTAATGATGAAATCGAGGCCCCGTAGTTTACGGAGTCAGCATTTACGAAGGCGGCACCGTTCGAGGTTGCCACCAGACTATTGGCGTAGTACTTTGCCTGTTCACCAATCTGGGTTCTAGGTCTAGGCGGCTATGTGACATCCACGATCACGGAAGTTGTCGTGCTGGGGGAAGCGCACCCGCACGCAATGCTTTCGGAAGGAGTTTCTACGTGAGTGCTGGCAAATTGACGTTTCTCCCTATCGCCGATATTGAACTCGACCGCACAAACCCTCGGATTCGTCGCTTCTTGGAAAACTATGAGGGCGAAATCACCAACGACCGGATTGCTCTCGCGCTCGATGTGGCTGGCGGCGACGACAAAGATGGCACAACAACACCCGCAAAACTCAAGAATTCCATACTGACCAACCGAGGCATCACGCAGCCAATCGTCGTCAATAAGGACACTGCTGGCCGCCTGACCTGCATCGAAGGGAACACCCGCCTGTACATTTATCGCTCGTTTGTAGAAGAGGAAGTCGAAGGCGACTGGAAAATGATTCCAGCCCTTCTTCACGAAGAACTAGGACCATCAGAAGTCGATGCCATCCGCCTCCAAGCTCATCTTGTGGGTCCGAGACCTTGGGACGCCTATTCGAAGGCAAAGTATCTGTGGGAACTGCAATATCACGAACTGATGCCGCTCGAAAAGATCATTGCATTCTGTGGAGGCAACCGTCGAGACGTGACACAGGCAATACAAGCCTATTCAGACATGGAATCGTATTACCGCCCGTTGTGCGAAGCGGACGAGTTTGACACCGAGAACTACAGTGGTTTCGTAGAAGTTCAGAACACGAAGGTAAAGGACGCCATTCTACGGGCCGGGTTCACACTAACTGATTTTGCGCAATGGCTCCGCGATGGGAAATTTAAGAACCGGACTGGGAACCGGAGCCTCCAACACATTCGCCAACTCCCGCAAGTATTGCCCAACAAAACCACACGCGACCTTTTCCTCAAAAAGGGCATAAAGGCCGCGCTCGATGTTGCGGACAAACCTGATCTCGGAAGCGGGTTGAAAAACGCCACAATAGGTCAGCTAGCCCGAGCTATTACCGAAGCGGCGAATTCAATTCCGCTCGAAGAGCTACGTCGCTTGCAAGAACATCCCGAAGATGAGGCTCATCGCTACATTGAAGACGCGATGGAGGCGTTGCAGTATCTGACCAAGCAGATTCAGAGCGGAGCATAAATGTCTGGCGAATCTGCCCGGCATCGCTTTCTCGTCGAGCGTCTGCTGGACACGGTAGAAATACGTCATCAAGGGGTCCGAAGCGTTGTGATCTTTGCCGACCATCATCGCTTTGGTTCGCAGTTGCCTCCCACGATAGGTGATTTCACTCCAGACGTGCTCGTTACGACTGTCCCTGCAACATTTCGCCTCATAGGCGAGGCCAAGACCCGCGACGACATTGAGACAGAACGCTCTCAACGGCAGCTAACGGCATTTCTCGACCACTTGTCGCTACATCCTCCTAGTTCTTTGTGGCTCGCAGTTCCTTTTGATCTTGCACCTCGCGCTCGCGTACTGATCCGGTCAATGCGCCGAGTAGAACACAAGGACGTGAACGTGGAGATACTGCCGTTCGTATGAGTTCGATGCTCAAAGACGCAAAGCCACTGCGGTTTGATACCCGCCTCGCTGGGTACGCATATCAACTTGAGGCCGTAGAAGCGGTGAAAAATCTCCCCTATGCCGCTCTATTTCATGAGCAGGGATTGGGCAAAACAAAGATTGCCTTGGACCTTGCGCTTGAATGGATTCAAGACAGCGCTGTTGATTCCGTTCTCATCGTGACGAAGCACGGCCTTGTCGCTAATTGGGTGGACGAAATCCGACGACACACTTACCTTTCGGCGCATGTTTTGAATCAGAATCGCTCATCAAATTTCTTCGTCTTAAACAGCGGGGCGCGCCTATACCTCACTCACTATGAAGCGGTCAAATCAGAAGAACGCAGACTAAAGTTATTCCTCAAGACCCGCCGAGTTGCCACAATTCTCGACGAGTCGCACAAGATTAAAAATCCCGACTCCGCAATCGCAAAGATTTTCCACCGTCTGTCGAGCGGCTTTGTCCGCCGCGTCATAATGACGGGTACCCCAGTTGCCAACCGACCGTTTGACCTCTGGTCGCAAATTTATTTTCTCGATGGCGGTCGCGCGCTGGGTAGCGACTTCGAAGATTTTCGAGGCCATCTCGACCTACGAAACGATCTGTGGAGTGACAAGTCGAAACGGGAGAGATTCGAAGCCGAACTGGCTGCGGCCTTCGACAAAATCCGACCATTCACGGTCCGAAAGACCAAGGATCAGGCAGGAATTGAATTGCCCGATAAGGAAATTGTTAATTTGCTGGTCGAACCCGAGCCGACACAACGAACCCTCTATGAGCAGTATCGCAACACCCTCAGTGCGACCGTGATGCAGAACGGACAGCTTATCGTGGATGACGCCGAAGCAATTTTGAAACGGTTAGTCCGGCTCGTCCAGATTGCGTCAAATCCACTCTTGATCGACGACGGATACTCTGCCGTCCCGGGCAAGTTTCCACATCTCGTGAGAATCATAGAACGCGCTTTGAGCGAAAAATCAAAAATCATCGTTTGGACGAACTTTATCGAGAACTTGAGGTGGTTGCGCAAACGGCTTGCTCAGTTTGGTCCCGTCATGGTGCATGGCTCGATGTCCATTGACGAGCGAAATCAGGCCATTGCTGATTTCAAAAACGATCCGGCGGTTAACGTGCTTCTCGCAACTCCGGGTGCTGCCAAGGAAGGTCTCACGCTCACGGTCGCAAACTACGCTGTTTTCTACGATAGATCGTTCAGCCTTGATGATTACTTGCAGGCGCAGGACCGCATACATCGAATCTCTCAAACGCAAAACTGTTACGTGTGGAATCTGATTTGCGCGGGAACAGTTGATGAATGGCTAGATTCATTGCTGACGGCTAAACGACTAGCTGCGCAGCTAACTCAGGCGGACATCACCGCCGATGAATACGCACGGCTGGCGAACTACGATTTCGGGATGATCGTACACGACATTTTAGGGTTGAAGGGGCGCACGCATGGCGGCAACTAGCGACAACGTCGAACACGGAAGTCTTCGGCTTCGCGGGCGAGACATCCCCACGGTGACGAAAAAGATCGATCACAAAAACTTAAAGTTCTACGTGGACAACCCACGTATCTATTCGCTCATTCGCACAGACGGTCACATTCCTGACCAAGACGAGATTTACAAACAACTTTTGGAACACGAGCATGTGCGTGTTCTCAAGGAAGATATTCGGGTTAACGATGGACTCATTGACGCTCTGATCGTTCGTGATGGGGATTTCGTCGTACTTGAGGGCAACAGCCGCCTCGCGGCCTATAAGTTTCTTGCGAGCAAGGACCCCATGAAATGGTCAGATGTTCTCTGCACCGTCCTGCCCGCCGACATCGATGAAAAACTTGTTTTCGCTCTGCTCGGCCAATATCACATCAAAGGGAAAAAGGATTGGGCTCCGTACGAAAAAGCTGGTTTTCTCTATCGCCGACACAAGGAACACCATGTCGAACTCTCGACGGTGTGCGAAGAACTCGGCATAGGCCTAAAAGAGGCAAGGCATCTGGTTGCCGTATACGAATTCATGATCGAGCACGATGACGACGACCGTGAACGCTGGAGCTATTACGACGAGTACCTAAAGTCCGGGAAGATCAGAAAAGCACGTGATGAATACGCCCAGCTTGATGATTTTATCGTCAGACAAATCAAGACGGGCGACATTCCGACGGCAATGGACCTTCGAGACAAGCTGCCGACGATTTGCTCCGGGCCTGCCAAAGTGTTGAAGCGATTCGTCAATAGCACTACTCCATTCGAAGACGCATACGAAGCTGCTGTTGATGCAGGTGGCGAGAACTACGCACTCAATAAACTGCGCCGTTTCCGGCAATGGCTTGCTCTGACCGAGACCGAAGATGATCTGTTGGAAGCCAACAAGCAGGTGACGGACAAAATGAAATTCGAACTAAGAGAAATTGAGAAGCGAGTCAAAAAACTTAGCTCGCTATTCGACCGTCCTTCTGCTTCGTAGCGGTGCGGGCGCGGAGTCCCGAACTGCGAGATACGGATCGACAACACCAGGAAGATTGCGTAAACTACTGTATCGGTGAGAGACGGCCCGTTCAAATGCCCGTAAGTCAACACACGACCGAAGGTTTAGCCGAGGGCCGGAATGGCTAATCGCAAAATTCTTCTCATCGAACCTTCGTACAAGAACAAATATCCGCCTCTGGGCCTGATGAAAATCGCGCAGTACCACGGCCCTCGCGGTAAGCGCGACTCCGTCACGTTCATCAAAGGCGAAGAGTCTTCTGTTCTGTCCGCAGCATGGGACCGAATCTACGTCACTACGCTATTCTCGTTTGAATTCAACCGAATCTCCAACAGCATCGACTTCGCTATTGCAGCCGCGAACGGCGAGAAAGACAAAATCTTTGTCGGGGGCATTGCGGCGTCGCTAATGCACGAACGCTTCATCCGGGAGCCACGCTGGACGGGCATCAGATTCATCAAGGGCTTGCTGGGTGATGCCCCCGCAGTTTCGCTGGAACTGGACGAGTTCTCTGAAGAACTCTATTCCGATGATCGACACGGTACGCCCATTGAAGACCTGACTCCTGATTACAGCATTCTTGAGCAAATCGAATACAAGTATCCGGTCAATGACGCGTACTTTACTTACGCATCGCGAGGCTGCATTCGGAAATGCAGTTTTTGCGGTGTCCCGAAACTCGAAGGCGGCCAACGTGACATTGCGCCCATCACGTCTATGGTGCGCGAGATCGATAAAATCTACGGACAGAAAAAAGACCTGATCCTCATGGATAACAATGTTGTGGCTGCGCCACGGTTCCACGAGATCATGGCCGAGATACGCGATCTTGGTTTCACGCGCGGCGCAAAGCTATCGCGCCCGGGCCGCCCTCCAGTTCAGCGCCGTGTCGACTTCAATCAGGGCGTTGACGCACGGATTTTGTGCAAAGCCCCAATCTACCTGCGGGAATTGTCATCAATCTGCATCAAGCCTCTGCGAATCGCGTTCGACCATCTCGGCCTGAAAAAGCCATACGAGCAGGCGATTCGGTACGCTTACGAGTTCGGCCTCACCGAACTGTCGAACTATATGCTCTACAACTTCCACGACACCCCGGCAGATTTGTATGCCCGCATGAAATTGAACGTCGATCTCAACGAGGAATTCGGAATTCGAATTTGGTCGTTCCCGATGCGCTTCCAACCTACCGATCTGCCGGATCGGTCGCACATCGGCGAACACTGGACACGGTATCAACTCCGCTCCATGCAACTTATCCTTCAGGCGACGCATGGCGTCGTGAGTGGTGCGCCCGAGTTTTTCAACCGGGCATTTGGTGATTCGGTCGAGAATTTCGAGAGCCTGCTGTTGCGTCCTCAGCATTTCATCTTCAATCGTGAGTGGTATGAAAAGCATGGAGGGAAGGCCCAATATGAGGAATTCCAATCCTGCTTCCGGCGGCTCAGTGGCTCACAACGTGCCGCTTTGGTGAACCTACTGTCATGCGATCCTCGTGAATTCTTCAAACTTCCACAACTTACAAAGGATGCACAGATCAAGGGCATCCTTCGGTTCTACGTCCCACTTTCGAAAGCCGCAGAAGCTGCGATCTGGGGCAAGCAGAAAAAGATTACGAAACTGAAAGCGATAGAAGTGCCAGAAGATGAGCTAGTCGAAGACGCCGGGCTGGTGGACGACGTTCAACCCGCTGTCGGACAACAGCAACTGGAACTCCAACGGGGAGCCTCATGAGTAGCGATCTGACTTTGATCTCAGCCAATCAAATCCTGAAGGCTCGTCAGGATTGGGCTCCGATCAGTGACACTCCGATTATCGGCAAAGACGTTCTCGAACTACTCAGCAGCTCGATGTATGTGAACGTCCTGTCGGTCTATCGCGAGTACGTGCAGAACGCGGCGGACTCAATCGACATCGCGAAAGAATCAGGGTTGCTGTCAAAAGGTGCCGGTCGTGTTCACTTGTCCGTTGATCCGCAGCGCCGGGTTGCGCGTATTCGCGACAACGGCGTCGGCTTGCAGCGAAAGGACTTCGTCGAACGGCTTATTGCCTTCGGCGCGAGCAACAAGCGAGGCACCCGGGCGCGTGGATTTCGCGGTGTTGGTCGATTAGCCGGATTGGGATATTGTCAGGAATTGATCTTTCGGGCTAAAGCAGCGGACGAGACGCATATCAGCGAACTTCGCTGGGACGGCCGCAAGCTAAAAAGCCTGATTCGCAGCGAGCAGTATTCCGACAACCTCGAAAGGCTTGTGCGGGATGTTGTGGCGGCGAGAACATTTATAGACGCCACGATGCCCTTGCACTTTTTCGAAGTCGAACTTGTCGGAATCGTGCGGCATGGAAGTGATGTGCTGATGGATAGCGCCGCGATCCAAAAATATTTGGAACAGATCGCGCCAATCCCATTCGCCCCTGAATTCTCTTATGGCGCGCAAATCGAAGAAGCACTGAAACCACACGTAAACCTCGGCAACGCGGAGATTACAATCAATGATGGGGAGCGCCCGCTCTACCGCCCGTATCGAGATCAGTTCCAAGCAAGGAAAGGCGTCGGTGATCGCTTCGAGGACCTACAACCCGTCAGCATTCCGAATTCGGACGGTGGAATCGCTGCTGTGGGATGGATTCTGCATCACGGCTATCTCGGTGCATTTCCGAAAACGTCTCCCATCAAGGGCTTGAGACTGCGGTCAGGAAACATCCAGATTGGCGAGGCCGAACTGCTCGATGAGATATTCACCGAGCCGCGATTCAACTCTTGGGCTGTGGGCGAAGTTCACATTCTGGACGATCGAATTCTGCCGAACGGTCGGCGCGATCACTTCGAGCAGAACGTGCATTTCCGAAACGTGCTAGCCAAACTGGCTCCGATTGCTCGCGATCTCGGCCATCGATGCAGAAATAGTTCTATCCGCCGAAACTGGATTCGTCAGTTCGAGCAAGGCCTGGTCTTCATAAAGGGCCGACTAGCGATCCTTCGTCAGGGTGCAATCACAAATGAGCGCCGGATCAAACTGAAAGGCGAAATAGCGGATTGGCTCGCCACGTTGGAGAAGATCGCCACTCAGTCAGTGCTGGATGAGGGCACAATAAGGGCCTTCAAGAGAAGCTTGCAGCAACTGAACAGGAAGTTGCCTGCGCTTGCCGACGTCCGTAGTCCGCACGATCTCAAACGATTTCGAGGCGCACGGCGACGTTTGATTCAAAAGCTCGTGGACATCGTTTATGACGCCACAGGCGATCAGGCCGCGGCGAAGACTCTCGTGGATAAGATTCTGCGCAGGTTGTAGTCGTTACTCCCGGGTAACCAATTCGCTGGCGATCGGCACGGAAGGTTAACGCCTCCTCTGTGTGGGCACGCTTACCGGGGAAGCCAGAAGGTATAAGAAGCGTTAATGCGTGTCAACGCGCGAAAGCGGAAGGCAGACCGATGAGTCACAAGCTCAAAGGCGAGAGGGCTACTGGCTCACAACAGCATTTACGTTTTTGTTCAGAGCCGCGATGGTATCGCGGACTTTACCGATCAGAACCATAGTCGGCTTACATTGCGAGAACCCCGGAGCGCCTTTCCCATCGTGATATTTTATCGCGGCGTTAGCATATCGAAGAGCACGATCGAGCTTATCTCGCTCCGTCTCGCGGTCGCTCAAAAGGATCGCTTGCTCGTAGAAATCGTTCGCCAGTAAATGGTTTATCCAAGCCGTTCGTTGACCACAGTAACCAGATGCGTGTTTGTAACAAGTTTCGGAGCCGAAATCTTCCTTTGCCTTGTCCTCAACAGCATTCTCAACGTCGATGTAGCGGAGAAAAGATTTTTCGTAAATATCAAGGTTTGGGTCTCTGCCTAACTTCTCAGGTTTCACACACGAGATTGGCGTGAAAAGAGATTGAGGGTCACTGACCCTCTGTACTTCGCCGGCGTAGTACAACCCATGTCCGTTCGCAGGATCGAGTTTCAGAATATCGTCTACATCTTTGTCGGCTCTCGTGAAATCGCCGGCCCCAGAGTTTGACAATTCTTTGAAGGCAACTCGGTACTGATCTCGAAGATCATTGATCTTTTGGCGGATTTTTCTACTGACCAGCAAATCTGCGGTGCTCTTTAGGAAAGTCAGACCTGATGTCATCGAGGCCATCCACGTGCCGGCACTGAGGACAAAGGCCAAAAGAATGAGCCCGCGATGCCGCCAGCCATTACGACGGAGCCATTCGAGTTTGCTTATTATGTCGGGGGTTTTTGCAGTTACGATTGAGCCCGGCTGCCGTTCGTCTTCCATGGCTGGGTGCCTCCGGTTCGGCGGATTCTACACCCAAAGGCTGAGCTAAGCTCGAAACTCTGCGGTTACTGCGGCGAATTTCGTAGGATCGGGTTTTGGAACGCCGGCAATAGCCGCGAGAATTGCAGCTACAGACTCATCCCTCGACAATACGCCGTTGCGCCGAAACCTCGATTCGAGACCTACCAATTGCTCCAAGGGGATGTTTCTTGAGCCACTGAAGAAATCAACCTTGCCGGAACGTGGTCGCACGACCCAAAAAGGGAGAGCCCCACGCCAAGAGCACGTGGGGCTGATATGTGGTATTAGGGACTTAGATGCGCCTGCTGATGGGCAGTTGCAGGCGCGTTCAGAGTTTTTCCAGTGCGACGCCGGGAGTGCGACCGACGATAGTTGGCCATCCATTTGAAGAGTAATGGATCATAGCTTTCACTTGGCATTTTCCGCCGCATTCACCGCGTCAATCTCTTCCTGAATACGCGCTTCGCGCCTCTCCAAATGCTCTCGAATGGCTTCCAGTACATACTTGTAGTCGTCCGCCTGATAGGTGACATAGTGACTGGCATTGAATAGGCGGCTGTACTCATTCACGATGTCAGTTCCCTTGGTTATCAACGACTCGATCTCAGAGAAAGCTAAGGGATATTGTTTCGTGAACTCTCCTGGAGCCAGCGCTGTCTTGCGGCTGCGGTGCGCAATGAAGTTGTGCCGCCAAATCGTGAGCTTCTTCACCAGAGGATTTGCATCGGTCACCCAATCCAAGTCCTTCTGGAGTTGGGCGGGGTCTGGTTTCTTAGAATCCTTCGCCAGAGAATCGACATATGGATTGTCCTTCAGTCGCTCACGAAAGTTCGGCTCATCGAAAAATTCAAGGTTGGCCTGAATAGTCTCTAAGAAGTTCCTGAGATTGAGACTGGGCTTACCGCCGTCGTATAGGTCATAAGCCTTGCATACACGGATCAGTGTGGCATCGATGTGTGCCGTCATAGTGAGCGACCAAAAGCCCGCTGCCTGGTTAAATTCCACCGCGTATTCGGAAGACGCAGCCGCGAGTCCCTGGTGCAAGTGGAAGTGCTCACGCGCGTCGAGTAGTTCATGAACAAGGGCCTCCAGCAGGCGCTTGAACTCAGCAGAATCGCAAACGTCTATCTTCATCGAATTTTTTACCTTTGCGGTGCTTTATTATACGGATGAGTGGATCAGGTGGGATTGCTCCGGCTCGTAGCCTTCGGCTGCCTGAGCACTTTCATCGTCGAAATGTTGCGGGCGCTATTTTAACATGCCACCTAATGGAAAGCCCCTGGATTCATCGCCCGCGCAAGGCGCGCCGAGTAGCGGCCACGAGCGGCTTCCATGCAGCATCGGCCTTTTTGAAAGCGGCAGTCTCTCCCTATCCCTCAAGGCGATTACCTGCCTCCATTTCCAGCCGTCGTCAGCCGCAGTCCAGTGATACTTGGCAGTGGCTTGATGAGCGTTTTTAGCGGCCTTCTTCCACACAGCGTCGGCCTTCTCCCACACCTTGGTCAGTTTTTCGACTATCTTTTGTTCGGCAGACATTTCTGAAACTCCGTGGGCCGAATTCTACCACGGGCCACTTGGTGCTGATCGCAATGAAAACATTTATACGAGTTAAGGAACTAACGCGAGTTTTCGGCCGTATTTCGGAGAGTAATTTCGAGGCTAAAGTAGCCAGACTTGGACCACTGTATGAGGATTTGCGGATAGAGATTGTGGGAATCGCTGAGGAGACGATCGAGCCGATGGACCGTTTCGACGCTAGGTATCGCCGAAACTACTTCCTTCGGCGGTCGATCGCCACGCTGTTGGAATTTGCTGAAGCCATACGCCATGTGGATGAGTGCCCAGAATTTGACGCGGTCAAGCGGGGCTTCCCGCCCGAGATCGCCAGGTATTGGAACAGAGCATTGGCCTTTTTCAAAAGGGCCGATGATACGCTCAAAAGCTTCCGAAATGACTTTGGTGGACATTTTGGTTTGGAAGCGGCCAGATGGGCCGCACTGCACCTTGATCCCGATGCCGTCGAGCGGATCGAGATCGGAAAGTATTTTTACCTTCATTTCACGGGTGAGTTCGTCGCAACTGCCATGTTGCGGCACGGGTGGGGAGTGAACCGCGACCACAAGATAAGGCGATTAGTGCGGTTGGCAATGCTTGGGTATCGACACGCGACCAGATCCGTGCATTGTGTGGTCACGTGTTATTTGTGGGATAAATTCGGTTAGGCCGCAAGGCGATACCTGATCGGCGCACGCGTGATGCAATCCAGTCCCCTGGCGCACCCCACACGCGAGCGTGCCTCACTGGGACACTCTCGTTTTTCGGAGCAGCTTTTGAGCCTCACAACCCCCAGGACAGGATTTGATTCCCCTGAAATGACACCTGCCGAACGAATTTCTTGGTTAGACGCCTTCCTTCTGCTGTGAACGTCAGTGACAAAAGAATCGGGAATACCTTCCCTTGAGGAAAATTTGGGTCGGAACTCTGAACCAAACTTCGTAGCATATTGATCGGATCGTTCTGCGGCCCCCAAGACAGAGTTTTCCTTTGGCTGGGTTCAATGATCCAATCGTCGGTTGGCCGTGGTTTGACAGCTTCGGTCAGAGGAGATTCGTAGTCAACGTCACCACGCAAAATCTGGATGGTTTCGACAGAGACCTTGTGCTTGGAATCGTTTTTGAAACTCCCGGAATAGCTACCTGGCGATCCCTGATCGAATACGAAGCTAGCCGGGAAATTCTCGAATTCCGCTCTCTCCTTTTCTCTTGTCTCCACATTCTGTTTGAATTCAGCAAACTCGGAGCGTAGGCCTGCAACTTCTTTCCACAATTCCATGCCGGCAGGACCAACTTCTGTTCGGAGGTTCTGCTCGCAAAAGCGTGTGAATTCGCGATTCAATTCTTCAACTTCCATCGCGAGATCATGCGGGAACAGAACGGTCTCGATTCCCGCTTTTCGCAATTTTCGCACTCCTTTCCCGCTAATTCGGTCGTCCGGGTCTAGCATGCCGATAACGACACGAGCTACCTTGCGATCGATCAATCTCTCGGCGCACGGAATTTTCGGGTGATTGCGAGTGGTGCAGGGTTCCAGAGTTGTGTAGACCGTGGCTCCGGCAATGGGCTCATCGGACAGCTTCTTCTCCAGTGCAATGAACTCTGCGTGATTACCCGATTGTTCGCCACGATGCGCCGTGCTGAGTACTCGACCGTCTTTGACAACGACTGCCCCGACTTTTGGATGCGCCCGACCATCGTTCTCCGAAAGGCTCTTGCGAGCCTCATCAATAGCCATTCGAGCAAATTTCCGATCATCAAGTACTGGCTGCATCGCTTTCGCTTGTTGTAATTCTTCGTCCAATTTCTGGAAGCGAATCCTGCCAGGAGGCGACACTTTTATGTTGAAAGTCCCATGTGTGAAGAAATCCTGCCACTGCGGAGTGTTCCTGTCTCGCTCGAATGAAACTGATTGAAACCCGCCGCCAACAGCAACGTACTTCTTCAACTCAGCATGTGCGGTCTGCAAGTTATATAGCGCATCCAGCAGTTCACCATCACAGTCGCCGCACTTCTCATTTGCCGCCAGACCAAGTTGACCAATAGTCGTCGGACGACCAAGGCCGTTGTTGGGAATCGCAAGCCCAAAGCCCAATAGAAAATGTTCAAGAATTTCACTTCGAATCATGCCAGCACAAAAGTAGGAAGGCACTGAATTATATCATCGCCGTTGTAGAATCGCCGGGCGAGGGCAGCCGTGCCCGGTTGCCAAGCCCGTTCTGCGAAGCTTAAGATTTTTTGGTTCAACCTCCCAGAAGACGCTGCGGCGCCGAATGTAACGGCAGCTTTCCAGTAAATCTCCCGGGCCATTTTTGCGGTGTGGTTCTTCCTGTAAAATGAGAAAACGCTGGGTTTGAATTTCCGTCCAACTTCCGTCCAATTCAAGAGGGAGATTTGTGGCCGTTTTCCCTGGTAAGCGACACCAGACATGGCACTTATAGTTTTTTAATAGCCTTCTTCGGGACCAGGGGGTCGGAGGTTCAAATCCTCTCGCCCCGACCACCTTCAAAATCCTGCCCGTCATTGGCTTACGTTCCCTTTTATATTCGCGATTTCTTCGGGCTTTGTGGACTTGTTGTGGACCAACTGGGCCAACGATCCTTTAGACCGTGTTTGTAAGCGCCAAGCGCACGAAGACTTAGATTTCCAAATTCCGTGACTCGGCGCCATGTGCATGCCAGTCCAAATCGTTCTGCCGAGTTTCTCCCTTTCAAATCATGAAGTTACGCAACCGAAAGACCTCCTGGCATAGCACCTGGAGGGCGGTCCTTTATATATAAGAATTCCATTTGCGATAAATGCTCCTATCGCGACGACTCGCGAGGAATATTCGGTTGTGAGCCGAATGCTGGTCTCCAAGGGCTCAGTTTGTTGTTGGAAGTGGGAGGAGGGGTTGCAGCGGAGATCCTATAGCGGGGCACAGCCTGTTTGATGCAGCTTGGGACTTGTGGCTCGGAGTCTGCAAATCCAATGCGGAAATAAGTCCCCGAGCTGCTTCCGGGATGGCGACCTGGCCGAACAGTGCGATCTG
>Ga0307477_10001774_pt1 | contig 17520 bp, 12 predicted proteins | sample atmos_gasesECM2C_FD_203316 | JGI IMG/M metagenome (GOLD analysis project Ga0307477, IMG submission 203316) | Hardwood forest soil microbial communities from Morgan-Monroe State Forest, Indiana, United States - atmos_gasesECM2C_515 | ecosystem: Environmental > Terrestrial > Soil > Temperate...
CGGTGCTGCCGCCTCCGCCGGTGCTGCCGCCTCCGCCGGTGCTGCCGCCTCCGCCGGTGCTGCCGCCTCCGCCGGTGCTGCCGCCTCCGCCGGTGCTGCCGCCTCCGCCGGTGCTGCCGCCTCCGCCAGTGCTGCCGCCGCTACCACCTGTCGCCGGGCAGTTGAGCCAGAGCATGTGGTGCTTGACGTCACTGCCTTGCGCGAGGGGTTGAACGGCCACTGTGACCCGGACGTGCCAGCCCTGCTTCTTCGGGGCAACCCCAGCGAACATGGTCATGACTTGCGAGGCGTTCATGGTCGGGAAGTTCTCATCGAGCTGGCTCCCGCTGGTGCGGACATAGGGCGGAAACGAGGTCGTGAAGTGCTGGGTGGTGCCGCCCTTGGTAGGTGCCCACGCGGTGACAGTGATGTGAGCTGTGACGGGGTTCGCCACAGTGCTGGTGTCGTAGCCGAAGAAACTGATGCTGAAGCCACATCCAGGGTGGGGGTCGTTGCCATTGCCACCGTCGGGGGAGTACTCGTCGATCTGGATGTGCCCGTTGTTCCCCGGCGGGATTTGCCCGCTATCCGACTCCGAGTTCGAGCTGTTTCCACCGCCGTTGTTCCCGTTCGGCCCGCCGGAAGGCGTCGGTGGTGTGACAACTGGATGGTTCGGCGACGAGTTGGGGGTCGTGCCACCGCCGGTCCCGTTCCCCACCGGAGTGGCGGAGGGCGGCGAGCTGCTTGGCGGGGCTGTGGAGGGAGAGTTTCCGTTACTCGAAGCGTTTGTCGCCGCCGGGGGGGTGCTTGTCGCCGCAGGCGCACTGCCCGAATTCCCCGGTGGTGCTGATGTCGACGTGCTGGTGCAGCCCGTCAGAGACGAGTGCCCGTTCGGGCATCCGGTGGGGGCCGCGAGCGCCGCAGTAGCGGGAAGGACGAGTACCAAGGTCGCGGTCAGCAAGCCGGCGCCGGCGAGACCACGTTGAGCCGCCCGAGACATTTCCGCCTCCTGGTTATGGCCCCCCGTTGCCCCAAAATTGCTGGGCCGTGTATGTCCACCTTCTGTGTTGCGATAAACGCGGTTTTTTGTGCTTCTGACGTGTACCCCCACAACTGTGGGCGTTCGTTGTTCGACGCGACCGCGCTCTGTGCCGGACGTTGATCCTGGTGATGCGAAGCGTGGCTGCTACGCCAGTTGCCGTGGCCTTGCACGCCTCAGCCACATGTGGCACGGAGGCGCCCTCGCAGGAGGGGGCCGTGCCCGCCTTCTCGGCGCATGGCCCAGGTGTTTCCGGCGCTGGGGAGCGCACCAGGGGCCGAAGGTCCCGAAAATCCCATTGAGCATTTGTTGAGATCGCCTTGCGCCTTGCGTGGGTTTGGTCCCTCAGAGTGACTCTCGCTCGGCCGCACGAATGCAGCGCCCGAGTGGGTGGAGGGGATGTGTTCCCGGCCGAAAAACGGCCCGGCGATCGCTTGACCTTTGCCGCCCTCGTTTCGGACGACGAAGGGATGGAGGTGGAGAGCGCACCGATTATCTGCAGTCCTCCTACCTTCCCTTCGTCGTGGCACCGACGAGGAGACGGCTCAGTCGATGTGGCTGAACCGTCTGCCCTCAGCAAGCCCTTCGTGGGCGATGCCGCTGAGGGAACCCCGACGGCGGGCCCGATGTCCGTCGTCTTACGCGGGAACCCTCAGTGGCTCCCGGAGAAGGGCGAAGCGTTGAACCTCAGGCCGCAGCTGGTCGCCTGGCCTTTGGGGAGCGAGTGGCGAACCCGTCGCCCTTGTCGAGACACCACAACAACTCAAAGGAGCTTCGAATGAAGCGCGTTATGAACAAGAAGGTCGTCGCCGCCGCGGCGACAGTTGCCCTAACCCTGGGCCTCGCCGGTGCGGCGTTGGCCTACTTCACTGCCACAGGCGCTGGTAATGGCACAGCAACGGTTGGCTCGACTGGGAACAATATTGCCATCGAGGGTAACTCGACCCCTGCTCTGTACCCCGGCGAATCGACCACGATGTCTTTCACCGCGTACAACTACTCACCGTTCAACCAGGCGATCTCGGGAATCCATGTGACTGGGATCCAAGCATGTAGCGTTCCGTTCTCGGCCGTAAGCACGGTGAGCTACACATCAGCGACCACGGCACCAACTTGTTCGGACACGAACCCCAGCCCGGCGTACACAAATGATGTTGCCTGTCAGACGGGTGCTGTTAGCAGCACGGCCGGCACCGGCTGGTTCAGCATGCCTGACGTGACGACTGGCTGGACTCACGCTAGCGGTGCGACCGGCGACCTCCCTCCCGGAAGTGCGACGAGTCCGACCGGTGTGGCACTGACCCCAACGGGCACCATCACGATGAACGACCAGAACGCGAATCAGAACGCCTGTGAAGGCTTGTACCTGAACTTCACCTTCACTACCAGCTGATAACCCGAGAGGGTGGAGTCTGAGCCTCGGCTCAAGGGTTCATTCACCTCAACTCGGTCGGAAGGCCGGGTCACGGAGTCATCTCCGTGACCCGGCCGACCAGCCGGGGAGTCAGCAACGTTTAACTCCGATCAGCACTCGGACCCTGACCAGGCTGAGCACCCCAAAGGTCGCACCGTGGTCAATGTCCGACAAGGAAGACGAACTGTGATTACGACGAGAGCACAGGGCCTTTCACATAACCGAGGCGACTCGGAAGGACCCATTGAACGGATCTCCGGTTCTGGTTCACTTCGCCCTGCCCGTGGGCGCCTCGACATGCGTTCACTCGTTCTCGGGGGGTTCGGAGTCGAGGGGGACGGCAGGTGGCTCACTGACAGGGGTTTCTCGTCACCCTTATTGTCTGTACCCGTCACCCCCTCGGCTCCCGTCACCCGCGATGAGGCCCAGCCGTGAGTGAAGTCGAGCCCCAGGTGCCGGACGGCGAGGGCCGCAGTCGGCGCTTCGGCTGGTGGGTCTGGATCCTTGTCGCCCTCGCCCTCGGTGGAGCCGGTGTGGGCTCCTATGGAGGGGGCGGCGGATTCTCACCCACCTCGGCTACCGCCTCGGCTTCCAAGTTGCCATCCTCGTCGGCGGCAGGCAGCGGGGCGAAGGGAGGCGTTCCGCCGACCCCCACCATCACCTCGGAGCCGTCGAACCCAACGACTGCAACAACTGCCACTTTCAAGTACTCCGACACGCTCCCCGCCGTGACCTTCGAATGCTCGCTTGACGGGTCGAAATACAACGGCTGCGGGCACCTAGTGAGCGTGCCCAGCGCGGGCTCGATCACCTACACGAGCCTGCACCCCGACGTCCTCCCTCACTGCTTCTCCGTCGAGGCGGTCCTGGCGGTCCTGACGAGTACACCGGCCAACTACTGCTGGACCATTGACGCATTGCCCTTCATTATCAACGGCAGTCTCAGCTCACCCTTACGCCCCGGCACGAGTCAGTCGGTCGACTTGAGCATCATGAACCCGAACGCTCAATCCATAACGATCCCAGCTCAATCTCCTCCGACCAACAACGTGTCAGTCGTGATCTCGCTCGATACGTCAAGTGTGACGTATGTCAGTGCCAGCCCTTCCCAGAAAGCGACGTGGGCGGGCTGCGATCCCTCGGTCAACTTCGCTTTGACGCAGGGACTTTTGCTTCCGATCACCATCCCCGGTGGAGCCACCGTGTCGCTGTCGGATCACACGACGGAATACACCCACGGAATGCCACAGGCCGACTGGCCAGTTGTCACCATGTACGACGGTGGCCTTGGGCCAACCAGCCACACCAAGCAGGACTCGTGTGAGAAGTTACCTCTTCACTTCGCCTGGTCGGCCACGGGGAGCGGGACATGATGGCCCCGGATCGGCGCAATCCTCAGTGGACCGCTTACCCGGATCCGGCGCCCACAGACAAGCCCGTTAGCAGCGGTCGTCGGGTCCGCAGCGTCCGCTTGCTCGGCATCCCCGCTGTTCTAGGCGCCTTAGTTCTGGGCGTCAGCGCTGGCTCGGCTTATGCGTACTTCAAGTCGACCGGCTCGGGTAACGGATCGGCATCGGTCAGGAGCGCTGTCAACGTGACCGTCACGACGGCAACCGCAACCGCCAGCCTCCTCCCGGGCGGAAAGGGTGACGTGTACTTCACCCTGACGAACAACAACCCCTTCGCTGTCACCTTTAGCTCCGTTACTGCAGGTGCAGCAGTAGCTTCCAACAACATCACAGCCTGTCCAAACTCGAATATCAGCCTCGCTCAGACGCTGCCATATCCACTTTCCCCAACTATCACCGTCAACGCCAACAGCACCAACGTTGCCGAGTCCATCGCTAACCTTGTGCAGCTCTCCTCGTCGGCACCCAGCACCTGCCAGGGCGTCACGTTTACGGTGACTCTGTCTCTCTCGGGGCAGCAGCCATGACCGACGCACCCCGCACGCGGCGGTCCTGGTGGCGATCACTGTCGGTGCTTGCCGCTGTGACTGCCTTCGTCACGGGCGCTGGGGTTGCTTGGGCCTTCTGGACGGTCTCTGCGATCCCAACCATCTCGACCACCATCGCCCCGGGATCCAATGGCGCAACCCTGCCACAGGCGACAATCCACGTCGCCAGCACCACCGGATTTGCAGGCGGTACAGAGACAATCTTTGTCGTGTCCACGTCAGGAACAGAAACCGTGACATGCACCGGGATCACCGGCTCTACCTTCACCACATGTTCTGGAGGAACCGGGACGCTGGCCACTGGAAACTCCGTTACCCAGGGGGATGCACAGTCTAAGGCCGTCACTCTGGCGACACCTGGCAGCGGCAGTGTCGGAACCGCCACCTCGTCAAGTCTGGTCATCAACTGGGGAGCATCGTCGGGGCTACCCGTCGGTGGCGGGTATGTAGTCCTCCGGAGTACGTCGAGCGGAGGGACGTACTCCGCCATCTCCGGTGGTACATGCCAGCAGTCGACCACCAGGGGATCTTCGGCCGTTACGTGCACAGACAACGATCCGAGTCTCGCGGCTAACACGACTTACTACTACGAGGTGGAGGCGGCGTACTACAACGCCAGTGGTCCGACCCTCTGGGTCAGTTCGGCGACGGCCTTCTTCTATGGCACAACTCTCGGCATCGCTCCGTCGTTCACAAGTCCCGCCTCGATCAGCTTCACGGCTGGCACGGCCGGCAGCTTCAACGTGACCACCAGTGGTACCCCCGCCGTCAACTCGATCACTAACACGAACTTCGGAACGTGTACCAAGACGACAAGCCTCCCAACCGGCGTGGCATTCAACTACACAAGTGGGGCCTCAACGGCAACTATCACTAGCACAACGGCATCGCCAGCAGGAACCACGACCTTCTGCCTCAATGCCGTCAACGGTGTCAGTCCGAATGCCACTCAGCAGTTCACCCTGACGATCAATCCAGCCGTCTACTACGCCACACCGGCTGTTCTGACCCAGGGAGCCACGGCTCAGTCAATCACCATCACGGGTGCAGGCTTCGTTTCGGGGGCGAGCCTTGCAGTCAGCTTTACTGGTGCGGCAGGTGTCACAACGTCTAGCCCCTCGGTTACGAACCCTGCGACCATGACGGTCAACGTGACCGTGCCTTCCGGGCAGACGGCGGGAAACACCTACGGCATTACCGTCACGAGCGGGCTCGGTGGTTCCGGCTCGTGCACCAACTGCTTCGCCGTCAACAAGTCCGGTTCCAGCACGCCAAGCGTCGTGCTCACGTTCCCGGTGAACGGCGGTTCGTACAACAGGAACGGAAATGGGACCGGGAGTTGGCAGAAGGCCGATGCTTGTACTGGCTCGAACACGAACAACATGTGTGGTACGGCATCGACCAGCTCTGGCTCGGTATCGTCCGTATCAGTCGCTATTGTCCAAGAGAACAGCGATCAATGCTGGGGTGGCACTTCGTTTAACGCAACGTGTGATTCTTGGAACGCTGCCACAGGAACGACAAACTGGACACTGAGCTGGAGCGAAAGCAACTTCTCAGCCGGAACATACCTAATAGTCGTACGAGTCGTGGACAGCAACGGCAACACTGTCTACGCCTTGGCTACGGTGACGATCACTTGAGCTGCTAAACGGCCTTCAGGTGCTCGAGAGGGCACAACCCTCGGCTTCCCGTCCTTTCCCACCAGGCTGATCCGCCGGGAATGAAGATCAAGCACATCGAGGCTCGAGGAGATGACCGGGGAGGTTCTGGGTTCAGTTCCTACGAGCGACTCAAAGCTGTATGCCAGTAAGGAGAGGAGTGGAGTCCTCCTCTTCGCCGTCAGAGGTCTGGGCATTTGGTTTTCGTTCGTCGCTATGCCCATTGCTGGTCAAATCAGCTGACAGAAGTCCCTATCGGCATGGAAGGGCGGACAGTAGGCTGCCGATCGAACTGGTCGAGCAACGACTTAGTCAAGAGGCGATTTTCAGCCGGCGGCGTACTCCGCCAAGGGCGTGACAAGGGAGGACGTGCGCCGAAGATGAGGTTCCGTCGGAACAGCCTTCGACACGCTGGGGCAACGGCCCTTGGCACCGCCGTCTTGCTCATCGGTATGGCTACGCCCGCATTCGCTGCGCATGGTCCCCACAGCGGCGGTGGGGGCGGGGGAGGCGGCACCAGCGGGGGAGGCGGAGGATCGAGCACCACCGGTAACGACCTCTCATGGCCGCAGTGCGGCGGCAGTTTTCCGAGTTATCCCGCCTTCGGTATTGCCGGGGTGAACGGCGGTCTCGCCAACAGCAGCAACCCCTGCTTCGGCCCGAGCACCAGTTACCCGTCCTACTCCCAGTCCGAGCTCTATTGGGCGCTGGCCAAATCGACGGGGGTCGTCGCCTCGCAACCGAAAGCATCGTTGTATGTGAACACCGGCGATCCCGGCAACGTCTACAACGGTTCCTTGATCACCGACTGGCCGACGTCCTCCTCCGCGAGCGACCCATATGGCTCCTGCACCACCACCACCGTGTCCACCAACAGCGGGCCTAAGACGGCGGGACAGAATTCGAACGCCTGTGCCTGGCAGTACGGATACAACCGCGCTGCCCAGGACACCACCTGGCTGACCCAGGAAGCCCAGAAGGTCTCCACCCAAGAGAGCAGCGTCCCGATTCCCTCCCAGGCGAGCTCCTATCCATGGTGGCTCGACGTCGAGACCGGGAACAGCTGGCAGACCGGCAGTACCGGCCAGCAGATGAACGTGGCCGACCTACAGGGAATGGTGGCCGCCCTCCAGGCGGCCGGCGTAACCAATGCCGGCCAAGTGGGCGTCTACTCGACCTCGTACCAGTGGGGCATGATCACCGGCACACCCGGCGCGACCGTCAACAACGCCGCCAACAACCTCTGGGGTCTCCCGGACTGGGTTCCCGGCGCCACGTCCCAGTCTGGGGCCGCCGCCAACTGCTCGGCGACCAACATGTTCACCGGTGACAAGGTGACCCTCACCCAGTGGGTGGCGAGCGGGCTCGACGGCGACTACGTCTGTCCCTAGCCCGGCCCAAGCCGTCCGAACCAGGAACGGACGCGATAGATCCCCGCCAGGCGGTCAAGGCGACCTCGATTTCTCGAGGGCAGCCACTAGCGTTGAACCGCTGGGGTGCGTGAGACAGGGACCGCCATGCGGGTGCTCAATCAGCTGAAGAAGCCGTTCACCATGTTCACAAAGAGGGCCAAGCACCGGGTCAAGCCGCGCCGCATGACTTATCGCATCCTTATCGGCCTCGGGGTGCTTCTGATCGCCGCTGCCGTCGCCTGGCAGGTGAACGCCACACTCTTCACCACCCACTCCGAGCGAGTGGGCAAGGCCCTCGTCCACAGGTTCCTTCAGAACCGTGCCCTCAACTCCCCGGTGTCCGTAAACGGCTCCGGCGCCGGCTCGGCCACCCTGGCCTCGTGCTCGGAGAGCAACAACTCGGGAGACCCGGTGAAGGGCCTCCTCGAGATCCCCAAGCTCCACGTGGTGGCTCCCGTGGAACAGGGGACCGATGACTCGGTGCTCGCCGTCGCCACCGGCCATGACCCCTACTCGGTGTGGCCGGGTTCGGCCGGCAATTCCGTCCTCGAGGCGCATGACGTCAGCTACTTCGTCGGGCTCCCCAACCTGTCTGCCGGTGACACCGTGCAGTATGTGGCGCCCTGCACCACCTACGTCTTCCAGGTCACGGCCCACACGGTCGTGAGCCAGGGCTCGCCCGTCTACAACACGCCGGGCCCCACCATCACTCTCGTGACGTGCTGGCCGACGAACGCCCTCTGGTTCACGCCTGACCGCTATCTCGTCACGGCCAACGAGGTAAGCCAGTCGTCCAGCAGGGGAGGCCAGCAGTACCTCACCGCCTCGGCAGCTCCCACGGTGCCGGTGCCTCCGCCTCTTGCGTCTGAAGGCGTGACACTCGCCACCTACTCACTGCCCATGGGAACGTTCGCACTCGCCGGCACCCCGGACCCGACCTGGGCGCAGACCACGAATCCCCTCCTGGTCCAGACCTCGGCCGTGGAGGCGTACATCGCCGGGGTTCGTTCCCTCGTTCAGAACCGGCTCGACTGGTGGCGGTCGTTCGCTCCCGGCGTGACCCCGCCGCAACCTCTTGTCGGAGCCGCGAATCCGCGATACCTCACTGCCCTTGAGGTGACGGTGCAGGCAACCGGGACGCAGGCGACGGCGGTCACCCTGACCAACACCGTTTCCATCTCGGGGGGCGCCTCGCCGGGCCGCTATACCGTGACCGTGCAAGAGACCATCAGCAAGGGGACCTTGGTGATCTCGAGCTGGAGCCTGCAACCCGCCTGAGTCGCCGATCGCTCTGCCGCCGACCCGGGAAGCTCAACCGGCGTTCGGGTCGTCCCAGGGGTTGGAGCCGGCCGGGGCGCCGATGGCGGGAGCCGGCTGGGAGCTCTGCGAGTCCGACGAGCTGGCGGGAGCCGTCGCCGGCGCAGGCTGAGATGAAGAGGAGGCCGTGCCGCCTTGCGAACCGGCCGGCTGCAACGTGGAGGAATTGCTCCCTGACGTGCTTTGCGAAGGTGTCGGCGTCGCCGACACCGCAGGCGTCGAAGCGGCCGAACCACTCGAAGACGCCGGAGCCGTGGGCGCAGGAGCGGTGACCGCCGAAGCCGGTGCCGACACGGCGGCGCCGGCCGGCGAGGAGGCGGGAGAGCGGCCAGTCGTACCGTTCGCCCTGGTCAGCCCGCTCAAGAGGACGATGGCGAGGACTGTCCCGACCGCAGCGGCGATGACGACGGCGCGCCTGATGGTGCGCACGGAGGTCATCTCGGTCCCGACGCCGGAGTGCATGCTGATCGTGTGGTCGGCTCCCACTCCTGCCAGCGCCCAGTCTCGTCCTGCCATCAAGCTGCCCCCCTGCTCGTGCCATTCCTGGCGGTCTCACTTAGCGTGAAGCAGAACGCTCAACGAGTGGTCAACTCACGGCCAAAGTTGATCGGAGATCCGGCGGGTTCCGGCGAGAAAAGTCCCTGGTCAGGGCGCTGCGCCCTCACGTTGACCCTGCTCACCCCGTCGCCGGGTGGGTCGGAGTGGCTCCACCGGGAGCCAAAACGTCGAATCCGTCCGGCGTGTTGAGCATGCCCGGCGCCGTGCCGGCGGCGTCGGTGATGCCGTACTGCCACACCAGGGCGCCGGTGGTGGGGTCGATGGCCACCATGCGATTGGCGTAGTCGTCGTTGATCATGATCACCCCGCTCGGGAGCATCTCGGCCAGCGAGGGATGGTTGAGCTCGCCGGGCCCGGAGCTCACCTGGTACCGGTAGGAGACGTTCCCGGCTCGGTCGAACTCCAGCAAGGCGCCCGGTGTGGCGTAGTCGGCCACCAGATAGAGGTCGCTGCCCAGCTGCTGGGGATCCGAGGGGTAGCTGATCGGGAGGTGCGTGGCCCACACGAACTGCCCTGTGGTCGTCCACTCGCTGACCCACGAGCCGTTGATCTCCGACACGAGGAGGTTGCCGTTGGCGAGCGGGGTGTCGCCGTTGGGGGATCCGATCGACGTGGGGGGATGGTGCACGCACCGCCCGGTGGTGCCGATCTGGTTGGCCACCGTGCCGTTCTGGTTCAGCACCATCACCCGGCAGTTCTGGGCGTCGGCCACCGAGATCTGGCCGTTCTTGAGCAGATAGGCGTCGTCGGGTTCGTGCAGGTAGCCGGGAGCCGTCCCGATCTGCTTGGGATGGCCGTAGGACCAGACGATCTTGCCGGAGGGGTAGCCGATCTCGACGATCGTCTCGTTCTCCTCCTGGTTGGAGATGATCGCCGACCCGTGGTTGACGAAGAAGGCGTCGTCGGGGAAATAGAAGCCGAGCGGGTCCGGCGGGGAGCTCGTCGATGGATACGTCCACACCACGTGATTGGTGTCGTCGAAGAGCAGCAGCCGGTTGTTGCCCCGGTCGGCGACGAGCAACTGGTCGCCGAAGTACGGAGACCCGGCCCCGCTGGCGCCTGCCGCCCCGAAGGCCGTGTCGGGCTTGAGCATCTGCACCACCGACTCCTGGGTGGCGCCGACTTCACCGCCCACGATCCATGCCGTGTTGCCGAGCACGGCGGCCGATGCGTGCGACACAGGTACCTGGAGCTGGCCCGCTTGCAGGAGCTTCCCGTTCGACGGTTGGTAGGCCCAGATCGTTCCGATGGCCGTGCTGGAGACGGTTCCGGTGAGGCGCGCTTGAGGCGGCCCGGGTGACACGTACGCGTCGGGGACGGCACCGGAGGCACCGGCTCCTCGGTTCGTCGTGCCCGAGGGGCCGAGCTGGGTGGTACCCACACCGGTGACCGAGGGTTGTGGCACCGAGCTCACTCCACCCGCCACATAGATGTGTCCCGCCACCGACACCGCTGTCGAACCTGCCAGGGCAAAAGGAAGGTGTCCGACGACCGCCGCCTTGTGGGCTTGAGTGTCGACCATCTGGATGTCGTCGACGGGACTGGCGGCGGCATCGATGGCCTGTCCGCCGAAGACATAGATCTTCCCGCCTTGCGCGGCGACGGCTGGATAGCGCACCGGTACGGGTAGAGCGGCCACGTCGTCGAAGCTCGTGCCGTTGGTGGTGGCGAGCACGTCGGGATCGGGCCGGGTCCCGTCGTACCCACCCACGACGTATGCCGTGTCGCCGATGGTCAGGGCGGCAGCGTCGGAACGGGGCTGCGGAAGCGATCCGACCACCGAGGCGCGGGTGCCTGCACCTGCACCGGCGCTCGGTGACCCGAAAGCCTGCACCGTGGCCACCGTGGCAGGCGATCCGCCCCCGAAGAGGAAATAGCGTCCTTGCAGCACGGTGCCGGCCGCGTCGTGGAGGCCGCCGGCCAGCTGCCCGATGCTCGAGAGTGTCCCGGCAGACGAGTCCAGGGAGTAGACGCCGGGAGCAGAGGTGTTGCCGTTGAGCCCGCCCAGGATCGTGAGGTTCGAGCCCGATCCGGGCAGCACGACGGCCCGGCTGATGGGCGCCGCCAGTCGCCAAGGCAGGAGACCCGACTCTGCTGCCGGGATGGCTGCGCTGTCAGTTGCGGCCGACGCCGGCACGTCGCGCCCGGAAGCCTTGTGTGGCGGAGACGACGAACTGACCCACACCCCGATGATGGCGACGAGGGCGAACAATCCGATGATGGCAAAGAAGCGTCGCCGCCGGACCTCGGCCGGAACGGAGCGCCTCGGCCCTCCCCAACCGGCCGCCGGCGACGGCGGCGCCGGACGACCGCGGTTGAAGGCTTCGGGCACAGCGGTCCTTCCTATCGCGTCCTGGTGCGCGGTAGCGCGCACCAGGGGCAGGTCTTCAGATGCCCGTCAGGATTCAGGCAGCAGGAAGAACCGGCTGGGGTCGGTGCCTTCTCGACGTACCCGTTGATGATTCTCGAGAAGCACGATGTGGGCCACGGTTTCGCCTACCGCCGCCCGTTGCATGAAGTCGGGGATCTGGTCCCAGGGACGCGACCACGTCAGTTGCACCGAGAGCTCCCAGGCGGTGAGCCCGGGGTGGTCCCGCAACAGTCGCTCGATCTCGGCCAGGCGATCGGCGTGATGGATGATGATCTCGTCGAGGCGCGAACCGAGATCGGCGAACCGGTACTCGTGGGCAGGCAGCACCTCGTCGACGCCGAGGTTCTGCACCTTGAGCAACGACTCGAGGTAGTGACCCAGTGGGTTCGGGAACTGCTGGGTGTGGACCCCGATATTGGGCGTGATGCGCGGCAGCACGTGGTCTCCCGACAGAAGCAGGCGGTGCTCGTCGCTGTAGAAGCACACGTGCCCAGGCGAGTGCCCGGGTGTCCACACCGTCTGGAGGTCCCAGCCCGGGATGTCCACCCGCTTGCCGTCCTCGAAAAGGACGTCGGGCTCGGCCAGCGTCACCTGCGACCGGATCATCATCGAGGCCATGTTCAGGTCGGGCAGCTTCATGGGCGGCACACCCGCCTCTTCCAGGAACTCCCGCATGCGGGCGAGCAGGTCGTCGGTCTCGATGTAGCGCGCCTGGAGCATGGCGGCGTCGTCGGGATGCAGACCGATCCACGCCCCCGACTCCTCCCGCACCCGTCCGGCCAGGCCGTAATGATCGGGATGGATGTGGGTGACGAGCACGGCCCGCACGTCGGCCAGAGAGCCGCCGGCCTCGTCGAGCCCGCTGCACAACGCCGAGAAGGCGTCCTCGGTGTTCCATCCCGCGTCGACGATGGCGACACCGGAATCGAGCTCCAACGCGTACACGAGGACGTAGCGAAGCGGGTTGTTGGGGATGGGCACCGGGATCGACCACAGGCCCGGCCGGACCTTCTCCACGGGCGGCATGACGTCGCGGTCCCACGCCGCCTTCTGGAGCACTCCGGTCACCTCCACCATCGCCGGTGCAGGGTAGGCGGGAGCGTGGCTCGTGGACCAACGGCCCCGAAGGGCGCGCCGGTCGTCGGTATCGGTGTCGGCTGCGCCCCCTTTCGACCGCGCAACGTGTTGTGAGTGCCGAGCGCGTACCTGGGCTGCGGCTCTCGTTCTCCCTGGTGGCGAGCACGTGGGGAGTTTTCACTGTCACTCTGCGGGGTATTAAAGGTCATGAGTGGGATAACCACACAAGTCCCATTGACCACATTGGTCACAACGCTTACGCTCACTGCGCACCACAGTCGGTGATTCGGGGGGCAGGGCTGGCATCGGCCCAGGCCAGGGCGGCGGTCGCGGTACCGCACCGATGATGATCGGAGCACAGTGGTGAGTGAGCGCATCGTGCACATCTCGAAGCGCCGGACCGGCTGGGCCGGCGTCGATCCCACCGCACCGTGGCGCGAGCGTTTCCGCACCCTGCTCGATCTGTCCCGGGACGCCTTCGTCGAGACGGACGGAGACGGGGTCGTGACCGAGTGGAACCGTCAAGCCGAGCTGTTGTTCGGCTGGTGCCGAGACGAGGTCGTCGGGCGGCCCGTCGACTCGTTCCTCATCCCGTCCCGCTACGTCTCACGCTTGAACGCCGAGCTGGGGCGGGCCCGGGACAGCGGCGTGGAGCGCACCGCCCCCCGGGAGCTGTGGCTGAACCACCGCGAAGGCCACGAGGTGCACGTGGCCAGTACGGCATACGTGGTCGACACCGGCGCGGAGCTGCGGGTCGGCGGCTTCATGCAGGAGCTCGGCGATGCCGCTGCCGCCGAGGAGGCGCTCGCCCACGCCTACCTGCACGACTCGCTCACTGGCCTGCCCAACCGCACACTGTTCACCTACCGCCTCGCCTACGCCCTGGCCACGGCGCGTAACGAGTGGGGGACGGTGGGCGTGCTCGTGCTCGACCTCGACCGGTTCAAGGCGGTCAACGACGGCCTCGGCCACGAGGTCGGCGACGAGTTGCTGGTGGCGGTGGCCACCCGTCTCGTCTCCGCAGCGGTGCCCGACAGCCCCGGCGCGGCCGGGACACCGGAGCTGGTGGCGCGCCTGGGCGGTGACGAGTTCCTGGTGCTGTTCCACGGTGCGCAAGCCGAGAACGACGCACTCACCTTCTCGGACCGGGTGATGGCGGCGCTGGCCGAGCCGATCATGGCTGGGGGCGCTGAGATCTTCATGAGCGCCAGCATCGGCATCGCCACCAACAAGGCGGGATCGCGGAGCGAGCCCACGCCCCTGCTCTCCAACGCCGACGCCGCCATGCATCAGGCCAAGCGGCGGGGGGGCCGGCGGGTGGAGGTGTTCGGCGAGGCCCTGCGCCTGCGGGTTCTCGACCGCATGAACACCGAGCACGCCCTGCACCGAGCGCTGGAGCGCCGCGAGCTGGAGCTGCTGTACCAGCCGGTGGTGGCCCTGGACGACGGACGCCCGGTGGCGAGCGAAGCGCTGTTGCGATGGGACCACCCCGAGCAAGGGCTCATGAGCCCCGACCGGTTCATCCCCGTGGCCGAGGAGAGCGGGCTCATCATCCCCATCGGCGCCTGGGTGCTCGATCAGGCGTGCGGACAGCTGGCTCGGTGGGAGCAGGGGGGATGGTCGGGGACGGGCGCCGCCGTCGAGGTGAACCTCTCCGCCCGCCAGATCGACCATCCGGGCATCGTGGACAGCGTGAAGCACGCCCTGAGCGAGAGCGGCGCCGAGCCCGGCCGCCTCACCCTGGAGATCACCGAGAGCGCCCTCATGGACGACGCCCGCTCGGCCCTTCGGGTGCTGCATGCGCTCAAGGACCTCGGCGTGGCCCTGGCCATCGACGACTTCGGCACCGGCTACTCGTCGCTCGCCTACCTCCAGCGCTTCCCGCTCGACGCCCTGAAGATCGACAAGCGGTTCGTGGCCGGGCTGGTCGACCCGGGGGGGCCGGACATCGTGGGGGCCGTGGTGGGCCTGGCCCACGCCCTCGGCCTCGAGGTGATCGCCGAAGGGGTGGAGACCGAGCGACAGGCCGAGGAGCTGCGCCGGCTCGGCTGCGACTACGCCCAGGGCTATCTCTTCAGCCGCCCCTTGCGCCCGGCCGACCTGGCCATCCGCTACGGGCGGAGGAGGTCCCGGCGTCTGGCCGGGACCGGCGCCTAACAGCCCCTCCACCCCCCCTCTCGGCAAGATCGTCCCTGCTCACAGCCCTGGGAATGCTGTTGGCCGAAAGATGGTTGACAGCACAAAGGTTGTTAGCTAAAGCTTGTAGGTGCAAGGTTGCATCGGCAAGCTTCGAGACGAAGGAGTCGCCATGAGCACCGCAGTTACCGAGTTGACCAGGGAGTACGAGGGAGCCACCGTTCCCCAGGCCGGGGAGTACGCCATCGACCCCGCCCACACCAGCGTGGAGTTCGTGGCCCGGCACATGATGGTGAGCAAGGTCCGGGGCCGCTTCGGGAGCTTCTCAGGCACCGTCACCATCGGTGAGGTACCTGAGGCATCACGCGTGGAGGTGACCATCGACCCTGCCAGCGTGTCCACCGGGAATCCCGACCGGGACGCCCACCTCATGAGCCCCGACTTCTTCGAGGTCGAGACCTACCCGAGTTGGGAGTTCAAGAGCACCAAGGTCGAGCACGAGCGTGGCGACAACTGGAAGGTGACGGGGGACCTGACCCTGCACGGCGTGACCAAGCCGGTCGTGCTGGACGTGGAATTCGCCGGGGCGTCTCCGACGCCGTGGGGAACGAACGCCATCGGGTTCACCGCGTCGACCGAGATCGACCGTGAGGAGTTCGGGCTCACCTGGAACGCCGCCCTCGAGACCGGTGGGGTCGTGGTGGGCAAGAAGATCCGCATCGAACTCGAGGTCGAGGCGAGCGCCGCAGCTCAAGCCGCCTGACCACTACCCGCCATGTGGCGCTTCGGCGCCCTTCGTTACCGCTTGACCCGTCTGCGCCCCGGGCTTCCCCCCGGGGCGCAGACGCGTGCAGGATCTTGGCCGGGGAGGAGCCATGGCCGGCACGGCGCGCACAGAGGAGCTCTCGGAGGGCCGAAACCGCCGCCATGCCGTGGCTCGCTCGGACCAGGCCGTGTGGGAGCCTCCGCCCAACCGACCCGACCCCGTCGACGTCATCGAAGCCCAGAACCGCACCCGGCTGGCCGATCTCGTGCCGGTGCGCGTCGGGCGCATGGCCCAAAGCCCGTTCGCCTTCTTGCGGGGTTCGGCCCTCGTCATGGCCCACGACCTCGCCGCCACGGCCGACACCGGGTTCACCGTGCAGGTGTGCGGCGACGCCCACGTAGCCAACTTCGGCTTGTTCGCCTCGCCCGAGCGCAACCTGCTCTTCGACGTGAACGACTTCGACGAGACCGACGTCGGCCCCTGGGAATGGGACGTGAAGCGTCTGTGCGCCAGCGCGGCCGTGGTGGCTCGCCAGTCCGGGCATCAAGCCGGAGAGCAACAGGCGGCGGCCCGGGCCGCGGCGTCTTCCTACCGGACGCACATGGCCGAGTACGCAGCCATGGGTGAGCTCGACCTTTGGTACGCCCGGGTGGACGCCCAGGCTGCCAGCAAGATCCTCTCGTCAGCCGGCGCCGCCGCCCGGGCCGAGGTCCGGGCCGACGTGCGCGCCGCCCGCCGTCATACCGCCCAGGCGGCCCTGCCGGGGCTCACCGCCCTGGCGCCGGACGGCAGCCGTCGTATCGTGGACCACCCGCCCCTCGTCTCCCACGACGGTGTGGACGACGACCTGCTTCGCAGCGTCGCCTCCGGCCACCTGGCGTCCCTACCCGAGGACCGCCGCACCTTGGTGGGCCGCTTCGAGATCGTCGACTATGCCCGGAAGGTGGTGGGGGTGGGGAGCGTGGGCACCCGCTGCTTCATCGGCTTGCTCATGGACGACGTCGGTCTTCCCCTGCTCCTGCAGGTCAAGGAGGCCGACACGTCGGCCTTGGCGGCGGTGGGCGCCGTGGCGCCCGTGCCGGGCCGCCACGTGGGGGCGGCGGGAGAAGGCTGGCGGGTCGTCGACGGACAGCGCCGCATGCAGGCGGCCAGCGACGTGTTCCTGGGCTGGGCGTCGGCTGACGGCGTCGACTACTACCTTCGCCAGCTGCGCGACATGAAGGGATCCATCGACGCCGTGTCGCTGGCCCCTGCCGCCCTCGCCGACTACGGCGAGCTGTGCGGGTGGGTGCTGGCCCGGGCCCATGCCCGGTCGGCCGGTGGCGCCACCGCCGCTCGCATCGCCGGCTACCTGGGCACAAGCGCCACCTTCGACGACGCCGTATCGAGCTTCGCGCTTGCCTATGCCGAGCAGAACGAGCGCGACTACGCCGTCTTCGTGGCCGCCATCAAGTCGGGACGGCTCTCCGCAGAGACCGGCGTCTGAGCAGGCGGCATCTCCGTCTACACCCGGTGCGACGCCGGCGGCACGACGGCATCGATGGCGTCGAGGTCACGGGGGAGAACGTCCAACGCCGCCGCCGAGGCGTTGGCGGTGATCTGGTCGGGCGAGGTGGCGCCAGCGATCACCGAGGCCACCATGGGCCGGGTGAGCAGCCAGGCGATGGCGAGCTGGCCCACCAGCCACCCATGCTGGTTGGCGATCTCGGTGAGCTGCTCGACGGCCTTCAAGTTCTCCTCGGAAGCCAGCCGTTCGTACTGCTCTGGTCCGACCCCGGCCAGTCGCGTCCCCGGGGGCGGCGGATTCCCGCGGCGGTACTTGCCGGTGAGGAG
>Ga0307477_10001776_pt1 | contig 17512 bp, 21 predicted proteins | sample atmos_gasesECM2C_FD_203316 | JGI IMG/M metagenome (GOLD analysis project Ga0307477, IMG submission 203316) | Hardwood forest soil microbial communities from Morgan-Monroe State Forest, Indiana, United States - atmos_gasesECM2C_515 | ecosystem: Environmental > Terrestrial > Soil > Temperate...
GTACCAGCGGAACTAACAGCTCCGCCTAGACCACCTAGTCCTACGCTACCCACACTCGTCGGTGGAAACGTAGTGGCCGCGCCACCTATTTGTGATAGTAATGGTGAGTACTCAGGACTAGTCCGAATGAACTCTGCAAGCATGTTATCTATCGACTGCTGATCGAGACTTTGTAGTGATCCACCGAAACCTGTACCACCTTGCGTAAGCTCTTGCGCAGCGGTAGCTTGCCGACCCGCAGCGGCTTCACTCGACTGTAACTGCGCAGCAGTTAGTTGCGCGTTCTGGTTCAACGTGTTTTGATTATAAAAATCAGTCATTGCAGTCGAGAACGGGGATGATTTTAAGTCACCACCGAAGGCAAATTGCTCGCGCAAATTTGCAGCATTCTGATCCGTATTCCTCTGCTCCGCAGCGACCATCGCTTGCCACGCCGGTGTCGCGTCGGTCGGTAGTCCCGTTTGAGCTTCCGCTGCGAGCGTAGGCGTACCCGCGGGGCCACCGGTTCCTGTGGTGTAAAAACTTTGAAGCATTTGATCGACACTATTAAGCGGAGCTGATAAGGAACCCGGGGTTGTGCTACCACCTGTAGGTAAGCTCGCACTCAAATTAAACGGAGTAGCCCCTTTACCCATTTGTGTCATTAAATAGTTATAGAACGCTTGCGTGAAATCCGGGTACAACGGAGTAACCGTAGCAGCTCCGCTACCCACATTCTTAACGCCCCCGGATTCTCCTACCGGATTATTAGGACCACGCGGAGCGCCACTACCCTGACCCTGTGGCGAAGCCGGCCCGGAAGGAACAGGTGAAACCACTGGAGGCACTACCCCCGGTGGTGGCGGTGGCGTCGCTCCTGACGGTGCCACAGGCACAGGACCTCCGGTTATAGGTAAACCCCCACCAGGAGGTTGTGCGGAAACTGGGCCACTAATCCGAGCGGTCGAAGTTGGTGCTGCACCACCAGTGGAGAGTGGGTCACCTGTGAAGAGTGAGAAGTTAGCTCCACCACCAGGACTGGTCGCTTGCGGTAGCATACCGGGGAGCGCGTAGTTCTGGTTCGAGTTCTGGTTAGCACCAGTGCCCTGATTAAACAACGCGAAATCGGCTGACGCCATAGCTACGCTCCTTAGCTTCGCTTAGTACGACTTCGAGTACCTACGCACTCGCGGTGAGAGAGCTTGCTGTCTTCGCCACATCTCCCTATCCCGGCGTTTCTTTCTCTTATACATAAGACCCGGCTCGTCCGGCTTCTTCGGGTCACCGTACAAGAGAATCTTAAGTTTCGCTGCTTTCTCGAACTCGTTTAGTTCGATAAAGCCACGTATCACTGCACCGAGTATAAGCATCTCACGCCAATCGTCTGCAAGTAACACATTAGTGTTAGAGAGTGGCGTAGCTAGTGGGTGCTCTTTGTAAACACGTGCCTGAATCACATAGTTCAAGTCGGGCGTTGGTACAAAACCTATACTATCACCGTAGCGATACCACTTAACGGGCAACCCTGGAAACGGAGTTATCTGGTCTGCATCCTGGTACGAAGTAGCTGAAAGCTGCCACCGATTGTTATTCTGTGGTGGGTTAGTGAAAATTAACACGCTGAGCGTAGCCATATTGTAAACGCCCGCTGGGAGTAGGTTTGAGAAGGCGTACTCTTGTACGCTAACGCCGATAGGCCCGCCTGTGAGAGTAAACTGAGGTCCGATAATTTCAAGTTCATCGAACTCGTCACGTAACTGCGGATCACTACACATCTCAAGAAGAGTATCTTGCAACCACACATCCGCACGCGCAGTATCCTCAATACGATTCTCCATTCGTATGAGAACCTCTGGTTCGAGTTGCGTAAACGTATAAGACATTACTCAACCTCATCAATAGCGTTTTATTTTAATGCTTTGATGCACGCTTCGTAATCTTTCATATCTGTGCAGACAGTGGGCACAGGTGGCAGCTCTGGCGCCACGAACGGCGGTCGCGCATTGTACGGATCCAATGGTGGCCGTGGCATGTGGGCGGTGTTGTACCGTGTCACAAGCAGGCCGCCATGATCCATTGCTCCTATCGTCTTCTGTGCGCTCGCTTGAATGGCCGAGAATGTTCGATGTGCGGCTTTCTTCGTCTTCGCGTTCGCCGCCGGATTCTTGTCTATGTCTACCATACCGCGATCCGCACTTGCGGTGATCCATGTCACGCGACCAGCCGTTTCAGTCTTGTCCGCCCGACAGATCGGATTAGTGATTCCGCCGCGATGCTTAAGGCAGTCTTTTACAAGGCCGATGTCCCGCGCGAACCAGGCGCTCGCCTCTTTGAGCTGTGATTGCTCGTCCTCGACGCCGGAATATTTCGAGAATCGGCTGAGAGAATTCGTGCTTTTGACTAGCGATTTGTTGAACGTCGCAGCTCGGTCAATCGGCGCGCGTGATGCACAGCCAAAACAAACCAGCAAGAGCACGAAAATGATTCCCTGTTTCATCAGAATGGCTGCGCCTTGAACGAAATGATGTCATTCGCCGTAATGCTCGTGAATGTTGCAACACAGGTGGTTTGCGTAAATGTCAGCGCGGTCGGCACGGCATAGGTCGTTGAATCGTAGATACCTTGACAGTTCCAGCCGTTCGCCTCAGTGATCGGAAAGGCGAGCGTTACAGTGGATGCTCCAGTTGTTCCCGTGCACTTTAGTGAGCCTGATAAAATGTTCCCGGTTTGCGTCGTGATTGTCGCACAAGAACCTGTACCTGTAGCCGTAGGAACACCTTGAGACGTTCCAACATAGGTAGTTCCTACGCACGGGATGAATTTCCCACCAGCCGTCACCGTGGCAGTCGCATTCCCGGTGAGTGTGTTGCCACAACCATCGATGAAGGTTGAAGTTGCATCTACACCGATATCGGCTGTGGTGGCTGCTGCATTCGTTGTAATACTGTTGTTCAAGGTGACACTTGCACCTGTCAAAACATCAATCATAAAAGGAATAGAGGCTGAGTTCTGCGTTGCATAGATGTTACTCGCGCTCACTGTAGTTCCAGCACCGGATACCTGCATCCCTTGTCCGATAGCTACATCCGTGACAATTGAGGCTCCTCCACCCTTAATCAAGAGTGGATAGGCGTTGTTTCCGCCCATACCGGAAATATGACTTAGATTCGTAGTGAGTTGTCCTCCTGCGATATTTACGGTAATGACATTGCCTGCTGCTGCTCCACAGTTACTTAGTATATACACATTATCGAGTTTTACATCGGCGGCATTTATACCCAATGCAGTGCAGGGTGATGCGCCGTTTCCGGTGATATAGAAGTCGTAAAAATCCTTAATTGTTGCTGCGCCGCTGTTAACATTAACACCAGTAGAAGTCCCTGGAATAGTAGCACAACACATCTGATCCTCAAGCCAGTACCCTGGTGTCGTTATATTCCAGATTGGCCCGTTGTAGGTATTTGTGAAGAGGACAGGATTCTGGGTTCCCGTGTACCACTCAATTCCCATAACGAAGGCATTCCCAGGACCCCAACACCCTGCATTGTTCCCCGCTACAGTGGCCGCACACTGGGATGTTGAATTGAATACGAAATTGGGAGACATATAGAACACACTCTGTCCATACCCCTGACCAAGAATCTGCATAGGGTATGGAGCCTGCCCAAAATTACAATGTGCTGGATTTGCCAGCATGACCGCTGCGGACCAGATCATTCCCCCTGCTGGAAAGACAGCCGACCCGCAATTCTGTGGAGCGACAACTTGCACCCAGAAATTGTTCAGGTTCGTCGTATCATCGTGGCCATACGTGAGTTGTCCGTTCGTTAGAGTTCGTGTCAAAGCGGCCGTGGTGGTGATTTGCGTGGCGCTATTGACCGTCTGAATGGTTGTTACGGGTAGATCAGGTGTGGCATTATTCGTGGCGCTAGCCCAAACCACTTTCCCAACATCAGTAACTATGAAGTTTCCATTTGTGGCACACGTGACGACGAAAAGCCCGGACGTCCCGTTGCAGAGGTTGACACCAAGCGTATCCACAAAATGCGAGTAATTCGTGAAGTAAAATAGGTTTCCATTGAGCGATGGGATGCCTGGTGTGTTAACTGGTACTCCAGTTACAGGGTTTGCCGTATACCCGAGATAGGTAACTGTAACAGTACCACCACCACTAATAACGGTTACGTTAATACGAATGTAATTTGCCGTAGTTGCTGTACTTACGCTACTTTGTCCGTTACTCGTACAAGTTTGCCCAGTGATAATAGTACCACTCCACGTTACACCATCAACAGAAGAGTCCAACTCCACTGTGCAAGTACTTAACGTACCATTACCGTTCCACGTCAGTTGGTGGTATTGAATACCAGAACCGGTTTCAAGCGTACCAGGAGTAGCAGCCACGGCGCTCGTAGTTAGAGTAGTTCTAGCTTGTGGTCCCTGTGCGCTTACACGTGCTGCTACGCACGTTACTAATACTAGTCCAAAGAGTAGTTTTTTCACGAGCGAAGCTCCTAGTCGATGTAGACGATGATAATACCAGAGTCGATACGCGCAAGCGTAAGCCCTTGAACCCACCCGATCTTACCAGAGTCTTCCGCTTCAAGCGTGTTACCAGCAACTCCGTTCCAAACTGGGCGGCCCGCTGCGTCGGTCAGGTTCGCTTGATGTCCTGCAACGGTCGCGTCGGAGTAGATAATAGAATTTACCTTGACCGGAGTCTGGAACAGTACACCGGTAGCTGTAGCAGAAAGCTGTCGACCAGTAAGAACATTTGTCATCGAAGTCTCCAGTCAGTTCGTTCCATTTTGGAACGAACCTACAAAATGAAAATCGTCACGTTGTCATGAGCTACATTACACTGTAGCGTAATCGTCGTCTTAGTCCAAGCGGCTACGCCCTTGAATAACACTCCAGCAAGCGTTTGATTCATCAGAATCCACCCACTTGGAACGTACCCGAGGTTGTGGGTAATAGTAAAATCAGTGTTCGCCGCGCCCGTATCAGGAACATTAGCCCACACACCTGCGATGTTGTCGAAGCCAGTGCCAGGACCGAAGGAGAGCTGGCCATTAATAATACGAGCAAGCTGCTCGTATAACTTACGAAGCATTATCGCAAATTGAAATAACTCACTTTTCTCACCCGGTCGTGGGCGTTGTGGATTCTTATCGAAAGTGTACAAAACGTGTGGCATTAAGAATCCACCGTCCCGCCACGTTGTTCACTTGCGGTCTTGAACATCGGAGCGAACTCGATGAGTTGCAAATACTGTCCTGCAGCTCCGCTTATCGTCCAGTTGATTCTAATACCAGAAATCTTGAGTGCAAGCACTTGTGAGATATTCCTTCCAGTACCACTACCCATCGTCACCGTTTCGCTTACACTAACACCGAATTGATTCGTAAGAGTAACAGTAAAAGTTACCGCCCCCGCATCGAAGATGCACACTCGGAACTTCTGAATCGTCTTTGAGTGACGAACGTCACCCATGAGGAAAACACCCTGCACCGACCAAGCTTGCTCACTTTTCGTTGTGAAATCAATGTTCCCCGCAACTCCGTTGTTGAAGCCGAGTAGAACGGAGTCGTACGGATTAGGCAAGTTAATACCAGCCCAAGTGAAACCGAGTTGTTGCCAAGTCCCGAGTAAATCTGCCCACGTGATAATACCGTTTCGGAAGAATCGACCGATGACAGAAATGAGTCCAGTGTAATTCAAACGCACCCAACTCTGTTCGTCAAGTTGGTAAATCCACACTGAAATACCAGGGATCACTAACCAGTATGCAGGAAAGACTTGTCCATTAATCGTATCGCTAACGTAACCAACAACAGTTTGTTGATCCACCGCAGCGAGGTCAGCGAATATCCGAGAGCGTGCACCTACTCGTTTCATCCCTTGAATCGGGTGATCCCCAATCGGTTCACTATCAGTGCCATTAAACTTGTAAACGTTATCCTTACCAACGTAACACGCAAATTCCTCACCTGCGGCGTAGAGTGAATACGGTACTGTATTCCCTCTGGCTCGTGTCGTTAAAGGAACGAAGTTAAATGGATTCGTTCCTATTCCAGTAGGTACCATCTGAGTAATTCCCCACTGAGAGAAAATGTACCCTGACTGAAAAAGTTTAACTGCTCCAGTGATCGGACCAAGGTCACCGAGTATATCATTAGTACCACTAGAAAACGAAGTCCAATCCGTGGGATCGCCGCTACCGCTCCAGCGTACTCTCTGCGTGTGTTTCGTGCCAGCTTCAATCGTGCTCGCAGTTACTAAATGCGTAGCAAGCTCCATAAGGAACTTAGCTGGAAACGCGCTTGCACTTAAGTTCGTGAACGTACCAGCAATCCCGTCCCAACCTTTTAGGTTGTCAACACCTTGACAAAAACACAAAGTGTTATTAACAACCGCCCAAGTGAACAAGTTTGCTGCTACGCCTGTAAGGGCACCCGATCCAGGAGGTACGTTCGTGAAAGTCTGTGGCCCGGAATTCCACTGGATCAAACGCGTAAGCGTCATTAATACTTGTACGCGTACACTCGTGTTCGTATAAAAATCCGCGATCCCAACGATGTCCTCATTCGTTGGTGCAGGTAGCGCAGGCAACGTCGTAAAACCGGGGCGTGCTTCTACAATACTTCTTCGTAGAAGCATGTTTAGAATATCAGTCTGCCCGAATTGCTCAACCTGGTCGAGCGGTACTTCCGATTGAATACCACCGAACGGACCTACGTTCGAGAACTCCTCGAACTCCTCAGTCGAGGTCTGTTGCGCGCGATCTTGAAAACCAGGCATTAGAAAGAGTACGCAACCATTCCTGTTGAAGTCACTGTGCCTGTAAATGCGGCATTTTCGCTTACACTTACGTTGAACGGAGTTCCTGTTACATACGCGAGGGTGCCAGTGGCGTTGAACATTTGATTAGCCACGGTTCCACCCGGAGGGCCTGAGATATTGAGTGAGACAGAGAAAGCTAAGAGAACACCACTCAACCCCAACAAAACTATCTCGAAATCGAAGATTGAACCGTTAACCACAATCACACCACCGGAAGAAATAGTGGATGAGTTGCCATTAATAGTATAACCGAGTGTCGGGTTTCCTGCTCCGATTGTAAGTTGTCCTGAGCAATGTGTTTTAGCAATACCATTCGTGTTAAAGCTCCCTGGTACGGTGACCGTATTAATCGCAGTCGAAATTGCAGGGTTTGAGAAGTTTGCTTGCGTTAGATCACTGAACTTCGTCACTCCAAGAAATGAATTACTCAAAACGACCCACGCAGCGCCGCTCCATTGAAACATCTGACCGGTATCGGTTGCGAAGTAAATAAGACCGAAACCAGCACCGCCCCACGTTGCGTTCACCATCTCAGGTGTGGGGCGATTCGTAAGCGTGCCACTTAGCAACGACATGCGTTGCATTACATCGTCTTTTAAGTTACGAAAGTCGGCTCCGCCTAGATTCGCGGGCTGTGTATCCGGTGGGGTAGTAATATCCCACGCGTGATCGAATGTTGGTGGAAAAGGCATTAAGCTTGCTCCCGCGCGTACGCGCTTAGTCTTCGGTAATCTTTGCTACACACTTCGGCAAGATCAGTCCGATATTGTTTATCTGGTAGCTTAATACGCTTTGCAATCTTATACGCGTCAGCGAAAGCGTCGTCGATCGTAGCTCCGCTCCCAAGGGCTATCCCCACAATACCATAGGCTCCCGACGTGACAAACTCAGTCTCCCCACCCTTCATCACGTTATACGGGTAAAACCGATCGAAATTTTTTATCCCGCGCAGCGGAATACCCTCACCTGCGTGAAACTTCTCCGAAGGCCACGGTGGTATCGTTAATCGCACACCGGCGGAAAACCCTGGAAAAAGGGGCATTTCCTCACAGACCCCACGAGCCACGGAGTCGAGGAATAAACCGATAGGAGAAGAGAGCAACGAGCACAAGAGCGTAGGTGTTGCGTCGTAGCCAAATCGTGGAGTAAATTCAAGTGCAAAGATTCCATCGTCTGATACGACCGCGTTGACGTCGATTGGTCCAACATAGTTTACGCTCCGTAGGAAACTCTCTAGCTTCGCTACCGTCTCCTCACAAATCGGGCACTCCGTGTCGAAACAGCCCCACACTACGTTACCAGTGCAACCACCTGACGGTCCTTGGTCTTCGTTCATTAACTGCTTACGTTCGATAGTGTGATTGAACGGTTTAACAAAGTGGTCTACCGAGAACCATGCTTCGGTGCTTACACAAGTTCCTTCGATGAACTCTTGCAAGGCAAACGCGGGCACTGTTGCTGGTTGTTGCGCCTTGTAGAACTCCAACACACCAAGCATATCTTCTGTGTCACTGGACACGTAAGAGGGAACAACCCCTGATAAATCTCCTTCTGGCTTAAAAACGAGTCGTTCTTTCGATGTTTCAACGAAGGAGCTTGCCTCTTCCCAGTCTTGAAAGTGTTCCGTGACCGGCGTGTCGATTTCGCACTTACTAAAGATTTCAGTCGAAAACTCACGATCTTCCTCAAGTTTATCTGCGACAGCAGAACCACCGAGCACTAAGTGCCCCGCGTTGCGGAACGTATCTAACAACACACCACTTCCGGTACAATCTGCTACGACGACCGTGTCGTGGTCGATCTCAAAGTCCTCGACCTCTTCGAGGAGTCCTTTACAGTTCCCGTGAGCCTCATCATCACGTATCCAAATACGAACTTCGTGGCCTTCGTCTTGTAGACGAAGTGCTAGTCCGGCTCCGTCGCCTCCTTCGGAAATGATAAAGAATTTCAATCAACGCTCCAAATTTCCTTGAGTGGCGTCGTGGTGACTATCGTCTTCCCGAGAGCTTTAGTGCACCACCCACAAATGAAATCCGTATACGCTTGCGTCGGGTTGTTGTCCGAAGGCGGTGCGTACTTCATCATTAGTTGAAGAATAGTCGAGTCGGGGCCAAGACCCGTACGAGTGTGACCGAGGAACTTATCCTCTAAGTCTGAAAGAAGAGCTGAGTAACCTTCAACAAAGGAGGAGAATACTTTGTAGTTACCCAACCCGTCTTCGAGGTTCCCTGGGTTCCTATTGCGGTAGGACTTCGTCCCAGGTTGCCAGCCCTCGAATTTCATTATCGCGTCAGCGACGGCTTCGAGTCCGTTCATGCTACGCCTCCTAGACGAGTCGAAGTACGTCGTAATTGAGGTTAATAATAACAGAGCCGTTCCCGAGCGTGAGCGCGGGCGTTGTCCCAGTGAGTTTCACCTCAAGACCTAAATTCTCTCGATTCGTACGAGCGATAACTGAACCAGCGTCAGAAATCGCGGCGTCGATAATTTGGTCGGAACCTTGGTCAACTAAGCCGGTGGCGTTCGTCTTAACTAAATTGGTCGTCTTCCCCGTGTACTCAACCTGAAACGCATTATCCGCGTTCCCGATCGTGAACGCAGTTCCACCAAACTTATACTGAACCGACATAAACTTCGGCATCAACGCGAAGAGGAGACCCGGTGCGGAAACGAGTTGAACAGCAGTCGTCTGAAGCGCGAGAAGTTGAGCTGTCGTGAGTTGATAAGCAACCTGTAAGTTCAACTCGCCACTGTTGAGAGTACCGAAGGGAAACGCAGTCGGACTCAACTGTGAAGGATTCTTCGTTAAATCCTGTGGAAAAATCGACCCATCATACGTTGCAATTAACGGCATCTAATTCTCCTTTTCACTCCACGAAGTGGGCTGCTTGCGCTACGCTTTTAAGCGACCGGATTATGCCCGTGACTGCAACCGGACGGGAACTCAACGAGGTGTCGCTGGCTAGGCGACTTTGTCACGATCTCCCGCTTCGCATCGCGCGAAGTTGCGACAAGCAGCTTAAATATCTTTCCTATTGTCTCCTCGTGATGGTCCATCGTGTGCAACAACGTACCTTGCAAGTTGATTAATAATCTGTGATTGTCTACGTTGACTCATCAGTGGTAGTAACTGACCAGCAGCTTTGACTGCCGTTGGTCCACTTAATGCCCATACAAAACAATCACGAGTACTACCACCCTTTGCACGCACACTTGATTTATCAGCCAAGTGAATGCTACCACCAAACAACTGTTGTAAGCGGTCAAGCGGTTCTCTTGTTTCAGTTTGCGAACAAGTGATTGCAAACGAGCCATAACGAGTTGTTGGACTGTGAAAACAGCCTTCACCCTCAAGAAAACCAGCAGCCCAATAAAGCTCGTTTTCATCACTCATATTATGATGTCCTCGATTTCCTCGAACTTTGGTTCTCTCAAAATCGGAGCCGGAGGCGCATCTGGTCCATCCGAAATCATCGTCTTCATTATTGCACTGCGTTGAAGAACGAGTAAATCGTCAACGCAGCCGTACGTAGTACAGAGCAACAAGCCGAGTTGGGGCACTAGATTACTTGAACGCACTAGTGCCCCACATCTCTGGCAGTACAACCACGGGTCGCCCTTTACTCCACTGTGACTCTGGTTTGGCATAAATGCCTCCCCACTTCGTCGACTACAACGAGTTTGCGATGTAGTGCACGTTGAAGCCGAGTGCTTCTTGTATCGAGATTGCGCTTGCACTCTGGTTGAACACTATCACTAATTGCAGTGTAGTGTAATCAGCCGCAGGCGTGAATGGAGTTCCCATTACGTTGTCGATCGTGAAGAACTGACCAGCGGCTACCGCTGTGAGCGCAGCGAATTGTGCCGATGTTGGAATGGTTGAAATCGTACCGCCCGCGGCTACGAACGTGGCCGAGTTAGCCGTCATTGAACTCGACGCTGCCGGTGGCGTGAACGATTTAATCGTGGTGAGTGTTAACGAAGTTGGTTGAGTGGTCTGCGTACTCACGAGCATCGCTATGTCGGTGATCGTGATACCCTTACCTGAGGTTGTCCGACTAGGAACTTGCAACATGCAGGTAAAAGTATTAGCAGACGAACTAGCTGCTGTCGCGCTTACGCGGTAGACAACGGCCCCACCTGAGAGTACGACAGTAGCATTCCCCGCACCTGCGGTACCAGTGGTAGAACCGATACACGCGCTGGACGCCGGGATGAAGAACGAGTTATCTGACGAACCAACTTGGTTCGTGTATCCGTAGTAGTTAATCTGAATCGTCGCGTTTCCGGTCATACTCGGAGACGTGATATTCAAACGAACGTAAACGGCACTCGTACCCGTGAGAGTGTAAGAGCCAGACGAAGTACACGTCTGCGCTGCACCCACGTTAGTCCACGTAGCGTTATCCGGGGCAGTTTGTAGTTGCACCGTGCACGTGGAGATTGACCCAGTACCAGCAGTAGCTGTCCACGTAAGTACGTGCGACAGCACACCGGAGTTCTGAGTCATCGACCCGAGGGCGAGCGTTGTGCTGTTTGCAGAGGTAAGTGTGATCGACTGCACAAATTGCTGTGCTTGTGCAGGGTGGGCGAACAACGAGAGAGCGAGCAGAATTGGTAGTACGAGTAGTTTTTTCATGTTCGTTTCTCTCCTTAAGGACCGTTCGATCCCCACGTACCGATCCAGCTCGTTGCTCCTACGCTAAAGCGCATGAAGGCGATTTGCTTGATCGAACGTGTGTCGAAGTCGTCCGCGTAGTCTTCATCGAGCGCGCGGCGGGTGAAGTGCTTCAACGTGTGCCCTTCCATATCGGAAATGCAGAACCACGCCGTCGCACTCGTGAGGTAGTGACCGAGGAAATAGTCAAAATCCTCACCGATAATCGCGTTGATTTCGTTGTTTCCCGTGTACGGTTTATTCGGGGAACCAAGGATTTCGCGGGCGATCATCTTATTGGGTGGGGCAATGATGAGGTGTCGGGGACGAACCTTAACGGGCAAGCCCTGTGAGTCGATCATTGACTCAAACTGTGTGACCATTAAGTTCAAGGCACTGATCGAAAGATCAACGTCAGTCGCGGGCCTATTCGGGAACGTACCCGCTGCCGTGCTAACGCCGGTGAAATTCGCCTGCGGAGCAGTGTTCGTCGCGGCAGCCCCACCGAGGAGTGGGTGTTGGTTGTTGAAAAGGCTCACTCCGTCGGTCGTAGTAACAGACGTAGTGAAACCAAGATTGAAGACATTCCAGCTCTGCTGTTCACAAGTGAACACTGCGCTACGCGCGATCGCTTTGGGCACTTGGTTAATTAGCTTATACTGATCGTCTTCAAAAAGCTCGAACGAAACGCGGCAGCCCAAAGCGTACGTGTAATGCAAATAACGCTTCGTACCACCTTGTATTGCATCCTGATAGGCGATGCTTTCGCCTTCAGGTTTCTCTGGCATTGGCCCAAGCCCTGAGAACTCAACTTCATCCTCATAAGGCATCGACGACGTCTCGTCATGGAAAATGTGAGGATACTCAAGCTCGCGCTGAGTAAGATCACGCCAATGAACGAAGATGTCGTGGAGACCAGGAGCCATCAGTTGCGCAAATTGTCCACGAACCATCATAGCGACAGCTCCTAGTTCACTGGCTGCGCAGCCGCAGCAGTGATTTGGAAGTACAGTCCACGAGGCGAGGCCGGAGCGACCGCGAGCGGGAATCCACCCTGATCGACCGGATCAAGCTTCACGACTGTAACTACGGTGTTAGTACCAACCGTTGTTTTCGTCTTATCGACGTACCAATGACCATCGGTATCCTTCGTCATTCCGTACTGCTTACCGACGTCGCTTGCGGCGACAGTTTGCGCGGGGCCGACTTGTCCTTTGAAGACCGTGTCGATTGCTGATGTTTCAAAGTCGACGCGACCGTCATTAAGCGGAGCACCGCGAGGGATGTTAACAGCAGAGCTTTCGTTCGGTACGGTACCAAAGGTAAGGGTCTTCGCCACACCCAAGGTGGTTAGATTGCTTGCAGCAGAGAGGCTAAAACCCGCTATGCCGAGAGCGATCGTAACACCGTCCCAAGCTTGAACTCCACCGTCAGCAGCGATCATGACTGGGGTACCTTGCAAGAACGTCTGCGTCGCTTCTTCAATAATACGACGCACCCTTGCTTGGTTCCCAGACAGTGTTTGCACTGAGTGGATTTCAATGGATGCCACTTCGTGTGACTCCTTTCAGTTTACTTCGTACTCACGTGGCGAAAGCTAAATGTCAGGGTTGAAAACCTTAACCTTAGCCTTATCCGCGCGAGAGCCTGGAACCTCGTTTAGAGCCTCTGTTACCAACTTCTGACCCTCACCGAGTACGGTAGCGCGTCGTACCCGACGTCGAGCATTCTCTTCGTTGTTCTTGATAGCACCGAGGTAGTCGAGCCGGGGCATCATCATTGCGATGAGGTCGCCGTAGGTCACGGTGCCATCTTTGATCGTCATTACACCAGGCTTGTCCATCCCGATGATGTCTGACGGTTTACAGACGATAAAGCCTTGTACGCGAGCTTCCTCGAACCTCTGACCCCCGAGTGCAAGACGGTTCACCATACGTAAGCTCATCGCAGGGTTAACAGGCTTGAGCTTAGTGAAGTCCGGTGAGACAAGGGGCTTCGCCACGATGTCACTATCATCGTCGATCGTGATTTCCCCGTCGACATGAGGCGCTTGCGCACCTGGAGGTGGAACCTCCACGGGAAGGTTCTTCGAGGTGATAGTGGGCGGAGCCGCTGTCGCTTGTGCGGGTTTCGCAGGTGCGGGCGGTGCGGGTGTTACTACTGCTGGTACTTTAACCTCATCAGCCATTTGCGGTCCTCGATTCGAGTTAGTTCGTTCCAAAAAGGAACGATCCTACTAAAAAGGCAACGCCGTTGACGCTTTCTTATGCTTAAGGTAATCCTCCGGCTTCACACCCATCTTTGCTGCGATGCTCTTCTCTTGGTCAGTGAGCGTGTCTCCCGACGGAGGCGCTCCACCGTTTGGTGCACGCGAAGCGTCTTCCGTGAAGAACGCCTTCGGGTTCGATACTATCTCATCTGTGTGACGCCCCTTGACGTTATAAAACAAGTGTGCCCACGTCGCAGGGTTAGCGAGCTGTTGAGGCGTACACGTCTTCGCCATTTCGAGAATCTCATTCTCGAACCTATCGAACAACGTTCCGTCGATATTATTCTTCTCCGAGCTTTGCTTTCGGAAAAACGCTCGTTGCGCCTCCTGCTTCGCAGTGATCGCTGCCGTTTGCATCGTGATAGCTGCGAGCGGGCCAACACGTTGGTTGAACGCAAGGTCAGGCTCAGTGATAAAGCTTGCTGGCTCATTGTTCTCACCACCAGCAGCCGGTTTCGCAGGCGTGATTACTCTTTCGTTAACAGCCTTAAGCGTCTCAGCAAGCTGTGTCTGTGTAGTAGCAAAGCTCTGGAACATCGTATCTCGCTCTGCGTCCTTCGCGTCCAGCTTATCGAGTCGCTCCTTCAACTTCTTCGCCTCTTCAAGCTCGAACGCGATCTGATCCGGTGTCTTCCCTTTCAGTGACTCCGGTAAATCTTCTTCCTTACGATTACCCCACGGCATTTCCAGCCTCCTTTTCCACTCGTTGACGTTCGTTTTCAGCCACTTGCTGTTTTAAGCTTCGCTTTATATACTCTTTCAACTCAACTTCGAGTCCTAGAATCCGTTCAACAACATCAAGTTCCCCCTGCGCTCGGTGAATCTCAATCAAATCACGCCCCTTTCGCACCCGGTGGTTGGCCGAAACCTGCCAACCCCGTAGCCACTCCAGGAAAACCTGCCCCTCCTCCGAAGCCAGTAGGTTGAGTATTTTGTGGCGGTGGGACAATAGAAAGGCCGTTCCCCGCAGCGGGGGGCTGTTGTTGCTGATCTGTTCGTCCGGCATTTAGGTCTACCTCCGGTATTAGGATGTCACTGTCGTCTCGGTCAAAGTTACGTAGAATACCCCGCATCAACTTGTTCGAAGCGTCGATTACGTGTTGGAAGTAGTCTTTCAGAGCGGGGCTTGTTTGTACGCTTTGAATAGCAGTCACGAGATGACCGATCGACTCGTAGTGTTTGTTAATAATCTGCGTGAGCATGAGGTCGTTCTGTTTCTCAATCTCTTTGTTAACGCTTGCGCTGCTCGCATTTACAGTGAGACCAAGCTTCCCACTCTTAACAAGCGAAGCTGCTTCTCTAACGAGTTCAGCTTGGGTCCCAAATAAATTAAGCTTTCTAGAATCGAGGCCAAGGAAAGCGTATTGTCGAGAGAGAATCTGTCCAAGCCGCGCGTGAGCGTACTTAATGTCTGCAATAGTTGAGTCAGTTCTACGATTTCCTTCTTGCAGTAGGGACAGAGTTCCTGCTGCACTATAGACTCCTCTCTTACCCTGAGTGCCAGCACCGAAGCCCTGTTGAGGTGGACTGACGCCGCTTCGTCGCTCTGCGAGGTCGATAGATAACCTCTCCTCTTCGATACTCAACTGAGAGACCTCACCTTGCGTAAGCGGTTCTATCTCACCTTCCTCAGCCGGGAGCATGGCCCCAGGGTACACTTTGTAGCCCTCATGTAGTTTCGAGAGAGGGTCTACCCTCCACACTTTCGTGTTCGCAACAGTTTGATTGTCTCTCCGCTGGTTGTGAATGACACTGAGTTCTTCCTGGAACTGTCCCAAAGTTTCACAAAGTCCGTATCCTCGAACAGAATCGTCTCTGTAGAGGAGACGTCCCATAATGAAGGGCTGGTCGGGATAAAAATCGTACACTGCCCGAAGTATGGTGTTAGTACGAAAGTGATACCAAACAATGATTCGTGGGGTGAAGTCTCCATTTGACGTCTTCCACTTGAACCAGCACTCGTGTACGTCCCACTCGGCGTAACCTTGGTGACTCGTGCGGGCTTCTGCATCTTCCTGTCTCTGTTGCACAACGTAGTCGACCGAGGTTCGATCGGGTTTCGTTAGTAGAGAATCGACTACGGCTTTATCATAGACACCGAACATTTGCCGCTCAAGAAGTTGATACCTCTTCAAACGAGCAATGTGAATCTTGATATCCGCTTCTTGCCACCGTGGAACGTTCTCAGGAATCAGGAAATCTTGGTAGGCAAGTTTCTGTGGGCAGGGACCGTCGTAGACGAGCTTACGAATAAAATTCCCGGCGGAGCCTTTGACTCCATCGCCCGCGGGTTGGAAGTAATCGTCGTACCGTTGCGTGTTCGGTACCTTAATCGTAGATGTCCCATAACGAACAATCTCCGATACCCATTCAGACTCCGTCTCGTAGAGGTTTAACTCCTCCGGTTCCGTAGCCTCAAAGACGAGATAATCCTCCCACGATTGTCGAATCGGGTCCATGTCCTTATCATAGGTGCCGTACAACTTGCTGTAAAAAAGCGGCTTAGTCTTCCAGAGTGACGCCATGATTCGAGCGTGGAGGGTGTCGCAGTGTATTCCAATGATGGGAACAACTAAGTTCGAGGCATTCTCAAATGGGAACTGTCTATTCCGTTCAAGCGGGCGTGACTCGTAGAGGCGACGCCACTCTGGTAACTTCGTTTGAAACAACTGCTTCGCACCATCGGTGAGTGCCTGCACACGTTCGTGTAGATAATTCTTAACGTGCGTCAGCGCGTCGCCGGTGAATTCGACTTTTTGTGGCTCGAACAAGTTAGTCCCCGAGAGCGTTCAAGAAGTCTGCGAAACCACCTGTAATCTCGCCTGCGGCCTTTGCAAGCAAAGTAGAATCCTTAACCTTCGAGTGCCCCGGTAGGTTTGACGAAGCCCACGTCATCAATGCCTGTTGCACGAGCGGCGTGGCCGCTGTGAGCTTCGCTGAACCCGTTTTCGCTCCAGCGATTGCCGGAAAAGCGGCTTCGACCACACTGATAATAGAAGCAACGGTGTTAAAGTCGGTTGACACCGTGGTTGCTACAGCACCGACGTTCGTTGTACCAATTTTGATCCCACCGAGTATCTGTGAGATAAACGGGAACCCTAGTACCTCAGTAGCAACCTGTGCTCCGTCGAGGAGCACTGTTCCAATCTTCTTCAACACACTCGTGAACGTACTCATGACACCCCCTTCGGTGGTTGTATATCACTAACACTCATAACACCACTAGACGCTCGCGCACGTGAGTAATTCGCTGCGAGCACGTTAGCAAAGTTGAAGAAAAAGCGATAGCCATTACCACTCTTTGCGTCGGGCATCGGTAGCGAACCGATGAAAGCGGAAAGTACATGGTAACCAAAAAGCGTTAGCCCCGTAGCCGCACCGGGATGTGTGTGTAAATACGTTAAAATTTGAATCATTTAGGCTCCACTGTGTTAGCTAGCTGTTCACGCTTCGCGTCGGTGTCTGCCCATCTTATCAGTAAAGCTACCACGCGACCGTACTTCCGACCAAGCCCGTTTAAGTCCACCGTGTTCTTCTTGAGCTTCTCGCGCATCGTAGCGTAAACTACGCCTGCGCCAAAGAGAGCACTAAAAATCAAGCTCAGTAATTCTTCCGATAGCTTCATATAATTGTAGATCGAGTTCTACCATACGTGCGTCACCGCGAGGGTGCTTGAGTTCGTCTATCCGAACGAGAATGAATTCTTTCCTTAAACAAATGTCCATGAGTTCGATGAAATCGCCGTAGTCTAAATACTCCTCAAC
>Ga0307477_10001779_pt1 | contig 17484 bp, 14 predicted proteins | sample atmos_gasesECM2C_FD_203316 | JGI IMG/M metagenome (GOLD analysis project Ga0307477, IMG submission 203316) | Hardwood forest soil microbial communities from Morgan-Monroe State Forest, Indiana, United States - atmos_gasesECM2C_515 | ecosystem: Environmental > Terrestrial > Soil > Temperate...
ACTGCGACCCCTCGCCCATACGAGCCCAGAGGGAGGGAAGGGGCAGGGGGGGCCTCGTGCCTCGCCTCACCCCTCGCCTCGTGAGCCTGACCCACCAGCCCCACACCGGGGGAATGGCAAAAGCCGTAGACTAGTTCTACAATGTGAGTGCTGAGCACTCAAGCTTATAGCTCGACTCGGCAGCGGTGGCAGACGGGAGGAGAGCGATCCCCTTGGAATACAAGGACTATTACGAGACCCTCAAGGTCAAGAAGGGCGCCTCGCAGGAGGAGATCCAGAAGGCCTACAGGAAGCTCGCCCGCAAGTTCCACCCGGACGTCAACAAGGCCTCGGACTCCGAGCGGCGTTTCAAGGAGATCGGCGAGGCGTACGAGGTGCTCAAGGACCCGGAGAAGCGCAAGAAGTACGACCAGTTCGGGGCCGCCTGGAAGCAGAGCGGCGGCATCCCGCCGGAGTGGCAGGGGTTCGACTTCGGCGGCGTGGGCGGCGGCGCCGGCAGGCCGGGGGCAGGCGGCGGCTTCGACTTCCAGGACCTGGGCGGCGGCGAGGGCTTCAGCTCGTTCTTCGAGATGCTCTTCGGCAACGCCGGCGCCCGGGGGGGCCGGCGGTCGCCGTTCGCCGGCTTCGACATGGGCGGTGTGGAGCTCCGTGGCCCCCGGCCGGGCGCCGACGCCGAGGCGACGATCACGCTGACGCTCGCGGAAGCGCTGCGCGGCGGCACCCACCAGTTCAGCTACGCCGATCCGCTCACCGGCGAACGCAAGAGCGTGTCGGTCAAGATCCCGGCAGGCGTGCGCAGCGGCCAGCGCATCCGGCTCGCCGGCCGCGGTCTCGGCGGCAGCGACGGCGGCGAGCGCGGCGACCTCTACCTGCGCATCGAGGTGGCCCCCGACCCGCGGTTCCGCGTCGAGGGGAGCGACCTCTACACGCCGCTGGCCGTGGCGCCCTGGGAGGCGGCCCTGGGCACGGAGGCCCAGGTCGAGACGCCCGAGGGCGGCGTCCGGGTCCGGGTGCCGGCCGGCTCGTCGACCGGCCGCAAGATCCGCCTGCGCGGGCGCGGCCTGCCGCAGCAGGGCGCGGGGCAGCGCGAGCGCGGCGACCTGTACGCCGAGATCAAGGTCGTGGTGCCGGAGCGCCTGAGCGAGCGCGAGCGCGAGCTGTTCGAGCAGCTCCGCGACACCTCGCCGTTCCGCGCCCGGCCGGGCTGAGACGAAACTCCCCCCGAAAGAGGGGAGGGAGGGGGCGTCCCCTTCCCCCCCGGAGGGGTGGGAAGGGGATCGAGGGGATGCGGGGGGCGACCCGATAGACGCTTTGAGTAGGCCTCGAGAGCCACATCGCAGCGCCGTTTCGTGCCTCGGGGTAGCCACAGGCGGTGTGGGCCAGGCATGATGGGAAGGGCCTGAATGATCGCGAGGCAGGGTGAAGACATGGATATCAATCGGATGACCCAGAAGTCGCAGGAGGCGTTGCAGAGCGCGCAGGGACTGGCGTTGCGCCACGGCCACCAGGAGGTCGACAGCGATCACCTGCTGCTGGCGTTGCTCGAGCAGCCGGAGGGGCTGGTGCCGCGTCTGCTGGCGCGCATGGAGGTGCCCATCGACACGCTGCGGACGGAGATCGAGCGCGAGCTGGCGCGGCGGCCCAGCGTCTCCGGTCCCGGCGCCGAGGCCGGCAAGATCTACCTCACGCAGCGGCTGCAGCAGGTGTTCCTGCGCGCCGAGGACGAGGCCAAGCGGCTGCGCGACGAGTACGTCTCGGTCGAGCACCTGCTGCTGGCGCTCATCGAGGAGGGCCCGGGCAGCCCGGCCGGGCGCGCGCTGGCGCGGCACGGCGTCACCCGCGACAGCTTCCTCTCCGCGTTGACCGCGGTGCGCGGCAACCAGCGTGTCACCAGCGCCTCTCCCGAAGGCGCCTACGAGGCGCTCTCGAAGTACGGCATCGAGCTGGTCGGCGAGGCGCGGCGCAACAAGCTCGATCCGGTGATCGGCCGCGACGCCGAGATCCGCCGCGTGATCCGCATCCTGTCGCGCAAGACCAAGAACAACCCGGTGCTGATCGGCGAGCCGGGCGTCGGCAAGACCGCGATCGTCGAGGGGCTGGCGCAGCGCATCGTGCGCGGCGACGTGCCCGAGTGGATGAAGGACCGCGCCATCTTCTCGCTCGACATGGGATCGCTCCTGGCGGGCGCCAAGTACCGCGGCGAGTTCGAGGAGCGCCTGAAGGCGGTGCTCAACGAGATCAAGCAGAGCGAGGGGCGGGTGCTGCTGTTCATCGACGAGATCCACACCATCGTCGGCGCCGGCAAGACCGAGGGATCGCCCGATGCCGGCAACCTGCTCAAGCCGATGCTGGCGCGCGGCGAGCTGCACTGCATCGGCGCCACGACGCTCGACGAGTACCGGAAGAACGTCGAGAAGGACGCCGCGCTCGAGCGGCGCTTCCAGCCGGTAATGGTGGATCCGCCGACGGTCGAGGACACGGTCTCGATCCTGCGCGGGCTGCGCGAGCGCTTCGAGGTGCACCACGGGGTGCGCATCCTGGACAACGCGCTGGTGGCGGCGGCGGTGCTGTCGAACCGCTACATCACCGATCGCTTCCTGCCCGACAAGGCGATCGACCTGGTGGACGAGGCCTGCGCGATGATCCGCACCGAGATCGATTCGATGCCGCAGGAGCTCGACGCGGTGACGCGGCGGGTGATGCAGCTCGAGATCGAGGAGGCGGCGCTCAAGAAGGAGAAGGACAAGGCGAGCAGGGAGCGCCTCGAGGACCTGCGGCGCGAGCTCGCCGACCTGCGCGAGCAGGCGAGCGCCATGCGCGCGCAGTGGGAGACCGAGAAGAAGGCCATCCAGCAGGTGCGCGCGCTGCGCGAGCAGATCGAGAAGCTGCGCCAGGAGATCGAGGAGGCGGAGCGGCAGTACGACCTGAACCGCGCCGCCGAGCTGCGCCATGGGCGGCTGCCCGAGCTCGAGCGGCAGCTGCGCGAGCAGGACGCGCGCATCGCCGGCAAGCAGGGCGGCGGCCGGAAGCTGCTGCGCGAGGAGGTGACCGAGGAGGAGGTGGCGGAGGTCGTGTCGCGCTGGACCGGCATCCCGGTGACGCGGCTGGTCGAGGGCGAGCGCGACAAGCTGCTGCGGCTCGACGAGATCCTCCACCAGCGGGTGGTCGGCCAGGACGAGGCGGTGCAGCTGGTGGCCGACGCCGTGATCCGCGCCCGCTCGGGGATCAAGGACCCGCGGCGGCCGATCGGCTCCTTCATCTTCCTCGGGCCGACCGGGGTGGGCAAGACGGAGCTCGCCAAGACGCTCGCCCAGTCGCTGTTCGACTCCGAGGAGAACTTGATCCGCATCGACATGAGCGAGTACATGGAGCGCCACACCGTGTCGCGGCTGATCGGCGCGCCGCCGGGCTACATCGGCTACGAGGAGGGCGGGCAGCTGACCGAGGCGGTGCGGCGCAAGCCCTACTCGGTGATCCTGTTCGACGAGATCGAGAAGGCGCACCACGACGTCTTCAACGTGCTGCTGCAGATCCTCGACGACGGCCGGGTGACCGACGCGCAGGGGCACACGGTGGATTTCAAGAACACGGTGATCATCATGACCTCGAACATCGGCTCGCACCTGCTGCTCGAAGGGGCACTCGCCAGCGGCGAGATCTCCGAGGCGGCGCGCGGCGCGGTGCTGCGCGAGCTGCGGGCGCATTTCCGACCGGAGTTCCTGAACCGGGTGGACGACATCGTGATGTTCAAGCCGCTGACCCTGCCCGAGATCAAGCGCATCGTCGACTTGCAGACCGAGGACCTGCGGCGGCGGCTGGGCGACCGCGGCGTGCACCTCGAGCTCACCGACGCGGCGCGGGAGCTGGTGGCGCGGCAGGGCTTCGACCCGGTCTACGGGGCACGGCCGCTGAAGCGCTTCCTGCAGCACCAGCTGGAGTCGCGCATCGGGCGTGCGCTGATCGCCGGCGAGGTGCACGACGGGGCGCGGCTGGTCGTCGACGTCGAGAAGGGCAGCCTGGCGGTCGACATCCAGAACCCGGCGTCGGAGACGCCGGCGATGGCGGCAGGCGGACAAGCGGCGGACGCCGCCCCGAAGGGAGCGGCGGCCTGAGCGACGCCCCTGACCCGCCACCCCGGCCGCGGCCGTCGCCGCCGCGTTTCGTGGTGGCGGCGGCGCAGCGGCTGCGCTGGATGCTGCGGACGGCGGCGGACCTGGTGGTGCCGGCGCCGGTGGCTCTGTTCGAGCAGATCTGCGGCTACATGCACACCAACCTGCTGCGGGCGGCGGCGCAGCTGCGGATCGCGGAGCTGCTGGCCGCGGGGCCGGCCAGCGCCGAGGAGCTGGCGGCGCGCGCGAGCGTCGATGCGGAGAGCCTGCGGCGGGTGCTGCGCGGGCTGGTGACGCTCGGGGTCTTCTCCCGGCAGCGCGACGGCCGCTTCCGGAACAACCGGATGTCGCTGGCGCTGCTGCCGGAGGCGCCGGTCTCGCTGCGCGACGGCGCGCTCTACTTCGGCTCCGCATCGCAGCTCCGGGCATGGGGCGAGCTCGAACGCATCATCACCAGGGAGTCCGGGGGGGCCGGGGGGGCCGGCGGCGACAGCGGCTTCGAGAGCGCGCACGGCATGTCCACCTGGGACTGGTTCGAGCATCACCCCGATGAGCGCGCCGCCTTCGCCGGCACCATGGTGGCCATGACCCGGCTGTATGCGCCGGGCGTGGCGACGGCCTACCCGTTCGGCGAGCTGCGGCGGCTGTGCGATGTCGGCGGCGGGCACGGCGACCTGCTCGCGGAGGTGCTGCTGCGCCACCCGCACCTCGCGGCGGTGCTGCTCGACACTGCCGGCGTGCTGGCCTCCGCGCGGCCCTTCCTGGCCGCCAGGGGAGTGCTCGAGCGCGTCGAGCTCCTGGCCGGCAGCTTCTTCGACGCGGTGCCCGCGGGCTGCGACGCCTACCTGCTCAAGAACATCCTCCACGACTGGGACGACCGGCGCGCAGCACACATCCTCGACAACTGCCGGCGGGTGATGCAGCCCGGACAGCGGGTGCTGGCGGTCGAGGCGGTCGTCGAGCCCGACTCCACGCGCGGCATCGGGCCGCTCTCCGACCTGCAGATGATGGTCGTCTGCTCCGGCGGCCGCGAGCGCAGCCGCGCCGAGTACGCCCGCCTCTTCGACCAGGCCGGCCTGCGCCTCCGGCGAGTGGTGCCCACGCCCGGACCGATGAGCATCGTCGAGGGGATCGCGGTCTAGAGTCGAATCGAGGAGGCGAGGGTTGACCGAACGCTTACCCCTGCGCCGCCCGGTAAAGGGCAAAAAGCACGACCGCAACCATGAGATAGAGGGCAACGCCGCACAGTCGCAGCTGGGTCAAGTACGCATCCGACTGCATCAGCGAGATGCTCTGTTGAGCTGACCAGCGCCGGAACTTTCCTCTTGGCCCCCAGGCGGTCAGCATTCTGATGAACCTCTCTTGAAGTCGTCTTGGCTTCGCCAGGCAATAGGTGCCGAGTCCGAGCATCGCCAACATATAGATGACGATGCCAACCCGCTCGAGGATCACGAGGGCGCTCAAGGCGGCACGCCGCCGGCCAGGATGACTGCCAGCTTGGCGTTGTCGATGTTGCCGCCCGAGACGATGCAGACGATCTTCTTGCCCGGCGCGGTGGCGGCCAGGGCCATGGCGGCGGCCACGGCGGTGGCGCCGGCGCCTTCGGCGATGACGCGGTGGCGCTCGGCGAGCAGGCGCACGGCCGCGGCGACGGCGGCGAGGGAGACGACGTGGGAGCCGGCGAGCAGGCTGCTCACGAGGGGCCACATCTCGGGCAGCAGGGCCTTGCCGCCGATGCCGTCGACGAAGCTCGGCTGGTAGTCGACGGTCCGCGGCGCGCCGGCGGCCAGCGAGGCGGCGAGAGGCGACGCGGTCGTCACCTCGCAGCCGTGGACCGCGGCCGCCGGCCGCAGCTCGCGCAGGGCCGCGGCGATGCCGCAGGACAGGCCGCCGCCGCCGAAGGGCACCAGGACGAGGTCCACGCCGGGAAGCTGCTCGTGGATCTCGAGCCCGATGGTGCCGTTGCCGGCCATCACCGCGGTGTCGCTGACCGGGTGGATGAAGAGGCCGGCCATGCCGGGATAGCAGTGCTCGGCGATGACCTGCCACCAGGTCTCGAACGGCACCTTCACCACGGTGCCGCCGAAGCGCTCGATCGCGGCCAGCTTGGTGGCCGGGGCGTGGTCGGGCACGATGGCGGTGGCGCCCACGCCGAGGCGGCGGGCGGCCCAGGCGACCCCCTGCGCCATGTTGCCGGCGCTCGCCGTGTAGACCCCGCCGGCCAGGCGCTCCGGACCGCCCTGCAGCATGGCGTTGGCGGCGCCGCGCAGCTTGAAGGAGCCGATCGGCTGCAGGTTCTCGAGCTTGAGGTAGATCTCGGCGGCCGGTTCGGCGCCGGCCCTTCCGGCTGCGGCGGACACGGCATCGCCGGCAGCGCCGCTGCCCGCGGCGGGGGGCTCCCACTCGAGGCGCAGCAACGGCGTCTGGAGGGCGATCCCGGCGAGGCGCCCCCGGGCGGCGCGGACCTCGTCGAGGGTGGGGGCCCGCAGATCGGCGTTCACGGAAGGTGCGGTGCGGCGGCGGCGAGGCGGATGCCGCGGCCCTGGGCCAGCGCCTGGCGATAGACATGATGGGCGGCGGCGAGATCCTCGACCGCGAGACCGAGCGACTTGAAGAGCGTGATCTCGGCGGCGGAGCGGCGGCCGGGGAGCCGGCCGAGCAGCAGGTCGCCGATCTCGCCCTGGATGTGGTCCTCGGCGATGACGCCTTCGCGCAGCGGGAAGAGGAAGTCACCCGATTCGTTGATCGTCGACTCGCGGCGGTCGACGAACAGGCGAGAGCGGGCGACCGCCGCGCTGTCGAGCTCGCGCGCCGACGCGACGCTGGAGCCGACGGCATTGACGTGGACGCCCGGCGAGAGCCACTCGCCGACGAGCACCGGCTCGCGGGAGGCGGTCACGGTGCAGACCAGGTCGGCGCCGGCGACCGCCGCCGCCGCCGACGGCGCCGCCTCGACCGGCAGGCCGTGGCGGGCGCTCTCCTCGGCGGCGAAGCGCCGGGCGCTCTCCGGGCGGCGGCTCCACACCCGCACCCGCCGCAGCTCGCGGACCTCGCGCAGCGCCGCGAGGTGGGTGCGGGCCTGGACGCCGGCGCCGAGCAGCGCGAGCTCGCCGGCGTCGTCGCGCGCCAGCAGGCGGGTCGCCAAGGCGCTCACCGCGGCGGTGCGGATGGCGGTGATGGCGGCGGCGTCGAGGTGGGCGATCGGCCGGCCGGTCTCGGTCTCGAACAGCAGCACGGCGCCGAAGTGAGACTCGTCGCCCCGCTCGCGGTTGCCCGGGAAGATGCTCACGACCTTGATCCCCGCGACGCTGCCGTCCACCGGCACCTGGAGCTGGCCGGGCATGAATCCCAGCAGGCCGGGACGGCCGTCGAGCCGCATCACGCTGCGCAGCGGCTGCACCGCGGCGCCCAGCGCCAGGTCGCGCAGCGCCCGCTCCATCAAGGCGATGCACTCCCCCATCGGCAGCAGGCGCTCGACCTCCTCGGAGCCGAGGTAGAGCAGCGGCGGCAGGGAGGACGGAGAGCTCATGATGGCCGGACGCGGCAGCGAGCGCCGAGTATAGCCGCATAGCGGCATGGCGGCATGGCGGGCATGGCGGCATGGCGCGGCGGACTGTACTGACCCAGGGTTTGCTGCTAGACTCAACGTCTGCAACATCGGGGCATTGCCCACATTGAATTCCGCGCCGCCCTCGAAGGAGGCAAGACTCATGAGATTCCCTCGCTGTGCCCTGATCGGAGCCCTCTTGATCGCCGCGACCACGGCCACGGTCGCGGCCGCGGCCGGCCAGAGCGGCGCGCTGCCCTCGGGCGGCGCCGGCGGGCAGCGCGCGGTGCCCGTGATCGACGACGGCGACAGGATGGTCTTGCCGGGCAACGTCCCGCCGCTCGCGCGCACGGAGCTCGATCTCGGCCGCTCCGACCCGAACCTGCCGATGGAGCGGATGATCCTCTTGCTCGAGCTGCGCCCGGCGGTAGGCGCGCGGCTCGAGCAACTGCTGGCGGAGCAACAGCGTCCGGGGTCGCCGCTCTATCACCAGTGGCTCACGCCGGAGGAGTTCGGCGCCGAGTTCGGGCTGGCCGACGAGGACGTCCGGCTGGTCACCGGCTGGCTCGAGGCACACGGCTTCACCGTCGAGGAGGTGGCCGGGGGCCGCGGCTCGATCAATTTCAGCGGCACGGCCGCGCAGGTCGAGGAGGCCTTCGCGACGGAGATGCACGATTACCTCGTCGAGGGCACGATCCAGCACTCGAATGCCACGGAGCCCTCGCTTCCCCGCGGCTTCGCGGGCCTGGTCCAAGGCGTCGTCTCGCTCAACAGCTTTCCCCTGCGGCCACTGCACACCGACGTCCGGGCGATCTCGGCGCCGGAGTACACCTTCGCAGGTCTCCATTTCATCGCTCCGGCGGACTTCGCCACCATCTACGACCTGGCCGCCTCCCGCAGCGCCGGGAACAACGGCAACGGGCAGACCATCGCCATCGTCGCGCGCACCGACATCATGGTCGCCGACGTCCAGGCTTTCCGCTCGTCCTTCGGCCTGCCCGCGAACGATCCCGTCCTCGTCCACAACGGCGCCGATCCGGGCGACCGCGGCGGCAGCGACGAGTTCGAGGCCATCCTCGACACCGAATGGGCGGGCGCCGTGGCGCCGCAGGCCACCATCGACCTGGTGGTCTCGGCCTCGACCAGGTCGAGCGACGGCGTCGGTCTCTCGGCGCAGTACGTCGTCAGCCACAACCTCGCCCCGATCGTCAGCGTAAGCTACGGCTTGTGCGAATCGCGGCTGGGCACGAGCGGCCAGAGGTTCTATAACAGCCTGTGGGCGCAGGCCGCCGCGCAGGGCATCACGGCACTCGTCGCGTCGGGCGATTCCGGCGCCGCCGGTTGCGACGCTCCCAGCGGCAAGCGCGGCTTCGGCCTGGCGGTCAACGGCCTGTGCTCGACGCCGTTCGACGTCTGCGTCGGCGGCACGAAGTTCAACGACACGGCGAACCCGAACGCCTACTGGACCGCGTTCAACCTTCCCGGCACCAGGGCCTCGGCGCTCTCCTACATCCCGGAGGTGGCCTGGAACGAGAATGCCACGGTCCCCGTCGGGTCGGGCCTCTGGTCGTCGGGAGGCGGCGCCAGCAAGGTCTACGCGAAGCCCTCCTGGCAGTCCGGGCCAGGCGTTCCCGCCGACCGCAAGCGCGACGTCCCCGACGTGGCGCTCTCGGCGGCGGCGCACGACGGCTACGTGATCGTTCACGCCACGAACCTCTACGCGATCGCCGGCACCTCCGCGGCGGCGCCCGCGTTCGCCGGCTTGATGGCGCTGGTCGACCAGGCGAAGGGCTCGCGCCAGGGCAACGTCAACCCGATCCTCTATCAGCTGGCGGCCAATCAATACGGCGCCGGCGGGCCGCAGGTCTTCCACGACATCACCGCCGGCAACAACAGCGTCCCCAGGCTGAAGGGCTTCGCCTGCGGACCCGGCTACGACGAGGTCACCGGCCTCGGCTCGGTCGACGGCGCGGCGCTGATCGCCAACTGGCCATAACACGCCTCGAAGGGGCAGCTCCGCGGCTGCCCTCCCGCCGTCCGTTATACTCGGTCGTCATCACGCTGGGCCGGCTCACGACCACGAGGAGATCCGTTCCATGACCCGCAATGTTCGCTTCCTGCTTGCCCTGGTTGTCCTGGTGGCGCTGTGCGCGCCGCCGCTGGCCGCGACGTGCGGTGGGGGTGGCGGGGGCGGGATGGGCGGCGTGCGCACCAGCGGGGGTCCGGCGGAGGGCGTCGATACGCTGGGCCGCCGCGAGGCGCTGGCCACCTACCAGGTGCCCTGGGCGGTGGTGCACAACGGCGAGGAGGTGCCGGCGCCGCTGGCCGCTCCGGCCGGCGCGCCGGCCGACAACCTCGTCGTGTACTGGTTCCCGCGGACGCAGCAGGAGGCCAAGTCCTCCGACCTGCAGGCGTCCCGGGAGCTGACCTTGCTGACAGCGCGCTGCGTGACGCTGGCCCTGGTGGCCTCCGACAACGCCGAGCTGCGCGGCCGCTTCCGCGGCGGCAACGGCCCTTACGTGGTGCTGGCGGAGGCGGGCGGCAAGGAGCTGGGACGGGTGGCCGCCGACTCCGGCCCCCACCTCAAGGCCGCGCAGGTCGAGAAGCTGGTGAGCGCCGAGCTCCGGGGCCGCGAGGCGGCGCTCGATCGCCAGCTGGCGGCGGCCCGCGACAAGGAAGGACACGGCGACGTCGGCGGCGCCGTGGCGCTCTACCAGCAGGTGTGGACGGCGCGCTGCCTGGTCCCTGGCAAGATCCCCAAGAAGGCGGCCGAGGCGCTCAAGAAGCTCGGCCACCCGGTGCCCCCGGACACCGTGGGTTGGATGGGCTCGCCGCCGGCGCCGGGCGCGTCCGGGGCCCCCGGCGAACGCGGCGAGCGCGGTGACCCCGGTGACCGCGCTGACCGCGGCCAGCGCGTCGTGCGCACGATGGCCGCCGGCCTGGCGGCGGAAGATGCCGGCCGCTACGTCGCGGCGCGCACCCTCTACGCCCGGGCTCACCGGTTCGACCCGGCCGACCCGGTGCCGCTGCGCTATCTCGGCGAGCTGTACCGCCATCACACCGGCGACTGGGCGGCGGCTCGCCGCACCTTCGAGCAGATCCTCGCCATGCCCGCCGACCCGATCTCGCGGGCCGTGGCGCTGCACGGGCTCGGCAAGATGACCATCCATGCCGGCGACTTCGCGCGCGGCCTCGCGCTGATCGAGCAGTCGGTCGCCACCTATCCGCTGCCCCTGGCCTACCGCAACCTGGCGGTCTACTGGAACTCGGAGGGCCAGGTCGAGAAGGCGCAGCACCTGGCCGAGCAGGCGTTGGCGCTGGACCCCGACGACCCCTACACGCAGATCTTCGTCGCCGCCTTCATCGCGGAGGACGGCCGCCGCGAGGAGGCGCTGCGCATCGCGCATGCCCACGAGGACCTGCTCGCCGCCTCCTACAACCTGGCGGCGATCCACAGTCTGCTCGGCCACCGCCGCGAGGCGCTCGCCCTCCTGCGCCGCCACTTCTACGACTACGAGCGCTTCGACGCGGTGCGTGCCAAGGAGATGAAGGAGGCGCGCGAGGACATCGTGTTCACCGCCCTCAAGGACGATCCGGAGTTCATCGCCCTGACCGCCAAGGCCGAGACCCCCGAGCAGGCTGCCCAGCCGCTGGGGATGCCAGGCGGTAGGGCGATGCCCGGGATGCCCGGCGCCAGGGCGATGCCGTGAGCGGCGCCGCGCGTCTGCTGCTGGCGCTGCTCGCGCCGCTGGCGCTGCTGGCGGCGATCCCCGCGGCCGCCGGACCCGGAAGGGACCCTGCCGAGCCACCCGCGGGAACGCCGGCGCCGCGGCTGACGGCGCCCAGCGCGCCGGCGGGCGCCCTGCCGCGCGGCGCCGTCCACGAGGCGGCGCTGCGCGCCACGGTCGAGGAGCTGGCGGCCTGCGGCACCCGGCAGTCGCTGTCGTCGTGGACCGATCCGCGGCGCGGCATCGGCTGTGGCCGCGACCGCGTGCTGGCGCGCTTCGAGGCGATCGCCCGCGCCAGCGGCGGACGCCTGCAGGTGACGGTCGACCGCTTCGAGGCGGAGAGCCCGCGCACCGGCGGCAAGCCTGCCCACCTCGAGAACGTGCTGGCGATCCTGCCCGGCAGCGACCCGGCGCTCGCCCGCACCGTGTTCCTGGTCTCCGGGCACTACGACTCGATGCCCACCTCGGTGGTCGATCCCGTCGCCGACGCCCCGGGAGCCGACGACGACGCCTCGGGCGTGGCGGTCGCGGTCGAATGCGCCCGCCTGCTCGCCGGCGATCCCGGCAAGCGCTACCGGGCGACGCTGCTCTTCGCCGCGGTCTCCGGCGAGGAGCAGGGCCTGCTCGGCGGCACCCGCCTGCGCGACTACCTGAAGCAGAACGGCTACACCGTCGGCGGCTTCCTCGACAACGACATCGTCGGCGCCGACTTCGCGCCGGGAGGGCCGCACCGGGTGCGCCTGTTCTCGGGCGGCGGCCCGGACGGGGTCGACTCGCCGTCGCGCGACCTGGCGCGGGCGGTCGAGGAGATCGCGGGGCGGGATGCGGTGCGGCTGGTCTTCCGCCTCGACCGCCTGGGCCGGGGCGGCGACCACCGCCCCTTCGTCGAAGCCGGCATGCCCGCCGTGCGCTTCACCGAGCCGCTCGAGGACTACGCCCACGAGCATCAGACGCCGCGCGTCGAGGGCGGGCACGAGTACGGCGACCTGGTGAAGTTCCTCGACTTCTCGTTCCTCGGCGACGTGGCGCGGGTCAATGCCGAGGCGCTGCGGCAGCTGGCGCTGGCGCCCGCGGCGCCCGGCGCGGTGACGGTCGCGGGGGGCGTGACGCCGAGCGCCCACCTGTCATGGACCGCGGCCCCGGACCCGCGGCGCGCCGGCTTCGAGGTGCTGTGGCGCGAGACCACCGATCCGCGCTGGTCGGTCCTCGAGGCCGTGCCGCCCGGCGCCGTCGGCCGCGATCCCGGCGCCGGCGAGGTCCAGGTGGTCCTCACCGGCATCTCGACCGACAACCACTTCTTCGCCGTGCGCGCGGTCGGCGTCGACGGCGCGCGTTCGGTGCCGGTCGCGGCGGTCCTCAAGCCGCCGCCGTCCAAGCCCTAGCGCCGCCGTCTCCCTGCCTCGCCCGCGGCGCCGAAGCACCCAGCCAGCCGCACAAAGAATGCACAAAGATCGATAGCGGGCCGCAGGAAGCGGTCTGGCCGCGGGTTCCTCCGTGGAGACGAGTGGTTTCGCTCCCCGCAGGAGGTGCTCCAGTGCTCGAAGGTGCTCCCGCGTCCGCGCGTGGTCTGACCCGCAGGAATCTCTTCACCTCGGGCGCGAGCGCCGGCGCCGGCGCCGCCGCCGGCTCGTCCGGCCTGCCGGCTCCGGACCCCACTGTCTACCTGGTCAACCGGCTCACCTTCGGCCAGCAGGCCGCCGACCTGGCGCGCGCCGCTCGGCTCGGCTGGGACGGCTTCATCGCGGAACAGCTCGAGCCCGAGCAGATCGACGACTCGGCCCTCGACGCCGCCCTCGGCGCCTTCCCGACGCTGTCGATGCGCCCCAGCCGCCTGCTCGCGATGGACAAGAAGACGGTCAGCGAGGCGCTCGCCCAGGCGACCATCCTGCGCGCCATCTACAGCCAGCGGCAGCTGCTCGAGCTGATGGTCGATTTCTGGACCAACCACTTCAACGTCTTCGGCCACGAGAAGCTCGACTTCTGGCTCAAGACCGTGGACGACCGGGAGGTGATCCGCGCCCACGCGCTCGGCAACTTCGGCGACCTGCTGCGCGCCTCGGCGGCGAGCCCGGCCATGCTGAGCTACCTCGATAACGCCTCGAACACCAAGCGGGGCCCGAACGAGAACTACGCGCGCGAGATGATGGAGCTGCACACGCTGGGCTTGAACGGCGGCCAGACCCAGCAGGACGTCGAGGAGGTGGCGCGCTGCTTCACCGGCTGGACGATCCAGACCACCGGCCCCGAGCGCGGCACCTTCCGGTACAACCCGGACACCCACGACGACAGCGCCCACGTCTTCCTCGGCCAGGGCATCCCGGCGGGGCGGGGCATGGGCCAGGGGCTGCAGGTGCTGGCCATCTGCGCCGGCCATCCGGCCACCGCCGCCCACGTCGCCGGCAAGCTCTGCGTCCGCTTCGTCTCGGACAATCCGTCGCCGGCGCTGGTGGCCGCCGCGGCGGCCACCTTCTCGGCGACCGGCGGCGACATCCGCCAGGTGATGCGCACCATCCTCGGTTCCGCCGACTTCGCCGCCGCCGCCGATCTGAAGCTGCGGCGGCCGTTCGAGGCGGCGGTAGCGGCGGTGCGCGCGCTGGACGCCCAGCTCGGCGACGGCGGCCTCGCGTCGCTGGCCGGCGCGCTGCGGCTGATGGGGCAGCTGCCGTTCAACTGGCAGCCGCCCAACGGCTATCCCGACTCCAACGCCGCCTGGGCGAACACCAACGGCATGCTCAGCCGCTGGAACCTCGGGCTGGCGCTCGGCGCCAACGCGCTCGCCGGGGTGTCCGCCGACTTCACCGTCGCCCCGGGCGCCAGCGCGGCACAGCTCGCCGACCAGTTCGCGGCGCGCCTGCTGGCGCGGCCGCTGCTGGCTGCCGACCGCGGCCAGCTGATCGCCTGGGTCGCTGCCGGCCGGCCGCCGCAGGCACCGCTCCCCGCCGCCCAGGTGCGGGCGAAGCTGCCCGGCCTGATCGCCCTCATCCTGGATTCGCCCTACTTCCAGTGGCGCTGAGCCGGCCAGCCGGCCGAGAGGAGGCCAACGAGACATGAGACCCTTCGACCGCCGGAGCTTCCTCAAAGCGCTGGGCGCGCTGTCGTTGCCCGCCTGGTTCCCGCGGCTGGCCTTCTCCACCGCGCCGGACGGCCCGGGGTCGGCGCAGCGCGACCTCCTGGTCTGCGTCTTCCAGCGCGGCGCCGCCGACGGCCTCAACACCATCGTGCCGGTCGGCGACAGCGCCTACTACGCCAACCGCCCGACCATCGGCATCGCCGAGCCGGCGGGCGGCGGCTCCGGCGGCGGCACCAACCCGGCCATCGACCTCGACGGCTTCTTCGCCCTGCATCCGGCGCTGGCGCCGCTCAAGCCCTTCTACGACGGCAAGGCGCTGGCGGCGGTGCACGCCACGGGCTCCCCCGACCCGACGCACTCGCATTTCCAGGCCATGGACTACATGGAGCGCGGCACCCCGGGCAGCCAGACGATCTCGACCGGCTGGATCAACCGCCACCTGCAAGCGGCGGCCGCCGCCGGCGACGGCAACGTCTCGCCGTTCCGCGCCGTCGGCTTCGGCACGCTGCTGCAGGCGTCGCTGCGCGGCCCGGTGCCGGCGACCGCCCTGCAGTCGATCGCCGACTTCCACCTGCGCGGCAACGCCGGCGCGGTGCAGACCTTCCAGGCGAGCCTGGCCTCGCTCTACGCGGACACCACCTGGCTGGACGCCCAGGGCGTCGAGACCTTCAATGCCATCAGCGCGCTCGCCGCCGCCAACCCGCTCGCCTACCTGCCGCGGAACGGCGCGCAGTATCCCGACACCGACTTCGGCCTGGCGCTGCGCCAGGTGGCGCAGCTGAGCCGCGCCGGCCTCGGGCTGGAGATCGCCTGCCTGGACGTCGGCGGCTGGGACACCCACCACGCGGAGGGCGGCGCCACCGGCCAGCTGGCGACGCTGCTCGGCGACCTGGCGGCCGGCCTGGCGGCGTTCGCGACCGACATGGGCGGCCAGATGCAGCACGTCGTCGTGGTGACGATGAGCGAGTTCGGCCGGCGGGTGCTCGAGAACGCCTCCGGCGGCACCGACCACGGCCACGGCAACAGCATGCTGGTGCTCGGCGGCGGCGTCAACGGCGGCAAGGTCTACGGCACCTGGCCGGGCCTGGCGCCCGACCAGCTGTCCAGCCCGGGCGACCTGCAGGTGACCACCGACTTCCGCACCGTGCTGGCCGAGATCGTCGACCGGCGTCTGCTCAACTCGAACCTCGCCGCCGTCTTTCCGGGGTTCCAGGCTCCCGCGTACCTCGGGATCGTGCAGCCGGCCGGCTGAACCGGGCTTTCCCGTCTTCGTCCCCCCTGGCCCGCGCCCGGGGCGGCGAGCCGCGAGGTCGGCGGACCCCGCGGAGTCCCCTCGCCGCACCGGGCCGGGCTCTTTTTTCGCCGGCTAGCGAGTGGTGGGACAGTCTCCTCTGCCTCCCTTTGAACGAGACAGGCTGACGGTCTGGTAAGATACGGCGACCGCATGAACACCGCGAGGTCGCCGGAGCACGGGCCGCGGATCGCGGGAGAACGACAGGAGAGTGGGATGGCATCCAATCAGGCATCGATGGCCCGGCGGCAGCGCGAGCGTGCGCGGATGCAGCAGGCGCAGGAGAAGCTGGCGAAGCGGGCGGAGCGACGGGAGCAGAAGAAGGTCTCCACGGTGCGGGTCGACAACCCGCTCGACGACCCGACGATCGACTGGAGCGGCGCGGTGCGCGAGGTGAAGCTCACCGACCTGCCCGACGAAGCGACCCCCGCCGACGACGAACCCGCCTGAGCGCCCGCTCCGGCCGGGTCCAGCTCCCGCCATCGGACCCGGTCACGGGCCGCTGTCACCTCAGGGGATCTCCTCGTCCTTCTCGTCCCCTTCGTCCTTCGCGCCCCTCGCCGGGGCGCGGCCCTCGCCACCCTGGCCTTCGCGGCGGTCATCGCCCGGGCCGCGCTGACCCTCGGCGGGCAGCGCGTGGACCGTGCGGTAGCGCCCCAGGACCACCTGCCCCGGGGGCAGGCCGCGCGGCTTGCTCACCTCGGCGCAGGTGGTCAGGTGCACGGCGACGCGGCCGCCGCGGCGGGCCTTGGAGTGCCTCGCGGCGAGCGCCGCGGCCAGGCGCTCGGTCTCGCGCGGCAGCCGCTCCAGCCCCTCGGGGTTGCGTACCACCACGTGCGATCCGGACTCGGCGGCGACGTGCAACCAGAAATCGCGCGGCGCGCCCAGCTGCAGGCTGAGCACGTCGTTGTCGGCGGCGGTGCGCCCCACCAGCACGGTCATGCCGTCCGGCGAGACGAAGCGCCGCGCCACCGACCGGCCGCGCCACAGGCCGGCGTCCGGATCGGGAGGAGGAGGCGGCGCTCGCCTGGACGGCCGGTGCGGACCCATGGCGCGCGAGTATAGGGCGAACGGGACGCCAGGCAGGAAGCGGCAATAAAAGCACGCGCCGCCGAGGTTGGGAACCGACGCGGACCCGGGCATGGCGCCCGCGGGCCGGCACGGCAGTCGGAGGGTGAAGGCGATGGCGATTGCGATCGGCGAGAGGATTCCGGACGTCAAGCTGAAGACGGTCACCGAGGAAGGGGTTCGCGACGTCTCGACCGCCGAGCTCTTTCGAGGCAAGAAGGCGGTGCTCTTCGGGGTGCCGGGGGCGTTCACCGGGACCTGCTCGACCAAGCACCTGCCCGGGTTCGTCGAGCTGGCGGACGAGATCAAGGCCAGCGGCGTCGACCTGGTGGCCTGCACCGCGGTCAACGACATCCACGTGCTGCGCGCCTGGGGACGGGAGCACGGCACCGGCAACAAGATCGCGCTGCTGGCGGACGGCAACGGCGACCTGGCCCGCGCCCTGGGGCTCGAGGCCGACCTGCGGCCGGCCGGGCTCGGCATCCGCTCGCAGCGCTATGCCGCGATCCTCGAGGACGGGGTGGTCCGCAGCCTGGAGACCGACGTGCCGGGCGAGGTCACCGGCAGCGGCGCGGCGGCGGTCTTGAAGGCCCTGCAGGCGCTCTGACCCGGGTCAGCCGGCTGGAAGGGGGTGGACCTTGTCCCCCTGCCTCCCTTTGGGCGAGGGTCCG
>Ga0307477_10001782_pt1 | contig 17467 bp, 17 predicted proteins | sample atmos_gasesECM2C_FD_203316 | JGI IMG/M metagenome (GOLD analysis project Ga0307477, IMG submission 203316) | Hardwood forest soil microbial communities from Morgan-Monroe State Forest, Indiana, United States - atmos_gasesECM2C_515 | ecosystem: Environmental > Terrestrial > Soil > Temperate...
CGCCGCGAGTAGCGTCATACCAAGAAAGACAATACTTCGCATGAGGACGCCTCCTGGCTTGAAGCGGATTGTTTCATAGAACGCCCAGGCTTCGCCGATTTTGCTTAGTCCGACGCGGCTTCGCCCGCATCCTCTATGACCACGCTTCGAGGATTCTTGTCCTCCCGCAATCCGACAAATTTCGAATGTCGCAACCTATCGATTTACGCTTCATACTGCATCTCTTCATAGCATAGGCAGCCAAACCGGATACCATAGGGTTCCCGTCGTTCACAACAAACTCCACCGTTGCACCTGGAGAGCCTACCAAACTTTCTCGCTTGCGTTGTTGCTCGAATTCCTCGGGGGATCGGTAACCCAGAGCCGAGTGCAGTCGCTTCGATTGTAATACTCCTCGATGAACTCCCGGATGTTCGCTCGCAGGTTCTCCAGATTCTCGTACTTGTTGGCATAGATTTCTTCGCGCTTCAGCGACTTGATGAAGCTTTCGCAGCGCCTCCGGGTCGTGAACCGCGGGAGGTCTTCCGCTCTGCAAGAATTGCTTCGCAAGCCGCAAGGTGACTTTTGACTTGCGCCGGATCGCCGACGTCGAACTCAGATGGGCTGATGACGCTCCGATTTGGGATAGCACGCCAAACGCGAAGGCTCTTCTCATACCAGGACTTAGCTTCTGTCCTGTGGGAGAGCTGCTTGCTAGGATCTTTGATTCGCTTTGCCAGATACACTGCGACGTCCCCCAGGCCTGAGTAAGCATCGGCCAACGTGTACAGCGCCTGAAGATTCGGCGGGTTCCTCCCGGCGGGTGGCTCCGAGACTTCCAGCGCACGCAAGTATGTTTCCCGCGCGTCGTCAATCTGTCCGAGCCGGAAATAAGTCGCCCCGAGTTTAGCATCGGTTGCAGACACGTTCAGCTGTCCGTCAAGATTGAGATCATCCAATTCCGCCACGCTCTGATAAAAACTGCGGGCCTCTTTGTAGCTCTGAAGCGCTCCCGCCGCATCGCCCTTCCTGTTTAGGGCTTCAGCCTCAGCAACACGGTGCTGTGCCAGTTGGGTTCGGAGGGCACCTTCGTCAATCGAGAGTCCGCCGAAAAAGCGTAGTTCCACCATACGAGATTGCCTCTCGTCGACCCATGCCGCCAACGCCGATCTGCTCGATGATCTGGTGTCGTTAATACTCGTGGGGACCGCTCTAGCTGCGGCCGCAGGAGAAGTTTATGGCAAATCTAATAGCGTTTTTGACGCGCGTTATTGCTGTAGTGCTGGTGCCGAGTCTGGTGATATTTCTGTCTGCTCTTCCGGTGACAGCGCAAGGCAGCAAGAGCAATTACACTTTTCTGATTGCCGCAGGATTCCTTTGCGAGCCCGCAGACTACTCCACCTGTCCGGCAGCAGCCAAATCCGCCAATGACGACAGCTACGAGATGAGTGGTGCGGGGACGTTTGATGCGCAGGATAAGTCCGTGAAGGCTGCCGGAACTTACTCGCACAAGTCTCCGAATGGAAATGTGCTCGAGACAGGTGTGTGGACCGCCAGTGAACTGGTGAGCTTCGACTCCTACGGCATCGCGCCGGGAGCGATCAAGCGTCAAGGAATGGCGCTTGGTCCAGCACCGTTCGGCCCCAAACGTATGCCAATGCCCGCCGGCCCGATGCCGACCGGTGGTCTCGCGATATTCCGCATCCGCCTTCTACCAATGTTGGGAGCATCCACAACGGCGGTGTTGCAAGTGAACTGCGCGTTGGGAGAGGTGCCCCGCGAACGATCGGTGGAAGGGATTCGGCTTGTATTCGAGAAGGGCGGAAATGAGTTTTCCGGAGAAGTGGGTGGGCGCGTGCTTTTCCTTTCAATGCAGCTCGAAGTCAGCCCGCCTGTCAAAGCGGCACAGCCGGAGGCCGCACCAGGACTTCCGGAGCCACCGCAGAATTAGAGACTCCATCGCATTTGCAGAGGCCGTCCCACCGGATAGGTACCGAGAAACGCGCATCTCGTCAGTGCTTGATTTCCTGATGAGATGCCGACTTCGGGAAAGCGTAGCTTGCCCTTGTCGTGAATTGGGAAAACATCAGCAAACCAGGGAGCAGAACGAAACTACTCCGCCCGCAGCACTTCCACGGGATCAAGCGAAGCCGCACGGCGGGCGGGGACGAATGCGGCGCACAACGCGCAAAGCCCCAGCACTAGCGCGACTCCACACAACGTCGGCACGTCCCACGATTCAACATCGAAGAGCAACTTGTGCATAAGGGTTGCGGCAATTACCGCGCACATGAGGCCTGAGGCCATGCCAACGGCTGTGAGCCATCCGGCCTCTTTCAAAATGAGCCGGTACACGGACTCAGGCGGCGCACCCAGCGCCATCCGTATGCCTATCTCGCGGCTACGCTGGCTCACCGTGTAGGAAATCACTCCATATAGCCCCACCACGCCCAGCAACAATGCGAGCGCGGCGAAGCCTCCCACCAACCAAGCTGACGAGCGGTGCAGATAGGCGGTCTGGGAAGAATCGATCCTGCCGTTCATCGTTTCTTCGCTAGCGATGCCGATACTCGGGTCAATCTCGCGAATAGTCCGGCTCAACGTCGGTAACACTGATTGCTCGGCCTGTGAGGTTCGCACGACCACGGCAAAGAAAGTATCCGGAGATTGGTTAAATGGAAGATACTCGGCAGGCCAAATCTTCGAATCGAGCGACCCTTCCCGGATGTCGTCCACCACCCCGATGATTTCTCTGAGCGAATTCGGTGTCAGTCCGCCGTCACCAAACTTCTTTCCGATCGGATCCTCTCCCGGAAAGTATTGCCTCGCCAGAGCCTCGTTGATGACGGCCACCCGAGGTTTCGATGCATCCTGGGCATCGTCAAAGAATCGTCCGCGCACGAGTTTTGCTTGCAGCGCCGTGAAATAGCCGGAGCTAACATCCCGTTCGTTCACTTCATTGTGCTCGCCGTGGAAAGGTTTTCCGACCATGCGGATCCAGTCGGTGTTGCCGTTGTAACTGACTGGCATCAGAGTCGTTAGACCAACCGACTTGACGCCCGGCAAGTTTGAGATCCGACTCACTACTTGTCTCGCAAGCGCTACGCGCTGCTCATCACTCTTGTAGGTGACGTCTGGCACCGCTACGCCCAGCGTCGCCAAGTGATCTGGCTGGAAGCCGAGGTCGACATGTAGCAGGCGATAGAAGCTTTTTCCAAGTAGTCCCGCACCAACCAACAGCACGACGGCGATCGCGAGCTCAACGACCACAAGATTCGCGCCGAAGCGACGCCACATGCGGCCCGCGGAACCGCGGCCGCCTTCGGCCAAGCCGTTACGCATATCCAATATCGGAGCACGCAAAAAAGGAGCAAGGCCAAACAGGACGGCTGCTATGACGACCACTCCGCACGCGAACGCCAAAACGCGAGAATTCAAACCGAGTCCATTCAAATAGGGCATGCCGGCCAGCATTTGTGCCGGTACGAGCTTGGTAAGGAGGCCCATCAACCACCCTGCGGCGATCACGCCTAGCGCGCCGCCCGCAACCACCAGCGCCAGCCCTTCGGTTGCGAATTGGCGGGCCAACCTCACAAAAGATGCGCCGAGTGCAACGCGCACGGCGATTTCACGCTTGCGGCTTTCGGACCGAGCCAGCAGCAAGCTCGTGACGTTCACGCAGGCGATCAGCAACAGCAATCCCGCTCCGCTCAGAAGAACCAAAAGAATTGGACGAATGTCTCCTACAATTGCTTCGCTCAACGGGACAACTACGGCGCCCTGATCACGATTAGAACCGGGGTATTCGGCTTCCAGTTGTTTCGCAATCGATTGCATTTCAGCCTGCGCCATCTCCACAGCAACGCCATCCTTGAGCCGCGCCACGCCGAAGAGATTGTGGCAACTGCGTCTCTTTTCGCAGGAATTCGAACCATCCAGCACGGTCCAAAAATCTGCGCTCCCTCTCGGAGCGAAGTGGAATTCTCGAGGCAGCACTCCGACGATCTTGTACGAAACGTTGCTTAACATTGCGGTTTGGCCGATCACGTCCTCTCGTCCGCCGAACCACTTTTGCCATGTCGCATAGCTCAGAATCGCCACACTGGGCGCTCCCGGCAAATCCTCTCCAGGCTCGAAGTCGCGTCCGATCACTGGATTCACACCGAGCGTGCGAAAGAACCCCGCACTCACTCTCACGGAAGGCGCCGGCTGAACTCCATCCGAAGTCTTGAGGAGGTAACCAGTTCCGCTCCATACTTCCAGCGAGGAAAACACCCGGTTGCGTTTCTTCCAGTCGAGATAGTCGAGGTAGGAAAGATTCGAGCGTGGAATCCTTGCGGCGCTCTCGTACACGCCGACCAGCCGAGAGGGATCCTGATACGGGAGTGGTTTGATCAGAGCTGCGTCCACAAACCCAAAAATCGATACGCTGGCGCAGATCCCGAGCGCAAAGATCAAGATAGCAATGCTCGCAAATACAGGATTCCTGCGGAACTGGCGGATGGCAAATCGGAAGTCTTGTAGCGCTGTCTCAAACCCGAAGGCCACGACGTCATGGCTCCGCTCTTGAAGGTGCGCGGCGTTTCCAAACTGCCGCTGGGTGGCATATTGGGCCGGTTCCGCTCCCATCCCATCTGCTTGAAGCTCTTTCGCAATTTGCTCGCGGTGGAACGCCATCTCTTCGTTCAACTCGTTTGCGAATTTTTCCTGCCGTACGAAGATCCATAGCTTTCTGAGCCATCGCATTAGAGAATCCATGACAGCACCCTACGCTCCTTCCAGCACGCGGCCAATCGCCGCGATCATTTGTTCGAATTGCGAGAGCTCCAGCCCCAGCTGCTTGCGCCCTGCGGGAGTAAGCGAATAGAAACGCGCCCGCCGGTTCGTCTCCGTTTTCTTCCATTCCGCCTTCACCCAGCCTTGCAGTAACAGCCGCTGCAACGCCGGATAAAGCGACCCTTCTTCGACCCTCAGAAAATCCTCGGACAGCCGCTTGATCGATAGCGCAATCCCATATCCATGCTGCGGAGAACGTGTAAGCATCTTCAAAATCAACATGTCTAGCGTTCCAGGCATCAGGTCAGATTTGGTCGGCATACATTCATATATAGGCTATCTATGGATAGAACGTCAATGGCCTGAAAAAGTTCCGTAGGGGACGCAGATTCTGCGGGGGGGGCCAAATTGGCCCTCTCACTGGAATCCGTCGTAGGTGCCCCAAACATCTTCCGCTCAAACTGGTACTCGCTTTCGATTTCGACGTCAGACACAACTACAGCCAGGATCTTCTTGTGAACATCGACTCCCGCTATCCTGTAAGACATAAGCTCCTCCTGGCGGGAACGTGGAACATGCTGCGATTACCTTAACCAGGGTCACGGGCGATCGCCGCTCCCCCCAAGGGACGACAACGACGCCCAATTATTCGCTCAAACACGCACGCTCCGGATCAGACACTAGCACGGCCTCAACTTCCTCCACTCTTAATTCGACCTCACCGCTCCGAGCCAGTGCAATCTTAACTGAGACTGATTTTCATGAGATTTCGCGGGCCGCAGGCCCTCGGTGACACTAGCGTTTATCGGTACTGACCTAGCTGCTGGCTAACTTCTGGTTTTGCCCGTAATTGCAAAAACATAGGGCGAACAGCCAGAATTTTTAGGTGTTACAGTGTCGCCGGTTTGGAAGAAAGTTCAACGAAAATTGCTAAACAGCACCACGTCGCGGGACGTCGTTGCACGGGTTACCGCCAGCCTCTTTCCGTCTGACGACCAGGCGTATGCAACGATGTGACCCGAATGGGTCAGCTGGCGCGGCGGACCTCCAGAAACGAACTGCATCCACAGATCCGTAGTACCTTCCCGCTCCAGTGGAAACAGGAGTGCCTTTCCGTCAGGTGTCCACCGCAGACCCCCTTGCGCGTTGTCCGGGAGGGCACCAAAAGGAACACGGAATGTTTTCTCCACCACTCTGGTTCGTGAATTCATGACTGCCAGCGTGACTTGCGCGCTGCGTTCCCCTTCGACCAGTATGAGTCCGATTTGCTCGCCATTGGGAGAGTACCGCCCCAGCACCCAGGGATAGGTCTTGCCTAATAAGTTCTCGACGGTCCCACCGGCGATGGGAGCTCTCATAAGAATGCTGCCTTTCTCAGAGTTTGAGGAGTAGATCATGGAATTGCCATCCGGCGAGCAATCCGGATCGGACGCACCTTTGTCTGTAGAAACCACCTGATGATTTCTGCCGGTTATGTCGACCCGCCAAATGCCTCCGTTAAATCTGGTCAGTAAAAGGAAGCTGCCGCTGCCGCAGACAGAAAAGCCACCCCACGGCAGCTCTCCTTTGCCATCGAATATCGTGATGCGATCTCTTCCATTCGCATGCGTCAGCCAGAATCGCGACTGCATATCCTCGGAAAGCAGTTGGCCGTCGGGCATCCACGCCAGCGCGAGACCATCAGATTTGTTTGTGCTGAACGGTGTAACTTGATCGGCTTGGGATGGTGCGCCGACAGAGATGCTATAGGATTCCTGATATTGCAACGCGGCAAATTGCTTGCCGTCCGTGGTAATCGTTACTCTGGAATAGTCGCTCAGGTCGTTCGTAAGCCGTCGAATCTCTCCATTCGGGTAGGGCTGCAGCCAAATCTGCGCGTGCTGCTCGTTAGTCTGGGCGTTCACCAGAAGCCCATTCTGGTCGGGAAGCCAGGAAGCGCCAAAGGCGTTGGCAAACGGCAGAACCACCGGCGGGCCACCACCCTCAGTGGGACAGATAATGACGGAGGCACCGCTAGTTTCGGAATTGATCGTAGAGGCAATCCACTTCCCATCTCGCGACCACGAAGGCAGTTCGTAGGACCAGAACTTGCCGAGCTTTGCTCTTACCGGGTCGCAGACCACTCGCTCGTCGGTCCCATCACTGTTCGCCACCAACAATTGCGATCGTTGCGGCATTAGCCCTCGAATGAAGGCCACTTCCTTTCCATCCGGCGAGACGCCAAGACCAACATCTACATCTTGCACCAGGAGTCTCGCCACCCCTCCCAGCGCGGGAACAACATAAGCATCTCGGATTGCGTCTTCATTTCTGCGATCACGCAGAAAGTATAGGTAGTCACCATCAGGAGAAAAGGCCAAACCAATGTAACGGCCGTCGGAGGCCGCTATGATGTTCACGGCGCTTTCCGTCGCCACTTGCCGCACCCAAAGGCTACTCTGCGGCCCCTCTCTCACAGAGTAAGCGACGTAGCGTCCATCCGGTGAAATCGCTGCCGTCCCGATTTTCCCACTGTCAGTGAGCAATGCAATTTTCATGTTCTGAAAGTTCGACGCCACCGGGCGCGTTATGCTCCCTCCTCGATGCAAAAAGAAATACACGCCCAGCAATCCCGCTGCGACAACTCCCGCCAGCACTCCTGCAATCCGGTAGGCCCGTCGGCTCCAGCGCGCCGGTGCAGCAATACCTACAGCCACTGCTCTCCGCGATTCACTGTCGCGTTTCAGCCGTTGGAGGTCGGTGCGGAAGTCTGAGGCATTCTGATAACGCAGCCTGCGGTCTTTCTCCAGCCCTTTGGCAATGATGTGCTCCAGCTCCGGCGACACCGCCGGGTTCACTCGTGCTACTGGCATAGGCCGGCGGTTTAGAATGGCCTCGTGAATGAGCGCCGCGCTGTTTCCCTGAAACGCCATCCGGCCCGTGGCCATTTCGTAGAGAACTGCGCCGAAGGAGAATAGGTCCGTTCGTGCATCCAGTTCTTCGCCTCGCGCCTGCTCCGGCGACATGTACGCGATCGTTCCCAAGGTGCTGCCTGGGCTCGTCAGAAAGTCAGAATCTACTTGTGTTGCGAGCGTCCCGTCGCTCCCCATGGCACTTTTCGCGGAACTTACTTTGGCAAGACCAAAATCGAGAATCTTGGCGCGTCCCAGCCCCGTGACAAATATGTTCGCTGGCTTTATGTCCCGGTGGATGACTCCCTTGCGGTGCGCAGCATCGAGTGCGTCGGCGATCTCGATGCCTATCTGTAGCACTTCTTCCAGCTCCATCGGGCGACCGTCGATGGTATTCTTCAGCGTCTTGCCTTCCAAATACTCCATCGCAATGAAACGGCTGCCTCCGTCTTGCCCGATCTCGTGAATGGTGCAGATGCTCGGATGGTTTAGTGAGGACGCCGCGCGCGCTTCTCGTCGAAACCGCTCCAGCGCTAGCGGATCTTTCGCCAACTCATCGGGAAGAAATTTCAGTGCCACGAAGCGCCCCAGATCGGTGTCCTCGGCCTTATACACGACGCCCATTCCGCCGCCACCGAGCCTGTCGATGATTCGGTAATGTGAAATGGTCTGTCCGATGAGCGGGTCACTGCCTTGCATTGCCAGCACATGTTAGGTTGCGGGCGAGAGTCAAGTCAACGAGGAGAAAGAATACGGCGCACTTAGTGATGGAATAGGTAAGGATCAGGTCCTCGACCCGAGTAGAGTTTGGTTGCTCAACGACCGCAGGCTCGGGAGAAAGCTTCTTGATTGGGTAATGAACAAGTGAGCAGCACAGAGGTAACTGGGGGCTTCTAATGACTGCCAAGCGGGTCCGTCTCTTATCCGGCTACGTGAAAAGGTTGCTGGCGAACGAGAAACGGCTTCGAGAATGTTGGCTGGCTCGGTACCGAGAATCGGCTTCTCGCCAGCATTCGGTTGAGCACTGCTAGCCCGTTTCCCAGTACCAATCGGGTGAAACTTCCCCCAAGGCCGACTTTGGGACCGAACAATTTCCGGTTTGCTCGGCATCCATTTCTCAATGAGTGTGATCGCCTGATAGCAACACTTGAGCCATCCTTGACAGGGTAAACCGTATGGCCCACCGTCTGCTCGTGCAAGACAAGTCTCTGACAGGTAGAGCAATAGCCACATGAAAAACACAATCCCGTGTGCTTCGGCGAGCAGAGTGAGCGGCGCTCGTCTCTTGGCAGGTTCAATGATTGCGGGGAGGAATCCGGCAATTGCAACCTGGCGATGGCCGCCACGACTCTGGTTCCGGCTGTGGTTCCACCAGTACAGGTAACGCAGATCGGGACAGCCGCGAAGACCGCTCTCGTTTGGGCCGCCAAGCACGCTCCGGTGAAGACGGTGCTGGTCGCCAAAGTGTCCGCCATACCAGCCGCGGACGTGCGAGAGGCAATCGACTCGTTGAATGAGTGCCTCGCACCCGCGACGTAAGCCCGGCCAGTCGCCCACCAATACGAAACGCTGCTGTTGAGCGTACTACCAGTGCGTTGTCGCCCCCGCTGTGGCCTGACGGTTCAATATCTTCTGTCCTTCTCATCCTATCTGTTGGCATGTTGAACGCTCAGAGACTGGATGCCAGAACAGTGCAGTTGTTGGCTTCTAGCGCAACTGTGTTGGCCTAATGGGTATCTGGCATCGTACGTATCGATGTATATGAACATTAGGTGGAGGCCAAGCTGAGGAAGTGAAAGTCATTTCACAAGAGGTTCGACTGGCGGCGACCGATGTCAGTAACCATCTGGCGTGTCATCACCTTACCCACTTGGAATTGCGCGTAGCGCGGGGGGAGCGGCCTAAGCCTGAATGGGCGGCACCGGATCTAGTGGTTATCCAGGAATTGGGATTGCGGCATGAGGCGAAATATCTGAGACACCTCAAGGAGAGCGGGCTCGAAGTGTTGAATCTGACGGAGGCTGGAAGCGAGCAGCACATCCTGGAGGCAACGCGAAGGGCTATGGAACAGGGCGAGGACATAATCGCGCAGGGCGCGTTGGGGAGCGGGCGGTGGATAGGAAGGCCGGACGTGCTGCGGAAGGTCGAAAAAAGAAGCCGGTTTGGGAACTGGTCGTATGAGGTCTACGACTGCAAGCTGGCACGGGAGACGAAAGCGACAACGATTTTGCAGCTTTCGTTTTATTCGGAGTTGCTAGAGCAAACACAAGGAGTCAAACCGGAGTACATGTATGTGGTACCGCGTGGAAGGAGTTTCCAAGAAGAGCCTTATCGGGTGGAGGAATATGCGGCGTATTACCGCCGAGTGAAAGATCGATTGGAGGAGGGATGCAAAGGGGACGTTCTAAAGCGCACCTATCCGGAGCCGTGTGCGCATTGTGATGTTTGTGTCTGGTTCAAAGAATGCGATACAAGGCGGCGGGCGGACGACCATCTGTCGTTGGTAGCGGGAATCACGAAGCTGCAGCGGAAACAACTGGTGGAATGGCAATTCGACAAGGTGGCGAAATTGGCAGAGATGCCGATTCCGTTGAAGGAAAAGCCGCTGCATGGCTCGCGCGATGCCATGGGGCGGGTTCGGGAGCAGGCGCGTGTGCAAATGGAGGGAAGGAACCAGTGCAAGCCAGTCCATGAATTACTACCAGTGGCCGCAGGCATGGGCTTCTGCCGGTTACCCAAGCCTGCGGCGGGCGACATCTTCGTCGACCTTGAGGGTGATCGATTTGCAGGTGATGAAGAAACGGGAGGCGGACAGGAATACCTGTTTGGATTCGTCTCGGCCGATGGTGGACCAGCGCTGCACTACGAAAAGCGATGGGCTTTTGCAGCTGCGGAAGAGAAGGCGGGTTTCGAGTGGCTCGTGGACGAGATAATGCGGCGGCGCGAGGAATTCCCGGAAATGCATCTGTACCATTTTGGGCATTACGAGAAAGAGCGGATCGGCAAACTGGCGTCTCGGTACGCAACGCGCGAAACAGAAGTCGACTTCTTGCTACGAGCAGAATTGTTCGTCGACTTACACACGATATGCAAACAAGCGCTCCTTGCAAGCGTGGAAGAGTATTCCCTTAAGCAGTTGGAGGCGTTTTATACGTTTGACAGGAAAACGCCTCTAGACGAGTCGCGGACGGCAATGCGTTTCATCGAGCATCGTTTGGAACTCGGCTGGGACGACGAAGAGTTGCCGGAAAGATTTCGCGATGCGATGGAGGGATACAACGCGGACGATTGCTTCTCCACGGCGGCACTGCGGGACTGGCTCGAAATCGGCCGTCAGAAACAGATTGATGAAGGGGCTTTGATACCAAGACCGGAAAAGAAGGACGGCACTGCGAAAGATAAAATCAAAGAGCGCGAAGAGCGTGTCGCGGCTTTAGTAAAGCTCCTTTGCGATGGAATTCCGATTGATCCCCGCGAACGGTCCAATGAACAGTCGGCGCGCTGGCTTTTGGCTCAGCTGCTCGGTTGGCACCGCAGGGAGGAGAGGAGAGAGTGGCAGGAAGGATTTCGTCTGGCGAAGCTGGATGAGCAAGCCCTTCTGGACGAGCGGGTAGGGTTGGCGGCCTTGCGTTTCAAGGCGAATCTTCGTGTCGAGAGGCAGATCCCAACGGAGCGTTACACTTTTGAGCCGCAGAAGACCAATATTCGTGTTGGCAAAGACGTTTACTTCGGAACGAATAAGTTCGGAGAAGTGCAAGCCATCAGTCCTGCCGAAGGAATCATCGATATCAAGAAAACGAAGAAGATGGCTGACGTTTATCCTTCAAGCATTTACATGTGGAGCGCCCCGTTCCTCGCAGTCGCTCAGGCCGAGTCACTGTTGAGAATCGGGAAATGGGTAAATGAAAATACGATTGACGCGGCGGGCTCGGGGCGCGCGGTCCGCGATTTGCTCTTGCGCAAGCCGCCCACGTTAGCCGCCGACGAAACGCTCGCGCCGTTGCCGGGAGAGGAAACGAAATTGATGGCGTGCCGGATCTCGAGCGCGCTCAAGGATTCGATTCTGGCAATGCAGGGTCCCCCGGGAGCAGGAAAGACCTACACGGGGGCGCGGATGATCTGCCAACTCGTGAAGCAGGGGAAAAAAGTAGGAGTTACGGCGCTGAGCCACAAGGTCATTCGTAACCTGCTAGACGCGGTTCTAGACGCGGCAGATGAAGACGGGATAGCCGGCGTCAAGTGCATGCAGAAGGTCACAAAAGTCGGGGACGTCGAGTCGTCCGAGGAAATCACGATTGTCACCAAGGACAATGAAGTAGTGCTAGATGCGCTGGGGTCTGGCGCGGCAAACGTGGTGGGGGGAACGTCTTGGCTGTGGGCTGATGAAGATTCCTACAATTCGGTCGACACGCTCTTTGTTGACGAAGCGGGGCAGATGGCACTGGCGGATGTGATTGCGGCAGGCCAGGCGGCAAGAAGCATAGTGCTGATCGGAGATCCGCAGCAGCTGCAGCGGCCGTTGAAAGGGAGTCATCCGGACGGAGCAGAGAAGTCCGCGCTCGAGCATTTGATCGGTGAACGCAAGACGATTCTGCCAGATATGGGAATGCTGCTGCCGGAAACGTGGAGGTTGCACCCGAAAGTTTGTGAGTTCACGTCGGACACGTTTTACGAGGGCAAGCTCTCGGCGCGTTCAATCACTCGTCCACGAGTCATTGAGGGTCATCCGTGGTTGAGTGGGGCAGGCCTTTGGTTCGTACCGGTAGTGCATGAGGGGAACCGGAATTCATCGCCAGAGGAAGTGGAAGTGCTCTCGCGAATTGTGCACAGCCTTTTGACAGGGGAGGTGAAATGGTTTTATGGAGCCGGAAATAGCCGAAGTCTAAAGCGCGACGAAGACATTTTGATCGTGGCGCCGTACAACGCGCAGGTGAGCGATTTATCCGAGCGACTGCCGGGCGTTAAGGTCGGCACAGTGGACAAGTTTCAAGGGCAAGAGGCACCGGTAGTGATTTATTCGCTGACGACCTCTTCGCCGGAAGATGCGCCGCGCGGGATGGAGTTTCTATACAGCCTGAACCGGTTTAATGTGGCGACCTCGCGGGCGATGTCGACTGTGATCGTGGTGGGGAGCCCGAGTTTGTTTGAGCCGGATTGCCGGAGTCCCCGCCAGATGCAGCTAGCGAATGCTCTTTGCCGATATCTGGAACTGGCAACAATCGTTGAGCCTCCCAAGGCATAGGTAGGCAAACGCGACGTGAAGCGATGGAGAAGGCAAACCAGCAGGTGTACGGCGAGCGCCTCAGCGTCCAGTGTCGCGTTTTGTACGACACCTGTATGACGCTGCGAACTTCATTGATGAATGGTGAGAATAGAGGTTTGGAACTGACTGAAAGAGAAGGAGGTTTGGCTCCCCGGGTCGACGGGAATCAGCAAGTTCTAGATAAATGGGAGTAGTCAGATTTACCTTCTCTTTGCGGTCTTTATTCACTCTTTGCTGCCATTCATCACAATTCATATGACACTGGTATGACACTTCACATCTGAGGCCGTGGATTTGATCGGCCAGCTGTTTGCGGTGGAAAACAGGGAAACAATCCTGTCGTCAATCAACTTAACCTCAGTGTCCCTAAACAATAGATCACCGCATTCTTAGGTGCGCAATGGCGCTGGCAAGAGCGCCACGATTAGGATGCTACTAGGCATCACCTCACCAAGTTCCGGAACGGCTTCAGTTCTCGGCAAAATGATTCGAGGCCCAGCGCAACGTTGTGCAGGGTTGTTGCAGCGCGTGAGGAGCAGAGGAGCACAAGATTCTTGACAGAGAGCCCGTTCTGAACTAAACTAACTGAACTAAGTTCTATGGAGGTTTCGTGATTACGGTCAACATCCATAAAGCCAAAACGCAACTGTCCCGTTTGGTGGACGAGGCAGCGGGCGGAAAGCCGTTTATCATTGCTAAGGCAGGAAGGCCGATGGTCAAGGTCACAGCCCTGGACACGCCGACTGGAAAACAGGTACGGAGGCTCGGGTTTCTTCGCGGCCTGTTTTCGGTACCCGATGACTTTAACACGATGGGCAGCTCTGAAATCGCGCGGATGTTCCAAGGTGAAGAGTGAAGCTGCTGCTGGATACGCATCTGCTGCTATGGGCAGCTCATGATCCGAAACGGCTGACAAAGGCGGCGCGTGCGCTTATCGAAAATTCCGAGAGTGAGCTCGTCTTCAGTGCTGCGAGCCTATGGGAAATTACCATTAAACAGAGCTTGGGACGCCAGGATTTCCGTGTGGACGCAAGGCGGTTGCGCCGTGGGCTGCTGGATAATGGCTATGCCGAACTCCCAATCACTAGCGAACACGCGATCAACACGGACCAGTTGGCACACACACACAAGGATCCCTTTGATCGGATTCTGCTGGCTCAGGCGATGGTTGAGGGAATGACACTGGTCACCAACGACCGCAAACTCGCGACATATCCAGGCCCGGTGCGCAAAGTGTAAGGAACGAGTCGTCTGGAACTAGTTGAACGAAAAAGGATTGGCTCACCCGGGCTAGCTTCGAACTAGCAACCCTCAACGGTCCCTAGTTGACAAATCCACTCGACCTCGCCGATTTTGAATCCGCTAGAATGAGAAACCAAGGTGAAAGCCGGCATCGGGGGGAACGTGAAAAAGTCAGTGTTCGGATTCTTGTTGTTCTGCATGGCGGCAGCGTGCTTCGGCCAGATTCAGGAAGGGCTTTGCCCAAAGCACATCGAAACACCGCAGTATCCAACGCTCGCACGGCAAACTCATCTTACTGGGAAAATCACTCTCACGGTAACGGTTGATGCGGATGGAAAGGTCAAGCACGTCGAAGCGGCCACGGACAATCCGGTCCAGCGGGCCCAACCGCTGCTCCTGAATTCTGCCGTCGAAAATATGCAGGCATTGGACTTTTGCTAAACCATCGTTTGCGCCCTATACACAGGTGATTGTCTTCGACTATGAATTTGATTCGACGCTTCCTCCGTCAGGAGGGCCGTCCTCATTGCCATCAATCACAAAAGTGACGATTGACCTACCAGACCGCGTAAAAATACTGACAAATGGAGAGATTATCGAGCCAGCTAAGTCGAAAACACATCCGTGAAATCTTTGGCTGACCGACACAGAGGCTCTACTGCCCGGTAAACGTTCCCGTCAATGTGAAGTACCACTTTACTTCTACGATTTCGCCACTACACATCCAAGTGAAATTGAGAATCGCCACCAAATTCACCATTGTCGGAGTTGCACCTTGTAATCGCGGGACTCTGAGCGACCTGTCCAGACCTTAGACTGAGCGGCCTCCGGCGTAGGACGGACTTCATAGATTGCCTTCAGCGTAATGGCAGTCTCGCCGGCCTTAAGAAGTGATGGATGTGTTTCCCATCGGTTATCAAGTCGAATGGCATAGACCTGATGTTCGCCGGGTTCAATTAGGAATGTTGACGAAAAGTTCCTCGTGAAGTCCTCTTGCCGCCTAGAAACTACAAACTTCTTTCCGTCCCCTGTCATCAGTTCAAGCGAAACCGTTTGGTAGCCCCAGCTGTTCCATGACTCCCACACGGCCTGCGTGTCGCCAGAAACATTCGTAAGCACAACGTAAAAATCACGAGGTCCTTCTTGCGCCATTTCAATGGTCCTACCGAAGGGTTCGCCTCTACTGGTTTCGGGAACAATAGAGACAGAAAAAGGAGATTTCCTGATGTTGGAACTGGCGTCCTTTTTCTGTGTGTTACAGCCGGCAAGGAACAAAAGGACGGCGCAAAAGCTGAGAAATACGCTTTTCATCTTTGGCCCGCGGCAAGCGAGGAATATCGTTCTTTATATTAGCGAAAGTTCGGGTTGTTGCGAGAAATCGGCTCAATTCCCGGGAAACAGCGTTCGCGCCGATGAGGAATTCGTTGCGGATCCTGGCCGGACAAATGGTCGAGTGGCCGGGCGCCATTGCTGGCGCCCAGCCCTCTAAGAACCGGACTTGAAGGTTTCCCATTCATCCGGCTCGAGCACCCAAAAACGCCCCCCCTGAAAAACGAGGACGCGGCCTGATTCGAAACGAAGCAGACCTACTCGATACTGACTTGCTGCCGATTCGCGCGGCGGTGAAATCACCGGTCGTGTGTGAAGCTGCACCAATGGCTTACGCCATCGTCATTTGCTTTGCTTCATGCATCGGTTCCTCAAGAGTTCTCGAGCTGAGCACCAACAGGAAGTCAGCTCCGTTTCCGGCGAGGTGATCTTGTCCCCACGAGGCGACGCAACCTCTGTCTGCCCCGTTACAGGGCAGCCTTCGCTTGCTCCCATTTCCGTTACCCGCAGCGCCATCGGATTCATCTTGCGATGGTCCTTCCCCTTACGAGGAGCGCTACGGGCTTACCCTGTTCCGCTGAAATGACGCGATCGGTTAGGTCTGCTCTCTACGCCGGCAATGTTGATTACCCATGGCCGAGTACTCGTCAGGCTCGGCACTCTCTGCGAGAAGAGCCACGCAGCATTTTAGGCTCTCTTGGCGTGACGACGCTTACGAGCATTTGTATATTCTGACCGTATGACCAAGCCTAGGCCCGTCTCCACCTAATGCTGGCAGATACACCGTTGCCTCGCGGTTTCGGCGCCGCCCTTGCGAGCGTGGGTACATTGTCCAAGGGCTCCAGAACGGTTCGTTGCCTCCCCGCTCTGCCTTGTAGGCTACGCGTGATGGGACGCGCGGTCTGATCGAGTTTCCTCCTCTCCAGACAATCATCTTCAGCAGCTTTACAGGTCGCACGACGTGAACGCCACTAACCGGGCACTTGGCACTGGCTATGAGGGTTGTATTGCAGTTATCTGTACCAAAAGGATTTCCCAGGCATCTGCTCCGGTTAAGAGAACAACACTCATTCGGTGCATCCAGGCACGTTGTTCGCTGGCGAGAAGGGCATTCTTCCATAGAACAACAGCTACAAACAGCTCGCCTGTTTCGGCTAGCTTTCCTTCGACAACGTGAGTCGCATTCTTCTTTGCGTACGGAGCGAAGAGCGTTTCAAATCCCTTCCAGATTTCTTCGCGATTCCAACGTTTTCCAGAAGCATCGATGAACTCCGCATTCTTCGCAAAAAAGGAAATCAGGTCTTCTGAGCTGAGCCACTTAAGTCCAGCAAGGAAGCTATCTAGCGTTGCGGTTGCCCCCCTCCTTGGTTCTGTCGATGCTTTCACGCTGACAGAGGCGGGTGTCTTTGCCAGTTGCTCTCGGATGGCTTCCGGCTTGAGACCCCTTTTCCGCAGGAGCTTAGCAGCGAGCGAGCCTTCCACTCTAATCAGAGCAACCAGAACGTGCTCGGTTCCGATGTGCCGGTGGCCGAGTCTGTCGGCTTCTTCTCCAGCTAGCTTCAGAACCTTCTTGCATTCCTCTGTCAGCGGCACCTCAACCGCGGTAGAGATACGCTGCCGTTGAGTAATCTGTCCTTCGATTTCGGTGCGAATTCCTGGTTCGGCGCTGCTCTCTCCGAGAAAACGCTTGACCAACGCGCGGTCTTCCCGCAGGAGTCCCAGCAGCAAGTGTTCTGTCTCGATGTAGGGGCTGCCGTACTGACTCGCCTCGTAGCGTGCGAAGAAAATTACGCGGCGAGCCTTTTCTGTATAGCGCTCGAACATAGCTTATTCTCTAGCCTAGTTTCTGTCGCGAAACCCCTATTTTGGCAAGAAAATTTGACTGGGCAATAGTTATTTCAGGGATTTAGCGTGGCTGGATCGACGTACGCAGACCATTGCGGTCGTGGATTTCAGGATCGAATGGAAGAGTGCGCGTAAGAAAAAA
>Ga0307477_10001783_pt1 | contig 17467 bp, 16 predicted proteins | sample atmos_gasesECM2C_FD_203316 | JGI IMG/M metagenome (GOLD analysis project Ga0307477, IMG submission 203316) | Hardwood forest soil microbial communities from Morgan-Monroe State Forest, Indiana, United States - atmos_gasesECM2C_515 | ecosystem: Environmental > Terrestrial > Soil > Temperate...
GACACCTTGGCGACCCGCTGGGCGAGCAGGGCGTTGAGGAGGCTCGACTTACCGACGTTGGAGCGACCGAGGAAGGCGACTTCGGGGAGCGGAGCGGGGAGGGCGACATCCGCCCGCGGGAAGGAGCCGAGGAACCGGGCGGCCGCGCCGCTCAGGCTTCTTTCTTCTGGCGGACGCGCTCGGTGACGAGCAACGGAGGCCGACCCTCGGTCACGCATTCTGCGGTGATCGCTACTTCGCGGACATCGTCGCGGCTCGGCAGCTCGAACATGATATCGGTCATCATCTCTTCGAGGATCGCGCGCAGCCCACGGGCGCCGGTGCCGCGTTTGAGCGCCTTTTGGGCGATCGCCTTGAGCGCGTCCTTCTCGATCGTGAGGCGGACGTCCTCCAACTCGAACAGGCGTTGGTATTGCTTGACGAGCGCGTTCTTCGGCTCGGTCAGGATGCGCATCAGGGAGTCTTCGTCGAGTGCGTCGAGCGGCACCGCGACCGGGAGCCGACCCACAAGCTCGGGGATCAGCCCATACCGCAGGAGGTCGTCGGGTTCGACGTCGATGAAGGGGTTCTTCTTCACCTTCAGGGGCGTCCCTTTCGCCACCTCTTCCTTCGTGAAGCCGATTTGCCGCCGCCCCGTGCGGGATTCGATGATCTTCTCGAGGCCGTCGAAGGCGCCGCCGCAAATGAACAGGATGTCCTTCGTGTTGACCTGGATGTACTCCTGCTGCGGGTGCTTGCGGCCCCCCTGCGGGGGTACGCTCGCCACCGTCCCCTCGAGGATCTTGAGGAGCGCCTGCTGTACCCCCTCGCCCGAGACGTCGCGGGTGATGCTCGGGTTCTCCGACTTGCGGGCGATCTTGTCAATCTCGTCGATGTAGACAATGCCGCGCTCGGCCTCGGAGACGTTGAAATCGGCGGCCTGGAGGAGGCGCACCAGGATATTCTCGACGTCCTCGCCCACGTAGCCCGCCTCGGTCAAGGTCGTGGCGTCGGCGATCGTGAAGGGAACGTCGAGGATCCGCGCGAGCGTTTGAGCGAGCAGGGTCTTGCCGACGCCGGTCGGGCCGATCAAGAGAATATTGCTCTTATCGAGTTCGACGTCCCCTTCTCGCGCCTGATGCGAGTTGATGCGCTTGTAGTGATTGTAGACCGCGACGGCGAGCGTCTTCTTGGCCCGCTCCTGACCGATCACGTACTGATCCAGCACGTCCTTGATCTCCGCGGGCGTGGGGACCTGCGTGATCGCTTCGGAGACCTCGCGCTCTTCGTCCTCGGCCAGGATCTCGTTGCACAGCGCGATGCATTCGTTGCAGATGTAGACCGACGGCCCGGAGATGAACTTCCGGACCGAATCCTTCGATTTGCCGCAGAAGGAGCAGCGGAGATGCTTATCGTGCGACATGGTCCCCTAGTATGGGAAGCATACCCTGGCAGCGCAAGCGGTCACTTCTTCTTGCCATCGTCGATCTCGAGCAAGTTGGCGATGACGTGGTCGATGAGGCCGTACTCACGGGCTTCCTCGGCTGACATGAAGCGATCCCGGTCCATGTCCTTCTCGATCTGCTCGACGGCTTTGCCGGTGTGCTTGGCATAGAGCTCGTTCAGCTTCCCCCGCAGATACAGGATCTCGCGCGCCTGGATCTCGATGTCGGCCGCCGTGCCCTGGGTGCCGCCGGAGGGCTGATGCATCATGATGCGCGCGTGCGGCAGGGCGGAGCGCTTGCCCTTCCGCCCGGCCGTGAGCAGAAACGACCCCATCGAGGCCGCCATGCCCATGCAGATGGTGTTCACGGGGGCCCGGAGGAACTGCATGGTGTCATAGATCGCCATGCCTGAGGAGACGAGGCCGCCCGGACTGTTGACGTACAAGTAGATATCCCGCTCCGGATTGTCGGCGTCCAGGAACAGGAGCTGGGCAATGATGATGTTGGCGACTTCGTCGTTGATCATCGTACCCAGGAAGACGATGCGATCCATGAGCAGGCGGCTGAAGATGTCGTACGTGCGCTCGCCGCGGCTGGATCGCTCGATGATATAGGGAGGATAGATCTGATTCTCGATCACGGCTGCTCCACGGTAGATTGCGAAAGGAGATAGGCAAACACCTTCTCCTCGGTGATGCTCCGCTCGATATCGCGGAGCCGCTTGGCCTTCTCGAGCGACGCCCGCAACTCCTCGGTCGTCATGTTCCGACGCTCCGCGAGCTCCCGCAGACGCTGGTCGAGCTCATCCGCCGTGGCGCGCAGCCCCTGCTGTTCCACCACGACGTCGAGAATCAAGTCGCGCCGCACCTGCGCCTCGGCCACGGGTCGGAATTCGGCGGTGAACTCCGCAAGGCGCTCTTCGGGGATGCCATACGCCTGTGCGTATACCGCGAGCGCGCGCTCGACCAGCGGCCGGGGTGCCGTGACGCTATTGGCCGCGACGATCTGCTCGAGCAGCTCGCCGCGGACGCGGGCATCGGCCTCTCGCTCGGCGTCTCGCTCGAGGTCCACCCGCACCGCACGCCGCAGGGCGTCGAGCGACTCGAAGTCGCCCACCTCGCGCGCGAAGGCGTCGTCGAGCTCCGCGAGCTGCTGCCGCTTCACCTCGTGTAAGGTGAGCTGGATGTCACGACTCTGGCCGCGCTTGGCCTCTTCGGGGAAGTCCGGGGGGAAGCGAACGGTGGCGTCGACCGTCCCGCCCGGGGTGAGCTCCATGATACGCTCCTCCACTTCCGGGATGGCGCGCCCCTCGCCGAGCACGAGCTGATAGCTCTGGGGGTCCTTCACCTCGCCGGCCGCGCGGCTCGCGATCGTGACGTTCACCAGGTCCTTCGGCTTCGGGATCCCGCCCTCGACCGGCAGCCAGGGAGCCCGCTGCTCACGGAGCTCGTTGAGCTGGGCCGTGACCTGCTCGTCGGTCACCGGAGCGACCGTGCGCTTCAGGCGGAACCCACCGAGCCGCTCGAGTTTGAGGTCGGGCTTCACCTCCACGTGGAACTCGAAGGTGACCGGAGCGCCCGCGTCCCACTTGAGGTTGTGGATATGCGGGTCGGCGACCGGCTTCAGAGCCTCCTGCGCCATCGCCGCCCGCCAGCTTTCGCGGATCAGCTCGTCGAGGACCTGCTGGCGGATGTCCTCAGCGAATTGCCGCCGGACAATCGCTGCGGGCGCCTTGCCCTTCCGGAACCCGGGGAGCCGCACACGGCGCTGGTAGGCGCTCGTGGCGCGCTCTTCGGCCTCGCGAACGTGCTCGGCCGGCACGGTGACCGCGAGCGAGGCGGCCCCCGGCTCCTCGGCAGTCTTCTTGATCACAATGTCGGCCATCGCCTCAAATCTAACAGACAACGCGAGCGCCCAGAGTCGGCGTCACGGACCCTGCCGGGTCAGCGGTTACCCTCGCCGCAGCCCGCGAATGCGGTGGTGCGGCCGGGCGCCCGGGGTGATGTCGTCGTTACGGATCACGCTGATCGCCCCATCGGGTTCAAGGACCGCGATGCGCACGTCGCTCACGTCGACCACGCCGTGCTCGCGCAGGGCCTGAAGGAGCTCGTCCTCCGTCACGCCCGCCTGCCGGCTATGCTCCTTGAGCACGATGCCGTTATGGATCAGCATCACTCCTTCGCCCGCGATGAGCCGGCTAACCCCGCGGCTCGTGAGCCGGAGCCGGTCGAAGACGCCGTGCCATGCGATCAGCACCCCGGCGGCGACGAGGCCGCCCGTGAGGCTCGTGTCCGGACCCACCATGGCGTTCTGGACCGCGTTCGCAATGATGAGGAGGAGCACGAAGTCGAACGTCGACATCTGCCCGAGCTGGCGCGTCCCCGTGAGCCGCAGGCCCAGGAGCAACGCGAGGTACACGATCGACGTGCGGAGAGCCACATTGAGGAGAACCGGCCAAGGCGCCGTCATGAGGCGTGCAATTTACCCCATCGCGGGCGGCACGCATTGGCGTCGCGCCGGGGCCTGAGGGTGTCGCCCGGCCCCAAGGGACGTGCCCGTACGTTGGAACCGTGGATACGCTCGCGGAGAACTGCCAAGGCCCTACGAGAGGGGCGGGGTTCGCGCGCTTCGGAAGCGCACTGGGTCGCACGCGAATACGCTCCTGCACCCACACCCTGGCCCGTGCCCGGAGCCCCCCGATCTGCACCACGTGAATCGCCCGGCGCTCGAATGGGAGTGGTTCTACAAGCCGTCCCTGTTCCGCGTTCCGAGGCGGAGCTCGACGCAGGAGTCCGGATGCCCGAGGCGGGACTCGAACCCGCACGGGGTTGCCCCCACCAGCTCCTAAGGCTGGCGTGTCTGCCGTTCCACCACCCGGGCCGCGGGTATTGGTCGAAAACGTGCTGTGGTTCCAGCCGTCACGCTACTGCCGCTCACCACCGAAGCTCACAAACTCCCGAGCGACCGTGTTGTACGCTGCGTCCGCGTCGGAATCCGGGTCAAGTCCAAGTATACACACGCCAGAGAGAGGGCTCCGCGGGCTGTGACGGGCACGTCCTTGCGGCGTATATAGATGACCAGCATGCCTAGGACTGAAGAGCCCGCCAGCCTGTTCGCGCAGCTTGAGCACTCGGAGGTGCGCATTGGCAGCATCATGCCGCGCCGTGGCCCGGATGCCCGGCGGATGCGCGAGCCCCGGACCACGCTCATGCCATGGCTGGGGAGGTGGGGCGCCGTGCCCGCCACGCTCGTTCTCCTGGCCGGAGTGGCCCGGGCTCAGCAACCGGCCGACTCGGCTTTCCGGGCTCGCGGCGACAGCGTACGGGCCGACTCCGTCAATCGCGCACGATTAGCCGCGCTTCAAGTCCTGGTCGACAGCGTGGAGAAAGCCCGGACCGACTCGCTCCGTAAATACCAGCTCGCTGCGGTGGTCGTGACGGGTACGCGCCTCTCGACCGTGGACGAGCGCGTGCCGGCTCAGGTCGAGGAACTCAACATTCCCATGATCATCCCGACTCCGACGGCCGCGCCTGAGGCCCTGACGACCTTGCCCGGGATCAGCTCGTTCGACGACCAGGGGACCCCGCTACAGCCGGAAATCCAGGTCCGGGGCTTTACACTCTCCCCCATTGCTGGGTCGCCCCAAGGCGTGAGCGTGTTCCTCAACGGCGTCCGGATGAACGAGCCGGACGCTCAGGAGGTCAACTTCGACCTGCTCCCGATGGCCGCCGTGGGGGGGTCGTCGCTGGTGCGCGGCTCCAATGTCCTGTTCGGCCGCAACTCCCTCGGCGGCACGCTCTTGTTGACGACCCGGCGCGGTGGCGCCACGCGAGAGGGAGAGATCGAAGTCGGAGGCGGGTCGTTCGGCGAGCAGACGTACACGCTCACAGGGGGAGGGAAGCTCGCCGGGATCGACGGGTTTCTCGCGGGGAGCGCGTCGGACGAGGCCGGCTGGCGGGAGGCCACCTCGGCGCGGACGCGGAATGTGTTTGCCACGATCGGCCATCAGTGGGGCGCCACGCACGACTCGGGCGACATCGCGCTCGACGTTCTGTACGGGCACGACAAGCTCTTCGAAGCTGGCTCGCTACCGGCGAGCTACGCGATCGCATCCCCCCAGCTGAATTACACGCCGGGCGACTTCTTCGCTCCGGATGCCTACACCGTGATTCTGCGGGGCAATGCGCCCGTGGGTCTCGGGATCGTGCGGGGGACCGCGTTCTTTCGCCGCAACATCTACGAGCAGTTCAACGTCAACGTGCCCCCCCCGAATACCGATGCCCTCATCGACAACCGCTCAGGCGGCGGGACCCTCGAGTGGACAAGAGCCTTACGCGTGCTCGTCCCGGTGGGCCTCACAGTGGGGACGGATTATGAGCGCGATGGCGTCTCGTATCGTCTCACGGCTGTTGGGGGTGGCAGCGCCGACTCGCTCGTCACCCGCGCCCGCGTGGCGCCGCAGGAGAACGCGGCTCTGTACGCCCAGGCTATCATCACCCTGTCCCGGAAGCTGGCCCTGACAGGCGGCGTGAGGGTCGACTACGTCCGGATCCCCTACACGGATGAGCTCGTCGACTCCAATAGCGGGACCAGCACGTACCGACAGCTCGCGCCGGAGCTCGGCCTCAATTACCGGGTGAGCGACGAGGTGAAGGCCTACGCGGCCTATAAGGCGGGGTTCCGCGCGCCCGCCGCGCTCGAGCTGGCCTGCGCGAGCCCGACGGCCCCCTGCTCCCTCCCATCGGCCCTTGGCAACGACCCCCCGCTGAAGCCAGTGACGACCCACGACTACGAGGGGGGGGTCGACCTGGCATTCGCCCACGGGTCCCTCGACGTGGACGGCTTCTGGATCGACGTGCTCAACGACATCCAGTTCGCGTCCCCGAACCTCATCCAGGTCTACTTCCTGAACGTCCCGCGGACGCGGCGCGCGGGCATTGAGATGTCTGGGGATCTCGCGTTCCCGGGGGGAGTACGCCTCCTCGGCTCCTACAGCTACGTCGCCGCGACGTTCGAGAGCACGGTACAGATCGCGACGGCCGACACGGCACCCCAGCCGGCTCGTCACGGAGACATCATGCCGAACTCTCCGCTCCATAGCTGGCGGGTCGGCGTGGAGCTCGGTCGTCAACTCGGGGCGATCTTCGCGGACGGGGAACTCGACATCCAGGGTTACTCGAGCCAGTACCTGCGGGGCGACGAATCGAACCAACGCGCCCCGATCCCGGCATATCACCTGGGGCGGCTGCGCGGGCACGTCGATCTCAAACGCTTCGGCCTACAGTTTGAGGTGGAGAATCTGTTTGACGACCGGTTCAACACCTTTGGGATCGAAGGCGTGGATCTCCTCCTTCCCCCAGGCTCGCACACGCCCGAGCCGTTCCTCACGCCGTCCCTTCCGCGCCGACTGACGCTCACGCTCTCCGCCCGGCTCTAAGCGCTCCCGGTCCGAGGGCGGCTCTCGCGCTCATCTCGCCAGGACGAGCAGTCTCCAGTGCCCCATGATGCGCGCGGCCAAGTCCTCGTCGATCGCGAACAGGGCGAGACTCGGGAGTGCCTTCATCGTCCTCAGCGCGAAGCCGGCGAGCTGTCGCAACAGCTTCGGGGGGTTCCTTCTGTTTTCCATCCACACGTACTGCAGCGAGTTCTGTTGCCAGGTATAGACGTAGTCAATGACCTCGTAGCCGACCTCTCGCAGCATCTCGAGCGCCACATCCTTCGTGAAGTAATGCAGATGCCCGTACGCCGCTCGAAACCGGGACAGCCTGCCCCACAGGACTGTTCGCACCGAGATATCCAACGGGATGTGGATGACCTTGTACTCGGCTTTCGTCCGGATCTCTCGAAGAAATGTGAAGTAGTTCTCGAGATGCTCGAACACGTCCATCAGCAAGATGAGATCGAAGTGGGCGTCGGTCTCTTCGCGGATGTCCCCGAGTTTGAAGGTAACGTCTGCGCGTGAGAGCTTCTGACACAGCGCCAAGGCCTGCGGCGAGATGTCATACCCAACGCAACTCGACGCTCGACCCAATCCGTCGTGCACCTGGCGCAGCACCTCGCCGGCCCCACAGCCCACATCGCAGACAGTTCTCGGGTTGATGGCGTTGCGCGCGAGGAGCTGCAGAACGTAGCGGGCTTTCCACGGTGATTCATCCGTGTGCCACCGGGGGTTCTTCTCCAAGTAGCCACCGTTCGTGTAAAGATCTCGCGTCATGACCGTTTCCATCAGACTCCTCCCGTGTGGCTGAAGCGCCGTCCTGCGGCCAGACCGCGGCGACGGTCTTCGAGGGTCCAGCCCGTCCCCGGGGGCCGCTGAAGTGCGCTCGATGCCCGTCTGCTCGGGTGGCGCGCGTGAACATCACGCTCGCTCTCACCTCGGAGCCCGGGCGCGGCCGGCGATGACGGACATGCTGGACGGCGCTGCAAGGTCGATACCGCGGCACGGGCCGCGCGGGCGTCAAGGGATGTTGCGAGGACGCGACGCTTGTCGCACTGCGGACCGGGGGACCGGCGGGGAACAGTCTACGAATTCACGCGGGCGCGGTCGGCAGACGGAGTGTCGCATCGCCCGCACTCCATCGATGATCTGAACACTCCGCGTGTACGACGGGAGAATTGCACCGCGCGTCCGTACGCCGTGGACTCCCGGGCTCAATACGCGAAGCCCGAGCCTCCAGCGGCTCGCTTGGATGAACGCCGTTTCCTTGGCAGCACGGCGCCCCGGTCCACCACCAGCAACCCGACGAGTGCGCTGACCCAGAGCGCGAGCGCGATCGTCGTGCTTTCCCACCAGGTGAGCTGACTGCGCATGACTGGCCCTTCGAACGCGGGCTCGGCCCGCTGGTGCTGCGGGGCGGAGCCGTTGAGCGGAGCGTAGTTGGAGCACACGGTCGCCCTGGCCTCGCCCACCGATTCCCCCCGCAGCAGGAAGTCCTGTTGTCGAAGCTCAAGTCGGGCAACGTTCGTGCCGTGCCCCTCGCGCCGGTTCCGCGGCCGCTCGCAGCGGGCACGCCACGCGTGTTAGCACGAACCGATCGTCGCGCCCGCGCCGCGTGGTGCCGGAACGCGGCATCCCGGTCCAGCGCTCCTGGAGCCCCGGGCGGGAGGCGCGCGTAGGTGCTAGATAGGGAACACGGGCGAAGTGATATCCATGCCAGCGATCTTCGTCGTCCTCTTGTCGATCCTGGCGCGCCCATCTGGGGACGCCCCCGTACACATATGGCTCGGTCGTGGGCCGCTCGCTCCCGGCGACGCAGTCCGCGTCTACGTCGCTACTGATGCCGACGGTTATCTCGTCGTTCTCCACCGCCGCACCGACGGTCGGGTCGAGGTCCTGTCCCCGGAAGACCCGGCGAGCGATGCATTCGCGCCCGCCGACACCTAGGAGATTCAGGGACCCGAGGGCGCCGGCGCGGCCACGGCGGGCCCGCCCGGGACCGGAATCGTGCTCGCGGCCATTGCACCAGCCCCCTTTCGGCTTGATGAGTTTGTGCGCGCCGGAGCCTGGGACCCAACGGCCTTGGCAGCCTCCGATTCCGCCGTCGGGTCCGACGGAGAAGCCGTGCTCACCGACATCGTGCAACGCATGCTCGGGGACGGATCGTTCAACTATGACTTCGCCACCTACCGCGTCACGCCGGAACAGGCCTACACGCGTGCCGACACCGCGAGCGCCGTGATTCCGATCGACTGTGCCGACTGCTACGTGGCCCTGCCCTTCGGGGATTTCACCCGGATGCGCGAGCGGAGGCCCGTGTGCCCGGAGGGGTGCGTTGCTTCCCGGACCCTCGCGGTCTATCGCGGGGCGGGTGGACGACGCGCCTCAGCGCCCCGCACCGCGTAGGGCGCGAGCTGGGCAACGGGAGGGTCACCGTGCCCATGCTCCCGCCCATGCTTATGGAGCAACGGCATCGAGGACCGGCGACGCCCAGGGACGCTCCAATGCCCCCTATCAGCTCGCGTCGACGAGGGCGCGAACTCGTCGTCGGGAGCACCGCGAGCGGCCCTCGCAATGGGAAGCGTGTCATCACGCTGGCTCCTCTGAAGCCAGGCCCGGGTGCAGCCGGGCGGGTATCGGTGGGAGGGCCCGGGGCGTTATCCGCAAGGGCCGCGGCGATCGGCGCGAGGAGTGCGAGCGTTGCTCGCGAGAGGGGTTCGTGGCGCTGACGCAGAAGGCCCGTGGGGCGCGGCGCGCGCCGTCGCGGGGCCCCCAGATCTGGTCAGGGGTCCTCCGTGCAGTCCTGAGACGCGGATGACCGGTCGCGTGGTGAGCGAGACCGGTCCCGCCCTCCCCTCGCCATCTCCCACGGCATCACCCCCCACACGCTGAAGCCGCTCCAGGCGAACGTGGATACGTTGCGTCAACGCCACACTTCGTGCGGCAGTGAGCCGAGACCATGCCTCGCCGTCCGATTGGGCGTCGTTCTTGCGTACCGTGCCCGGCGATGGACACGAGAGCGTTGTTGGACAGCCTCGATCTGGGCGTCGTGGCGATTGCCCCCGACTGGACGATCGTTGAGTGGTCGGCGGCGGTCGCGCGACTGACCGGACAAGCCGCGGCAGGGGCTCTACGGCGCGTGTGTTGGGACGCGCTTCCCGGCGCCAAGGGCACCGAGGCGGAGCGGACGATGCGCCACGTCCTCTCAGACGGACAGCCGCGCATCTCTCGTCTCCCAGTCGGCACGCCTGGCTTTCAGGGCCGGCGAGATGCAGTCGAAGCCCACATCACCCGCGGCCCCGAGGGGCACCTGGTCCTCGTCCTCCAAGAGATCCCCTCAGCGAGTCGAGCCCTGGAAGAGGCGGTCCTTCCGGCCTCATTCGGGGGTGAGCTGGCCCTGTCACCGAAGCTCTTTCACTCCCTGCCGGTGCCTACGCTTCTGCTTCGCCCCGACGGGGTGATCGTCGAGGTGAACGCCGAGGGCGCCCGGCTGCTCGGTGCCGACGCCGCGAGCGTGCGCACGCGGTCCCTCAGTGACTGGGTGCCGCCCGTCGAGCGGGCGCGGATTGCTGCGGGATTGCGCGACGCCGTGCTCCAGCGGCAAGAGCTCCTCCTCGCTGTGGAGGTTCCTGGAGAGGCGGCGCGGGAGGTGAAGGCCGTCGTGGTGAACGTTGCAGCGACCGGGGAGCCGCCGACCCTGCTCTTTCTCGCGGTGGACGTCTCGGCGGACCTGTTGCTGCAGCGTCGGCTGCTGCAGGCTGACCGCCTCGCGCAGGTCGGGGCGCTCGTGTCGGGCGTTGGGCACGAGTTGAACGCCCCGCTCGCGGCCATCGCGGCGTTCGCGGAGGTGCTCGGCGCCGATGCCCAGCATCCGGACCTCAAAGAGAGCGCCGACATCATTCAAGCCGAAGCGCTGCGGGCGGTCCGGATCGTGCGGACCCTGCTCGATTTCGCCGACCAACGCCCGCGGGTGAGCGTCCCCGTGGACCTCGCGGAGGTTGTAGAGCAGGTGCTGACGCTGCAACGCGCTCCGCTCAAGAGGGCGGGCGTGCGCGCGACCGTTGCCATGCCGGACGGCCTCCCCCCCGTGCGCGGCGACCCGCAGGAGCTGCAGCAAGTGTTGCTGAACTCGGTCGTCAATGCACGTCAGGCCATCGAAGAAACCGAGCACGGCGGCCAAGTGATCGTCATGGCGCAGCGGACGGACGACCACGTCGTCGTGACGGTGGAGGACACCGGGCCTGGTGTCCCCCCTGGGGCGCTCGACCGGGTCTTCGAGCCGTTCTTCACAACCAAACGTGCGGGCGCCAACGGGCTGGGTCTGGCGATCAGCTTCGGGCTGGTGCGGGCGATGGGGGGGCGCATGTGGATGCAGAACGTCGAAGGGGGTGGGGCTCGCCTCAGCTTCGAATTGCCGCTGGACCGGACGATCTCCTCCTCCGCCGGCGTGCCGGTGATCCGCGCGAAGCGGCGGATGCGGCTCCTCGTCGTGGAGGACGACGACAACGTCCGCCGTGGGATGGTGCTCCTTGCCCGGCGTCTGGGCCACGAGGTCAGGAGCGTGGAGCGGTTCGCCGACGCGCTGGAACGCCTCGCCGGGCCCGATGCCGAGCACTACGACGCCCTGCTCGTGGACGTGCATCTCGACGAGGCGCACACGGGGTTCGACCTGTTCGAGCACCTCCGGATCAAAGGGCGGGGTTGGGAGCGACGGATCGTCTTCACGACGGGCGACTCGATCTCGCCGCGCACGCGCGATGCCTTGCAGCGGTCCGAGCGGCCGGTGCTGCGAAAGCCGTTTGGCCTCCAAGAGCTGTGCGAAGTGCTTGACCGGATGGCGGAACGATGACGAGCGTCCTCCGGTCCTCGGTTCCCGCCGCCGGCAGAGGCTCCCGCCCCACCGCAGGCCCGGCCTGGGTCTTGCCGCCCAGCACCCGCGCCTTGCATTGCGATGCGCTCGTGCTCAACGCCGGACTGAGACAGTCGCTCGTGACGGTGCGATCGCTCGGTCGGCGCGGACTCAGCGTCGCGGCCGCCGGAACCCATCCCAGTGCGCCAGCCTTCGCTTCCCGCTGGTGTCAGCAGGGGTTCGTCTTTCCGCCGGAGGAGGGGGTCGAGGCCTACCTCGCAGCGCTCGAGGAGTGGCTCGAGCGGGCGCGGGCCCGCGTGCTCGTGACGTCGCACGACGGGACGATCGCACTCCTGCGGCCGCGGCGCGCCCTGCTCGGCGACCGGGTGCGCCTCGCCCTCGCCGGCGAGGAGGCACTGAGCATTGCGGTCAACAAGGAGCGCACCCTGGCTGTCGCCCGGCGCCTCGGGCTGCGCGGGCCCCGGGAGGTAGTCGTGCACGGGGTGGACGACGTGCCACGCGCGCTCGCGGAAATCGGATTGCCCGCCGTGGTGAAGCCGGTCGAGTCCTGGCTCTGGCGGGGGACCGACGGGGAACGCGTGGGATCACAGCTCGCCGTCACCCCCCGCGAGGCGCACCTGGCCGTCGAGGCGCTCACACAGTTCGGGGGTGCCACGTTGTTTCAGCAGCTGCTGACCGGGCGGCGCGAAGCGGTGAGTTTTCTCTATGCGAATGGGGAGATGCACGCGCGGTTCGCCCAATGGGCGAGGCGGACGAACCCCCCTTTAGGGGGGGAATCGGTCGTGCGCGAGAGCATCGCCGTGCCGCCCGACATCGGAGGGCAGGCCGAATTGCTGGTGCGCGAAATCGATCTGCAAGGATACTCCGAAGTCGAGTTCCGCCGTGACAGCGCAGGCGTGCCGTACCTGATGGAGATCAACCCGCGACTGTCCGCCTCCGTCGAGGTCGCGGTCCGAGCGGGTGTCGACTTTCCCTATTTGGTGTACCAGTGGGCGTGCGAGGAACCCATCGCACGGACGGCTCCCTATCGCGTCGGGTGCTGGATGCGGCATCTGGGAGGGGACATCGAGACCACGATGGCGGCTCTGGAGCAGCGCGGCAGGCCGGGAGTCCCGTCTCCGGCGCGGGCGATATGGGACTTTGGTGTCTCATTCCTCAAGCCGATGCCCTACGACTATCTGGACTGGCATGACCCCCTTCCCGCCGTCAGAGCGACCACGGCATTCACGCGCAGCACCATAAGGAGATTCCTGTCCCGTATGAAAAGGACGTCGGCATGAGGCCCGTCTATGACGCTGTCGTGGTGGGTGCCGGCCCCTACGGCCTGTCCACTGCCGCCCATCTGCTAGGTCGGGGCCTGCACGTCGCGGTGTTCGGCCGCACGTTAGGCACCTGGCGCGATCACATGCCGACCGGCATGCTGCTCCGCTCCCACTGGTGGGCTACCAATCTCTCCGACCCTCGTGAGGACCTGGGGTTCCGGCGCTTCTTCGCAGAGTCGCACTACCGGCCCGGCTATCCACTGCCGATCAATGCCTTCATCGATTACGGTCTGTGGTTTCAAGAGCGTGCGGTGCCGCACGTCGACGAGACCTACGTCGCCGCGATCGCGCGGGAGGGCGGGCGCTATGTCCTCACCCTCGTGGATGGACGGGAAGTCGAAAGTCACGCGGTCGTCATGGCCACCGGCCTCGCGCACTACGCCAATCGACCCGAGCCGTACGCGGGACTCGGGGTTAGCTCGCACTCATCGGAACACAAGGACCTCGGGCGCTTCAAGGGGCAGAAGGTCGTAGTCATCGGGGGCGGGCAGAGTGCGATCGAGTTCGCCGCCCTGCTCCACGAAGCGGGCGCCGCCGTCCAGGTCGTCGCGCGACGGCACATTCTGTGGCTCGCCCCCGATCGAGCGAACGTGCGCGGCCGACTGGAGCGGCTCAGGGCGCCGAACGCGAGTATCGCGCCCGGTTGGCAGAACTGGATCTTGGACCGCTTCCCCTACCTGTTCTACCGCTTTCCGCAAGATTGGAAGGACCGGTACAATGGGACCTACGAATCGGGGGCGACCGACTGGTTGCGGGATCGCGTTGTTGGCAAGGTCACGTTGCGCGAGTCTCGGACGGTGGCAAAGATGGCGATGGCGGATGGGAGAGTCGACGCGACCATTTCGGACGGCACCACCGTGCGCGTCGATCACATCCTCCTCGCCACGGGATATAAGGTCGCCCTCGACCGGTTGGGGATGATTCATCCATCGCTACGTGCCGGCATCGCCACCGACCGAGCGACCCCGGTGCTCAACCACTGGTTCGAAAGCAGCGTGCCCGGGCTGTATTTCGTCGGCTTCACGTCCTTACGTGCGTTCGGGCCGCTGTTCCGGTTCGTGGCCGGATGTGGCGCGACGGCGCGACGCGTCGCTGCGGCGGTGGCGCGCCAGCGCGCCGGGTACAGTCTCGCGCTGCCGCGGGTCAGTTCGGCGCGCGCCGCCACGGCCCGTGTGGCGGCCGGAGCTACAGCCTCGAGTCGCGAAGGAGGACGCTGACACCGGCCGCCCCGCCGCGGCGACCTGCCTACGGTCTCGCGCGGCACCGCGGCGGCGCCGCGACGCCCCCTCCGACGGGTCGACCAACCGAGAGCCCGTCAGAGCCCCTGGCACCGCGTTTGCCTCCTGGTCTGTCGCCGGGGGGAATCGACTAGGCTTGGAGCAGGGTACACAACGGAGGCGCATGCCCAATCACGCGCACCTTTCTCGTCCGCCGCGGATCCTCATCGCGAGCGACCGGAACGCTGAACTGCGCGCCCTGGAGAGCTTTCTCACGGACCACGGACACGTTGTCCTGCGCCTCTATGCGGCCGCCCCCGTGCTCGAGCGGGCGCAAGCGATGCGCCCGGACGTCATCATCCTGGACGCGAAGCTTGCGGACCGCCCGAGCCTGGACGTGAGCCGCCTACTGCGCGACGACCCCGTCGTCGGAGTGAGTACGCCGATCCTCCTGTTAACCGACGGTCAGCCGGGGGCCAAGGAGCATTTAGCCGCTCTCCGCGCCGGGATCTGGGGGCTCCTCTCGCAGCCGGTCAACGCGAACGAGTTGCTCCTCATCGTGGACACCCTGGTCCTCCTCCGGCTCGACGCCGACCGCGCGCCGCGGGAGACCCTACGCGACGCGGTGACTGGGCTCTACAGCGCCCACGGCCTCGTGACCCGCGCGCGCGAGCTGATCTTCCAGGCGTCCCAACACAACATGTCGGCCGCCTGCGTGGCTTTCGCCGCGGAGCTCGGGGCTGAGGCCGATGCCGCCGCCGAGGGCCCGGTGCCCGGCGAGGTGGTCGAGCGGGTGGCGCAGGTGTTTAAGGCGATGGGACGCCGCTCCGACGCGATTGGCCGAGTCGGGCCCGCGGAGTTCGCGGTCGTCGCGCCAGGAACCGACGCCAGTGGAGCGGTGAAGCTCGCCGAGCGATTCCGAAGCGCTATGCCGAAAGGTGGCGGCGCGGAGCCCCGCGCCGCAGGGGCGTTCGAGTTCCGAGCGGGGTACGACGCGGTCAGCAACGTGCGCTACAAGCCGATCGAGCCCACGGACCTCCTGGCCAGGGCGGCCCGCGCCCTGCGAATGGCCAAGGCCGAGGGGGCATGGATCCGGCAGTCGGTGTGACGAGCGGACCGTCGGGCACGGGACGGCCGGCCTCTCGCGGCGTCGGGGCCCGGCGCAACGGGTGGGTGTGAGCGTGGCCACGACGTTTCGCGCCTCGCCCCCCGCACCCCGCGACTCCTTCGTACGCCGCTTGGCGCGGCGCACGAAGACGTCGCCTGAGCGGCTTCTGCACGGCCTTCGGCATCGGGCCGCCGTGGCGCGGCTGCTGCGCCGTGGTCCACCGCGATTCCTGCTGTTCGTGTGTCACGGCAACATCTGCCGCAGCCCCTATGCGGCGAAGGCGCTCGAGCGCCTCCTCGGCGACGGCTCGGGCGTACGGGTCGAGTCGGCCGGGTTTGTAGGGCCGGGCCGCTCGGCGCCGCCCGAAGGGGTGACGGTGGGCGCGGCCCGCGGCGTAGATCTGTCGCGGCATCGCGCGAAGCTCCTTGGACCGCCGGACGTTCTCACCGCGGATCTCGTGGTCGTGATGGACCCGTGGCAGCGACGCGCGGTGTCCGCGCTGTACGGCCGCGATGAGCGAGACATCGTCGTGCTGGGAGACCTGGACCCGGGGCCCATCGAGACGCGCGCCATCCTCGATCCGGTCGAACAACCCGCTTCGGCCTTCGAGGCGAGTTACGAGCGCATCGACCGCTGCCTGAAGGAACTCGTGCGCGCCACGAGGGGCGACGCCGCGCGAGGTTGAGACGCCCGCGGCGCCTCGAGATCGAGAACGACGCGGCGGAGTCCCCACCCGACGGCGCATCCGGTCGCGGCTCCGGCCCACTCGAGAGGGGTCGTCCCCGCGAGTCCCACGGCGGGCGCCACTGCGAGCAGCGTCGCGCCAGCCCCGAGTCCCAGGGCGGCAAGGTTCGCTCCACCGCGCGCCCAGTACCCTCCCGGCACGAGCAGGGCGGCGAGCCACAATGCGCCGAGGAGCCCGGGCACATACGGCGGAGCGTTGGCCAGACGGAGGAGCACCTCCCACCCCGTCCCGGCTGTGAACCCTCCGCAGGTCGTGGTACGGTCGACTGCGATGCAAAAGCCCCTCGACTCGCGCTCCACGACGACATCGAGGGTGTCGCCCGCCAGGATGCCGCGAAGGGCACCGACAGCCCGGAGATCCGGCTGCGCGAGGTGCCAGGTGGCGGCCCGGGTGCGGTAGCGGAATAGCTAGGCGTCGCCGTCGACCCCAAGCAGCATCACCCGCCTGTGGGAGTCATCAGCGATGCTGAAGAGGGGTGCGAGCCCGGCGACGCGAGGGCCAGCGACCGCGCGGACACGTAGCGGCGCGCCGGCGAGCAACAAATCACGCGCCTGCGCCGAGCGCGAGACGCGGTCGGAGGGTAGCGGCATGCCCCCGACTGACGCATCCAGCACGCGGCCGCTGTACCGCGCCATGTGCCCGAAGTGCGGCGTCCATTGGCCGTAATAGGTAGATCGCGGGAAGTCGGGTTGCAGCAGATAACCGGTAAGCGCCACCGCGGTGAGCAGGATCCCGGCGCCGAGGAAGCGTTCCCAGGCGGCGGGCGCGCGGCCCCGGCGCACCAGTCCAGAGATCGCGACGGCCAGCGCCCAGCCCATGACCGCGCCCGTCGTGTTGAACAGAATGTCGCCGAGGCTCGACTCCCTCCCCGGGATCATTAACTGGGCGCACTCGATCGCACCCGAGAGAAGCGCACTTCCTACGCCGATGTGCCACCAACGCACTCTCGCAGCAGCCAGACTCGCGCCCAGGGGCACGAAGAGGAGGACGTTGAGAATCGCGTCGGCAAGGCCGGGGCTGCCACACACGATGCACCGTTGGAATTCATGGCTCTCGACCCCGTCGCTGGGAGCGAGCGTGACACACAGGACCGTGAGCAGAGAGACCGCGATCCCACCCCGAACCACTTTGGTCACGCGGACCCCTCGTTCACGCGGCGGCACCGGCTTGCTGTGCGCCAAGGACTCGGCCCAAAGCGCGCGACGCCGATGACACGCGCCCGGTGACCGGCGCCGCCGCCATCTGCGCCGCCCCTCGGACTCGTATCTGGGTCGCCCATGCTGTCGCGGTCATGCAACGAGCGTACCATCGCTCGCTCCCGGGCGCGCGGCGGGCCACCGCCGC
>Ga0307477_10001784_pt1 | contig 17462 bp, 14 predicted proteins | sample atmos_gasesECM2C_FD_203316 | JGI IMG/M metagenome (GOLD analysis project Ga0307477, IMG submission 203316) | Hardwood forest soil microbial communities from Morgan-Monroe State Forest, Indiana, United States - atmos_gasesECM2C_515 | ecosystem: Environmental > Terrestrial > Soil > Temperate...
CGCTCCCGGCACCGCGGGCTTCTCGCGTGGCGTGGGCTCCTCCTCTATCTCCTCTTCAGCCTCAGCCCCCGACTCGGTCTCAATGGCCTCCGCGACGACCTCCTCGACAGCGGCCTCCTCAACGGCCTCCGCGACGACCTCCTCGGCAACGGCCTCCTCAACGGCCTCCGCGACGACCTCCTCGGCAACGGCCTCCTCAACGGCCTCCGCGACGACCTCCTCGACAGCGGCCTCCTCAACGGCCTCCGCGACGACCTCCTCGGCTACAGCCTCCTGCACGATCTCCTCGACGATCTCCTCCGCCACGACCTCGTCGTACGCCTCGACCAGCTCCTCGGCCTCGGCGCGCTCCTCAGCCTCCTGACCCAGCCCTCCGGGCTGTGTGCCCGCCTCCAGCGGCGCATCCTCGGCAGAGCCCGCGATCTCCGCCGCAGCATCGGTCGGAACCGCGTTGCCCGCGATCGGATCAAACTGCTCGGGCTCGCCGGCCGGCTTGCTCTCGCCAGCGTGCTCCTGAGCCTCCTCGAACGCCTCCAGCGGCGCATCCTCGGCAGAGCCCGCGATCTCGGTCGCGTCCTCCGTGGGGACGGCGTGCTCGGCAGGCGCCTGCCCGTCGGGTGTCTCGGGTGTCTCGTCGTCGGCCATCGTCGTTGTGCCTATGCCTCTATCTCGAGTGGTTGCGGCTTCTGTGCGACATGGGGATGCTCTGGACCCGCATATATCTTGAGCTTCGTGATCTGCTTGCGCGCAAGCCGATTGCGAGGCATCATCCCTTTGACGGCAAGCCTGATGATCTCCTCCGGCCGGCGCGCGATCATCTCCTCGAACGTCCGCGAGCGCAGCCCGCCCGGATAGCCGGAGTGACGGTAGTAGCGCTTGTTCGTGCGCTTGCTCCCGGTCACCGCGACCTTCTCCGCGTTGATCACCACGACGAAGTCCCCCGTATCCACGTGGGGCGTGTACTCGGGCTTGCGCTTTCCCCGCAATAGGTCGGCGATCTGTGTCGCCAGGCGACCCAACGTCTTGCCGTTAGCGTCCACGAGCAGCCAGTTACGCTCGCGGTCGGTGGGCTTAGCCACGTAGGTACGTGCCGATGGTGTTGAGATTGTGCTCATCGCGTGAAAAAGGCCGCACGTCAGAGCGCGGCGCAGCGGACCATCATAGGCGACTTGCCCGCCCTTCGCGGTGCCAGCAGGTGCGGTGACCGGCGCCGACTGCGCTGTAGGAGAACCGGGCTGTGGGTCGCCCACCCATCCAACTCCCTACGGCATTACTCCCACTCAATAGTTCCGGGGGGCTTCGATGTGATATCCAGCACGACCCGGTTGACCTCGCGCAGCTCGTTGATCATTCGCGAGGCGATCGTCTCCAGCAGCTCATACGGCAGCCGCGCCCAGTCGGCCGTCATCGCATCGTCGCTCGTCACCGCCCGCACGACCACCACGTATCCATAGGTGCGTTCGTCTCCCTGCACGCCGACGGTCCGTACGTCTGGCAGCACGCAGAAGGACTGCCACAGTTCGCGATAGAGTCCGGCGCCGCGGATCTCCTCCTGCAGGATGTGATCGGCCTCGCGCAGCACATCCAGCCGCTCCTTCGTGGCTTCGCCGCCGACGACCCGGATCGCCAGGCCCGGACCCGGGAAGGGCTGGCGCCACACCAGTCGCTCGGGCAGTCCCAGCTCGGCGCCCACGGCTCTGACCTCATCCTTGAACAGCGCCCGCAGCGGCTCCACCAGCTCGAACTTCAGGTCCTCCGGCAACCCCCCCACGTTGTGGTGGGACTTGATCGTCGCCGCCCCCGTGCCGCCGCCGGACTCGATCACGTCCGAGTACAGCGTGCCTTGCACCAGGTACTCGGGCGGGTCCACGACCGAGATCTTCGCGGCCTCCTCCTCGAACACCCTGATGAACTCCGCGCCGATCGCCTTACGCTTGGCCTCGGGCTCGGTCACTTCACGCAGCTTCTCTAGAAACCGCTCCTCCGCGTCGACCGCCACCAACGGCACTTTGAACGTGTCCCGGAACGCGCTCACCACCTGCTCGCCCTCACCCTTGCGCATCAGCCCGTGATCCACGAACACACACGTCAGCCGATCGCCGACAGCCTTGTGCACGAGCAGCGCCGCCACCGAGGAGTCCACGCCCCCCGACAATCCGCAGATCACCCTGCCCTTGCCCACCTGCGCTTTGATTCGCTCGATCTGATCCTCGACGATCGACCGCGCCGACCAGGTGCGCTCACACCCAGCGATATCGCTCAGAAACCGCGTCAGTATCTCCTGCCCATAAGGCGTGTGCACGACCTCGGGATGAAACTGGATGCCATATATACCCCGCTCGGTATCCTCCACGGCGGCCACCGGCGAGGCACTCGAGGACGCGAGCGCGATGAACCCGGGCGGGGGCTCGAACACGGTGTCGCGGTGGGACATCCAACACGTCTGCTCCTTCGGCATCCCCGCGAGCAATCGTCCCGGCTGGGTGACCGTCAGGTCCGAGCGGCCGAACTCCCCCACCTCGGCTTGCTCCACGCGCCCGCCGAGCTCGTGCACGAGCAGCTGCATGCCGTAGCAGATACCCATCACCGGGACTCCCAGCTCCAGCAGGCCCCGATCGAGCCGGGGAGCGCCCGGTGCATACACCGACGCCGGGCCGCCAGATAGGACGATCCCTCGAGGTTCGCGCCTGATCACCTCCTCCAACGGAACGCTGTGCGGCAACAACTCGCTGAACACCCCGCAATCGCGGATCCGGCGCGCTATCAGCTGGCTGTACTGGCCGCCGTAATCGAGTACGACAATCTCTTCGGCGGTGGCAGGCGCAGGGCTCGTCGGCTTGCCGCCATCGGCCGGTGCAGGCGCCGTGGCGGCCGAGCTAGTCATTTACCAGCGCGGCGGCCTTCCCATTGATCGCGCCCATGCCGACGGCCTGATCGCGTTGCAGCGCCTTGCCCTCGGTCTGCAGCGCCGGCGCGATCACGACCTCCGCGCGGTTGAACTCGGCGAGATCCTTGTGCCCGCATGTCGCCATCGACGTGCGCAACCCGCCGAACAGGTTGAACGTGCCGTCGTTCTCGCGCGCTGGGCCGACGAGGATCTCCTCGAGCGTGCCATTCTGCGTGGTCGCCACTCGCGCTCCGCGTGGCAGGGTCGGGTGGAACGTCGCCATGCCCCAATGAAAGCCCCTGCCGGGCGCCTCATATGCCCGCGCCAGCGGAGATCCGATCATCACCGCATCGGCGCCCAGCGCGACCGCCTTCGATACATCCCCGCCGTTGCTCATCCCGCCGTCGGCGATCACCTGACAGTACTCGCCCGTCTCCAGCATGTGCGTCGAGCGCGCGTGCGCCACGTCGGCGATCGCGGTCGCCTGCGGCACGCCAATCCCGAGCACTCCCCTGGTCGTGCACGCCGCACCCGGACCGACGCCCACGAGGACGCCCGCGGCGCCCGTGCGCATCAGGTGCAGACCCGTGTGGTAAGAGGCACACCCGCCGACGACCACCGGGACGTCGAGGCTGGGGATGAACTCCTTCAAGTTCAGCGGCTCGGACACCGTCGAGACGTGTTCGCCGGAGACGACCGTGCCCTGAATCACGAGCACGTCCAGGCCGGCCTCCAGCGCGAGCTCGTAATAGTCGCGCACCCGCTGCGGCGTCAACGAGGCCGCGACGACGACTTTGCGTTCCTTTATCTCGGCGATCCGCTGGGCGATCAGCTCCGGCTTGACCGGCTCTGAGTAAATCTCCTGCATCTCCCGTGTCGCCGCCTCCTTAGGCAACTGCGAGATCCGCTCGAGCTGCTCGTCGGCGTCCTCATAGCGGGTGAATATCCCCTCCAGGTTAAGCACCGCCAGCCCACCCAATCCACCGATGATCGCGGCTGTCTCAGGGGAGACGACGCCATCCATCGCCGACGCGAGCAGCGGCAGCTCGAACTGGTAGGGACCCAGCTTCCAGCTGATGTCGATGTCGTCCGGATCGCGCGTGCGCCGCGAGGGCACGATCGCAATGTCGTCAAATCCATATGCCTGGCGGGCTTTCTTGCCACGCCCGATCTCTATCTCCATCGTCGCATCCTCTCAGCTTGGACGGACGATGTGGACGAGAAGATGACCTCGCGCGCGAGGGCCGCGGAGGGCGGCAAAAAGCGTCGTGAGAGCCCGTCGTTGTCGGTGAGCGCGGCCAAGTGGCTCTGAGCATAGCAACGGTCACAACCAAGCTTGGGCCCTCGGATATGCTCGTTTGACTATGAACGGTAGGACTTTTCCCAGTTATGACCCGCACGCGATCGAGGCTCGCCGGCAGGCCGCGTGGCGAGAGCGTGAGGCGTTTGCGACGCCTTCCATCGAGTCCGATCGCCCACGTCGCTACATCAAGCCCTCCGCCCCGTTCACCTCCGGCAACATCCACATCGGCCACGTCCGTTCCTACTCGATCGGAGACGCCTACGCCCGCTTTCAGCGCGCCCGCGGGGAGGACGTGCTGTTCGCGTTCGGATTCGATGCCTTCGGCCTGCCCGCCGAGCTGGGAGCGATCGACCGCGGCGAGTCCCCTAGTGACTGGGTCGCGCGCTGCGCCGAGCACATGACCGGTCAGCTGCTGCGCCTGGGCTTCTCCTTCGACTGGGAGCGCACGTTCATGAGCTCTGAGGCGATCATGTACCGCTGGTCGCAGTGGCTGTTCCTCACGCTGCTCGACGCCGGGCTGATCTATCGCGGTACGGGCGCCGTGGACTGGTGTGACACCTGCCAGACGACGCTTGCCACGATCCAGGTCGAGGATGGTGAGTGCTGGCGCTGCCACAACCCCGTCCGTCTGATCGAGCGCCCGACGTGGTACCTGCGCATCAGCGCACACGTACCGGAGAACGACCGGCGGCTAGGAGAGTTGGCGCAGAGCGGACGCTGGGACGAGGTTGCACTCGCAAGCCAGCGCTTCGTGCTCGGCCGGGTTGACGGTGTCGAGGTCGACTTGACGGGGGCCGACGGGGACCGCCTGACGGTGTTCACGCCACACGCCGACGCGCTCGAACGGGCACGCTTCGTATTGGTTTCGCCAAAGCATCCGGATATCGACGTGTGGGTGGTCGAGCCGCGGGTGCGCGAGCAGCTCGAGGAGCTTCGCTCAAGCGGGCTGGAGCGCAGCTCGCGCGATGCCCGCGCGATCGCGCTGATCGACACTGGCCGCACCCTGCCCCTTCCCACGGGGAATGGCTCACTGCCGGTGTTGATCTCACCCGGAGTCGACGGGCGCTTCGGCGCGACCGCCGTCTTCGGCATTCCCGAGCGCGATCGCACAGACGAGGTGATCGCCGAGCGACTGTCCAACCTGCTGGGAGGCGCAGCATCATCGTCGTCGTCGCGGGCCGGCGGCGGGCAGCGATCGACGGGCGAGGCATCCGCGCCGCGCGAGACCGTCCGCTACAAGGCCGAGGACTTCTCGATCTCGCGCCAGCGTTCGTGGGGTACGCCGATCCCGATTGTCTACTGTGAGACGCACGGCGCGGTGCCGGTGCGCAAGGACGAGCTCCCGGTACTGCTGCCGCTCGACATCACCCCGACGGGGATCGGCAATCCGCTGGCGGAGCTACGCGAGTTCGTGCAAACGACATGCCCGCTGTGTGGTGGGCCGGCCGCACGCGAGACCGACACGCTGGATTGCCACTTCGACGCGCTGTGGCTGTGGGTGCCAGTCTGCGTCCCGCCGGAGTCCCGCGAGGCCTCACTCGAGCAGATTTTCGCACTCAAAGACCTGCGCCACTGGCTGCCCTCCGAGCGCGTCGTGGCGGGTTCGGACAGCGGCAACTTCGTCTTCGACCAACGGATCGTCACCAAGGCGCTGCGCGACATCGGACCGCTCGCCTTCCTCGCCGATGGCGAGCCGTTCGCTGGCTGCCTGTTTCACGAGATGGTCATCAGCGACGGGCGCAAGATGAGCAAGCATCTCGGAAACGTCGTCGATCCCGACGCGCTCGTCGAGCGCTACGGCGCGGACACGGTGAGAATGGCCGTGCTCTATGCGGCGCGCCCCCAGAAGACACTCAACTGGAGTGAGTCGGCGGTGCTGCGCGCCCATCGTTTCCTCACACAGGTCTGGGAGTTCTCGCAGTCGCGGCTGACCACCGCGGAGCAACTCGCATCAGCCGACGGACTCACCCCCGCAGCGCCAGGCGGCGAGGAGCTCGCGCAGGGACAGGACGCCGATGGACAGATCGTCAGAGACACCACCGAGCATCTGCGGCTGAAACTCAGCCAATGGTGTGAGAAGGCCGCAGAGAAGATCACCGAGGATATGGAGGGCTTGGAGATGCACAGCGCGGTACGCAACGTCATGCGCCTGTTCGACCGCATCCGGGACTTCGAGAAGCGTGTGCTCGCACGTAGCGACGAGCTGAGCGCAGCCGATCGCGACGCGCTGCTGAGTGCGCTGACGGTGTTCGCACAACTGCTCTCCCCGCTGGCGCCGCACATCGCAGAGGAGCTGTTGATCGCTCTCGGCCATGACGGTGACGCGCAAACGCCGTGGCCCGGCGTATCTTCTTCCCAGGTACCAGCATGAGTCGTCATACGTCCAGCATCTCATCCAACCCCGGCCCCGACTCGGGGCCCCGGCAGCGAACGCGCTCGTGCGCCACAGGCCTCGTCTGTCACCGCTGCGATAACCACTACCCGCTGACCGACGCCGTGTTCGCGTGCCCGGGCTGTGGCAAGGGTCTGGACATTTCCTACGACTACGAGCTGGCCGCGCGTCACTTCAAAGAGATCCCGAGCTCCGAGCGTCCTCAGAACATCTGGCACTTCGAGGAGCTCCTGCCGATCGTCGACGCCTCCGCGCAGGCGCGCGTCGGTCGCTATGCCGGCTACACCCCACTGATCCACGCCGACCGGCTCGGCGCGGAGCTCGGTCTGAGCAACCTCTATCTCAAGGACGACTCCACGTCGCGTCCGAGCCTCTCTTACAAGGACCGCGTCGTCTCTATGTCCGTCGCGCGCCTGCTGGAACTGGGACGCACGGAGATCGGCTGCGTCTCGACCGGCAACGTCGGCACCGCCGTCGCCTCGCTCGCTGCCAAGGCCGGCGTGCCGGCCTACGTCTTCTATCCCAACCGCCTGGAGGACATGAAGGCCCGCGCCTGCCGTGCGCTCGGTGCCGAGGTATGCCAGGTGGACGGCAACTACGACGAAGTCAACCGCCGCTGTCGTGAGATCGCCGAAGTGACCGGCCTGGAGTTCGCCAACATCACCCTGCGCCCCTTCTACGCCGAGGGCGCCAAGACGGAGGCGTTTGAGATCGTCGAGCAGCTCGGCTGGCAGGCGCCCGATCACATCGTCACCGCGGCCGCGGGTGGCACGCTCTCCTCGCGCATGCACAAGGGGCTGGGCGAGCTGCAGCTGCTCGGCCTAGCCGAAACCGACAGCACGCGCATCCACATCGCCCAGCCCAGCGGCTGTAACCCGATCGCCAGCGCGATCCTGGCCGAGGAGGCCGAGATCCACGCGGTCATGCCCGAGACCGCTGCGCACTCGCTGGCGATCGGCGCGCCCGGCGACGGCTATCTCGTGATCGACGCGGTGCGCTCGCGTGGAGGCACTGGCGGCTTCGCCTCCGATCCGGAGATCTTCGCCGGTATCGACCTGCTCGCCTCGACCGAGGGGCTGCTCACCGAGCCGGCCGGCGGCACGACGATCGCGGTGCTCGAGCAGCTCGCGCGCGCCGGACGTTTCGCGCCCGACGAGACCGTCGTCGCGGTCATCACCGGCAACGGCCTGAAGACGCTCGACGAGCATCCCGCGAAGCCCTGGCCAGAGGAGATCGACTGCGAGCTCGACGCGATGCTCGCGGCGCTCGAGGGGCTCGGGCGCAGGCCCAGCCCTGTCGTTGCCTGAGCGCGACGGGCGCCCGACCTCGACGTTGCTCCGGGCCTAGCGTTTGCTCGCGCGCACGGCCGTGCCGTAAGCGCAGATCTCCGTCCAGGTCGTGCCTAGCTCGGAGGTGTCGAAGCGGAACGCGATGACCGCGTTGGCGCTCTTGGACTCGGCCTCTTCGACAAGCCGTTCCTGGGCATGGAGGCGTCCTTCGGCGAGCATCTTCGTCATCCCCTTCAGCTCTCCTCCCACCAGCGACTTGAACGTGGCCCCGAGCTGCGAGCCGATGTTGCGAGCGCGCACAGTCAAGCCGAACACCTCGCCCATCACCTCTTCGATCTCATAACCGGGCAGGTCGTTCATCGTCGTGATGATCATCTGCGCATCCTACGCCATAGCCGGCTCAGCCCCGAGCGGGCCCGCGGTGACGGGATCGCTCACCACGACCGGTCGTGGCAGCGACACGGGCGCCCCGCCCCCGCGCAACCGTTCGGCTTGGTGCACGACGTAGCAGTACTCCACCAGACGGCGGCTAGCCGCCGCATCGGCACCCGTGACGCGCGCGCCGACGATCCAAGCCTCGCCCCGCGCCCGGCACGACTGGACCTGCAGATCGAGCTCGACCGGGGCATGCTCGCCACCGATCCCCGGCAGCCGGAGCGTGACGGCGACACGCGCGCCGGCCTGTAGCGGCACGGGCAGCTGCAGACCAAAGCCGGAGGGCGAGAGATCGCGGGCGCGGCCGGTCAGCTGCACGCCCGACTTACTCGTGAGCCGGACGGGCGCGTCCAACGGCATGCGGTACTCGATCCGGCGCTGGCGCCGCCGGGCGACGAGCGCAAGCGTGCGCAGCACCCGGCGTAGCTCGAACAGCCCGACGAGCGGCACGATCCACAGCGCGATGCCGCGCAGGCCCGGCAGCAAGGTGACCACGCCCGCGTCTTCGAGGACGCGCAACAAGACTCCCCCGCACAAAAGCGCGGCGATCGCGAGCACCGCCGGCAGCTGTCGCAGCGCGTCCAGACCACCGAAGTCGACGCCCTCCTTGGGCGTGACCTTGAACATGGTGCGTCCGGGACTCACCACGCAGCGCAATGCGCGCGTGAAGATTTCGGCCGTGCACAGCTCGAAGTGAGTCGTATCGGAGATCCGCTGGTAGCCGCGGCACAGCGCCGATCCGGCGGCAACCGAGAGGAACGTCGCGGGCGCCCACAGCACGCCGAGCGTAAGCAGCGTGGCGGTGAGCGGCAGTTGACCGGTCCACAGCACCGCGGCGAGCGTCACGAGCATCAACAGCCGCATCGTGCCGGCCAGGTACGCTGACAGGCTCGCGACATAGCTCAGCCGCTGGATCGCGCTCAGCTCTCGTGCGCGCAGCGGCGACTCGGGCGTCGTGAATACAGCCAGGTTGCCGCGTGCCCAGCGATCGCGCTGCAGTAGGTAGGCGGCGAGATCGTGCGGAGCGAGACCCTGGATCAACACCTCGTCGTGATAGCGCGAGCGCCACCCGGCGCGATGCAGCTTGATCGTCGTGTGAAAGTCCTCGGCGATCGTGTGGACGGCGACACCGCCGACGTCGAGCAGGGCGTCACGACGGATCACCGCGCCCGAGCCGCACCAGAAAGCCGCATTGTGCCGATCCTTGCCGGGGCAGATGACGGAGTAGAACACCGACTGCTCGTGACGGCCGATCTCGTAATGCTGGATCGAGTCCTGGTTGTAGAAGTCGTGAGGCGTCTGGACGAGCGCCATGCCGCGGTCGTCGAAGTAGCCGACCACGGCGTCGAGGGCGTCCGGGAGCGGGACATGATCGGCGTCGAGCACGAACACGAGCTCGCCGTCGGTGATCGGCAGCGCATGATTGATGTTGCCGGCCTTGGCGTGCGCGTTGTCGGGCCGCGTGACGTACTCGGCACCCCATTCGCGGGCGAGCTCGGCCATCTCTGGCCGGCGACCGTCGTCCAGCAGATAGGTGGTGTGCGGATAAGTCATCGCCGCACAGCCGGCGAGCGTCGCCCGCAACACAGCCGGCGTCTCGTCGTACGTGCACACGTACACGTCGACCCGGTGGCCAAGTGTCGCGTCCGGTCGTGTGACGACGGGGATGCGCCACGAGAACCAGGTCAGCATCACGAGGTTCCACAGACCGTATATCTCGGTCACGAGCAGGATTCCCCATAGCCAGCGGCTCGCGCCGTGCCAGCTCCAGCCGACGCGCCACACGAGGTAGACCACCGTCCAAGCGATCGCGAGCAGCGCGAGCAGACGAAGCAGGCGCGGTCGCGCATCCCACCATCTCCCCCACGGCGCCTGCGTGCGCCCGGCGACCTTCGGCGAGGCGGAACCGGCGGCAAACGGACGCAACGGTACGCCCAGCAGCAGCCGCGCGATCCTCGAGGGATCGATCCGGCATTGACGGGAATGACCTTGACGGAAACGGGCTGGCCATTGCCGCAGCCCGCCCGCTATGGCACGCCTGGAGCACACACGGTCATAGTCGGGCAGCGCCCGCAATCACTTGAGTCTTGACCGTCGAACCGACGGCGCGCGCTTGTCCGGGAGGCGATCCCCACGACACCTCTCGGACGTGTGGCTAAGCGCCGGAGCCGACGTTTCACCTGCCAGGCGCGAGCTAGTTGTCCAACGCCACCGGACGGTACTCCCTCGTCGTAGGGTCCTGCTCCATCAACCCGATCGTCTTTAGCGTCTTGACGTAGCGGTGGGTCGTGGAGGGCGACATGCCGAGTTGGTTGGCGAGCTCGATGATCGGCCGCCAGGGCCTATCGGGTCCGTAGCACGCGAGCACCGACAGACCACGCAGCAGCGACTGCGAGAGCTGGGGGTCGTCCAGCGCCGCCGTCAGCGCTTCTTGCGAGGCACGCTGCAGGTCATATGCTCGGCGGTGGCTGCCCGTGGGTGGATCGTGGGCATTGTCCAGAGCCGCCAGCAGCAGGTTCGACACGGTGCCGCTGGGGCTCTTGCTCGCAGCGCGCATGACCTGCTCGACCTGCACCGGCGACAGCGTGATCGAGATGTAGTCGTTGTCGTTGTCGTGCTTGCTCATTCTGATTTCTCCCCAGGGTGTGATTTGGCTTAGGGAGCCCACGAACGGAGAGGGACCCCTTCACTAGTTCTTTTCGAATAACACTCGTGTTCGGATCATCGGCTATCCCCAGATAGCGGAACTGTATTGGATCCGTCGGTCGCACCTTCTTGCGCGTCGATCCCGGCACCGCTCTGATACACCCCGGGGCGATGGACGACCCCGAGCATCCGCGAGCCCAAGGACGTTCGCGTGCCCGTCGCTCGATCCCCTCTACTACCACCGGGCGCGCGGGTCTAGTGATCGTCGTGCTGCTGCTCGCCGGCGTGGTCGTGTACGCCCTGTCGCGCCTGAATCTAGAACGGGTCGGGCACGCCCTGATCACCGCGACCCCCGGCTGGATTGTGCTTGCGTTGGCGCTGATGGGGTTTTCCCTACTGATGCGCTCGGTCTCCTGGCACGAGGCGTTGCGCCCCGCCCTGCCTGACACGCAGATCGGCTGGTTGCCGGTCGCCCGTGCCACGATGATCGGCGTGATGGCCTCGGCGGTGTTTCCGGGGCGCATCGGCGAGCCCACTCGGATCGTGGTGCTCTCACGCCGTCTGGGGGGATCCCAGCGGCGCTTGCTGCCGATTGTGACGGGGACGGTGTTCTCGCAGACGCTGATTAACCTGCTCGCGCTCGCGATCCTCGCTTCGGTCACGTTCAGCGGCATTCCCGTCCATGGCCGGTTCGCGGCGATCCTCGCGGTCGCGGCGGTTCCGCTGGCGCTGTGCGTACTGGTGCTGCTTGGCCCGCGCCTGCTCGGTCTCGGTCGACGGTCGCGCTCGCTGCGGGTGCGCCTCGCCGCCGCGACGATCGCGCGGCTGTTGGGCCTCGCCAGACAGGGTCTGGCAGTGTTCGTGACCCCGCGTCACGGGATCGCCGCTGTGGCCGCCCAACTGCTGGCGTGGATGTTGCAGTGGCTCGCCTGCTACGCGGCCCTGCTCGCGCTCGGTGTGCCCGCCCATCCAACGCTTGTGGCCGCCGCCGCGGTGCTGCTCGCCGTCAACGTCAGCGCGATCCTGCCGGCGACGCCCTCCAATGTGGGCGTGTTCCAGGCCGCCTGTCTGGTCGTGCTCGCCGCGTATGGCGTTGGCGCCGGTCAGGCGATCGCATATGGGATCGTCCTGCAAGCTGTCGAGGTCGTGACCGCCCTGGCTCTCGGTATCCCCGCGCTGCTCGGCGAGGGCCTGACCTGGCGGGACATTCGTTCCGCGAGCGCCGCGACAAGTGCAGATCACGAAACCAGCTAGCCGACGAGCGCCCGTAGGGACTGCTTGAGCGAGTGCGTCGTCTGCAGCACCGCGGTCGGCTCATAACCGCAGTGGGCCATGCAGTTTTCGCAGCGAGGGTCGCGGCCGCGGCCGTAGGCGCTCCAGTCGGTGCTCTGAAGCAGCTCTTTGTAGGTGCGCGCGTACCCGTCTGACATCAGGTAGCAGGGCCGCTGCCAGCCGAACAGCGAGTAGCTCGGTATCCCCCAGGCGGTGCAGTCGAAGTCGGCCTTGCCCTCCAGGAAGTCGAGGAACAGCGGGCTGTGGTTCAGGCGCCAGCGCTTGCGCCGCCCGTCCGCGAACGCCTCACTGAAGAGCTTGCGCGTCTGGGTCACGCCGAGGAAGTGCTCTTGGTCGGGTGCTTTCTCATACGCGTAGGCGGGTGAAATCATCATCTCGTCGACTTCGAGGTCGTCGTTGAGGAAGTCGAGCACCTCGCGCACTGTTTTGGGCGAGTCGTGCGTGAAGAAGGTCGTGTTCGTCGTCACACGAAACCCGGCCGCCTTGGCGGCTTTGATCGCCGCGACGGCCTTGTCGAACACACCTTCGCGCTCGACCGATTCGTCGTGGCGCTCGCGCAGCCCGTCAATGTGGATCGCCCACGAGAAGTACGGGCTGGGCTTGAAATTCTCGAGCTTCTTCTCCAGCAGCAGAGCGTTGGTGCATAGATACACGAACTTCTTGCGCTTGATCAGCTCCGCGGCGATCACATGGATCTCGGGATGGATCAGCGGCTCGCCGCCGGCGATCGAGACCATCGGCGTGCCGCTCTCATAAATCCCCGCGACCGCCTGCTCGACGGGCATCCGTCGGCGCAGCTCGTGCTCGGGGTGCTGAATCTTGCCGCAGCCCGAGCAGGCGAGATTGCACTGAAACAACGGCTCCAGCTCGACGATCAGCGGGAACTTGTCGCGGCGCGCCAGCCGCTGGCGCAGCAGATACCAGCCCATGCGCGTGCTCTGCCTGACCTGGACCGCCATGAACCCCTACATTAGTCCTCGGGCGCCCAGCCGTGAAGCGCGCCCGCGACACGACGTAGAGCGCGTGCGGCCCGCACCGCTCCGGCGGCCGCACGTGGGCGCATCAGCTCGTGGTTGGGGCTATCGAGCACGACCCGCACTACAGCGAACGGGCGTCCCGCCGCACCGGGGGCCAGCCATACAGACTCCATGTCCACCGCCAGCGCGCCGCCCGCCAGCAGCTGTGCGCGGCGCTCGCCGAGGGCGAGCTTGGACACGCACACGATCTCCCCGCTGCGGACCTTCATCGCCCGATCCCGCAGCTTCTGCGTCAGACCCTCGACGTCGGCACATGCGACCCGTGCGGGGGCGTGTCCTTCATCTCCGGCGGCGGATACCGACTCGGCGACGATCGCTTCCCCGGGCACGGACTCCGCGTCCAAGCCGCCGCAGAAGCCGAGCACGAGCAAGGCCCCGCCCGGAGCCCGTGCCAACGTCTCCGCGGCCGCGCTCGCATGCCGTGGACCCATCCCAGTCTTGCGCACGCGGGCGCCACGCGCGGCCGAGGAGATCAGTGCGGCCTCGATGCTCAGCGGCGCCGCGATCAGCGGATCAGCGCTCATTGAGCCGCCAATGCGGCCTCGGCGGCTGTGTGTCCGCTGAGTACCGCGCCCTCCAACGTGGCCGGCCAACCCGTGTCGGTCCAGGCGCCGGCCAGCACCAGCCCAGGCGTGGACGTCCGCGCGGTGGGACGCAGGCGAGCGACCCCGGGGACGGCGCGAAACGTCGCGGCGTGCTCGCGCGTAGCGAAGAAGGCCTCCACGTGCGCGCCGCGCGCGCCGGGCAGCAGCGTGGAGAGGGCGGGTAGATACAGCTCGCGCAGCTCATCCACGCTCATCCGCATCTCCCGCTCGGCGCCCGACAGCGACACTGCCAAATATTGACACCCGGGCGGGACACCGCCCGCGACGCTGCGATCGAACAGGTACTGCATGGGGGTGTCCACTGCCGCCGCGAACCGGTGCTCGCAGACGGGCCGGTCGTAGACGACGTGGACGTTGACAATCGGCGAGCTCTCCAGCTGGTGCAGCCCACCGGCGACATCAGGCGCCAGGGTGCCCAGCAGCCCTGCCGCGCGGGCATGGGGGACAGCGACGATCGCGGTCCGCGCGACCAATGCATCCGGTGTGTCTGGCGCATCGGTCGCGCCCGAGCCACGCACTCGCAAGCTCGATCCGGCGCGCTCGATCGACTCGGCGCGCCAGCCCAGCCGCACGTCAACCCCGGCGCGCGTCAGCGCACGCCGGGCGGGCTCAGCGATCGTCTCACTTAGCGGACGCTCGTGAAAGCCGATGTCGCCCGCGCTCGCGCTGGCTAGCAGACCCGTCTTGAACACGAATGCTCCGAGTCCCAGCGAGGCCTGGGCGGCCGGCAGGTTCAGGGTCGGCAGGGCGATCAGGTCCCACAGCCTCGCGACCGCCTCGGGACTCTGAGCGTGCGCGGTGAGCCACTCGCCGAGGGTCCGGCGTTCGAGTCCCGCGTCGTCGAGATCCAGACGTCCCAGCGCGAGCGCGGCACGTGCGGCGCTCAGCCGTTGGACGAGCGTCAGATGCGGGTAGCGCAGCAGCGAGCCGGCGAGGTGCAGCGGTGCCGGTAGGCGGTCGCGGTGGAGCACCACGGTCTCGCGGCCCGGGCTCAGCACTGGGATGCGAAGGCGCTCCTGCACGACCACACCACGCTCGCTCTCGAGCCGCCTAAGCAGTCCGCGATAAGCGGTGCAGCAGCGTAGAAACACGTGCTGACCGTTGTCGATGTTCAGCCCGTCGCGCTCGAACGAGTAGGCGGCGCCGCCCAGTCTGCGCCGGACCTCGACGAGCGTCACCCGCGCGCCGGCGTCGGCGCAGTCGAGCGCCGCGGCGATCCCGGCCAGTCCGCCGCCGACCACCAGGACGTCGGGGTCCGCGCCGTCCGAATCGCTCAAGCGCCCCCTCCGAACATGCTGCGCGCCGCGACCCATGTCTTCTCGTGCATCGGCAGCGAGACCCGCTCGCGCAGCGCGCGCTCGGGGTCGGCCGCGATGCGAGTGAGCAGGCGACTGTAGATGCCGGCCATCGCCAGCAGGCATGCGGCGCTGCGCCTGTCAAGCAGCGGCGCCAACGTCATCCCGCGGTCGAACCATCCGCGCGCGCGGTCGGCCTGGAAGCGCACGAGCGCGTCGAGCCATCCCGCCTCGGTTCGCTCACCGTCCATAGCCGTGCCATCGCTGTTGATCGCCGTTCGATCTGCGAGCCGCACGATCATGGCGGCTGCCTCGCGCTCGTCGCCGGCCGCGATCAACCCGAAGCGGCGCAGGTCCTCGGCGGGCAGGTAGACGCGGTCGTCCTCTGCGTCCTCGCGCACATCGCGCAGGATGTTCGTGAGCTGCAGCGCCACCCCGAGGTCGTCCGCGAGCCGCGCCGCGGCGGCGCGATCCGTCGCGGCGGGGTCGCGCAGCGCGAAGATCGCCAGGCACGCGCGTCCGATCGCGCCGGCCACGCGGCGGCAGTAGAGCACGAGCTCCTCGAAGCTCTCATACGTGACGCCCTCGACATCCATGCGCACGCCCTCGATCAGCGCTCCCAGCGCGTCGGGGGGGACGTCGAAGCGCGCGTATGCGTCCGCCAGCGCGACCATCACCGGGTCACCCGTGTCCGGCGAGCCGGCGGCGAGCGCTGTGAGAGCCCGCGCCTGCTCGTCGAGGCGGCGCAGCTTCTCCTCGCGTGGGAGCGTTCCGTCGCCGATGTCGTCGACACGGCGCGCGAACGCATACACCGCGCACATCGCCCTGCGTCGCTGTGGCGGGAGCAGGCGGATGCCGTAATAGAAGTTCGCGGCGGTGCGGCGGGTTATCGTCTCGCACCGGCGGTATGCCTCTTCGGTGCTCATCATTTACGCTCCGCGAGCGTGCGCAGGAGTGCCAGCAGCCGCCCCTTGGCGCCGGCGCGGGGCGGGCCGGCGAGCACGTCGAAGTGCGCACGTTCGATCGCGTCCAGCGCGGCGCGTCCCCCGGCCACGAATGCGGTGACCGCCAGCCGAGCGCGGACACCGTGCAGCTCACCGATCAGCGGGGCCCCGCGCGCGAGCAGCTCGCGTGCGCGCGCACACTCGAACGCGAGCGTGGCGCGCAGCGGCCCGCCGGCATGGCGGTCCGACAGGTCGGCGATCGTGCAGCCGAAGCGGGCGAGGTCCTCAGCCGGTAGGTAGACGCGTCGCCCGCGGGCCAGATCTTCGGCCACGTCTTGACAGTGCTCGGTGAGTTGCAGCGCGGTGCAGATTTCATCCGAGCGCCGCACGCGCGCGGGCGTTGCTTGCCCGAACACGCCGAGCACGAGCTCGCCGACCGGGTTGGCGGACAGCTCACAGTAACCCCGCAACTGCTCCCAGGTGTCGTACCTGCTGACGCGCTGGTCGAGACGGTTGGCTGCGATCAAGCGCACGAACGGCTCGCGCGGCAACTCGCATTCGCGCAGCGTCGGCTGCAGACGCCGCAACAGCGGATGCTCGGCCTCGCCGCGATAGGCCCGGTCCAGGTCTCCTTCCAGCCAGTCCAGCGCAGCCAGACGATCGCCGGCGAGCGTATCCCCGAGCTCGTCGACTAGGCGGGCGAAGCCGTAGAGCGCGAGCAGGTGTGCACGCACGTGGCGACCGAGCAGCCAACTGGCGACGGGGAAGTTCTCGCCCTGCGCCCGCGCCATCACCGCCTCGGCTGTGGGTACGTGGATCGACGGTTCGGACTCGCGCGCGCCCTGTCCCCCGAAGGGCGCCCCCGGCGGGGACGCGGCCGCGATCATCGCCCGTCACCGCCTCGCGGCGGTCGAGCCCAGGCAGCGACCGAGGGCCGCGATCGGAAAGACGAGCCGGTACAGGTGATAGTTGATGTAGTAGTCCGACGGGAACCCGGTGCCGGTGTACTGCGGCTCATCCCAGGTCCCGTCGGCGCGTTGGCTGACCACTAGCCAATCCACGCCGCGTCTGAGCTCGGGCGTGTCTTTGAGACCGGCGGCGTGTAGCGCGAGCAGCGCCCAGGCGGTCTGCGAGGCGGTGCTCTGACCACGGCCGATCCAGGCCGGATCATCATATGAGCGCGGATCCTCGCCCCAGCCGCCGTCTTCGTTTTGGTGGTGCTGCAGCCAGTCCACCGCGCGGCGGATGCAGGTCTCGCCCGGCGCCACGCCCGCGGCGATCAGCGCCGGTATCGCGGCGCCCGTGCCATACACGTGGTTGACGCCCCAGCGCCCGA
>Ga0307477_10001785_pt1 | contig 17461 bp, 16 predicted proteins | sample atmos_gasesECM2C_FD_203316 | JGI IMG/M metagenome (GOLD analysis project Ga0307477, IMG submission 203316) | Hardwood forest soil microbial communities from Morgan-Monroe State Forest, Indiana, United States - atmos_gasesECM2C_515 | ecosystem: Environmental > Terrestrial > Soil > Temperate...
AGGGTCTGGGGAGGCTCAAAGATGAGCGAGACGCAGCCGTATCCGTACGAAACCCGCCTGAACATTTATTACCAGCCGCTGGAAGTTGTGGACGAGAGGAAACTCGCGGACGAGTGCGCGTTCAAGTGGTACAACCAGACGCTGTGCCAGGTGAATGATTCGGTGGTGCGACTGGGCGTCTTTGAGGGAGAGTACCACTGGCACAAACACGTCGAGGACGACGAATTTTTTTATGTGGTCGAGGGGCAATTGCTGATCGACCTGAGGGGAAAGACGGTAGCGCTCGGCCCGAGGCAAGGATTCGTTGTGCCGAAGGGGATTGAGCATCGCACGCGAGCGCCGCGGCGAACCGTGGTGCTCATGGTGGAAAACAAGGGGATCATTCCGACCGGAAATTGAAGAGCTAACGGCGAGAGCGGCTGAGGTGGAAGGCGAGGGGGCAACGAACGTGCCGCGCCTCCGGCGCTCCTAGACTTTGCGCTGCGCTTGTCCCAGCCCTAACGGGCTGGGCTAACGTCTGGCGCGCTTACGGTGCTGAAAAGAAACAGAACCCGAGACCGCGGGTGGCGAATCATTTGGTATCCGACTTTTCGGCGTAACGGCGGAAAAAAGAATCGGGCTTCCACTGTGGGTTTTCGGAGGCGTCGGCGGTCTCGATGAGGAGTCGCCGGACAATTTCCTCGTAGAGCGCAGCGGCTTTGAGGTTGACGGGCTGGTTGGCGTCGTCGGAGGGAGCGTGGTAGCGCTCGGTGAGCCAGTCCTTGAAGAGCTTTTGCTCGGGCGAATTAGGAGCGTAGAAAACGTCCATGATTACAGAGGGGATGCCGTGGCGGATGAAATAGTACTGATCGCTACGGATGAAGAGGTTACGGAGCGGTTCAGGGTCGGGGACGGACTTCACGCCAAGGGATTTGGCAACGGCGGCAGCACGGTCACCGAGATCGGAATCCGCGAGGCCCTGAATGCGCAGGATTTTCAGCGGCGCGATGGGCAAAAACATATCGACGTTTATGTCCGCGATGATCGACTTTCGCGGGACGGTGGGATGCGCGTTGAAGTATTTGGCGCCCAGCAAGCCTTTTTCCTCGGCAGTGAAGAGAACGAAGAGAACGGAACGCTTGAGAGTTTCCGGATGGGCTTTGAAGTCGGCGGCCATGTCCAGGACGAGGGCCGTGCCTGAGCCGTTGTCCATCGCGCCGTTGTAGATGCGGTCGCCGTTGATGGCAGCACCGATGCCAATGTGGTCGATGTGTGCCGAGAGTACAACGAATTCATTCTTGAGAGCCGGATCCGTGCCGGGCAGCCGGGCGATGACGTTATCGGAAGTGACGGCCTTGGACTCGACCGAGGCGGCGGCCTGGAGAGAAGTTTCCAGGCCGAAGTGCGGGAGCGGCTTGCGGTCTTTGGCGAGGGCGGCGATGTCGGAGAAGGTGTGACCGGAGCCCGCAAAGAGGATTTCGGCGGAAGCAGGATTGAAAACAATGCCGAGATCGAGTCCCTGGGTTTCGTTGAATTCGGCGTCGGCGAGATCCATTGCGGGCTGATTATGGTTGACAGAGATGCGGGACCAGGGGATGTCCATGGAGGCGGGGTTGGGGATGGTGATGATACCGACGGCTCCCGCCTCACGAAGCGCTTTCCAGCGTTCAGCGACGGTCTGGTAGTGCGCCGCGAGGGCACCGGGAATGTCCGCGGGAGAACCGGCGAGATAGACAGCGACTTTGCCGTTCAGGTCCAAGCCCGCGAGCTCGTCGAGATTTTTTTCAGGAATCTGGAGGCCGTAGCCGACAAAGACGAGCGGGGCGGAAACGGCCGCGGAGGCGTGGGTGAAGCGGGGACTGAAATAAGCGTCGTTCACGAAGGAGAGATTCTTGGTCTGAGTCCCGTAGACAATGGCCAGAGAAGACTTGGATTCCTCAACGCGATATTGGCGGAAACGGATGGATTGGTAGAAGCCTTTTGCACCAGCGGGCTCGAGACCGGCCTTTTCGAATTGCTCGACGGCGTAGGCTTGTGCTTTACGCAGACCTTCGCTGCCGGTTTCGCGACCCTCCAGGGAGTCGTCAGCAAGGAATTTGACATGCGACCACCAGGAGTTGCCGTCGAAGTGAGAGCTGGGAGCTTGTTGAGCGGATACCGCAGCGACGGCGACGAGCAACAGAAGAACGCAACGACCGTTGGGCATTCGAAGCACTCCGTAGCAAATTGAGAAAGATGAGAATAGCAAGGTTCGGGGCGGCGAGTCACTGATGAGGAGCAAACCGGTCACGTTCAAGCGGGAAGAGGGTTCGTACTGGTGCAGCGGGAGCTTAGCCTCAGCGCTTATTGGCCCTTCTCGTAAGGAAAGCCTTTTTCGGCCCAATCGACTTCGAAACTTGTTGGCAGGATAAGAACGCGAAGTTTCGTGAAGCCGAGGTCGCGGAGGGCCGCGAATGCGGGACGAACGTTAGGGCAGCGTTCCATGGGACAGCATCCGCAATAGATGACAAGGTTAGTGGAACGCGGCTGAGATTGGGCCCAGGACTTTATTTGAGCGAGGCCTTCGGCACTGCCGCCGGTGCCGTGATACTGAGCGCCCTTGATGTGGCCTGCAGCGTAGAGACGTTGGAAGCCAACGAACAGGACGGTGGGAGCAGACTTGGGATCGGAAAGCTCTTTGAAGAGGTCGCCGGGTTGGACGGTTTGCGAGACGCTCCAGGGATTAGGAGGATTTTGCGCGTGAGTGGACGGAAAGAGAGAAAAGACTGCTAGAGACAAGACAGCAAGAGCGAGAATGCGCGTGGGGCGGCGGGTGAACATGGCGGCAGAAAGACCTCGGCCGTATTCTAGCGCGAAACGAAGGGGCCAGTTGCGCGAGGGCTCAGGATCCGTCGCAGACCGAGGCGTGGCGCCGGAAGAACCTTGGCGATACGGGAGCGGAGATTATTTCTTCAGTTCGGCGCGGGTGCGCAGGAGCTTCGCGGCGGTAGTGCGCAGCGTTTCGGGAACATTTTTATTCATGCTCAGTTTTTTCAAATCCATGACGTTGAGCATGGGAAGCATGTGCAGGGTGACGTCGAGTGGCGTTTTGGGATTATTCATTAAATTGCGCACCACAACGTAATTCTTGCGGAACACGCGATTGCCAGCGATCAGGCGAAGGATTTCGTCGGTGAGACTGGTCATCGAAGCGAAGGATTCCACTTCCTGGTCGGTGAGACGAGGCGATTGAAGAACAGCGCGCTGAACGACCTTATTGGCGTCGCGGATGAGGGTGCGGCGGGCGTCGGAGCCACCTTTCATGGCGAACTGGACGCGCTGAGAAACTGTCATCTGGGCGATCTGTTGAAGAAGGGTCTTGCGCCGGTGAGGATCGGGCTCGACTTCGGCGGCGGCTTCCGCAACGTTGGGGTCGTTACCCGGGACCGCGGAGCTGCGAAGTTCGTGAAGGGTGTTCTTGTGGTCGGCGCTGAGATGAGGCGAGCGCTCTAAAGCCACCAAGAGGGCGGGACAGGCGGAAATGCGGTCGAGCTCGCTCACAAGAGCATGCACCTGGGCCGCACTAAGATGAGAGACAAGAGGGGCCAGGTGCCCACCCTCACAATTCCGGTTGGCGATCATGGCGTCGACAATTGCGGGGTTCGCAGAAAAGTTTTTGCCGGCGTAGGCAAAGAGCGCCTGGAGCGGATTTTCCCGCAGTATGGCTTGAAGAAAAATGTCAGGGGAGTCCGCAAAGAGAGCTTCCTGGGCGCGGGTAGCGATCATTTCGTCCTGATCGTGGATGAGCACAACGAGGATTTCGAGGCGATCGACGGGAGATAGATGCGCTCCCATGGAGCAGACCGCGAGTTTGCGTTCGCGAGGCGCGCGGCCACGCCGCAAATCTTCAATTACCTCGGGGCTTAGAGTTTCCACTGGATGCCTGCCTTAGGTCCTGACGACTCAAGTTTATTGTACCGGAGGAGCCGGGCAGTCCAAGCGGCGGCATAGCCTGACCGTTCAATTCCAGCAACACCGCCCCGGAGTCCGCTACGGTGACTTGAAATTGGCTGCTGGCGGAAAAATGGCGGTTCTCGCCGGGGTGAATGACCGTATCGAACACAGGATCTCCATCGGCGAGGACGCGGAGGTGCGTCGGACGACTGGGGGCGACAAGAAGATCGAGCGTGCGCGAGCCCTGGTTTTGTGATGCCGAGGCAGGTGACGAGGGATTCGAGGCGTGGACTGAAGAGCCAGGGGGCTGGTCTGGAGGCTGCGGAACGGCGATGGTCGCGGAGGCCATGGCCGTTTTTTGCGTGCGGCGCGCAGCGAGGTACCGGTAGCCGTAGATGCCACCGATAAGCAAAGCGATGAGGAGCGCAAGGAAGGCCAGGCCAAGCGCCACGGGTAGCCAGCGCGGAGGAGAGGGAATGCGATTCTCCAGTTGGCTGGCAGGTGGCGGGACCTGTGCGCCATGAGCAAGGTCATACTCAGCGAGGAAAGCCTCTTCATCGAGACCGAGGTAACGGGCGACGGAGCGAACGAAACCGCGATTGAAGACGCCGCCGGGGAGTTGAGCCCAGTCTTCGTTTTCGAGGGCTTCGAGGAACCGGGGTCCGATGCGGGTGGCTTGCGTGATTTCTTCCAGTGTGACCTCGCGGAGCTCGCGCTCGCGCTTGAGACGTTCTCCGAAGTTTCCCTTGGCCATGCCTTCTACCTAGGGACGAGTGTAGCAGCCACACAACTCCAGGCAAACACGCTAGTTGTGAAAGGCCTGGTTTTCGTGGAGAGCCAGAAGCGGCTTCGAGTCGCCTGCGAGAGGCACGAAGGCGGGGAGCGCGACTCGGTGCGGGCCGAGAAAGTCGGCGGGCAGGATGGCAAGATGGCAACGCCTGTACCACGGGCAGGTTGCGTAGGATTTTCCGAGGCGCCTATACTGACCAAGATTGGCAAATGCGGGTGTCGAAACTCGGAGGCGGGCAGGGAGAGCGGCCGGAGAGTTTCTTGATCAAGCGGAGACACGTCTAGACGTGAGCCTCGAAGAAATCAAACAGTTTCCGAATGTGGAGCGCCGGCGAAATCCCGGCGTACCCGCGGAGCAGCGTGAAGCGGGGGAAGTGGCGGTCTTCCAGGAATTGGGGAAGGCGCTGACGTCGTCGCTGCAACTGGACCAGGTGCTGCGAACGATCATGGAGAAGATTGACGAATTTCTGAGGCCGGACAACTGGTCGCTGCTGCTGCTGGACGAAGCGAAACGGGAATTGTATTTCGAACTGGCCGTAGGCAAAGCTTCGCAGGCGCTGAAGGATGTGCGGATCAAGCTGGGCCAGGGCATCGGGGGCTGGGTGGCAGAGCACGGCGAAGTGGTGATCGTGCCGGATACCTCGAAAGACACGCGGTTTTTCGGGAAGGTCGACGAAAAGACGAAGATGGAAACGCGGTCGATCGTAGCAGTGCCCGTAAGATTCCGCGATACCTGCCTGGGAGTGATTGAGCTGATCAATTGCGTCGGGCCGGAAGGGTTCGACCCGAGAGACCTGAAACTGCTCGAGGCGCTCTCAGATTTCGCGGCGATTGCGCTGGAAAACGCGCGGCACGTGAAGAGGATTCACGAGCTGACGATCAAGGACGATTGCACTTCGCTGTATAACGCGCGGCACATGGGGTTCATTCTGGACACGGAGATTTACCGGTCGCAGCGCTACAATTACGAGTTTTCGATTGTGTTCATCGACCTGGATCACTTCAAACAAGTGAACGACACGCATGGACACTTGGTGGGCTCGCGGCTATTGTCGGAAATGGGAGAAGCGCTGAAGACCAACTGCCGGCTGATCGATTTCGCGTTCCGCTATGGCGGGGACGAATTCGTGATTTTGCTGCCGCAAACGTCGAAGGAAAACGCAATCAATGTGGCGCGGCGGCTCCACCGGCTGATTCGGGAAACGGTGTGGCTCACGAAAGAAGGTTTGAATATTCATATCACGCCGAGCGTGGGACTGGCGGCGTATCCTGCGGATTCGAAAACGAAAGAAGGGCTGCTGCATCTGGCGGATGAAGCGATGTATCTGGTGAAGAACACTAACCGCGACAGCGTGGCGGCGGCGAATATGGGGATATTGCCGGCACTGGTGACGGGAGAAGCCGCGGGTTAAATTTGGCAGCTATCGGTTGTAAATCATAAATTCTGCGCGTTGACAGAGGCCTCAGGGCTTCTCATTCCACCACCAAAGCGGAGGCAGAGGCTTCTCGTCGGGATAGATCTCGTCAAGCGTGTCTCCCTGGAAGAGTTCACCATTCTTCATGACAAATTGGATGGTGTTGGTGTTGTGGATGTCGTCAAGTGGATTCTGATTGAGCACGACGAGATCGGCGAGTTTGCCAGCTCGATGGAGCCGAGATCCTGAGCAAAGCCGATAGCTTCGGCGCCGCGTAGGGTTGCCGTGCGAAGAACGTCCATGTTGGACGCGCCGCCCGAGGCGAGCGCCCACATCTCCCAGTGATAACCGAGGCCCTGGAACTGGCCGTGACTGCCGATGTACACGTGGCCGCCAGCCTTGACGAGCTTGGCGTCCTGCGCAGCGAGGCGCGGGAAGGCGAGTTCGTCTTTGCGCGTCTATATGCGGCGGCGACGTGTGCGGGCGTCGACAATGTTGTGGGGGATGAAACGGCGGACCTTGGGGTCGTCATGCACCTCAGTAGTCTCGTAGAAGTAGTTCTCCGCCCAAGGGCCACCATAGGCCACGATCAGGGTTGGCGTGTAGAACATGCCGGAACGAGACCAGAACTGGACGATGTCGTCGAAAAGCGGCGTGATGGGCAGGCTGTGCTCATTGCCGTTGAAGCCGTCGATCGCGTGCGCGAGGTCGAGCTTCACATCCAGCGAGCCCTCGGTGGTGGGCATTACGCCTTCCTTTTTGCAGGCCATCACCATCCACTGCCGTTGCTTGCGGTTGCCGACGAGATAGGACTTGAGATAGGTGGTGCGGTAAAATTCGCGGTAGCGGCGAACGATGTCGTCGGCGTCATCGAGCGATTGGAAATCGGTGTCGGGGAATACACCCGGACCGGTGGAGTAAGGGCGGGGGCCGAGGATCTCGCCGGTGCCGACCAGGTCCTGGTAAGCAAATGTGTCGTTGGTGCCGGTTTGAGGATAAAGCCGGGAACGATGGTCTTTCCCGAAACGTCAATCACTTTTGCACTGGAAGGCACAGAGACAGTGCCGCGCTTGCCGACAGCAACGATGCGGTTGTCCTTGACGACGACGTCCGCGTCTTCGAGCACTTCGTCGCCGCGCATGGTGTGCACAATAGGGGAATTGCTTCAGCGTGGCCGTCAAATGCCGCGGGAGAGTTCCCGTGGAAATCCTGTTGGACGTCAAAAAGCGGGCGCAATTGTGCACCAATTCGTGGGTTTGCAAGCTGAGCGGAAAAAGACGGCCAGCGCCGTGGATTTGGGGAGCAGGCTGTACGCGTTGGGGAAATTCTGATTAACTGGAAAACATGAAGAGGAGTGAAGCGGCACGGTATGCGAGATGGTCCGCGATCCTGGCGCTGACGCTTGCCGGGATAACGGGCGGAATTTACCTCGACCGGCGCTACGTGGCGATCGTGGAGAAACGCCACGCGCCCCCGCCGCTCGCCCAGAACGAAGAGAAACGTTCGATCGCACTCACCTTTTCGAAGGTGGATGCAAACCGGACCGTCTTCACCGTGCAGGCTTCGAAATCCACGGACCTGAGAGGTCAGGACATCAGTTTGCTCGAGGAAGTGAAGATTACTGTCTTTGGAAAATCGGGCGACCGCAATGACGTGATTCGCACGCAGAGTTGCCGGTACGCAAAGGCCGACGGGGCCATTCAGTGCGACGGGAGTGTGGTGATCGATTTGCAAAGCGCGGCCGATGCGGCGCGCGACGCCGAACACCCGGAAGCCAGGTCTAATGTGATCCACGTAGAGACGAACGGGGTGACGTTCGAGAGAGCCACGGGTAGGGCCCAAACGGTGCAGCCCGTGAAATTCTCGTTTGTGAATGGAGAAGGCGAGGGAGTAGGCGCGGTTTATTTCTCGGAAGAAGGCCGGCTGAAGCTAGTGAGAGACGTGCGCATCACGATCCAGCCGACAGAGGAAGAGGGAGCAGGGAGGAAAAGGCAACCTCGAACGAGAGAAGTGGTGTTGCGGGGAAGCAGCCTGGAGATGGAAAAGCTCGCGAGAAGGATCGTGCTGTCGGGCCCGGCGACGGCAACGACCAGTGAACAAGAATTGAAGGCGGGAGAACTGACGCTGCTTCTCGATCCACAATTTCGCGCGCAGAACGTGGTGGCCGTGCCCGGAGCGCTCGGCGAGATACCGCAGGTGACTTCACAGGGCGCCAAGGGTCCTTCGAATTTGCAGGCGGAAAAACTGACGGCGAGTCTGACTCCGGCGGGATGGATCCAGACGATTGATGCAGAGGGCAACGTTCACGGAATTTCGGCGAACGGCGAATTCCGGGCGGAGAGCGGAGACGTGGAAATGTGGCCGCGGGTGAACCGGGCGAAACTGGTGACGCTGCGGCGAAACGTCAAGGTGGATGGCCGCGATCCACAGAGCGGGAATCAGCGCCATCTGGCGACAGACGCACTGGAGATGAGCTTCGCCGGCGGTCAACCGGAAGAGCCGAGCCGCATCCAGCACGCGGAGACCCTGAGCCGGGGAACGATGGAGTGGACGGACACGGGCGGGGCGCGGTCCAAGATGACGGCGGACAAGCTGGCACTGGACTTTACGGCGGCGAAAAAGGCGCAGCAGCTTGTGGCCACGGGAGGAGTCGAGACGGAGCGCGAATTGAAGGGAAGGCCGCTTCAGACAGCCACGGCGTCGAGAGGCGACGTGCAGCTCGATGCAGCAGGGGAGTGGAGCCAGATCACGTTACATGGAAAGGTGCGCCTGAAGGAAGGGGAGCGAAACGCGGAGGCGGAGCAAGCCGTGTTCGTGAAGGCTGCACAGACCTCGGTGCTCACTGGGCAAGCCATGGTGCGCGACGAAGGAAACGAGACGCGCGCGGCGAAAATCACGTTCCACCAGGCGACGGGGGACATTGAGGCCGAAGGCAAAGTGCGCACCACGGATTTGTCCGCAAAGACGGGCACGGTGCAACTGAGCCAGGCGCCATCGAATATTTCGGCTGAGCACCTGCAGGGGAACTCGAAGAGCGGGAGGGCACTGTACACGGGACATGCGCGCCTGTGGCAAGGGCCGTCGGTAATGGAAGCGGATTCAATCGAGCTGCTGCGAGAAAGCCGGGTGCTGAATGCAAAGGGAAATGTGCGGGGAGTCTTTCCGCAGGAAGGGCAGGGGGACGCAAAGAAGAAGCAGCCGTCGATCTGCCACTTTTCGTCGGAAACGCTGACGTTCTGGGACCAGGAGAACCGCGCGCATCTCGAGAAGGACGTAATGGTGCAGTCAGCCGACCAGCGCATGAGAGCGCCGGTGCTGGATTTGTACTTCGCGCGAGAAGCCGGCGGCAAACCAGGAGGCGAGGGGACGCTCGAACTCAGCCAAGCCGTGGGAACTGGCGGAGTGATGGTGGAGCAGGGAGACCGGCGAGGGACAGCCGAGCGCGGTGTGTACATCGCAGAGGAGCAGAAATTCGTGCTTAGCGGAGGAACGCCGACGCTTTACGATTCGACCGAAGGCACAACGACCGGGCGTGAATTGACCTTCAATATTGCGGATGATACGATCATCATCGACTCGGGGAACGGAACGCGCACGCTGACCAAACACCGGGTCCAGAGATAACGGGAGCGCCCCGCGATCCCGCGTGATGCGGAATGCCCACACTCCAAGGCGTCGATCTAAGCAAGTCCTACCGGGGACGCAAGGTTGTCGATAACGTAGAACTCGAAATAGGCCAAGGAGAGGTTGTAGGTTTGCTCGGCCCGAACGGGGCTGGCAAGACCACGACTTTCTATATGATCGTGGGCCTGGCGCGGCCAGACTCCGGGCGCGTGTTGCTGAACGGCGAGGAAATCACCGATCTGCCTATGTACTTGCGCGCGCGGAACGGGATCAGCTACCTGCCCCAGGAACCCTCGGTATTCCGCCAACTCACAAGCGAAGAGAACCTTCTGGCAGTACTAGAAACCTTACCATTGACGCCGGAGCAACAACGGGACAGGCTTGAGGAGTTATTGGCGCAGATGGGCCTCGAGATGGTGCGGCACAACAAGGCGTACATGCTGTCCGGCGGGGAGCGCAGACGGCTGGAGATAGCGCGCTCGCTGACACTCGAGCCGTCGTTTATTCTCTTGGATGAGCCGTTTTCGGGAATAGACCCGTTGACGGTAAAGGATTTGCAGGATCTGATTCGCGAGCTCAGCCGGTCGGGTATTGGCGTGTTGATCACCGATCATAACGTGCGGGAAACTCTGAGCGTTACGGACCGCGCGTATATCGTGAATCATGGGAAAATCATGAAGAGGGGCACGCCTCAGGATTTGAGCAACGATCCGGAAGTACGTCGGGTCTACCTTGGGGATACCTTTCGCCTCAATTAGGTTTATTCTAGGGGCTGGGAAACCGACTGATGGCTTGGCAAGGGCTCAAACTTAACCTGAAGGTGGCGCAGAAGCAGATTCTGACGCCAGGCTTGGTGCAGATGGTCAGCGTGCTGGCGCTGAACCGGCTGGAACTGCGCGAGATGATCAACCAGGAGATGATTGCCAACCCCGTGCTCGAAGAACTTTCCGAAGAACCCACCGTAACTGACAACTACAGCGACGAGACGTTTCTTAAAGCGGAAACGGAGAAAGTGCCGGAAAAAGAGGCGAGCAATCCGTTTGATGAGTTTGACGTGGGAACGTTCTTCAATCAGTACCTAGATACAGGGGGAGACGGCGGGCAATCGCAGGAACGGGAGATTTCAGAGCGGCCGTCGTTCGAAAAATTTCTGTCGTCACCGTCAGGGCTAACCGATCACCTGGCGTGGCAATTAAGCGTGACGATTTGCTCGGACGCGGTGCGCGAGATCGTCGAGAACATCATCGGCAACCTGGACGAGAATGGATACCTGACCGCGTCGACGGAGGAGCTGGCGCAGGAGGGGAAATATTCGCAGGATGATCTGGATGATGCGTTGGCGGTGGTGCAGGATTTCGACCCGATCGGCGTGGGTGCGCGGGACCTGCGGGAATGCCTGCTGCTACAGTTGAAAGCCTTTGATCCCCAGAACACGCTGGCGCAACAGATCGTTTCCGACCACCTGAAGCAGGTGCAGGCGAACCAGTTGAAAGAAATTGCGCGGGCGCTGAATCGGCCGCTGGACATCGTCAAGCACGCCATCGACACGATCAAGAAGCTCGACCCGCGGCCGGGGCTGAGATACAACAAAACGGAACCGCGGCTGGTGGAGCCGGACGTGTACTTCCGGAAAGTGGACGACCAGTGGCAAGTGTTCCTGAATGAAGACGACATGCCGCAGTTGCGGTTAAGCCCGACCTACCGGCGTCTGTTGACGCGGGACGCGGCAGATAAAGATGTGCGGAATTACGTAAAGGAACGATTCACGGCGGCGATTCAGTTGATGAAGAACATCGAACAGAGAAAGCACACGATTCTGCGGGTGTGCCAGTCCATCATCGCGCGGCAAGGGGAATTTCTGGATCATGGACCGGACACGCTGAAACCGATGATGATCAAGGAAGTGGCGGAGGAAGTCGGCGTGCATCCATCGACGGTGAGCCGCGCGGTGGCGAGCAAGTACGCGCACACGCCGCAAGGAGTGATTGAGCTGCGCTCGTTCTTCAGCGAGGCGGTCAACGGACCGGAAGGCGGCGGAATGTCCTTGCTGACGCTGAAGCGGCTGGTGAAGAAAATGATCGATGAAGAGGACGCAACGAGACCGCTGACCGACGAGCAAATTGCGAAGAAGCTGGAAGAGAATGGAATCCAGGTAACACGGCGGACGGTGGCGAAATACCGGGAGGATATGCGGATCCCGAGCACGCACCAGCGCCGAGTGAAGAGTTAAGCCAGTCACAACCGTGAAGCGCCGAGCCCGCCATTCACGAGACACAAGCGATAGAAATAAGGGACGACAACTCGTCATTCTGACCGGTCTCTCGGGATCGGGAAAGAGCACGGTTCTCAAAGCGTTTGAGGACATGGGCTACTACTGCGTGGACAACCTCCCCGTGGAGTTGATCCCGATTTTCGCGGAGCTGCACGCGGCGGGCGAAAGCGACTTCGCGCGGGCGGCGCTGCTGGTGGACGCGCGAGAAGGGCTGCAACTGGAAAAGCTGCCGGGACTGTTGCAGCATCTGCGGCGGGAACACCCGATCATTCTGGTGTTTATCGAGGCGCACGAGGATGCGCTGCTGCGGCGGTACAGCGAGACGCGGCGGCCGCACCCGCTGGGCAAAGATTTTTCGGTGCGGGAGAGCCTGCACCACGAGCGCGTGTTGATAGAGCCGATCCGCAAACTGGCGGATGTGGTCATCGATACGTCGCAATTCAATGTGCACGAACTGCGACACTTCGTAAATGCGCGGTTCAAGAGCGAAAGCTCTGCGTTGCTGTTGTCGCTGGTAAGTTTCGGTTATAAGTTCGGGGTGCCAACAGACGCCGATCTGATGTTCGACGTGCGGTTTTTGCCAAATCCACATTTTGTGGCCAAACTTCGGCGGTTTACGGGCAAAGACGTGAAGGTGCGGCGGTACATCCAGTCGTTTCCGCAAACGGGGGAGTTTCTGAAGCGGATGCTCAGCTTGCTGACTTACTTGATTCCGCACTACATCGAAGAGGGGAAGAGCTACCTGACGATTGCGTTCGGGTGCACGGGGGGAAAGCACCGGTCGGTGATGATGGCGGAGTGGCTAAAGAAGGCGCTGGAGAAAAAGGGATTCGCCACGAGGGTCGTGCACCGGGACATCAGCAAATAGCAGAGGGCCCGGAAGCGGGTTTCCGAAGCGGGCCCGAAAACTTGACACACTGCGCCGCAGCCGAATAGCGTACCAAGAGGGTGAGGCAGGATTCTTTCCGGGAGCGGGGAGTGGGTTCTCTTTTTTCGCCACAACTGAAGCGGTTGCTGGGATACGTGAAGCCCTACAGCGCCAGGCTGGTGCTGGGGGTCATCCTGGTCGCGTTCGTGGCGGCGGCGGAAGGGACAATCGCGTTCATGGTGCGTCCGGCCGTGGACTTTGTGCTGCACCCGGAAAAGTTTTCCTACAACCTGCCGCTGGTCACGCTGCCGTGGAATGGGCAGGTGATCTACCTGAATAAATTCTTTCCCTCGAGCATCCACAACGTCTGGACGATTTTTTCCATCACGCTGCTGATCCTGTATGTGAGCAAGGCGATTACGGAGTACATCGGGCTGACGCAGATCCAGTATGCGGGCTTAGCCGCGATCAGGGATCTTCGAAACGCGTTCTATGAAAGAGTGCTCCGCCAGCCAATGGGCTTTTTCCAACACAACCCGACGGGGCGGATCATTTCTGTGGCCATCAACGATGTGGACCGGACGCGGTTCGCCATGAGCGAGTACCTCGCGGACTTGTTCATGAAGAGCTTCACGTTCCTGGCGTTCGTGGCGGCGATGCTGATCCTGAACTGGAAACTGGCGCTGGCCACGACCGTGTTGCTGCCCGTGGTGATTCTGCCGGTGAACAAGCTGGGGAAGAAGATCCGGCTTTCGGCGGAGAAAAGCCAGACACGGCTGAGTGACTTGAGCCAGATCGTGGAAGAGACGGTAAGCGGAAACCGGGTGGTAAAGGCGTTTGGGATGGAAGATTTTGAGGTCCGAAAATTTCATGAGGTGGCGCGGCGTCTGTTGCGGGAAAACATGCGCTGGGTGCGCGCAGCGGTGATTACCTCGCCGCTGATGGACCTGGTTGGGGGGATTGTGATCCCACTGCTTCTGTTTTATGCCCGCAATCAGATTCAGCGCGGAGAGATCACGACAGGAGGCTTCTTCGCGTTTCTCTACGCCATGTTCAACGCGTATATGCCCTTGAAGCGTATGGGCTACGTGTACCAGCAGTTCCAGGCGGCGCAGGGAGCGAGCCAGCAGGTGTTCGCGTATCTGGATCGCGAAGAAGAAGCAATTGAGCAGCCGGGTGGGAAGAGGCTCGAAAAGCTGAACCGCGAAATCGCATTCGAGAACGTGGCATTCGCGTACGATCCGATAAGCCCGCCGGTTTTGCAGAATATCTGGCTTACGGCGAGCAAAGGAGAAGTGGTGGCGCTCGTGGGCACGAGCGGGGCGGGGAAGACAACACTGGTAAACCTGATTCCACGCTTCTACGAGGTGAGTAGCGGGAGCATCCGAATCGACGGCGTGGATATCCGGGAAGTGACGCGGCGGTCGCTTCGAGGACAAATTGCCATGGTGACGCAGGAGAACATCCTGTTTCACGACACGGTGATGAACAACATCTGCTACGGGATGAGTGGAGTGCCACGGGAGCGAGTGGCGGAGGCGGCGCGGGCGGCGCTAGCACACGATTTCATCATGGAATTGCCGGAGGGATACGACACGGTAATTGGAGAGCGCGGCACGCGGCTAAGCGGCGGGCAACGGCAGAGAATCGCGATTGCACGCGCCATTTTGAAGAATTCGCCGATTTTGATTCTGGACGAAGCGACGTCGGAGCTTGACTCGGAGTCGGAAATGTATGTGCAGAAGGCGTTGAGCAACCTGATGGCGGGACGCACCGTGATTGTGATCGCGCACCGCTTGGGAACCATCCGGAAAGCCGATAAGATTCTGGTATTGGAGGATGGGCAGATACGGGAGAGCGGGACGCACGCGGAACTGCTGGCAAAAGGCGGAAGCTACGCGCGGCTGCACGAGTTGCAATTTGCCGATGAAGAAGCGCTGGCGCCAGCCGCAGTACCCAACCGCAATCCCGCGAGACCGAGCGACAAGACATGAGCGCAAAGAATTCAGTCGAAGCACGAACCGCGACCGCAGGTAAGCCGGAGTGCCGGTCGATGACGGGATACGCGATGGTTCGTGGAGAATTCAACGGGTGGACAATCCGGGTGAGCGTGAAAAGTGTAAACCACCGTTTTCTGGATGTGAAACTGCGCATACCGGATTCACTGGAGCCATACGAACATCGATTGCGCCAGGCGGTGCGCGAGCGAATCCACCGGGGGCACGTCGATATCCACGTGTACGCGGAACCCGGTGAAGCCGCGCCCGTGCACGTGAACCGGGAAGTGCTGAAGGCCTACGTAAGCGCCGCGGAAGAATTGCGCAAACAAACCGGTGGGACGGCGGAGCTGGACCCTGTTTCCTTGATGCGTTTGCCAGGAGTGATTACGGGATTGTCCTCCGCGCTGCCCGATACCGAGGAGGAGCAGGAGGAGTTCGGCAGGGAGCTGGAACGGTATCTCGAGGAAGCGCTGGCGAAAATGGATGAAATGAGGCGGATGGAAGGGCGCCACCTGACCGAGGAACTGCGGGCGCGGGCAGCGCGAATCGAAGAGCGCGCCGCGCAGGTGAGAGAGCTCGTTGGAGCATTGCGGCCGGCGTTTACGAGGAGGCTCGAGGCGCGGCTGAAGGACCTGCTGAACGGAACGACAGTGGATCCGTCGCGGCTGGCGCAGGAGGCGGCGCTGCTTGCGGAACGCAGCGACATCAGCGAGGAACTGGATCGGCTGCGCAGCCACCTGCAGCAATTTTCAAAGCTGCTGGACGGGGCGGGTGAGTTGGGAAAGAAGCTGGACTTTCTGCTGCAGGAGATGCACCGCGAGGCCAACACCATGCTGTCGAAGACTCCCGGAGTGGAAAGCGAAGCGCTGGCCATCACGGGGCACGCGCTGGAGATCAAAGCCGAAATTGAAAAACTGCGGGAACAGGTTCAAAACATCGAATGAACGAGGTAACCCGTTTGGAACCGATGGTGCTGATCGTGTCCGGTCCTTCGGGCTCGGGGAAAAGCACACTGGTGCAAAAGGTTCTGGAGTTGCCGGGGACGATGCCTTCGATTTCGTACACAACGAGGCCGCGAAGGACGACTGAGTCAAGCGGAAAATGCTATGATTTCGTTACTGAGGCGGAATTCGAAGCCATGGTGAAACGGGGTGAGTTTCTCGAATACGCGCAAGTGTTTGGGAAGCACTCCTACGGAACACCAAAAAAATGGCTGGAAGAATCGAAGCGCCGAGGACTGGACCTGGTGCTGGAGATTGACATTCAGGGCGCGGCCCAGGTGAAGCAAAAGTTGCCGGAATCGGTGGCAATCTTTATACTTCCGCCCTCACGAGAAGAGCTGGAGCGGCGTTTGCGCAGCCGCGGGCAGGATTCGGATGAGGAGATTGCGCGGCGGCTTTCGAAGGCGCGCGACGAAATAGTGGCGAGCGAGAAGCTGTACGACTTTTGCGTGGCGAACGACGACGTGGAGCGCGCGGGGAAAGAAGTGCAGGCGATCGTAGTCGCTTTGCGATGCTCGAGCGCGCGGCGCCGTGAACGCGTGAACCAGGTACTGGCATCATTTGGAGGGTAAGACACTCATGACCGTGCAAACCAAAGCTCCGGAGAGCCAGTTTGCGTATGTGGTGCTGGCGGCGCGCCGAGCGCGCCAAATCATGGCCGGGGCACCACCGCTGGTGGAAACTACACGCACATTGAAGGCGACGCGGATTGCCTGCGAAGAGGTCAATCAGGGCCTGATCGAATACGATTTCATCGAGCCGGGAGCGACCGAGGACGAGAAGGAAGCGGGCAAGCGGCGCAAGTAGCGCGCGCGAGGTATTCATGCGCATTACCCTGGGCGTGACCGGCGGAATCGCGGCGTATAAATCGGCAGAACTCGTTCGCCGGCTTCAGGACGAAGGGCACACCATCCAGGTGGTGATGACGCGGGCGGCACGCGAGTTCATCACACCTCTTACGTTTGCGGCACTCAGCGGGCAGCGCGTAATTACCGATCTTTTCGTGAACTCGCCGAGCGGCGAGACGAACCTCGAATCCGCCATCGACCATATCGCGGTAGCGCAGCGCACGGATTTGCTGCTGGTGGCGCCGGCGACCGCGGACATTCTGGCAAAGCTTGCGCGGGGAATCGCGGACGATTTTCTGACCACGTTGTATCTGGCATCGACGGCGCCGGTAGTGGTGGCTCCGGCGATGAACGTGAACATGTGGCAGCACCGAGCGACGCAAGACAACCTTGCGACACTGCGCGCACGGGGCGTACGAATTGTGGAACCGAACGAGGGCTATCTGGCTTGCGGAATGACGGGGCCGGGGCGGCTGGCGGGTCAGGAAGAAATCTTGAAGGCGGTCGAGGAAGCGCTTGGAGGCCAGCAGGACCTGGCGGGCGAGAAAGTTCTCGTGACGGCTGGACCGACGCGGGAAGACATCGACCCGGTGCGGTTTTTGAGCAACCGGTCGTCCGGGAAGATGGGATATGCGATGGCCGCGGCAGCGGCGCGCCGCGGGGCGAAGGTGGTGCTGGTGAGCGGGCCGACGGCCCTTGAGACACCGGATGGGGTGGAACGCGTCGACGTGC
>Ga0307477_10001786_pt1 | contig 17449 bp, 24 predicted proteins | sample atmos_gasesECM2C_FD_203316 | JGI IMG/M metagenome (GOLD analysis project Ga0307477, IMG submission 203316) | Hardwood forest soil microbial communities from Morgan-Monroe State Forest, Indiana, United States - atmos_gasesECM2C_515 | ecosystem: Environmental > Terrestrial > Soil > Temperate...
CCAAAGAATCTTGCGGGCGCATTACCCGCATCGCGAAACAATTGGTGGGCCCGCCAGGATTTGAACCTGGGACCAACGGATTATGAGTCCGCTGCTCTAACCGCTGAGCTACGGGCCCTACGAGGGATAACTCTTTGATTTTATATTGATTTGCAAGAATTGGGTGGAAGATTTGAAGCGCCAAAAGCAAGCACTGTAGTAAATTCGTAGTAGTTTCCACCGCTAGGGCGGCCGCTTCGCAGGTCTAAGCAGCGCCCGCATTCGAATCAACCGAGGGTGCTGAATTCCAAGGCTTGGATGACTGCCATTTTCTGAGTGACGGGTACCGAAATCTCCGCTGACACGCTCTCGTCAAGGTAATCTCGGAGAGTCGGCGGGCGTTCCCCAAGGAACGAGTCTTGAGGTAACAGGCCTGCGGGCAATGCTAGTTCGTCATAGCCGGCAAACTGTCGAACGAATGCGGGTACGTGGGTTACGCCTCTGTTGAGAAATCCAAAGGCGCGATGATATCCGTCCCGGAGCAAGTACCTGTCCCTGTACAAGGCCACTTGTATAAACGAAGTCGAGATGCCAACCAAGAACCCGAACCCCATCCGACCGGGCTGAACTTGGCCACTGAAGTTTCCCGCAATCCGGAGGTTTGGGTTGGAGGACGAGAAAATCCAAGTATTCTTGGATGGGTCGAACAGTACTGGGAGAGCGACGGGGGCTCCGATTGGAAGGGAAACAGCAGCCAACGCAGCCAGGTCGTGCGCTTGCAGTCCTTCTACGCGCTGAATTGATTGACCTGTGTTTATATGTGGTTGAGCGGCGCAGACCTTCGACAGGTCAATGATTGAAACCTCCCACCCTTCATTAAAAAACTGAGCACTCGCTGCGTTTTGTCGCAAAGCCTCAATGTGCCCATTAAGTTCGGGAGGAGCCGCGATTCTAATGTCGGCTTGGTCGAGACCTGCGCGACGCCCCGCCACAGCAGCACGCGCTTGCTCCGCTCTACGTTCATACTCTTCCCGGTTCTGAAGGTCTACACGCCGACCGGAGAGCCATAACTTCGCTTCGTTTGCAGTCATCCATCCGATAAGAGCCCTGCCCGTCTGATGCGGGCCGATAAGGGCGTTGACTGGAAGTGCAGCTTCGCTCATTTTTTGTTCCCGCTTATATTTGACTTCTTGCGCTCCGGACTCCAATCTGGCATCGGGCCTCGAAGGGAAGGCGATGCTCGAAGCATAACACAAGTGAATTTAGCGACTTTGATAACCAGAAGTCGGGTAGGATTTCTGTGGAAGTTAATTGAACATCTTCGACGTCGAGGGGGGCCACGCACTATTGCGACTTCGTGCGGTCCGCTGGTCTTATATCCTGTTTTGTGGCCTGAACCGTTTCCGGTGCGGTTCCATTCGAAATGGACGACTGCCGAAGCGATTCCAGTTTCTTCATTGCATCGAATCGGTTCTGGTCCAAGACCTGCGCGTATCGGGGGACAGTCTGGGTCGAAGCGTGCCCCAGCATCTGGGCAATTGTTAGGGGAGAAACACCTGCTGCCGTCATGCGCGAAGCAAACGTATGCCGTAAATTGTAGATGGGAAAAAAAGGAATCCCCGCCTTCTTCAGTGCGCTCGCCCAAGCCTTTCGACCGCCCTGCAACGGGTGCCGACGGTTTGAAAGATTTGGGAAGACCCATTCGGAATACTCTGGACCGACCAGACTGCGCCACTTTAGAAGTTCCGATTTGCAGAATCCTGAAAGCGGAACGCTCCGTATGCCCGCCCTGCTCTTACTCTTCTCGACGCGCAGTATGTCGTTTAGAAAGTCGATGTCCTCCCAGCGTAAACCCTTCATCTCTCCGGTTCGCATACCGGTCTCGACACCCATAACGGTCAAAACGCGAACCCGGGGCGGTGCTACTGCCAGCAGTTTCGCCTGCTCTTCAAAACTGAGGATATGGGGCTTCCTTCGTTCCCGGCTCTCATTCGCGAAAAACTTCCCCAAATCGAATGGGCTTCGCCCAATGAATCTCTCCCGCTCTGCCTGTTTCAGAATCTGAGCCAAGAACCTGAGGTCCCTGTTTATCGTTGCCGTCTTCACCCCGTCTTCACGCCGAACCCGCTTGAATTCCTCTATTCGCGTCGCCGAGATATGGTCCAGCCGAGAATCTCCGAAGAACGCTTCGAGGTTCGCCTTGGACGATTTGTACCGTCGATGAGTGTTTGGGTGGTCCACAGATTCCAGATACTTCTCCGACCATTCCTTGAGGTTCGGCGCTTTCTTGAGGAGCGAGTACTGTCCCTGAGCAATCTCGGTGCGCCAAGCATCCTGACGTTTCTGGGCCAATCTCTTGTTAGTGGTGCTGGTGGTCTTGCAGACCTGGCGGCCATCAATCATGGCGGTCATCCACCATAGTTTGCTTTTAACCAGCGTCCCGTCCTTCCGCCGCCATCTTCTCAGGTACAGCCCCATCTCTTTGCGAGACCTCCCTTCTCACCGTGCGTGTCTCGGTAGGGCACTTCGGCTGGTCTATCCTTCTTATGGGGGGTGCGTTCGAGAACCGGTAAGTCACCGAATGAAATGCGTGGGAATCCGCCAGAGGCGGTCCAAGCCGAATCGATTTTTGAAGACACTGTGGTAATAGGGGTAATCAGAAAGGAACCGTGAGATGGGTTGGGAACCCCAAAATCGCTGTGTTTGAAAACCCCCATAAATCTCTCCTTTTTAACTCGTTTAGAATGAGGTCACTAGCCAAAGGCCGGACGTCTGTCTGAAACCATTAGTTTTCATATGCCCCGTTTTGTCTCGATTTGCCCCGTTGTCGCCTGCTGCATTGCCCAGACTGATGTTCCGTATTTCGCCGCCAGTTTCCTTAAACTGAATTTCCCCGTCGCTCTGTCTGTTCTCACTTTCGCCAGCTCTGGTGGACTCAACTGTCGAATCGGTGGCCTACCTAATCGCTTTCCCTGTTTGTGGGCACTCTGCAATCCCATTCGGACCCTTTCTGCTATCAGGGAGCGCTCCAACTCGGCCACCGCTCCTAGAACTGTGAAGACCATCTTCCCGGTTGGGGTGGAGGTGTCCAGCTGCTCAGTAATCGAAACAAACTCGATTCCTACTGTTCGAAAAGTCTCCAGTGCCTGGAGGAGATGAGAGACTGACCTCGCAAATCGGTCGAAACGCCAAACGAGGATAATGTCCATTTTTCGTTTCTTCGCATCCGCCATCAATTCGTCCAACGCTGGTCTGGAACTCTTGGCCCCCGACATTTTGTCCCTGTAGATTTTGGTCATCTCCCATCCCCGGTTCTTCGCGTATTCCCTCGATTCCGATTCCTGTCCATCTAGATTCTGAAGTTCCGTGCTGACTCGGCTGTAGACTGCGACCCTTAATTTCTTAACCATCGACCTAACCTCCTTAACTCTAGAGTACATATATATAGTTTAATTACTCTAAGAGTGGCGGCCAAGCCTTTTGTCTGCTTGGGCTGTTAGTTGTGCCTGGGCGATACGAAATACCCGGTTTCTTGCGTAACTTTGGCCAACTTTGGCCAACTTTCGTTTTTTTGGGCATTGGCGGAATTTGCTGTGTGTTCATCTCCTACACGCCCCATGGCCGCATTTTCCCCGCGAATTTGTGGAACTTTGGGGATTTTCTGAGTTTCCGTAATTTCACGTCTTTTCCCCGTATTCGTACGGACTTATGCGGACTTGCGCGGACTTGGGGAATTCTCGAGAAAACGCTCATTAGGAGTCGGAATCGAAAACCCAAATTCCTATTCATCATCTTCTTCGGCCCCCCCGCGTTCGTGCTTCTGCTCCCAGGCGGGCTTCCCAAGCCTTTCTGTTGCCCTGGTGTCCGGGAAAATAAATGCATTTGCCACTATCGAAATGGTTTTCCCTCTAAACCGCGCTGTCGAACGCTTGACTCCTCGCGTACTTGCTACAAGCAAAGTTTTGCCCGTCGCTGAAGGGCGCGGTTTTTCCAGCGGTAATTCAATCACTAGTTTTCCGTCTTCAATTCGCGATTCCATTTTCCACATCTCCTTTAGTTTATTCTGAAATTTAACTACCACCCTGCGTGCTGTCTTACTTGGACTCCAGGCCTTCCGTTCGTTGTGCCACCCATTCCGCAATCTGTCTGGGGTCGAACCTCACACACCGGGCACTCAATCGAACGCACGGAAGACGTTTCTGGGACAGGAGGTGGTAAACGGTCCCGACAGCCAGTCCAAGGAACTCTGCGACCTCATGCACATCCCAAAGTTTCGGACTCATCCTTTCCTCCCCAATTGCCGCGGCTTGTCCGGCCACTGTGCTGCCCACTTCTGAAGTGCGTTCACAATTAGATGGTTCTCTTCTAATGGAATTAGAACTCTTCGGACATTTTTTAACCCTCCGCGCTTTCGCAGCACGGCGCATTGAAGCAGGAGGTCGCCGCTGCCATCCGCCACTCGCTCCAGAATTTGCCAAAATTCGCTCCCCCAGTGCCCTCCCATTCGCAAGTGATGGAGTAATTTGGCGTTGTCTATTTCTGCGAACAGGAGGTGGTTCACCGGAAGAATTGACATCAGCCGTCGGAAGTCGAAAATGTCTTTGATTCCAAAACAGCGGAGAAACTTTCGGTTTAGTTGCAGCTCAAGCCGATGAATCTTTAATTCTTTTTTGTAGTACGACCGCACAAACTTCGCGCCTCTTCTGGAACCCCACGCGTCCCAACCGCGACGAATCCCCACTTGATTGCGCCGTGCCTTGCCGAACAGGGAATGTGAACGGACCCAAGCGCCGTCCACGCCAGCGCTGTACCCAAAATCGAACGCAATTTCGACCAGTACGACCTTCGCGCCCGGCAGAAGTTCCAGAACCGATAGAACATCTTTCGGTTCTAGGCCGACCTCATCGCGGGCAATCAAAGTGACCTTGCATGGTGCGATATGGGATATCGACGGTTCTGAAAGAACCACGACCTGGCTGATGCTTCCGTTCGTCATGTACTCTGTCCTTCGCCCATACGGCAGAAAATCCTTCGGGTTCTTCCGCCTTAGATAGTGATTCCTGCCTTGTCGAAATCCTGGAATTGCGAGGACCAACGACTCGTCCATTTCTGACGCCGTCACCTCCAGGCGATCCAGCCGGCATTCACACGGAGGCCTCCTTTTTGCACCAGCCAACTGGGCCTTCTCCCAACTCACGCCAAGGCGGCGGTCGATACTGCTAAGAGCGCGGTGCATTTTGGTTACTGGAGTCATGCTCATATTCTGGTTAGCTGTGAACAGTGAACGAAAGTTGTCTATCGTGTTCACTGTTCACTGCGTCTTCACTTTGTCCCGGCTGTAGAGACAGGAATTTCGCAATTGGCGCCAGATACGGTTCGATGGATTTACGAATCGTCATTACGTCGTTCTTTGAAACGCCGAGGTCACTCAGCCCGACCATCACATTTGTGAAGCCGCGGAACAGCTTCTTGTGTTCACGGCGAACTCCTGGATTGTGCCGGTCGACGCCGGGCAGCCGCTCACTGGCACGTTCCCGTCGCCGGTAACATGCGAAACACAAGCCATGCGCTGCAATTTCCCTTTCCTCGCCGCAATTCACGCAACCATCAGTTTTTCGCATCACTCCCTCCACGCTAAACCAAGGTCCGTGGCCACCGACTTATGCCCATCTTCTGTCCGTACACTTGGAATGTGCCGTGCCAAGGTCATCCCCAATTCAAGTGCGATACCGGGATGGTCGTGAACCAGGCGCCGGAGGTTCTTACGAGCGCGTGCTCGCTCGTAGACATCGACACCGCAACTGGCCACCTCACGATAACCAAGCAGTTTCGCTGCGATGAATTGGGTTCGGTTCTCTGCCCGATAGTTCATAATTGAAATCCTCCTCGTGGTACCGCATCCTTGCCGAATCCACAGTCGCATAAGAATCGAAACCCAAAACACGTAATGCCCATGCGAAAATACGGGGTCAATGCGTAGCAGGACCAACTTCCAATCATTCCTGGGAGAGTGGCGAGCGGCCCTACGTTCACCGAGCGAATGGTGGGACGGATGGCGTGCTGTGGCCGAATTACGAAGCGCGGGCTATACGCTCAGTTCGAAGCTATCTCCCGAGGACAACGAGCGAGTTTCCATGTTTGATTTTGTTTTCTGCAATCCCGTTCATAGATGGCGACCGAAGAAAATGCTCGGTCACATCCTTGACGAGGTGGAGGATTACAAACAGCAGAAACACGCGTGGGAAGAAGAGTTTCGAAAAACAGAATTTTTTCTTGCGAGAATCGGGCGCAGTGCTTTCCTCCAAAGTAAGCGCATCGGCGAGAAGGCTCTGAAGCAGTTGCTAACAAACACGGCCAGCCTGATTGAGGAACAGCGCTGCCTTGTGAATAGACTCCGAAATCCCCCCCAGCGCTCTCCACTCGGCGTCTGGGAGCGGCTCTGGACAAATCACGCCAGGAAGGCAAGTATCAATCGGGAAATTGATTTAGATACGCGCCTACAACTCCAGATTGCCAAGATGTTTAGGACATTTCTGCACAAAGACGAGGGCGTTTCCTTACGGACGATAGCCCGACTCGTCGTGCTTGTTTACAAGGTCGCTGGACTGGCGAGTATAGTCTCCAAAGACGGACCTTTGGTTCTTGTCGGTTCGGAGCGGACCATAACCTGTCGCTCGGTAGAGGATATTCTGCGACGCAACCGAATCGATGGCCGGAGGTAAGAATGCACCTACGTTGTATTTTTATATTGAGACACAGCTTTTCTGGAAAAGGTGTCGAGGCTCTTTGCCAACATTCCGTCCTGTGCTTTTCTAATTCCTCTTCACTCATCGCCACAACGCACATCAATGTGAATTCGTACCAAGACTGAATTCCCCACTAGTCATGGTTTGTTGATTTCTGGTAGTCGCGCGATGCCCCTACGATTTCGCGTTCAGAACGTTTTCAACATTCCCTAAAACGGCTCATAATCCGCCCAGAAACGCGCTGGCAGCGCGATTGGAACCGGGCGGTAGGGGAATAGGGGGTAGACCGTTAAAACCGATTTGTGCGGGAAATTTCCGAATTCACAGTGGTTCGTCTAGAAGCGCCGACAGATTCCGTTTTTTACTTTTTCCTCTACCTTTTTGATTTCAATATTTGTTGTGGATTGGGAATACTAGAAGTTAGGTCCTTGAGCTGTTTTCCATGCACCGTTCGGAATCAGATTGGCGTTTCTTCGTGCACGATGGAAAGTAAACAAGAGGCCGCAAAACATCTCCGCTGCTTCGTGCCCGGCCTGCCGAAACCTCTCAGTAGAACTTTCTTTGACTCCGCAAGTCGATGTCTGTTAACTTGACCAGCAATAGAAGGACGTAGATGACTTTCTTAGGACACCCCACCATCAAAAAATGGATTGCCCACTCTGGAGAATGGGCTAGTTTTCTCGTGTTCACAGGCTTTGGTCTTTTGCGTGGGGACCTTGTCAAGAACGATAGCACGCATATGTTCGATAACGGCTACCATCCGCGGTATTTACTCGGATGGGTTGTAGCAGGGCTAACTTTGGGCCTTTGCCGAATGTTGGCTGGGCGGTACGCAAAGGCAGAGGCGCGCGGTATTCTCTCCACACCAGACTATGTCAAGAACTATAGGAAAATGCTCTCAACTGCAATCGAAGACCTAGCCACCTCCTCCGGGTGTGACAAAAAAGCGCTGGAGGAGTTTGAAGACAGTCTCCTACTAGCAATTGCTGACACTGTTCTATATTACCGGAAGGCTACAACATTTTTTGCTCCCCAAGTCACTTGCAGTCTTATGACCCCAAATCCGCTGCCGGCTGAATATGAGAACAGTTTGTGGCTTGAAGAGGACGGATTCACGAACTTGGCCTGTGTATTGACTATCGAAAAAGCTTCACGGCAAGAACTGGATATACCAGCGGGATTTGCGCTGCCAGTGTACGACCCGGAGAGCACAATGAGAGACAAGAATCTCTTTGGAGCACCCCGCGCATTCGTAACGCACGAATATGAAGTTGTAAATTTTACGCTTCTTCCCATAGGGCACAGGCATCGAAGCTCCTGGCCTGTTTTCAAGAGGACAGTGCGTTATTTTTGGACACAGTGGAGGACGCTGTGGAGTTTCGCTGCATTTCCGTTGATGGACAAAGGAAAATCGGTAGGAGTTGTGAACGTCCACTACAGGTGGATACGGATTCTGGGCAAGAATCCAGAACTGCTGATTGACTTTTTACTACCATTTTTGTCCATTTTGGGGTATATTCACTCGCAGAAAGAAAAGCGAGGAGAGGATAGGCCATGACCACGACTTATAAGGCAGCATCCGCTACCTCTGCTGGCGCGGGAGCCTTCCGCGAATCCGTCCGCGAATTTTCAACCTTCGTACAGTCCGAGCGGCAGACCGTTCCGGCTTTCCGGGTAGTTTTTGGTACTTTCCTTTCTCTCACTGGCATTGGCATCGGGTTTGGCCTACTTTACGTCCTACTGCGCTTGGCTCGTTAGATAGAGCCTCTTTTTGTTCCACATCCTCAGCCCTCTTGAACACCACGTCAGTGACGTTCTACCCTTTGTTTCAACCGTTCCTTACTGGCTTTCAAGATTTCATTAAGCTGTTCAGACAACACCTCAATGCGTGCCTGCTCTTGGTCTGTGAATTCATGAACCCCACAGGCATCCTTGAGTATGGTTAAGGCTCGACTGCTGATTGTTGCCATGCGTTTTACCTCTTAATGCATTCTACCACTCGCCGGGAGGAGCAAACACCTTGGGCGGCCTCTACTTCTTTTCACTGTGGGAGAAAGTGAAAGCGATAGGCCGCAACTCTCCGTCGGAAAGGTCGAACGGTGCTTTCAATTTCAATGCTCCACCTGACGCCTTTGGTTTTCTTGCCCCTTTGATTTTGATTCCATGCACAACGCAAAGTATGCAGTTGGATTTGTTTTTGTTGATGAAGTTGACTTCGCCGGCCGTCAACACAATTTCGAGTCCGATGCCCTGTGTTCCCTTTACCTCAACGTACTTGCACTTCCCCTTTTTCTCACAATACAGGTCATAGGGCTTCTTCGAAGACACATCCTTGACTTCGTAGCCTCTCTTTTGCATCTCGATTTCCGCAAGCCGCATCGCATGGAGTTCGACTGCCTTCCTGATTTTTGAATTAGGTTGGAACCCAGCTTTTCTCTCAATTTCCTCTGCGAGTCTATCCGAGACCTTTCTTGACACGTCGTCACCAATCTGCTTTCCTCCAGCCTGAGCTCTGGCTAGCTCAAAACCAGCGTGGTAGGCGCAGACCGCGCACTTATGGCGACCCTTGCCAGCTTGAGATTCTGGCAAAGTGTCAATGGCATCTTTCGGCGCTCTCTTCCCAGTGTAAGTGCACTCTGCGTCCCCGGCTGGAGTACCAGAGTGCCGCCGTCCATACTGATAGCCAGCTTCAAAAGCACACTCGGTACACTTATGGCGTTGTGGACCTTCCTGACCTTCATGTAAGCGATTGAGTGTGTGGTCTGGGGCAGTGCGGCCGTGCTTGCAGGTGGACATAGCCGGAAGATACTGGAAAAGGCAAACAAATCAAAGACAATCTCAAGAGGAAGGGTGTCATAACCTTTGACTTGCTCCCGTCAGAAAGTTCAGAGAAAGGCTTTGCGTAAGATTCTTGGTAGAATGGCAAAAGGGTGAGCAGGATGGCTAAGGTGGTCTGGAAGTCTGAAGATGGTCACTCGCGTTTGTATGCTGGCGATTCGCTGGAATGGCTGAACTCTCTGCCAGAAGACAGCGTTGAATGCATTTGGACTGACCCACCGTATTTGCTTTCCAATGATGGAATCACCTGTGTCGCCGGGAAGATGGTTAAGGTCAACAAAGGTGATTGGGACAAAAGCCGCGGCGTCGAACTTGACCATGAGTTTAATCGCTCATGGTTGAAAGCCTGCCGCCGTGTTCTCAAACCTGCTGGCACCATTTGGGTTTCTGGCACGCTGCACGTCTATCTGAGCGTCGGCATGGCCATGCAGCAACAAGGCTACCGAATTTTGAATGACATTGTTTGGGAAAAACCGGCACCACCACCGAACTTGGGTTGCCGCTGCTTCACCCATTCCACTGAAATACTTCTCTGGGCGACCAAGGCGAAGAAGGGTGACAAGGAACGCTACACCTTCAACTATGAAGTCATGAAAGGAGAAAATGGCGGCAAGCAAATGAAAAATGTATGGAAAATGATGCCGCCGAATGCCCAAGAGAAGAAACTGGGCAAACACCCCACGCAGAAACCTATTGCACTGGTCGCCCGTTGCCTTCGGGCCAGTACAAACCCCGGCGAATTGGTACTAGACCCATTCGCGGGGTCTGGAACAACTGGTGTGGCTGCACTGCAAATTGGTCGCAACTTTTTGGGTTGCGAACGTGAAGAAAAATATGTTCGTTTGGCAATGAAGAGACTTTCACGGCCAGGTGATTCACAATCACGCGAAATTCAAGAAGACACTTCGCGGGAACGAACTCTATTTGACGGTTTGTCCAAGTCTGCCCATGGGGACTGACATGCAGAAGTTGGTTAAACATATCAACCGGAAAAACTGGTGGCATGTGACGCCTAGAGACCCGCTTGCATACCAGAAACGGGGTAAGTTTTTTGCTTCCACCTACACTGGGGCCGAGTTTTATGGACGCCCTAACGATGAACCCGAAAAGGTCTGCATAAAAGCACCGTTGGTTGGAAACAAAAATACCGTCGAAAGAAGACTCATGGGGAGGGTCTTGGGTTTTGATGGTATGGGGGTTCAAAACCGCCTTGCTCTTGATGCCAGAATGAAACGGCTCGCTTTGCGAAGGGGCTACGATTCCATCGTGGTACTGGCCATACCTGCTTACAAGAAATTCCGCCAAGAGGGGAAAATACCCCGTAACATCGAGCTCAACGTAATAGATTTGCGCTGCTTGAAAATCTTCCGCGAAGCCCAGTAGAGCATTCTGAAGCGTTTGCACAACTCAGTGGGTTCGTTCCTAGCTGCGCTCAAGTATCTGAGGGATTATCCGCGTTTTCGTATAAGCCTTCTTAAAGTAAAAGGCACGGCGGCGTGCCATTATTTGATTTTCCCTTGGCCCTGGGGCAGCTCGTCTATCATTGCTATCTCGCCCCTTTGTCTTGGGCTCAAGAAATGTCCCCATCGAACAAGATAATTCATCGGCTCTGCCGTTCGAGACGAATCCTTTGATATCCTCCCAGTCCCTCCCGCAGACCTCGAGGTCGCGTTCTGGCATTATTTCCAAGTGCCAGCCTAAAATCCGGTACCCAGTTTGAACCCATTTTTCTGTTCGTCGGGCAACGGCATAACCCACCCAGAACACACGAGCAATTTTCTTCCGGATAGAAGCTGTTTTCCAGGTCTCGTTTACCAAACCCAGATAGTCAATCATGGTGATTTGTGTGGGTTCTTTGGGAATCGATTTATCCAGATAGATGGGTAAGTATTTGACCTCGACAGCCACATCTTGCATATCGGGTACAGACAGTGCATTGTTTTGAAGTCCCAGAATCAGTTCGCCAATCAACCCCCCAGCGCCCTTGCTCTCTAGGGGAGCATTCCAAGGGATTTTGAGGTGTTTGGCTATCTCAGAAAGAGTTTTCCCCCGATACCGTTCAACCCTCTCGATGGCCAGCTTCATCGTGGGGCTATCGAGTAAGACTTTGCGCTCGACTTCGTTATTCATCGTAGCCAAACAGACCCTGCTCAAACGATATAACCAAGTGGCCCGTGGTGTCGATTTGATGTGGGTCACCGCGACTGGGAACTGTTTCAGGTGGCGATGAGGTTACCTTGCCGTCCAGCACCCGGTACTTGTGCATGTGCTGCACTTCGAACGAGCGCCCGTTGGGCGGCATGCCGACCAGCATCCCGCCCCGGTTTTTGCGGTTCGAGATAAGAACAACAACCAGGCGAGTTGACCCAACATTGAACTGTTTGATAGCGTTTGGTACGGGACAAGTTTATGGCGACACCACGGATGACCCACGGCCAACGGGAACGGGGCGTTCTGAACGACGTCGAAGCCAGTTTCCCAAATTTCACAGGATGCCCCCGATTCTGGACCGAAGTTCCGGACGGGCAGGACCCGCCCGATTTCATCTGCCGGGAGCCGGGTGGAGCGATTGGCCTTGAATTGACGGAATGGCTTGATGGCGACCAAATGGGGTCGGCTAAGTACAGAGAATCGCAACGCGAGCAGATTCACCGAGTGCTTAGCAACAATTGGGAGCAGGGATACCAGCCCAAAAACTTCTGTGGGGCGTTTCCATCTCCGCTTGGCAATGAGAGAATTTCCCGCGCTGACGAACAGCCGTTGCGGGAGGAATTCTTCGCTTGCGCCGCTGAGGTGGACCGCAATTGGAGCGATGATTCTGACCATTGGGGGAATTCATTCTACCTGACGGAATTCTCCGCCTTTCCATCGCTCAGGAGCTACTTCAGTGCAATTCGCTACATCGGAGGCGAACCGCACGGCTTGAATTGGATTGGTGAGCAGGGGGACGGGAATGCATTTGACCCCAATGTTCCAGTTGCATCTTTGAAACAAACCCTTGATAGCAAACTAGCTGACTATTCGACAAGCGAAAAGCAGGCCCACTTGAGCACATATGGCCTGACCGAGCTTGATTTGTTGGTGCACGGCGGCTTCAACATCTACGCCTACAACACCCCATCCGGTCATCTCTCGCTCGAAGAAATTACCAGGCGCGGGGCAGACTACTACGCAGGTCATCCCGAAAGGGATATCTTTATTCGCGTATGGTTCTTCCATTCGCTTGATACAGCAGACGAGCTGAACCAGCTTCTTGGTTTTGCGCCCGGACAGGGGCGTGTCCGTTGGCTTGCCCAATTGTGGCCAGAATTTAGGGTTTTCTCTGGGTCTGTCGGCGGCGACTGAAGGTCCCAATCGCTTCGAGCGTGGTATTTCGGGATTGCAAACGCAGCGGAAACCGCGCCAGAGAGAACAGATAGGACAGAAACGCTCGAAAGCACCAGCCCTTGGCCGGGAGCACGCGAACTGCCCGCAACTGATGAGAAACTGCTGCGTTGAGGCGAAAAGGAAGTGTCTACCCAACAGGTTCCCAAGTATCCTGCTGAATTCATTCTCGATTTCAGGTCGGTCGACCGTTTCCTCTATCGCGTGGCCGATTTGGAACTTACTGGTCAACTCAGCGAGGAGTTGCAGAACCGAGTTAACGGGTGCCATGTGTACATTGTCGGGAAGCGCCCGCGCATCTCAATCGTGCCCGAAAGTATCACAGTGACGAGTAGCGCCGTAAGTCTACAGGTTGAGTACAAACTTGACGCTTCAAAGCATCAGGCGAGCTTCGATATTCCTCGCCGGTTATTTCAGCCCGAAGAATGTACATTCGACTGTTCACCATACCCTCATCGAGAACTTATCAGTCGCAACGCATCAGGTGAAGTCATAGCTAGTACTTTGCTCGCGAACTTTGGGCACCTAATGCCAGCGGTCCATCAAAAAGCAAAAGACTTAGAGGTTCTCTACATCGGGAAGGGGCTGCACGAGTCGGCACAAGACAGACTAGAGAATCACGCGACATTGCAGAAGATTCTCGCAGATATTAATTCGAACCAGCCGGACAATGAAATTTTCGTATTGGTATACGCGTTCGACTTTCGCAAAAACGCTATAGCTTTTGTCTCAGGCTTTTCGCCGGAAATTACCGGAGACGTAGCGAAACGGCGCCGGGAGAAAGTGATGGACTATCGACCATCGCTGGACGATCAGATATCGCTGATTGAAGCTTCCTGCATCTCCTACTTCCAACCCACCGAATACAATAGGCACTACCTTGGTTTTCCCAACACCGAACCCAAAATGCTAAGCGCTGTCTGCGATGCCGACTTCGCTGCGATAACCGTGCAACTGGACAACACTAATATCGGTAACCTGCGAACATATTCCTCAAAGGTGAAACCAGAAAGCACGCACTACATCGTTGTTGACTTTCGACGTCTTGAGGGCAAGATGTCCGTTTTCGATGCGTACAATGAAGCAAAAACAACACCCTGAAATCCAAGGTCCGGGAGGTTGAATGTCGAACGGATTGAAATTTCGTCAGCCTAGATGCCGGTCTAACGCTAGCCCAGGTGGCTCGCAAACTATCCAAACCACAGTCCTTTGTTTCTAAATTTGAGTCGGGTGAACGTCGGATTGATTTTGTCGAACTGCAATACTTAGCAAAACTTTACCGGAAGTCGGTTTCATTCTTTGAGATTTCCTAACGATTCTATCTCGCCAGGTTATAAGCGCACTTTAGCAGAAGGAATGTCGCCGTGAGGCGCGATTTATCAGTCTATTGGCATACGCCTGGGTGCCAATAGGGCGGTTCAGGCGCGATTTTTCGGGGTGGGGTACGGGAAAGATACTCGGAACCAATCTGACGGGACAGTTCGTAGATCCCAGCCTGGGTAACAAGATTCGCGGCTATGTGCGCAGCGCTCATTTTTAACCCAGGGAAGACACGGCTGGGATTCTAGACACTCAGCGCGAGAACTACGCTCCGAATTGGTTCGTCGATAGCACAGGGCTAGGCAGAGTGGTTGCTCTGAGCGCCCGCAAATGTACCGGACCCCTGCCTTGGACAAGTTCTCGAGGAGTGGATTCTGGCTGGTGGGTACAGAACTACGAAGTCTTTTTACTAGCCCACTTTCGTAGTGATTTCTTCAGTTCACGGTCCACTCGCCAGCCCACAGTGTAATCGCGTTCAATCAGCGGCGGAAATTCAGTGAGCACGGCAATGCTCGCTTCAGTTGGCAGGATTCCTTTCCAAATTAAGTTTCGCAGCTGTCCGGCCACAACCGGGTCTAGATTGGCGAGTCTTTCCTGTAGCTTCTTCTCTTCCTCTCTTGCTCTGCGCCAAGCCGGAACTCCCCAAACAGCTTCAGCGAGAATGAGAAGCAAGATAGCCAACTCAATGAGGAACGTCCAAGAGTCGAGGCTCACGGCGAGAGTCTAGCATGACCGTGACCGCTTGCGATAAGCTTGCCTTAATGCTAGTTTGGGCTAGTTTATATTGGATAAACGCCGCCCGTGGATAACATTCCTTTTAGCGTCTACGATTTCTTTGCCTATCTGTCGTCTGGCGCGGTGTGGGTGGTCACTGCCGATTATGTTCTGGGGACCGGGCTCTTAAATCAGAAGGAAATTACCCCAGTATTCGGCATCACGTTAATTATATTCGCTTATGTTTGTGGGCATATCGTTGCTCACTTTTCTTCATTCATCATAGAACACCTGCTCGTGGGCAGGCTGCTGAAACGCCCCGCGTCGACATTAATGGGCGAGGCCCCGCGATGGTGGTTTTTGTCTTTGCTGTTTCCAAACTACTTTCGCCCCCTCCCCGGACAAACACAAAGACGCGTAAACGAGCAAGCGGAAGCACGCGGTGCGAAGAGCACCGGGGAAGCTCTGTTCCTCCACGCGTATCCCGTCGTCACTTTAAGCGCCTCTCTTCAAGCCCGCCTAGACGACTTCCGAAATCAGTACGGATTCGCTCGCAATATGTCGTTCGCCTTCATCATATCTGCAATTTCCATCCTCATCGCCCACAGACTCGGTTACCACCCGGTGCGTTGGCGTTGGGCTTTGCTGAGTGCATTTACTGGGGTGACTCTCTTTTATCGCTACCTCAAGTTTTTCCGCCAGTATTCCTACGAGCTTTTCCTCCGGTATGCAGAACTCGTACGACCCAGCGCCCCATGAGTGTCTGGTCAGGCCAAGGAATGCAGTTTATCGATGTCCACTTTCTGGATGTCGGTCACGGCGACTGTACAATCGTCGAATTCCCTGAACGTCTCACTGTAGTTGACATCAATAACTGCAAGACTTTTGACAAGGAAATTGAAACCGAGTTTAAGAGCAGATACAAACCTCCTCCGCCGAATCCATTCTTTGCCGCAGGGCTTTCAGCTCTCGCTGGAGGCACAGCCCCACCAGTCCCGAATCCGTTGCTTTCGTCCTCGTACGCCGGCGTACTCTCGGGTCTTGGTGGGGGTCCAAGACCTCTTTCAAGTTTGCTTCTGCAAAAGACAGAGGCTGAGAAGAAACTACAAGAGGCAAAGGACAAGCTGACGAACCCAATCGACTACTTGAAGTCCAAATTTACAGGTAGGCCGATATTCCGCTACATACAAACCCACCCCGACATGGACCACATGGCTGGTCTGTATAGATTGTGGGTGGAAGAGAAAATCCCAATCACGAATTTCTGGGACACAAGCCACTGTATCGAGAAGGATGAAGTGGCTATGCGCACGGGTGCCGTGAATCACGATGTCAAAGACTGGCATACCTATTTACAGTTGCGAAAGAGCGCAGCTAACCCCACAGTCTTGCGTCTGATAAACGGTAATCGCTCAGATTTCTACCAGCAAGACGGCATACACATCTGGGCACCATTTGACCATTCGGAAAAAGACAATCCGGATGCTGACCCGAACGCCCTGAGTTACATCCTCTGTATCTCTATTGGCCAGTGCAATGTTCTCCTAGGTGGAGATGCCACGGTCGAAACATGGCAGGCGCTCTATAAGGGTAACAACGGGAAGCTACCAAAGATTCAACTTCTTAAAGCTTCTCATCACGGGCGTAAGAGTGGATATCACGTCGATTCCGTGAAGGCGATGAACCCGGACCTTACAGTGCTATCTGTGGGTGAATTGAAGCGCAAGGATGATGCCGCAGCAAGTTATGAGAAGTTTTCAAATAGAGGGTGCTTCTCGACCGTAGACCACGGCAACATACGAGCGAGATGTTGGGTGGACGGGGATGTGTGGCTTTACGACCAAGATATCAAGAAAATTGCGTGACCCATTGATCGTCATCCATGGACACCAAAGATGATAACCACTCGAGGCCACGTAAGAATCATGATGGCATCCACTCTCGGCCGACTTCGCAACCCTTCACCTCGCTTAAACTGCCAGAGGCTTCCGATGTCTAGCCCGAAGGGGAACGAAAAGCAGTGTAGTAAATTTGTAGTAGTTCTTGGCTCAGAACCTGCCAGATCAGGTCCAGACGGTTCAAATCCCCTGCGTTGTAACTGCTTGAGGAATATAGTAGAGTCCGAAATTTTCAGAACGGGTCAGAAGAGTGTTCAGGTTTATGAGTCCGCTGCTCTAACCGCTGAGCTACGGGCCCTGCGGCACTCAACTTTCAATCTTATATCTATTTGTGACCAAAGTGGATATTTCAGAGGCGAAGTACAAGCCGAGCTCTCACAGGCACTAGGTATTTTGTAAGAAAGAAGCCTTACGACAAAAGGCCGAATGAGCGAATCGTTTCGACCGCCTGATAGCGGTCTTCGGCATTTACCTGACGGAGAATACGATGCATGTGATTCTTGACGGTCTGCTCGGACAGATGCAAGGTGCTGGCGATCTCCTTGTTGGTCAATCCTTTAGCGACGAATG
>Ga0307477_10001787_pt1 | contig 17442 bp, 14 predicted proteins | sample atmos_gasesECM2C_FD_203316 | JGI IMG/M metagenome (GOLD analysis project Ga0307477, IMG submission 203316) | Hardwood forest soil microbial communities from Morgan-Monroe State Forest, Indiana, United States - atmos_gasesECM2C_515 | ecosystem: Environmental > Terrestrial > Soil > Temperate...
CGACGGACCTTGCGCCGCCGGCGCCGCCGGCGGCGCGGCAGTGCTGGGCAAGCTCGTCCTGGCGGCAGCCGGCGACGAGGTCGCGTTCAGTCCTGGCGGGCTCGCGGTGAACGGCAGGGTGGTCGCCGGCTCGCAGGCTCTGGCCTGCGACCGCTTGGGCCGGGCGCTCCCGCACTATCGCTTCGGCCGGGCCCGGATGGCGCCCGGCCAGGTGTGGCTCTTCGCGCCGTACCACCCGCGCTCCTACGACAGCCGCTACTTCGGTCCGGTCGCGGTGTCGGCGATCCGCGGCTGGCTGCTCCCGGTGCTCGTCGCGAACGACGACCGATTCTCCGAGTTCCGGCTCCATCGGTTCCATCTCTCGGTCTTGGCGGCGGGAGCGAGCCGGTGATCGACGACGGGCGCGAGGAGACCCTGTATCGCCTGCCGGCGCCGCGGGGCGCGCGGGGAGCGGTCGGGTGGCGGATGGCGGCGTGGCTGGCGCTCGGCGCCGCCAACGGCGGGTGGCTCGCGACGAGCTTCATGGCCTGGCGGTTCCGCTACTCGTCGCGGCTCGGCCGCCCGTGGCTGGTGCGGCCTTGGTATCCTGACCGCTGGCTGCTGGTCGCCTCTCTGACCCTCGTGGCGATCGGCGCGGTGATGCTGCTGCGCGAGGGTTGGCGGGCGAGAGCTCTGCTGCTCGTTCCGATCGGCGTGCCGCTCGTGCTCGCGAGCCTCGGGCCGCTGTACAGCCCGCTGCGGGCGATCGTGTGGATCCACGCCTATGGCCGCGTGCCGCGGCTCGCAAGCATCGTCGAGCGCGGCGAGCTGATCGGCGGCGCCGGGATGGTTGCCTGCTGCGCCGCCACGGCGGCCTACGGCCTCCTCTCCCTCGGCCGGCTGCAGCGCGTCGGCGACCTCCACGGCTCGAGCCATTGGGCCTCGTTGCGCGAGGTGGCGGCGGCGGGGCTTCTCGAGCGCGGCGAAGGCGGCATCGTCGTCGGCAGGCTCGGCAAGCGCCTGCTCGTCGACCGGAAGGACCGGCACGCGCTGGTCTACGCGCCCTCGGGCACCGGCAAGTCGACGTGCCTGGTGATCCCCACGCTGCTGCGGTGGCGCGGGTCGCTCCTCGCCTTCGACATCAAGGGCGAGTTGTGGGAGCGGACCGCCGGCTACCGCCAGGAGCAGGGGCAGATCGCGATCCGTTTCGATCCGACCCTCAAGGAGGGATCGGCCCACTACAACCCGCTGCTCGCGATCCCGCGCTCGGAGGAGGACGTGGCCTGCGCCCAGGACGTGGCCGACATCCTGGTGAATCCCGAGGGGAAGGAAGCGACAGGCGGCGAGCGGTTCTTCGAGGACTCGGCGCGGGCGCTCTTGACCGGGGTGATCCTGCACGTGCTCTACACCGACGCGCGGCCGTCGCTCGGCGCCTGCCTGCAGGTGCTGAGCTCGCCGACGCCGACCGACGCCTGGGAGGCGATGCGGACGGGCGTCCATGACCCCGAGCAGAGGCGCGGCTGGCTCGACCGGGCGGGCGCCCGGACCGCGACCCACCCGACGGTGGCCAATGCCGCGAGCCGGCTGCTAGGCATGGACTTCCGCAGCGCGACCGCGGTGCAGGCGACCGCGCAGTCGAAGCTGGTGCTCTTCGAGGACCCTCTCGTCTGCGCCAACACGACGGGGAGCGACTTCCGCGGCGAGGACCTGATCGCCGGCCCGCAGCCGGTGTCGGTCTACCTGACGGTCGCGCCCTCGGACCTCGACCGCATGCGCCCCTTGCTGCGGATCGTCCTCAACCAGATCTCGCGCCAGCTGACGAAGGAGGTCCGCCAGGGCCGGCGGCCGGTGCTGCTGATGCTCGACGAGTTCACGGCGCTGGGCAAGCTCGACTTCATGCACCGCGGGATCGGCTTTTTCCGCGGCTACGAGATCCGCGTCTTCATCTCGATCCAGTCGCTCGAGCAGCTGTTCCAGATCTACGGCCAGCACCAGAGCATTGGCGCCAACTGCGGCGTCCAGGTGGCCTACGGCGCCAACGACGTCGCGACCGCGAAGCTGCTCTCCGAGATGACCGGCAAACGCACCGTCGAGTACCGGCGCGAGAGCCGCAACCGGAGCGTCTTCGGCGGCCGGCGCACGGAGAGCGAGACCGAGGCGGGAAGGCCTCTGCTGTCGCCCGACGAGGTGCGGCGGCTGCCGGACGGCGAGGCTCTCATCTACGTCGCGGGCTGCGCTCCGATCCGCGGCGAGCGGGTGCCGTACTTCCGCGACCCCGAGCTGGCGCGGCGCGCCGCCGTCGCGCCGCCGGAGCAGTCGGACCGCGCGGCCGGCGCCGCGGTGCCGGCTGCCGGCGGCGCTCCAACACCATAAACGCGGTCGTTTCTGGCCTTGCTGGCCTTTGAGACATGGTCATAAACGACCATGTTTATGATTACGTGTGGCTTCGTTCATGACTGGGGATTGACACGATATGGTCATACAGCTAAACTGCGCCCACGCTCGCGGCAGGAGCAAGAGACAAGGAGCCGGTAAAGCGCATGCTCGAGGCCAGTAAGGAGCACTCCGAAGCGATGCGGCGCTACTTGGGCGCCGGGATCGTGGCGGCCCTGGCCGACGACGACGTGACGGAGATCTACGTCAACGCCGGCGACGGCGCGGTGTGGCTCGACCGGCGCAGCGCCGGCCGGGTGCGCTCGGCGGGCGCTCTCACCGAGTCGCAGGTGCGATCGTTCCTCAACGCGGTCGCCAACGCCCACCGGGTGGAGCTGACGCGCGGCAACCCGCAGCTGCAGGCAGAGCTGCCCGACGATGCGCTGTTTCGCCAGGCGCGGCTCCAGGGGCTCATCCCGCCGCTCGCCGAGGCGCCGGTCTTCGTCCTGCGCAAGCCCGCGACGCGGGTGTTCAGTCTCGACGAGTACGTGCGGCAGGGCATCCTCTCGCCGGCGCACCGCGCGGCCCTCGCTGCTGCCGTCGACTCGCGCCAGAACATCCTCGTGGCCGGCGGCACCAGGAGCGGCAAGACGACGCTGGTCAACGCCGTGCTCTTGGAGATCAACGAACGCTGCCCGCGGGATCGCGTGGTGGTGCTCGAGGACACCCGGGAGCTCCAATGCGCCGCCCTCGACCGGCTGTCGCTGCGCACGACCGAGGAGGTGGACCTGGCCGGCCTGGTGCGCCTGACGCTGCGCTCGAGCCCGGACCGCATCGTCATCGGCGAGGTGCGCGACAAGGCGGCGATGCAGCTGCTCGACGCGTGGTCGACCGGCCACCCGGGCGGGGTGGCGACGGTCCACGCGACCGACGCCCTGGGCGCGCTCGAGCGGCTCGACCGGCTGGCGCAAAGAAACGGCGTGCCGTCGCAGGCGCACCTGGTGGCGGAGGCCGTCGACCTGGTGGCGGTGATCGTCGGCGGCAGCCAGCCGCGGCGGGTGCGCGAGATGGTGGCTGTCCGGGGCCTCGACGGGACCGGACGATACGAGCTCGAGACGATTGCACGAGAGGAGGAGATCCGATGAGGGCACGAGCGAGGCAGGGGGTGCGCATCGCCGCGGCGGCGGTCGCGGCGGCGCTTCTCGACAGCGCGAGGGCGTTCGCCGGCACCGGCGGCACGGACATGCCGTGGAACGGGCCGATGCAGGCGATCCTCGACAACATCACCGGGCCGACTGGCAAGATCATCGCGGGGCTCCTGATCGCGTTAGGCGGCATCGTCTGGGGCTTCACGCGGCACGAGGAGGGGTTCAAGCGGGTGGCGCAGGCGATCGTCGCGATCGGCCTGATCCTCGGCGCCACGAACCTGGTGACGACCCTCGGCTTCCAGGGGTGTGTGTTTTGAAGACCCCGGAGCCGCACGTGATCCATTCGGCGCTCCACCGGCCGGTGCTGATGGCGGGGGTGGACCGCGGCCTCGTCATCATCGAGGCAACGCTGGTGACGGCCCTCGTCGTCATGGGCGGCCTCGACTGGCGGACGCTCTCGGTGGCGGCCGTCCTGATCCTCGTCCTCCACCCGGCGATGGCCTGGGCGACGCGCACGGACTCGATGATCGGCGAGGTCTACGTGCGGAGCCTCGGGGCGCAGGACTTCTATCCGCCGGTCGCGAGCTGGCGCGCGCGGCCGGCGGCGGTGCGGGCGGCGATCCCGCCGCGGCGAGGCTAGGCGATGGCCGCGGCGCTGTCGCTCGGGCTGGGCTGGATAGGGGGAGCGCTCTCCTGGGCGCTGCTTGGCCGCCTGCGCGAGCACCGGACGGAGCCGGCGGGCCTCTGCGACTGGCTCCTCTGGGCGTACCTGGTCGACGAGGGCGTCGTGCTCGGCAAGGACGGGAGCCTGCTCGCCGGCTGGAGCTATCGCGGCCCGGACACGAGCTCGGCGACCGCGGAGGATCTCGACGCCCTGTCGAGCCACGTCAGCCAGGCCATGCTGCCCTTCGGCAACGGCTGGATGCTGTCCTGGCAGGCCGTGCGCCACGCGGCGCCGGGCTATGCGCCGCAGGGGGCCTTCCCGGACCCGGTGACGGCGCTCCTCGACCTCGAGCGGCGGCGCACCTACGAGGCGACCGCGGCGCACTTCGAGACCGACAGCTTCGTCACCCTCTCCTACCTGCCGCCGCCCGACCTCTACTCGCGGCTCGCCCGGTACTTCGTGCAGGGCGAGCAGAGCGGCCTCAAGAGCTGGGAGGAGGTGCTGCGCGCCTTCCAGCAGGGCGCCGGCGAGTTCGAGCGCCGGCTGTCGGCGGTGCTGAGGATCCGGCGGCTCGGCTCGGACGAGCTGTTGACGCTGCTCCACTCGTGCCTGACCGGTCTCGATCACCCGGTCAAGGCGCCGGTCGAGGGCACCGAGCTCGACAGCTTCCTGGCGGACCAGGAGGCGGTCGGCGGCTGGCAGCCGCGGATCGGCACGATGTCGATCCGGGCGCTGGCCATCCAGGGGTTCCCCGCGGCGAGCTACCTCGGGATGCTCGACCGGCTGAACAACGTGCCCTTCGCGCTCCGGCTCTCCCACCGGGTGATCCCCCTCGAGCAGGCGACGGCGGCGCGCCTCATCCGGCGCCACCAGGTGCAATGGTTCATGAAGCGGCAGGGCGCGACAGACCTGGTGCGCGGAGCGGTCAGCCGGCAGCGCCAGGCGCCGACCCCGGACCAGGAGGCCGAGGCGCGCCTGTTCCAGGACCAGGACGCCACCCGGATGGCCGGCGACGCGGCGACGGCGGCAGCGGAGAACGCCTCGGGGGCGGTGCGGTTCTGCTTCTACACGCCGACGGTGGTGGTGATGCAGCCCTCGGACACCGCGGCGGACCAGGCGGCCGACGAGATCGTGAAGATCCTTGCCGATCGCGGCTTCACCGCGCGGCTCGAGACCGTCAACGCCGTGGAGGCCTGGCTGGGATCGCTCCCGGGCCACGGGTTCCCCAACCTGCGCCGGCCGCTGCTCCACTCGCGCAACGTCGCCGACCTGGTGCCGTTGACGAGCGTCTGGCCGGGGCTCAAGACGAATCCCTCGGCGTACTTCCCGGAGAACAGTCCGCCGCTCCTCTGGGCGGCGACGAGCGGCGCGACGCCGCTGCGCGTCAATCTCCACGCGAGCGACGTCGGGCACAGCCTGGTGGCGGGGCCGACCGGCGCCGGCAAGAGCACGCTCGTCAACCTGATCGTGGCGCAGTTCTTCCGCTACGCGGGAGCGCAGGCCTTCGTCTTCGATCTCGGCTACTCGGGGTACGTGCTGGCGCAGGCGGCGGGCGCCAGCCACTACGCGATCCGCGCCGGCGCCGGCGAGGAGGCGACCGCCTTCCAGCCGCTCGCGGCGGTCGACGACCCGGGGGAGCTGGCCGCGGCGGCGGAGTGGCTCGAGCTCCTGCTCTCGCTGCAAGGCGGGGTCGTCGTCGGCCCCGCCGCGCGGACCGAGATCGTGGCGGCGCTGCGCCAGCTCGCGGGCGAGAGCCGCGAGCACCGGACGCTCGGCAACTTCTGCGTCCAGCTCCAGAGCCTGGAGTTGAAGGACGCGCTGGCGCCCTATCGCCGCAGCGGCAGCCTCGGGCGCCTTCTCGACTCGGACCGCGACGATCTCGACCGCAGCTCCTATCAGGTTTTCGAGATGTCCCATCTCTGGGAGATGGGAGCGAAGACGGTGGCGCCGGTGCTGCGCTACCTCTTCCACCGCGTCGAGGGGCGGCTCGACGGCCGGCCGACGCTGATCGTGATCGAGGAGGCCTGGCGGACGCTGCTCGACCCGTCGTTCGGCCTGCAGTTGAAGCAGTGGCTGCTGACCCTGCGCAAGAAAAACGCCGCGGTCATGGTCGTCACCCAGACCCTCGCCGACCTCCACAACTCGCCTTACAAGGCCGCGGTCGTCGAGAGCTGCCCGACGCGGATCCTGCTGCCGAACGCGATGGCGGCGAGCCCCGGGACGGCGGAGCTCTACCGCGACCTGGGGCTCAACGAGGCCGAGCTCGAGCTGCTCGCCGCGAGCCGCCCGAAGCGCGAGTACTACTTGAAGAGCCCGCACGGCAGCCGCCTCTTCGAGCTCGGCCTGGGGCCGGTGGCGCTGGCGTTCCTGGCGGCGCCCGAGGGCATGACGCCGCAAGAAACGATGCAGCGCGCCGACGAGCTGCGCCAAGAGCGAGGCCCGGACTGGCCGGCCGCCTGGCTCGCCGAGCGCGGCCTGTCCGATTGGGTTCCCGACTATCAGCGCTTCACCGGAGGTCAAGGTCATGCGAAAGACAGGACAGAAGCTCTCCGCGCTCGCGCTTAGCGCGGCGCTGCTGCTGGCGCTCCTGGCGCCGGCGCCGGCCGCGGCGGTGATCCCGGTCACCGACTACGCGCACATCCTGGTCAACCAGTACTGGCACTACATGCACTACCTGCAGTTCGCTCTCCAGATCTATCAGCACTATCAGATGCTGGCGAACCAGTTTCGCCAGATCACCTATCAGCTGACGGCGCTGCGAAAGCTTTCCAATCCCAACTGGCGCGAGGTCTACGACCTGCTCGCGAACCTCGACTGGATCATGCGTCAGGGCCAAGCGCTGGCCTACTCCTACAAGGACATCGACGCGCAGTTCCAGCAGGTCTTCCCGGGCTGGGTCGAGGTCCAGAACTGGCCGCTGCAAAGGCAGACGCAGGCCGTGCGGACCCTCGACACCATGCGCACGGCGCTCGACACGAGCTCCGAACAGTTCCGCCACGACATCGCGGATCAGCTTTTCCTCGAGCGCATCAAGGCCCAGATGGACGGCATCCACGGCCACCAGGAGGCGCTCGAGCTGCAGAGCACGATCCTCATGTACACGGCGCAGGAGCTCGGCGTCATGAAGCAGTCGCTGGCCACTGCGAACAACATCCAGGCGGTCTACTACGGCCATCTGATCAACCGCGAGGCGCAGGGCGAGGCGACGCTCGCGGCCGGGATCGATCGGACGCTCGCGAGAAACAGCGCGGAGCCGACGCCGGGCTACACCGGCATCCCCAATTGGTGGCCCTTCTTTTAAGGCGGTTGGACGGGCGGTGGGAGGTGGAGGCTCCCGCCGCCCGGATTTTCCCGGCGCCGTGCCCGCCGGAGCCGGCGCCGGGGGGCGTTGCAGGGCGATGACGACGATGGAGGTGAGAGATGCGGATGGCGAGAGGAAGCGGCAGGGGGTTCGGATGGATCGGCCTCGCGTTGGCGCTGGCGTCGTGCAGGCCCTCGGCAGAGGCGGTCGCCGATGGCGCCGATCCGCTCGCGGCGCTCGCGTCGCCCGCGCAGAGCGCCCGGTACGACGGTCCGTACTGGACGCGCGAGGCGCATCGCGACTCGCCGAGCTGGCGGGCGGCCAAGGCGTTCTGCCGCAAGAGCCGCGACCGCGAGCTGCCGAACTGCCATGCGGTGAGGCTCGTCGAGCGGTGGGAGGAGCCCCTGCGCTCGCCGGGGATGGGCGCGCCGGCAACGATGCCCACCATGCCAGCGCTGCCGCCGCCACCACCGCCGCCGCCGGCGCTGCATCCGGGGGACCCCAGCCAGGCGGCGGCGGACGTGGCCGCCGTCAAGGCCTGGGAGGCGAGGCTCCTGGCTCGCGGCCAGGGCGCCGCCGCGGGAGGTCCGCGATGAACCGGCGGCGGGGCGCGGCCGCGCTGTTCGGCGCGGCGATGCTGCTGGCGGCGCGGCCGGCCGCGGCCGGTCTTCTCGACGACCTGGTCAAGGGCTACCAGACGGCCGCGAACTCCTGGCTGGCCACCCTGGTGCCGATGGCGGAGCGGACCTTCGGGATCCTGGCCGGCCTGGAGATCGCGGTCGGAGCCCTGATGTGGGTCGTCAACCGCAAGACGATCGACGAGATGTTCCTGGGCTTCATCCGGAAGATCCTGGTCCTGGGGCTGTTCTATGCCTTCCTGAGCCAGTTCCCGCTCTGGGTGCCGCGGATCGTCCAGGGCTTCCAGTCCGCCGGCCAGGCCGCGAGCCAGACGCAAGAGCTCTCCCCGAGCGGCGTGATCCAGGTCGGGATCGACATCAGCACGCGCCTGCTCAAGGCGTCGAGCTTGATCGGCCTGCTGCTGCCGGCGGTCGGGATGTTTCTCGCGCCGGTCGTGGTGCTGATCGTCATGATCGCCTTCATCTGCATCGCGGCGCAGCTGGTGATGACGCTCGTCGAGAGCTACCTGGTGGTGACCGGCGGCGTCGTCTTCCTGGGCTTCGCCGCCTTCCGCGGCAGCGCGCCGATCGCCGACAAGTACATCGTCTACGCGGTGCAGGTCGGGGTGAAGCTGTTCTTGCTGTACCTGATGGTCTCGACCGGCCTCGCGATGACCGCGCGGTGGGCTCAGGACATGGAGACCCAGTTCGCCATCTTCGGCGGGAACTTGAAGCCGCTCTTCGACCTCCTCGCCGGGAGCGTGGTCTTCGCTCTCCTCGTGTGGAAGATCCCGACCCAGGTCAGCCACTTCCTGACGCAGAGCGTGCACCTGCACCTGCGCGAGGCGCTGGCGGATTAGGGCTCGCCCGGGCTCGATGCGATGAGCGTCTTTTCCTTTTCCCGGCGCCCGGCGCCGCGCGGGCGCCAGGCCGGCAATCCGATTCTTGCCGGGCGCAGCGCCTTCGCCGGCGCCTTCGGCGACCTGGCGCGGGGCAAGCGCAACTGGCAGCTCGTCGCCTTTGGCCTGCTCGGGCTGTTCGGGATCGTCCTGGTGGCGTTCGTGCGGCTGGCGTCGGAGGCGCGGATCACGCCCTACGTCGTCGAGGTGGACAAGCTCGGCCGCGCCGTGGCCTTCGGCCCGGCGGAGCAGACGGCGCAGACCGATCCGAGGATCGTCGCGGCGACCCTGTCGCTGTTCATCCGCAACGTCCGCGCCGTGTCGTCGGACGCCGTGGTCGAGCGCGAGCTTCTCTACCGCGCCTACGCCAACACGACCGCCAAGGCGCGGGAGTTTCTGGACGGCTACTTCTCGCTCCCCGAGCACGATCCGCGCCTGCTGGGGCAGCGCTTCACGCGCTCCGTCGAGGTCGATGCGATCTTGCCGGTCCCGGGCAGCGCGGTCTGGCGGGTGCAGTGGACGGAGCGCGAGCAGCCGGTCTTTGTCGGATCGATCCACGAGTCGGCCTGGGAGGGATACCTGACGGTCAAGGTCCATCGCCCGCGGACGACGAGCGTGATCGCGGACAACCCACTCGGCATCTACGTCGCGGATCTGACGTGGACCGAGGTCACCAAGTCTCAAGCCAATGGAGGGATGCGATGACGAGGAATCGAAAGGTTTCTGTCGGAAGCGTCGCGCTGCTGCTGGGCGGGATGCTGAGCGCGGGAGCCGGACGCCTGCTGGCGCAAGAGCCGGCTGGCGGGGGAGCGAACCCGGCGACGGCGGCCGCAGCTGGACCGGTCTCGCCGGTCGCAGGACCGGCGACGCCGGCGCCAGCAGCGGGAACGACCGAGGCAACAGGAGCAACGGAAGCAAAGGCAGCCCCGGGAGCGCCGCTCGCGGCCGACGTCGAGCGGGAGGCCCGCGCTGCGGCGGCCGGCAGGGAGCCGGCGGTCCTCGAGCACGGCGACTTCGTGCAGGTGCCGTTCGGCCACCAGGTGCCGGTCGTGCGCTGCGCGCCGCTGCGGGTGTGCCTGATCGAGCTCGAGGAGGGCGAGCTGGTGCTCAACACGGTGACCGGAGACAGCGCGCGCTGGATCCTCGACCGGGCGGAGGCGGGTCCCCGCGGGCGGACCTCGGTCATCGTCGCCAAGCCGACGGCCTGCAACCTCACGACGAATCTGGTGATCACGACGAACCGCCGGATCTACCAGATCACTCTCGATGCGCGGCCCTGCAAGGGCGAGGACGGCGAGAACCCGCACGAGCCGTTCACGCGCCTGCTGCGCTTCTACTACCCGGACGAGCTGGTGCGGAGCTGGGCGAGCGCCGAGGAGGCAAGACGCGCCTCGGCGGCCGAGGAGGCGCGGGCGGTGACGCCGCTCGCCGCCGCCGGCGGCGGGGCGCCGCCGCTCACCTCCCTTCACTTCAACTATCGCTGGACGCGCACGGGCAAGTACCCGTGGGTGCCGGTGGCGGTCTTCGACGACCAGGTGCACACCTACATCCGCCTGCCGGGGAGCGGCGTGGGCCAGGAGGCGCCGGTGCTCTTCCTCGTCGACCGCAAGGGCGGGACGGCGCTGCTCAACTACGCCGTCCGCGGCCAGTTCTACGTCACCGACCGGGTGTTCGACCGGGCCGTATTGGTCCTCGGTTCGGGCAAGGATCAACAAAAGCTAGAGATCACGCGGGAGCACTGACATGGACGAACCACTGGAAGTGCCGTCGCCGCCGCGGCCGAAGCGGCTGAATCGGTTGGCGCTCGTCGCGGTGCTGGTGCTCCTCGGCGTGGCGGTCGCCGCGGTGTTCCTGACCTTGGCGCCGACCAAGCGGTCGAAGGCCGCGGCCGAGTCGGCGGAAGCCGCGGCGCCGAGGCCCACGTTCCTCGAGCACGAGCCGGCGGTCGCCGAGCCGCCGCGGCGGCCGGTGCCGGCGGAGGCTCCGGGCTACTGGCAGGACGCGATGCGGGAAGGCCGGGCGTCGGCGAGCAGCGGGGCGCCCGCAGGCGAGGACCCGCTGGCGGCGGGGCTCGAGCCGGGCGGGCCGGGCATGCCGCCGGGAGCGGAGCGGGCGAAGGCGCCGCCCCCGGACCCGCGAGAGGAGGCCTATCGGCGTGCGTTGCAGGCGCCGGTCGAGCCGCCCCGCGCGCCGGCACCGGAGTCCGGCGACGGTGGCGGGGAGGGGAGCGGGGAGAGGATGGCGAGGCAGCTCGGCCTGGCGGCGCCGGTCGGGCTCGGGACGCCCCCGGCGATCCCGGCGGCCTTCTCGGCGGGTGGAGCTTCCGGGATCTCGTTGTCGGAGGGCGGCACGGCGGCGCCGCCGGCCGCTGGCACCGCCGCGAACGGGAGAGAGCATCAGAGTTTCCTGCGGAGCGCGGAGACGCTCTCGGCGACGGCGCTCAAGGTCCGGCGAGACCGGCTGGGCGCGGGCGTCGTGGTCGAGGCCGGAACCGTCATCCCGGCGGCGCTGGTGACGGCGGTCGACTCCGACGTCGCCGGGCCGCTCGTCGCCCAGGTGACGCGGGACGTCTTCGACCGCACCCAGCGGCAGGTCGTGATCCCGCGCGGATCGCGCCTGCTCGGGTCCTACGACAGCCAGGTGGCGCTCGGCGAGAGCCGCCTGCTCGTCGCCTGGGGCCGGGTGATCTTCCCGGACGGCAACGGTCTGAGCTTTCCGGGCCTGCCGGCGGCGACGAAATCCGGCGAGGCCGGCCTCGCGGGCTCGGTCAACAACCACCTGACCCGGGTCTTCGGCAGCGCCATCCTGCTGTCGATCCTGAGCGCCGGCGCCCAGCTGTCGCAGCCGCAGGAGTCCGCGGCCTTCGGCGCGGCGGCGTCGACGCGGCAGGTGGCGGCGGCTGCGGTGGGCCAGGAGCTGTCGACGGTCGCCATCGAGATGCTGCGGCGCCAGATGTCGGTGCCGCCGACGATCCGCATCCCGGCGGGCACGAGCTTCTACGTCTTCCTGCGCGGCGACGTGAGCTTCGAGGAGCCCGTCCAGGAGTAGGGACAAGGGGTCGAGTGCGCGCGTCAGCAACGAAGCATATCCAAAACCAGACCATTACATTTCATGGTCATCAAGGAGGGAGACCTATGCATGCCAAACGACGGTGCCTTTGGATCGCAGGTGTCGGGCTCGCACTGCTCGGCGGAGCGCTGACGCCGGCCGGCGGCCAGGTGGTCAACGGCCGAGGCTTCGGTCAGCAGTACGTGGGATTTCAGGACGTCAACGGCAACGGCGTCCTCGACTGCGGGGAGCCGGTGACCATCCGGGTGTTCTACAACGATCCGCCGTCCGACACGACGGGCAGCATCACGGGCGAGATGGTGGCGCCGTTCGCGGGCACGAGCGGCCTGTCGTTCATTCCGGGCTCGGTCGAGATCGACCCGGTCTTCAGCGCCGGCGACTGCGGGGCGACCATCGTCACCGGCAACAACCAGAGCGACGCCGAGGCGACGGTCGACTTCAGCTGCGGACCGCCGGAGAACGGCACCAGGCTGCAGGGCAACTTCGTGGCATTCCTCTACCGGGCGAGCTTCCAGAACTCGCAGCCGAGCTTCACGGCGGTGATGCGCGGCACGACGAGCGATGGCCTCGATCTCAGGCCGCAGCTCGTCGAGAGCGGCAACATCGGCGCGACCTGCATGGGCGGCGCGCCGAGCGTCACCGTCACCAAGACGGTGGCCGGGACGGGTTCTCCCGGGTCGACCCTGCTCTACACGATCTCGGTCACCGATCAGAGCGGCCTGGGCCTGGGCGGACTGCAGCTGACGGACGTCGTGCCGCCGAACACCGTTTTCGATGCGGGAGCCTCGTCGCCCGGCTGGGCTTGCTCGGGGAACTCGGCCGGCTCGCTCTGCCGGCTGTCGGCGGGGAACCTCGATCGCAACGCCACGGTGGCGAGGTTCTTCGCGGTGGACCTGGCGCCCACCCTTCCTGCCGGGGTCACGAGCGTCAGCAACACCGCCTGCGCGCGGTCGGGTCCCTCGACGATCGTCGGCTGCGGCAGCGTCTCGACGCCGACCGCCGGCCGGACGATCCTCACCCTGGCGAAGAGCCTCGCGAGCGGCACGGGCACGCCCGGCGGCACGGTCGTCTACAACCTCTCGGTCGTCAACAGCGGCACCCAGGACTCCGGGCCGGTGACGCTGCACGAGACGGTGCCGGCCAACACGACCTGGGCCGGGGGAGGCGGCTGGTCGTGCTCCGGCACGGGCCCGGGCTCGACCTGCTCGCTGGGGCTCGGCAACGTGGCGGCGGCCGGCGGCTCGGCCAGCACGCAGTTCTCCGTCGTGATCGCGAACCCGCTGCCGGCGGGCGTCGGGAGCGTCGCGAACACGGCCTGCGCGGACGCGGCCAGCGCGGTGGAGAGCTGCAGCACCGCCACCATCCCGACGACCGGCATGGCGCTTCTCGCCGTCAACAAGACGGTCGCCGGGACCGGCGCGCCGGGATCGAACCTGATCTATTCGATCGCGGTCCAGAACACCGGCAACGAAGGCGCGGCCAACGTGACCGTGACGGAGCTGGTCCCGGGCCTCACGACCTACGCTGCAACCGGGAGCTCGCCCGCCTGGGTCTGCCCGGGCACAGCGGCGGGCACGACGTGCACGGCGGCGATCCCGTCGCTGCCGGCCGGGGCGTCGACGGTGCTGACCTTCGTCGTCGCGATCGAGTCGCCGCTGCCGGCCGGCGCCTCGACGATCGAGAATCAGGCCTGCGCCGCGGCCGCGGGCGTCCCGAGCGCCTGCGGCTCGACGAGCATCCCGACGACCGGGCAGCCGAGCCTGCATCTGGTGAAGACCTACGGCGGCGGCGCGGTGCTGCCGAACGCGGTGCTCGCCTTCACGCTCACGGTGTCGAACACCGGCAATCAGGACCTCGGCGCGGCGATTGTCAGCGAGACGGTGCCGGCGCTCTCGAGCTTCGACGCCGGCGCGAGCGACGTGCGCTGGTCGTGCGCGGGAACAGCGGCCGGCTCGAGCTGCACGCTCAACCTGGCGAGCGTTCCGGCCGGCTCGAGCCAGACCATGGTCTTCGCGGTCGACGCGGCCGCGTCGCTGCCGCCGGCGGCCGTGATCTCGAACGCCGCGTGCGTGAGCGGCGTCTCGGTCTTGCCCGAGGCGGCCGCCAAGGCGCTGCGAGCCAGCCTGCGGCGGGGAGCGCAGCCGATGCAGACGGCGGTGCCCGAGGCCTGCGGCGCCGTCTCGACCCCGCCGGCGCTGTCGGTCGATACGACGCTCGCGGCGACGGTGGGCCACAGCGGCCCGGCGCTGCCGGGGGATCTCATCCACTACACGCTCACCGTCCCCAACCCGACGGCGAGCACGCTGACCGCGCTGCTCGAGAAGGCGTCGCTCGACGCGAACACGACGGTCGTGGCGGGGTCGGTGACGACCAGCCAGGGCGTCGTGAGCGCCGGCAATGGCGCGAGCGACACGACGGTCGCGGTGGCGCTCGGCGATCTCGCCGCTGGCGGCACGGCGACGGTCGGCTGGGACGTGAAGGTCAACTCGCCTCTGCCTGCGGGCATCACCGAGGTCGCGGCGCAGGTCGCGACCACCGGCGGCAACATCCCGCCGGACGAAAGCGGCCCGCCACCGCCGCCCTCGACCCCGGGACCGACCGAAACGCCGGTCACCGCGGGGACGCCGCCGCCACCGCCGCAGACGATCCCGACCCTCAACGAATGGGGCCTGGGGTCGATGGTGGTGCTCCTGGGCGGCATGGCGGCGGTCGCCATCCGCCGGCGGCGCTCCGGGGCCGCGGAGGTCTAGGCGGTGCTCTCGTTCGGCCTGGCAGTTGCCCTGGCGACCGTCCTCGGCGCCGGCTCGGGCGTTGCCGCCGGGCCGGCGGCGGGCGCCGGGAGTGAGCGGCCGCAGGGAACCTCCACGGAGCCGAATCCGACGGTCGTGTTCACGACGCCGGGCCCGAAGCCCGTGACGCTCAAGGTCTGCGACCCGGCGGGCCTGTGCTCGTCACTCACCCAAACGGTCATGGTGCTCGATCCGCGGCCGGCGGTCACCAGCTTCTCGGTGACGCCGCCGCGGCTCGAGCAGGGGCAGAGCGTGCTGCTCGACGCCACGGGCAGCGGCCAGCCGCCACTCTCCTACACCTGGCAGCTGCTGCACAACGGCGTCGCCCTGGGAACGCTCTTCGGCGCTCACGTGACCTGGTCCTCCGCGGGTCAGCCGCTCGGGACCTACACGGCAAACCTCGCGGTCAAGAACGCCTCGGGGAGCGCGGCCGGCGCCGCGGACTTCACGGTCGTCGCGGCGAGCCCGACGCGCTATTTCACGGTAGGGCCGTGCCGGGCGCTCGATACCCGCGTCTCGCACCAAGCGCTTCTCGCGCAGGCGCCGCCGCTCGTGATCGCGATCGGGGGCGTCTGCGGCATCCCGGTCGGGGCGCGCGCCGTGGCGGCGAACCTGACCGCCGTGGCGCCGACGGCGCCAGGCTTCATTTCCGTCTACCCGGCGGACTTCGCGCATCCCACGGTATCGAGTCTCAACTTCAACGCCGGCGTGACCCGCGCCAACTCGGGCGTACTGCCACTCTCGACGGACGGCACGGCCCGCCTCGCCGCCGTGGCCAGCCTCAAGGCGGGCTCGGTCGACCTCCTGGTCGACGTCGCGGGCTATTTCGCGAGCCCGACCGGCAACCCGCCGGCGGCGCTCGAGTTTCAAGCTCGCCTGTGTCCGTTCGGCTTCTGCGAGTTCGCCGCCGGCACGGAGATCTTCTTCTCGCAGGCGTTTTCAGGCACGCCGACCGAGTACCGCTACGACTGGACGGGAAGCGGCGTCTTTTCCGAGCGCTCGCCGACCCCGATCAAGTCCCACGTGTACCCGAGCGCCCTCGGCGTCGTGACGCCGGCGGTTCAGGTCGTCGGGGGGTCGGTCGTCTCGACCCTCGCGCAGCCGACGCCGATGTACATCACGGCCGCGATCTCGTCGGAGCTGCCGGCGGCGCCGGTCGTGACCGCGGCCACCTTCGTGGGGTACGTGAGCTCGTCGCCGATCGATCCGACGATCGCCGGTCCGCACCCGGCTTACCAGCTGGCGATCGCCAACACGCCGCCGAACCTCTTCGGCTACGACGTGTACGCCTCGAAAAACGGCAGCCCGTTGCAGCTCGTCGCGGCGCTCGCTCCGGCCTTGCCGCCGAGCGAGCCGCTGGTGGTCGACAACTTCTCGCCGGCGACGGACTCGCTGCGGATCGTCGTCACGGCGGTCGGCTTCGCGGGAGAGGGGCCGGCGTCGGCCCCGATCGGCTTGACCCATCCGTGAGGGTGGGGAGGAAAGGGGGACCTCGATGGTGACGATGGTGCAGGGCGGGGGCGACGGCGCACGGCTGCGGGCGGCGGTGGACCGGCTGCACGTGGCGCAGTTGGCGGCGCTCGCGGCGCCGGAGGCTTGCCATTCCGTAGGGCTCGACGCCTACAGCGCCGAGCGGCGGTTGCTCGAGCACGTCGCCGAGATGGGGTCGCTCCTTGCCCGGCTCGGGCGGGCAGACGTCGAGGGGGCAGGCGCCGTGAAGCTCCGGCAGCGGCTGGTGAGCCTGGCCGTTGCCAGCTCGAACACCCTGGCCGAGCTGGTGGGGCTGGCGTTCGAGCTCGAGGCAGCCGGGGGAGAAGCTGGCGAGGCCGGCGCCATGTCGGCGGCGGCGGCGCCGGTGGCGCGGCGTGGCGGGAGGCCCCGGAACGGCGGGGCGGTCTTGCCCGGCTCGGCGACAGCCGCGGCGCCGGGGAAGGTGCAGAGCTCCTATCGGGCGGTGACGGACACGAACCGCCTCCTCGTCGATCAGCTGAGGAGGCTGATGCAGCACGCGCAGCGCCGCGAGAGCTGGCGTTCGACGCGGCCCGGCGAGCTATGGCGGGGCCTCCTGCTGCAGGTCGCCGAGCTCTATCCGGTGGCGGCGGCGCTCGAGGCGGGCGCTCTGTCCGAGGCCGAGGCCAAGGAGTTGAGCCGCTTGACCGCGGACGCGGCGAACTACCTTGCCTTCCTTCGCTGCTTTCCCCGGGCGCCCACGGCATGACCCATGTGGGTACGGCTCGATGACTCGATCCCAAGCCACCCGAAGTTCGTCCGCGCCGGGCCCGAGGCGTTCGGGCTCTTCGTGGCGGGCCTGTGCTACTGCAACCGCTACGAGACGGACGGACTCATCCCGAAGCTCGCCGTACCGAGCCTCCTACCCGGGATCACGGGGCGTCGCGCGATGGAACTAGCGAAGCGGCTGGCCGCGAACGATGAGAAGAATCCCTCGTGGGTCGACGAGGGCGAGCACTATCGTGTCCACGACTACGATGTGTATCAGCTCCCTCGCGATGACGTTCGCGAGCAGCTGAAACGCGACATGGCGGCGGAGCGCAAGCGCCGACAACGGGCGCGGGCGCGTGAGCGTGTTGACGTGACCGTCACGC
>Ga0307477_10001788_pt1 | contig 17436 bp, 8 predicted proteins | sample atmos_gasesECM2C_FD_203316 | JGI IMG/M metagenome (GOLD analysis project Ga0307477, IMG submission 203316) | Hardwood forest soil microbial communities from Morgan-Monroe State Forest, Indiana, United States - atmos_gasesECM2C_515 | ecosystem: Environmental > Terrestrial > Soil > Temperate...
GTCATCTTCACCGCCTGCTTTCCCTCCTTGATCCACTGCTCGGCCGTCCCCCGCTTGTTATAGAAGCGCACCACCGCCCGGCTCGGGGTCTCCAGGTTGGTCACGATGAACCCCAGCCGCGGGAACAATTCCCCAACATGAAACTCTACTTTCGCCACCACTCGTCGGGCTGTCTTCCAACTGGCGGCCTGATAGAGAAAGCCCTTGTACCATACGATGGGTTTGTGACTGGGCCGTCCCACTGGGCGCGTCAGAAGTTCTTCAACGTCCCGCAGCAGGTTGTCGTTCGCCGGAAGCCGAATCGCATATTTCACCCCGCGCTCTTCCAACGCTTCGTAGATCTCCGGTTTGGCAAACGCGGCGTCAGCTCGAAACACCACTTCCTTCCCCGCTTCCTGTTGGCGCTCGATTTCTGGCAGAAGCACTTCCTCCCAGTCCTCGGCACTGTGCACGTTGCCAGGCCGCAGCTTCGCTCCCAGACAATCTCCTTCCCCGTTGAACAGCAGCAGCGGGTGATAGCAGGTCGATTCAAAATGCCCATTGTATGCGCTCTGCTCCTGGTCTCCATGGACCGGGATTTCCGTGCTGTCCATGTCCAGCACCACCCGTCCGAATGAATCTACGACCTCCGCCTTCGCCAGCAGTTCCCGATTGATTCGGCCCAAACCGGCCAAGTTCTCCTCTTGGCTCAGCACCTCGGTTTCGAACCAATGCAAGCGCGAAGGCAACGCTGCCCCGCGATCCCAAATCTTCTCGGAGCCGATTAACCGGAACGTCGGATCTTGCGACAGTCGCTCGGCATCGTTCAGATCTTCGTATCCTGCCAGCCGACTGTAGATGGATTGTCGCAGCAGATCGGGGACCGGCAACTGCGTGTTCTTTCCCCGCCGACCGTCCAAGATGTTTTCGGCAATGAGCGCACTCAATCCCAAACGCTCATCCAATTCGCGCACCAAAAGCAGACCACTGTCGGAGGTGACGCGAGAACCTTAGAAATCAACTTTCAAAGACGGGTTAAACGAGAGCTGAAATGGCTGATTTTGTTTCTCACCCACTGGGTCGAGCCTCCGCAGAGATCGTTTTACTCTCAAAGCCGCATGAATACTGGCGTTGGCGCGATCATACAACCACTTACTCAGAGTTCAAAAAGGAAATGTACTAACTATCATTTGCAGCTGGACGAAGAGGAACACATGCTCATGAGCCACATGTGTAATTGTGCGCATTCAAATCACAACAACTGGTCGGAACTTACAACCACTGGATTACTGAGCCGTCCGATCCACGGCACCGCACAAAACGAACGCGTCTCTTTCTAAGAGTTTGGAACCTCAAGCCAATTGACGATTCTGTACCGCTTCAAGCAAGGACTTATCTCCTCTTTCATGAGAGTGATCGCAAGCGACTCCGCGCAGAGAGCATCGCGACATTGTTATCAGATATACCCACAACTGCTATCTCCCGCTCCTAATGTGCTTGACCACGCGCTTTGTTGAGTGCGCCCTGATACATGTTCTTCTTATCTACGTCTCTGCGCATCTGTTGACTCAGGCTGGAGATCGCCTTGAGTTCTGCATCCTCAAGTTGGAGAATCTGCTGGACTCGTGTTTTGGCGACATATGACGTCGGCGCATTCCCGATTGCAGTACCGGCAAAGTCCACATCTGCGGCCAGGACGCCTAGTTGGGGAACACCGGAAGCTGCACCAAAGAAAGTCAACGCAGCACTTACATATTGGTGCTCCTCCGCATCATCAGCCACAGTCAATGCAGCCTGCACATGGTCCATTGTTGAGACGAATTCGTCGTAACTCTTCCACTGTCGAATAGCCTTTGCACCCTGAGCCTGCGAATTTAGCAGCGCTCGGAACTCGGTCGAATCCAAGGGAGTATTGCGGAATTGATCCCAGAGGGTCTGCAGTTCCTGGTGCGTATCGGCCACCTGAGTCTGGGCAAATATTTCAAGCTTCGCAAGTGCGATCGCGAATAGTAGATCCTTGGCGCGCTTCAAAGTCTCCAGCCGGCCGGTTGCGTCCATTTTGGTCCACTCGTCGAGCGAGGCTAAGTATTCGGGTAATTCCTTCCGCGATTTTTGTTCGAGGGCCTTCCGATCATTGTTTACATTCTGTCCCGCATCGGTCAGATGTCGCTCAATGTCTTGAATCGTCTCACAATGAACCACTTTCGCGGCATAGTCGATGCTCACTAGATATGTGCCTCTATGACAAGGCGGAGGCTCTTGCTGGGCACTCGCCGTGCCATGGCTGAATGGATTGAGCATGATAATCGAAAGTAGACTCACAGCGCGAGGTCGAAAATAGCGTCTCGGTTGCGCCAGGCCAATCGCTTTAATGCGTTGCCCTCCGCCGAGCTTACGAGGACCGGATATCTCCCTCTGCGTATGCATTTTGCGGCTCCGACAACCCCGGTTTTGACCCTACCCTTTCATTTGTCGACGACAACATGCCAAATGTTTTCAACTGTGTCGCTTGCTTCCTTTACTTGTTTTGCAATTGTGCTGACGTAGGTTTGCGTCTTTTCTTGGTCCATGTTTGGAGAAGGTGGTGCAGGATACTCGATGTTGCGGAACACGCGCGCCGACTCTGATTTCTTGAGAAGGGCTTGAACACCACCAGCCATGACGGCAGCAGCAGCGCTGGGTAGTTGCTTTTGTGAATCTTTCATGAACAGGTTTAGGTCAGCAGCCGGGGGCATCACTTTGTCGAGGTGGTCGATAATGAGTTGCGCCTCTCTCGTTTCTCCATCAATACCCCGCAACACACCATGGCTTGATTCCAATGCATGGGCCACATCAGGTGCATAACTATCCCAGCGAGCACGTGCCTCCGCGGTTGCGGCTCCCTTGTGGGTCTCAGCAACTGCAGCCTGGCCATATGCGACTGTGGCAAGAAGATCCTGGAAGGGTTTGTTCTCGGAGAGCGCCTTCAATGGCATCTTGCTCGTAGCGATGTACTGGCTGGCAGCCTTTGTCACGTCTTGATCGTAATCTGGCGACGGAATCTTGTCTGCAAACTGCAGCTGTAAATTTTCAGTACGAGTACCCTGAATGTCATCCTTCAACATCTGAGTCGCGATTGCATCATAAGCCGAGTTACCCAAGAGGTGCGGTTTTAATTCCGCGACCAACTCAGAGTCGTGTGTTGCGACATAAGCGAAGGCGTTCACTAGGTCTTGACCGCTTAAGCCCGGATCATTTTGTTTGACCCTTTCCAGTACTTTTCTCTTGAATTCAGCGTCGGAATTTGCAAGTGTGAAGGCCTGCTCGGCCATGAGATTAGTGATCTTCTGGTCGTTCTCCTTCGACAGTGCAAACTGCTTTTGCATCTCAATTTCGAAGTTGTTTTTCTTGTCCTGGAATTGCTGCGCCTGCGCAGCCGGTAGCATCGCCTTTATGGCAGCGAGCTTCATTTCGATGACATGCTGTTCCACACCCCTGCACGAGCGGTCCGACTGCGCGTAGAGCACGAAGCACCCAACGAAGCAGAGAGAGAGAATCATAACCACCCTATCGCGATTCATTGTGAGTTGCCTCCGGTACAAAACTTACTTGGATCTCCAGCATCGGACCCTGTATAGCCACTCAGGGCCCAGTATTTTTTAAGCGAGTCTTCGCATTGCGCAACATGTCCCTGCATGTTCCGATAAGCTTCGGCTAATTGCAAATACGCTGGCAAGGCAAGAGTCTCGGGATCAATCCTTGTGACCTCATTCAAGTCCGCGATGGCCATGTCGTACTGCTGCTTGAGTTGCACATTGGCCACCGCACGGTAGAAGTATAGAGGGGCGCTGCGAGCGCCATGCTCCCACAGTTGGGCACAAAGCGAAAGTAGATCCTGGTAGTGCTCCGTTTTCGCGACCGAACCTAACCACGCAGTTAGCGCCCAGTCTCGAGTATTGTCGCCCTCATAGGCGCGTTTGTAGACGGTGCCCATTTCCTCAGTCTTCTTCTCTTCATCGAGCACTCGTGCCAAGCGGGAGTAGTAGAGCCTTTCGCCCGGGTCATATTGGATAGCATTCCTAAAAGCCAGATCGGCGCCTTCTAGGTCGCCGTTGAGCCAATGAATGGTTCCTGCCGCGAAATAGGCGACTGCGTTCTTTGGATCTCTTGCAATCGCTGATTGGTAGTCCGCAAGGGCTTTATCGTACTGCATCAGAGCGACCTCGGCATTGCCTCGTGCAACGAATGCTCCCGGATATGTCGGTACCATCGTGATCACCTTGGCGTATTGTTCGATCGCTGATTGGTAGTCTTGCTGCGCGAACGCGCCATTTGCAGCGGCCAAAACCTGGTCAGCTGGCTTGGAGCCCGTCACCGTCCCAGCGGCGGATACCTGGTCAGCTGGTTTCTCGGCCGTCCTCGTCCCAGTGGCGGATGTCTGGTCAGCTGGTTTCGACACCGTGAGCGTCGTAGCGCCCTCCGTAAGAGGAGGGGGCGTATGCGTAGCTCGAGTCGAGATCCAAATTCCCGCTGCTACTGCCAAACTCGTGACGGTTACGGTCACCCATCGGCGCTCCTTCGTCCACAGCCATTGCGGCGATTTCCCTACTCGCTGCATCGTCATCATCCACCATGTCTCCGGTAGTGGCTGACTCAGCAAAAAATCGTCCAGGGATACAAATACGTTGCCACCAAAATCCGCCACCTCAAACGTGAATCTTGTTTGTTTCCAATTTGGGGCACGCCTTACGATGTCGCCGAGGCTCATAGGATCCCGGCCAACGAGCGAACCATCCCTCCTGACTTGATATTTGCCGCTATTGGGGACGTTCTGAGGTTGGCTCGTAGAGATGCCCTTCACGGCTCGAGGGCCGGACACGACAGCATTGGCTAGAAAATCATTAAGAGGAACAAAGGCCTGGCTCCCAAAATCCGCGACCTCGAAGATGAATTTCGTCTGTTTCCAGTTTGGGGCGCGGCTTACGATGTCATCATGGCTCATAGGATCGCTACCAAGAGCCGTGCCATCCCTCCTGACCTGATACTTGCCGCTGTTGGGAATGTTCTGAGGTCGGTGCGCAGAGCTGCTCGTTATAAAGCGAGGATCAGGTCCGGCAGGAGCTGTCAGGAAATCGTCAAGAGGAACAAAGCTTTGGCTTCCAAAATCGGCGACCTCAACTCCGAATTTCGTTTTTTTCCAATTTGGTGCTCGCGCTTCGATTTCCTCCCGCCTCATGGAACCTGAACCCAGGGCCTTGCCATCAATCCTTACTTGATACTTTCCGCTATGAGGAATCCTGCTTATCACAGCCCCTCCCTTCGCTGCGCCGCAGCGAAGCGATTCGCCGCCGGGCGCAGGTACGTTGCTACCGCTTCCGCCACCTCCGGCACGTGCATCCGTGAAGCTGGGGACATCCACTATCGGCGATCAGTACCTCAGGGCAAAAGATCTAATGAGAGAATGCACTTCTCGCTAGTGAGCGGAGAGGTGATTGAAATACCATCCGTCCCCTCCAATGCCTTCACGTCAGAATGTTGACAACTCTGCGAGTCACTGTCGAGCTTGCGTTTCTGCCTGCGCCGTCGAGTTGGCGCAGAAGGCTTTGGTATCCAACCCGAACCAGTCATCAGGAGGGGTACGGTCTACGCAACGAGAACAATCCGTCGCTCCATCGTAGAATATTGCGCCCAACGAGTAGCTCAGCCCATTACTGCTCTTTGTGCAGATACGCACCGTTGTCTTTTTCGGTTTTGTCGACCTGACTGACTTTCTCTTGGCTTCGGACTGACAGTATTGCATATCAACGTCTTCCCAGTCCCCAATTGGCCTGCAATGCTGGCAAGTAATCCCGTGCAGGGCGTATTTTTCGGGATCGACTGACTGAGACTCATACGTGCACTGAATACCCGCTGCGCTAGATTCTTTCCTCGAGTGCTGACTGAACGCTATGCCGGCAAACAGTAGAATCGCAAGACAGCTGAAATACCGAATTCTCATAAGGCTCTCCTCGCAAAACCAGAGACGGTAGAGATATCTAGCCACGCGGCTCAGCCGGTTGCTGGCAGGGACTGTAGCGTCCGCTGAGACTCAATTGGCAGGCTTTCTCGACACAATGCCGAGAGCTGACATGCCATTCACCAAAACCGTCGACTGCACAGTAATTTCTGATGTGAGGTCGGTTGATTGTTCTTAAGGTTGATCATTAAGGTTGATCATACGCTTAAACGATCGGATTCCAGCACCAAGGCTCTTGCCTAGTTCCGGCAATCGCTTTGGGCCAAAGATCAATAGCGCAATAATCAGAATTGCCGATAGATGCGCAGGGCGAAAGAGACCTCCAAACATATGTCACCTCCGATTCGCGCCCACCTTCGCGCCGGAAACTCCTAAGGTTTAATCGATGTTGACACGACGTGCCAGAAACAGCTCCCGGTCGAACCATGCCCCGCTCCTTTTCCCCGACAATTGAACTTAATGATTCCGGAAGGCCGCACATCGAAGGTGAAAGTTTGTGTGCTCATATCGGGTATCGTTCCTTTTGCCGCAACTGGTCCGGGCATTGGGTCCGGGTGGTCGTACACTTCCAAATAGGAGTCGGCATCTGGGCACGCGTCCGTGAGTTCGATGGTCACGGCTGCGACTGAAGCTGAATGGTTTTCGTACACGGTGCGGATAAGATCGCAGTTCTGTTTTCCGCACTCCTGGCTCCACCCAGGCGACACCCCGACATCAGAAACAATCAGCGCAAGTGACACAATCATCGCAAGTCTAGTTGCTATCGTTCTCATGACCTCTCTCCTTTGCAATGGTTCCTGTCGATTGACCGCGCTGGATCCTTCGGTCCGGCGTAAGCACGCATTTCGCTCAAGCTCAAGTGCTCATCCCCACAGCTAGCGTATGGTCAAATGATCTTTCTCGTTCCTTGTCTCTGATCGTTTGACAGTAAAGTTCTGTAAATGAACTTTATGTTTAGACCGCACCTTCGGCTTCCAAACCGAACAATGTTTGCTTACAAACATCTGAAGCAGACCAATTTCGGAGGCGTGCGACATGTCGTGCAACGTAGGAAATACCGGCACGACCTTTTAACTGCTGTGTCCTGTGCCTTCAGAAAGTGGTTTAGGTCCCGCGACCTTCACCTCAATATCGACTGCGCCGACTTTTATGTGGAGATCTATCAATTCAATGCCATTCGGAAAGAATAAACGTTCCTTCCCGTCGCCGGGAGTGGCGTGCGCTGATGAAATAGTCCTGACTGTCTGCTCTAAGAGGTCCTGCACCGTTCCGCCAACGTCACGAACTGTGAAGAGATCTGTTTTCTCCAGGAAGCTGGGCCAGCCGATGGTATTCAGCGCATCGGTGATCTTCTGACCATATGCTGGATCGCCCCCGCCGTTATATGCAACCGCTCCTGCGACCGCTCTCTGCTGCGACAGGTCGCCGCACTCGTAAGTCTTGTCACCCGCACCCGTGTTCATTTTGTGAACTAGGATTGGTACGGCCCAGCAGTAGCTCATAATTGCCGAGAAATTCACGTCATCGTGACCGGAGACTCGATTCGTCAAGGTGCTTAACCGGGCCGAAGCGGGAAAGCTTGCATTGCTCTCAACGGCATTGGCTAAGTCTCCCGCAAAGTAGTTTCCAGCGTTAGGTCCGCCGATTAACCGGTCACCCGTACCCACCGGACCCACAAGCTCCATCCACCATGAATCACTTGGATTACCGCACTGCATTGGGTCTCGAGCCGGCTGATTCCCTGAGCCAGTGCCGTGTTGACTTTCGACCCAAGACACGGCTCGTACGAGCGTTAGCAACCTCGCGCTTGCCGTGGTGTCGAGCGGTCGATCGTCAGCTCCCATTCGGAAATCGAGAAATGTGGTCCAGAAGTCGAGAGCGCTCTTCGCATTAGGTAATTGATTTGCCCACAGTTGGGGCTCGTTGGTCATATCATTAAGATTCCCGACCCTGCGGTAGCCCTTCGAGTCACTCTTGACCGGCGACCGAGCAACTCCTGGATTTCTTGTCTTAGGCATAAAAGCACTCCTCGTAAGTTTTTATGGACACCGCACAAAATCGCATGCCCCAACGCAGGATCGAAATGCCTTTCCTTTACAACTGTCCCGAAGAACAACTTCCGATCTAACAAAAAGAATCGACCAAAATCTCCCACCATTGAGAAGTCTGCTATGACATTTCCAAGACGTCGGCGAATACTAGCCGAGCGCGCGGCTCAACTGTGCCGGCACTGACATCCTTGTCGGCGTTGAGCCACTCGTATTCCCGAACCACTAGCCGCATACGTCCGCTGGAATGCTTGTGTGTGACCATTGTTTTGCACAGTAGATCAGGATCGGTTGCGTCTACGTCTCCGATTTGTACAGTCTCGGCACCATCGGTCTCCCACTGATCTTGCCCGAAGATGTGGGGCCGCGCCCGTTCCACCAGCAGGTGAAATTCGTTCGGATGATCGTGGGAAAGTTCCGTTGTCCCGGGTCGTGTGCCGCGAAGCTTTACAGAAAACGTATGGTCGTCCTCGCGCTGCACCATTATCGAACGGTTCGCAGGCAACTGCGCAAATGTTGCGATACTGACGTGCGAGCATTCCGTGTGCCTAAGCGAGAACGGCTGGTAGCGCACAAGAGCCAGCCGGATAAAGCACGAATAGGCAGGAACCTGGTTGAGGTTGACATCGCAGTACCACAATCGCTTCAGGTTATCCCAGAGAGGATCGTAGGTGACGATGGTGACTGGGTGCTGCATTGCTAGTTGAGTAGATATTCTCGGTTGTGTCAGGTAGGGCTCGACCTCATCCAAACTGAGCCCATGAACTACCTCACCCGCAATGAACGTTTTGTCGTCGACCTTCGTTTCCTCGTGCATAAACATCGACGAAACCGGCGCGAGCAAGCGAACAGAGTCCGAAAGCGTCGGGTCGGCACCCCAGCGCGTGATGTAGCGGCGCAGTAACAAGTCGCCGCGATCCCCGGAGAACGTCTCGGTAGGAACGTTTACGCACGAGTCTTGCCCGCTAGACGGAGGCACGCTTGCGCTTCCCGTTTCGCCCCACAGGACAATGCCGAGCTTTTCATTGTCCCCCGACTTGTACCAAGGACGGTTCAGGTAGATGCGCAGACCACCGCCCGTGCGGGTGCTCTCGACGCTATGGCCTTCCTTTTCGCGCTTCCAGTTGAATATCGGCACGACGTAAGCAATGTCAGGCGCCGGTGGTCGGCTCGTACTACGAATGTGTTCGCGCCACACTTCGCCTTTTTTGACACCGGAAACTTGAAAGCGTTTAGGATCCGATTGGTTAGCATAGAACCGCTGGAACCGACTGGTGCCGACCGCCGAATACGTCACATAGCGATGAATCGTATCTGGAAACACCTGTCGAAAGCGATGGACAAAACGACTGTCGGCGTCGCAAGGGACGTCTTGCAAAGAAGGATTCTCGATTCGGACCCGGTGTCGTGGATCCTCGCCACAGTGCGGTTCCTCGGGCACGCTGATGAACGCCTGTCGCGTTGATGACGGCTGTGGATCTTGTCCGCGCCGGTTCGGGTCGGGCGAGGGTTGTGCGTCCACCTTGGCGGTCGTGTGCCGCCGATTCAGGCCTTTCGGCGCAGTGTCATCCAATTCATCCCATTCGGCCTGAATGTCAATCCGACCGGTGCTCTTGCGATCAGCTTCGACGCGTAGTAGAAGATCAACGCCGGGGTCGGCGAGTTGCCGGATCGCGCAGAGGTTGGTTATGGCGGGGTTCATCAGAGGCTTGACTACGGCATGGATTAGCGTAAGTTCGCGCGCCGGCATCAGCGAGTCGACATCGTAGTCTGCGAGTTTCTGTTTTGCTGTTGTGACCACCTTCTTTACGAGTCGATCGACCGCCTCGGCGCCTCTGTCGAGTAGCGCCTCCCGAAGGAGTGGTTGCGACGACTCGATCAGGGGATCTGTCGCCATCAGGCAGCGCTTCTCGTCGTCCATTCGTGAGCGCAACCGTACAATCACCTTCCAGCCCCGCGGAAGGCCGACGGCAAAGCACTGTACCTTCTCCGTTGGGCTTCCCCCAAACCCGACAGGGCGAGGGAATTCATATTCGTGCACTCCGGTGCTTGGCGAAGAAGAACTCTGCAGCGAGATTCGATGCCGTACTGCCTTTGGCCAGTCCTCCTCCGGATAGAATGCGAAGTCTACACCCGGAGGGAGGATCACACCGCGCGTGACGTCGAATACCTCCGCCACCATTCGGTCCGCGAGCGGGTCCGGATAGTAGGCACCCGGCGGGGGTTGCTCGGTTGGCGGCTGATAGAGTTTGTTACCCGAACCGCTAAACTTCGTCGCGTCGGCTGTGTCGCGCGTGAGATCGTCGGGAAAATCGAAGTGGTCGGTATTACCCTGCGATGGGCAAGCAGATTGCTGCTGGGTAGAGCCTTGTATGCAAACCAGTTTGGCCGCCTGGAAGCTACCGAGACTGAAAGGACCTGCCTCATCGAAACAACCGTGCAGTTCCGCCATGTCTAAGTTAACCCGCGGTGGCACGAGTGTCCGAAACGGTTCCGGAGCTTTGGCTTTCTCCGCGTCAGTAGCGCCGTCGCGCAGCAGAATAAGATCCACCCCCTCGCCCGGCGAGTCCGACTCTCTAATCGGTCTTTCGAGAAGAACTACTGGCGCAGACACGGGTTGGAAGCGCAGGAACTTGGTCTTGAGCGATGGAAGATCATCTGCTCCCTCAGAGACTCGACAGGCCATATCCATCGTACGGACGCGCATTTCGTAGGTGACTCCGAGGCGCAGCGGCGGCAGTGTCTGGTGCGGCACCTCCGTCTTGAGCGTAAAGGGAAAGGTTGTCTGTGTGGCGCACGGGTCTCCCGGAAGCGCACATATCGGTTGCGGCACGCCGAGGCTCCAGCCTCTCCAGCGGAAGAGGATCTCGTGAATATGAAGGTCGGTATCGACGGGTTGCCCGCCTGGTGCGTCGCTGGTCGTCGTAGCAGACCATCGCAGTATCGAGAGCGCATCGGCGAAATTAGACGAACCGCCTGCGCACGTCGATGAATTGTTCACCTGGGGCAAGTTCAGGCCCACGAACGATTCATGACGTTTCGTCAGGCATAGCCAATCGGATGTTTTCTTGACACCGCAATGGTCGCCGTTTTTGCGAGCCACCAGACGGATCTCCGGAACATACCCGCGAACCAGGTCGGGGCCATACAGCAACTCGACAGCACCGCTCTCGACGTTTTGCCGTCTGGCGGTATCCTTCTTGTACTTCTCGACCGTCGCGGCCGCATGACCGTTCCTGACCAACGCTAGACCGGCGCTGCGAGATGCGGGTAGCCCATTCTGGACGTTGTCGCTCTTGAGCTCTGGAGTTCGGCTCGAGGCGAAGTTGCCCTGCGATCGGGCTCGTGAATCCCCTGCCTGCAAAAGCTTGAGCGCATCACCATCCACATCCATGTACGCAAGTTCGTACTCGGGCTGATCGGTTGTCGGATCGTCAAATTCGTCGTTAAGTTTTACCCGCCGCCACAAGTTGAGCGCGCCGCGATCGAGCACGCCGTCCTTTCCAGGATCCGCGAAGAAGCTTTTGTCAGTCACAGTGACGCTGTTGCCGGCCAGGCTGCTGTACTTCTTGTCCTTGGCGATGATTCGGACCTGTCCCGCCAGCTTTTTCGGCGCCGGCACGCTGAAGTCAATGACGAGCCCAAGTAAACGGAGCAAGTTCGGATAATTTCCAAGCAGGGCAATCTTCTGCGGCCAATCATAGGTATTCGGAGTCGCGCTGCAAGGCGGCGGTGGAGAGGAGCGGCCATGGAATACCGAGGCGTCCTGCGCCTGCGTCCGCAGACCCGCTACCATTGCCTCGAATGTGCCGACAGTCGGTATCGATGCAGCGCTGACAGTAGTAGGATCCAAGACCTGTTGAATCCGCCGAAACACGGGACCTCGGAGGTTGTTGTCGTAAGGATGTGCCGAAAGTCGATAGAGATTGCGCTCCGCAGTGCGTGCACGCGCCATCTTAAGCGTGTTCCCTGATGCAAGCCCGGCACGCAGCCAACACTCAAATTGGACCTGCTCCGAATCCGGCTGCGCCAATAGATGATAGGGATTATGCGGGTCGGGCTGGGGCTTGGGATATTTCGCCAACGCGATACTCTCCAGTGCCGACTTAACGTCATCGAGAAACTTGGACCCATCGCCGATGAGGTCATAAAGAGGATTGTTTCTGCCTTCGTACCTGGTCATCGCAGCCGCCACTTGATAGACAAGGTACAAACCGCGCAGCTTATGGAGGTTCGAATGTAACGCACCCGCGCGATGTGTTACTGCAGGCAAATCGAGGTTGACGTCTGGTTGGGGTGCCCTGGCCGTCTGTTGAGCGCCCGCCTTGCCCTCCGGAAACAGAAGTTCCCACAGATCCCGCGAAGGCGTCGAAACTGGTTTTGCCTGAGGATCGAGCGGAGTCCAATTGGTGCCGTCGAAAAAATCGATGCTGTACTCGAAAGCAGTGTTCACGCTGTCGGGCAAGTTCCGCCAAACCGGAGGCATCGCGCCTTGCGCGCCAGCAGCGGGCGATACGGCTGCGGAAACAAGCAGATAGCCATCGTGGTTGGGATCGGCTCCACCCGGAATGGCATGCCAGAGCGTATCTGGGGTTGTTGAAGTCATCAGTTCAGCACCTCCGCATAGCAATTGCGGTAGCATTTTTCCCAATGATCTTTATCAATCAGAGCGGCCAATGGATTGCATTTGCGCATAGCGCCAGACAATTGGCCTGCCGCCGATCCGACAGGTACCGCCTGCGGCGCAAGTGCGTTGGGTTGCATCGCGCCTAGCGCACTCTGCGGGCCTGATCCCTTGTGAAGAGTACGGTGCGCTCTGAGATGCACGGTGATACTGAAGAAAGCGAAGCTGATTTCCACCGAGACCGTGCACTCTCCCTCCACCGTACTGTCGCTCGTGTAGCTCAGACCCAGGAAGAAATCGAGATTGCAGGTGATCAGATCGATTACCGTAATACAACCGCCCGCGTCGATGAATCCGGTGAGTTGGCAGCTGTGTCCATCCGAGCGGTAATAGAGTCCGCCCAGGATGTGAACTTCGCCGCTAGCGAGCGCGACATCAATAGCAGCGTACGCTCCGAACTCGAGGCTGATCTCGAGTTGCTCAACACCGTCCGCCCCCAGCGCAATCAAGAAATACCCACCGCCACCGAAAATACCCGAACTGAGGATGAAGGGATGATCCCGCTCGGCAAAGTGGAAGCGTGTGCGAAACGGCTTATTCTCGAATGAAAGCTCGACAGTCGCTCCCAGGGCGAGACCATAGATGTTGAAGCCCCCGGCCGTGAGTGCTGGTGCAGTAAAGCTGTACCCGGCGAGCACGCCCCACGGCTGGATCCGAATGAAGGGCCCGTTCTTCTCGTCACCGGCGCCGAAGTTCCTTATGGCGTCCATGAACCCATCAATGAAGCTCAGTGCGCCCCCGAATCTGATCGGTTTGTCAGGATCGAGCTTCACGGTGACTTGCGGTTGGTCGGAACCGTTTACAGTCACGGCGGCCTTGACAAACTGTAACGTGAAGAACGGCGCCGACGGCAGCAATTGGATGGAGAAGTCACTGAGTGTCGCACGCAAACGAAACTCCGGCTGCGGATGCTTCAACTGGTCAGCAACAGGCTGCAGGGGGTCCAACCGCTTGCGCAACGTGAAAGAGCAGGTGAAAGCAGCCTCTATGGCAGATCCGTCAGATCCCTCGCGCCGTGCTAGAAAAATAGGAGAGCTTTCGGGTGCATCCTTGATATCGGGCGAAAATGCGTAATCAACCTTGATTTCGAGTGGCCGCGCGAGTTCCGTCAAGACCGCGTCCATCTCTGAAGCTATGTCTAGAACCTTATCAATGTCCGCCGGCAGCGCGGAGATTGCTTGTGTCAACGCCGCTTGAAACGCATTCGTGAGTGTTGTTTCGACATCCTTTCGAATCTCATCTTCCACTTTCTGTATGTTCTGAGTGAGTTCTGAGCGGATCGTTGCCAGTCGCGTCCGCGCATCGTCAAACTTGCTTTGCGCTTGTTGGAATTGGGGGTATGTTGTTGGATCTTTGTAACTCTTGAGTTTGGAATCGAGATCGTCTGCCACTTTCAGCAGGCTTGTCTTCAACACATTTGTTTCCGTGGCCAGGTTCGCCCGGAGATCGACGACAGTCTGTAGAAGGAGTTTGCTGAATGTAGCAGGTGCGAATGTCTGCGAAGCACTATTCGCAATTCGTTGGAGACTGCTTACAAAGCGCGAAACCGCCGACGCCATCTGGTTTAAATCTTTTGGGAAGGATTGAACGAGCGTGAGCCACTTCCCAACATCCGAAACATTGTTGAAATCGCTCTGAAGCGCATGCAGCGCCTGTTCGATCTCTCCCGTTGCCAGCGCCTTACGCCCGAGGTCTGCGAGTTGACTTGTAAGCGCAGCAATCTTGGCCTCAAAAGCCTGGACATGCTGCCGGATGAAAACGGTGCACGCATCTTCCACGTCGTCGATGTCTTTTTGCGCGATCTGGCTCGAATGTTTCTGTAACTCGGTGAGGTCGGCCACGAGCCGCGATTTGAGATCTGCAAGAGTCTGCGTAACGGCTGGGTTCGCCTTGCGCAAGGCGCGCGAACTCGGATCGGGCAAAACCAATGACAAGATGATGTCGTTGACCACATCCGAAACGACCTTGTCGATACGGCCTTTAATGTCGGTTAGGGTGGTATTAACGTTTTGAAGTTCGGCGGTGAGTTGGTTGCTCACGGCGCTTATGAACGTTCCCAGCTTCGTGTCGATGTCCTGGAGTTTGGTCTTAAGGTTCTGGACGAGGGGGTTTTGAGTGAGACTGCGCAGCCATTCGGTTACGTCATGGAGTTGCTCCATGAGGAGCGTCGGTACTTTCTTAATCTCAGCACGTAGATCGCGCAAGGGCGCGATCACTTCGCCCAGCGGAATAACTCCAAGTAGCTTGGGATTTAGGAGGTCGTCTAGCTGATTTGCGTAGTCCGTGAATTTGCCAAAAAATGTGGTGGGGTCGAAGACGTTCGTCGCGACTTTGTCCACATCCCCAGCGATGGCTCCGAGCTTCCGTGACACTCCCTGAATTGAAAGATTTGGAACGACTAGCCCGCCACCGTTCGCGCCGGGGAATTGCAGCAATCTTTTGTCGGCGTTTTGTACCAAAGCGAGAAACACTTCACCTGGATTGTGAGGTTCTGGTTGCGGGTTCGCCCTCGTCGGCGGAGTCGATGACTGACTGAAACCATGCCTCAGGTAGCGCGGCGGATACGAAACCTCGGTCGGCCGGTCGTCGCCGGAGACATGCTGCACCGGCGGCAGATCAACTTTCGCAACTTTTAGCGCGGGATAAAAGAACGGCTGCTTCTTAAACTGCGTGACATGGGAATCGAAATCACGCCAGCGATCGTCGGCGGCGTCGCCGTTGTATTTTGTGGCAACATCAATGTCGAATTGCAGCGACTCGCACTTGATCTTGGTGTCTCCCGGTTCTTCGCTCGCTGCGAAGTGGACGGTCTGTCCGGCAAGGCTCGTTGTGCGACGCGGGAGCCACTTATCTTGGAGGTAGGCTGTGCGGATCTGATCGAGGGCTCCGGCATCGAACCCATAACAGTAGTCAACGAACACCATCGGCAAGCGGAACTGACAGTGTTCGGCAGGGCTCGCCCAATCCGATCCTTCGAGCGACCATTGGAATGGCTCGCCGTGTACCAGTGGCCAAAAAGCTGGATTTGTTGGATATGTCCCGATAGGAAGAAGCGGGTCGGAGGTCGGATTGTCGAGCGCTGGTGTGACCAGTGTCCGGAACTCCAGCTGTTGAAACGGTACGTGCCGGCCTTGATATGCCTGCCCCTCCGCTGGGTATCGCTTTACGGGCTCACGTACAACGATGTAGCACTTCTGCCGGAGATAGCAGACGTTTCTGCCTGGATCAACAGGCTCGTCCTCGCAGTAGAAGAAACGCTGCGTCTCTTTGACCAGCACCGCGCGGTGGCCACCCGGCAGCAAAAACCCCTTGTAGACAAGTTTGACGAAGTGGTCCCGGCCCTGGGACGCGCGGTGCGTCCACGACTCCAGATCGAAGTCCGTCATTGTGTCGCAATGCACTTCCGTTGGGATCGGTGGTTCCCATTGTCCGATGCCGTCAAACCAGGCTCCCAAGCTGCTCAAGGCCAGATGCTTCATCGCCACCGGCCTAGGTTTGTAGGGAACATTCGCCACATGTCCCGCGCTGTCGAGCCCTATCGTCTGCAGCTTGTAATTTGAGCTCTCCTGCACGATTTGATAGCGATCTCGGTCGCTCATGGCGAGACGGAACGGTCCAGTAGGTGACGGCGGCGGAGAATCGCAGGGCGCAGCGGCCGCGGCCGGCGGATTTAGAGGAAAATCACGCGACCAGATCGCCCGAACTGCACGGTTAGCAGAGTCCGTCAGATCGACGCGCTGCTTGTCCCCATCAGAGACCCTGCTTCCCAGTAGCGAATGCCAGAGCTCCGCACGGACTGGCTGGTCCAAATCTTCGTCGCGCTTCGGCAGGTGGACAGTGTGGAACCAGCCATTCTTCCAGTGCGGCGACAGGAGCAGTCTGTACGGGAACTCGACGCGCGTCTGCCATTCGCCGGGCGACTGCGCCTTGTCCGGCGGATCTACAGGGCACGCTCCTGGCCGGGTATCGTTCATATCGTCCGGCGGCAGAGCGTTGCGATGAAGGCTGGGCTCTAGCGAACTCCAATCGAGCAAGGTTTCCAGCGTGAATGGCAGTCCTGGCTCATCCGGATGTAGAAGCGGTTTTTCTGGAACGCAAAAAACAAGACAACTGCCTTCGGACAGGAGTGTCCTCGCCGGCTGCTGTGGCTTCTCTCCGGGGCCCTGGTCCCCACATGGATCAGCAGCAGTAGGAGCAACGGCGTAAAAACACTGCTCCGCAATGCTCTGAGCTGGAAATTCGAAGCTGATGTAGCACGGTTCCGTATCGACTTTGCATGCTGGAGATGATCCTGAGTCGGAGGCTTTAATTGGTTTGTCCCCCGACTGCGAGCGGAACAGATAAGGTTTTCCGTGGAAAGTCCCCAGCGAGAGATTCTTGAATCGCACATTCAGCGACAGAAGATCATCAGGTCGAAGTAGCGACAGGACAACATCGTCCAGGCAGAAACGCGCACGTCCGCTCTGCTCGGCGGATTCATCCAGTAGCTCGGCAGTTTCCACTTCGTCGGCGGTACTCTTCCACAATGAGATGCCCGTGCTTCCATTCACTGCCAGAGCGGCGACGACACCATCCAGATCCGGAGTTGCGAGTTCGCGAACTTCTGCGACCGCGGTTTGGCATTTGAGACTGCCGTTCTCGGCGAGCACTCGTACAGCGGGCGCATCGGCTGGGTTTCCAACATGTGCAACGAATCCGTCACCCTGCAGGACAAACTGGTCTGCGAGACC
>Ga0307477_10001789_pt1 | contig 17424 bp, 15 predicted proteins | sample atmos_gasesECM2C_FD_203316 | JGI IMG/M metagenome (GOLD analysis project Ga0307477, IMG submission 203316) | Hardwood forest soil microbial communities from Morgan-Monroe State Forest, Indiana, United States - atmos_gasesECM2C_515 | ecosystem: Environmental > Terrestrial > Soil > Temperate...
CGGCGAATAACCGCGCCCTCAAAGATGGGAACAACTCGCCGGCCAATCTGCTGCCGGCCACCAGCCACGCTCAGCCGCCGCTTTCCGCCCTCTACGTGAACCGCGGGCTTGGCACTGTTGGCGCGCCCGTGCGTCTCGGTGTTCCTCCGGAAATCACGTTGATCACGCTCCGCAGCGCCTAACGACAGCGCTGTGCCTTCGCTGCCTTCCCGCATGTCTATGTGTTATCGTCCAAGAAGGACACCGTATGGACCAGTTCGCCGAACCCGATCGTTTCACCACCGATTCCGACGACGCCTACGAACCGTCGGAAGACGTTTCCTCGCCCACTTCGCCATTCGGCCGCTGGCTCGCCACCGTCGTCTCCCTCGGTGCCAGCGATTTGCTCCTGGTGCAAGGCGCTCCTCCCTGTATGCGCGTTGACGGTGAAGTGCGCAAGATAGAGCCCGGCCTTCTCGATGGCTCCGAAATCGAAGCCGCCGTGATTCCCGCTCTGACCAGTCACGCACAGCGCCTTTATCGCGAGCACCTGATCGCGGATTCCTCCTATCGCGTGCAAGGCTTAGGCCGCTTCCGCATCAACCTGCATCGTGAACAAGGCCGCGCTGCCGCGGCCATCCGCGTCTTGCCGTCCAAGGTTCCCGCTTTCCGCGAACTCAACCTTCCGTCTTCGGTTGAATCGCTTGCGCAAATCCCGCGCGGCCTGGTTCTCATCGGGGGTCCGGCCGGTGCGGGCAAGTCCACCACCCTCGCCGCCCTGGTGGACACCATCAACCGCCGCGAAGCTCGTCATATTGTCATCATCGAAGATCCCATCGAGTACGAGCACCAACACGTGCGCAGCATCATCGAGCAGGTTGAAATTGGCACCGACGCTCCCGACTTTCCCACCGCGCTTCGCGCCGCCCTGCGCCAGGCTCCGGACGTTATCGTCGTCGGCGAAATGCGCGACACGGAAACCATGCGCATCGCGGTAGCTGCGGCGGAAACCGGGCATCTCGTTCTCAGCACCCTGCACACTACAGACGTCGCCTCCACCGTTTCGCGCATTTCCGATTCTTTTCCGCTCGAGCGCCAGAATTCGATCCGCCAGGAATTGGCCATGGCCCTCGCCGCCGTTCACACGCAACTCCTGTTGCCCAAAAAAGGTGGCGGCCGCATCCCTGCAGCCGAGCTGCTGCTGGTCGGCTACGGCGCTCGCCACCACATCCGGCGAAACGCCCTCCAGCACCTTCACCAGGAAATCGCTCTCACTAAAAAGAAAGGATCCTTTACGCTCGAGGAATCTCTCGTCAGTCTGGTCCGCCAGGGCCACATCGAGCGCGAAGACGCTCTCCTCTGCGCCATTCATCCCGACGACCTCGACATCCTATTGAAATCTCCCACTTCGGCCACTGCCCATGGCTGAGCCCTGAAATGATGCGACCCAAGGCTGCTCTTCTCGTCCTGCTCACTGCCGCCTCCTCTACATCTCTCGCCCAGGAAAAAACAATCGTCCGCCGGGGCGTCAAGGCCGTGCAGCGCTCGGTGAGTAAGTTGCCGCGAGCCGCTACGCTTTCCTTGGGCGGCACTCCGGATTGGCTGGCAATCTCTGACGACGCTGTCTGGGTAGCCAACGCCAAGTTCAAAGCCGTGCAGCGCGTAAATCCAAAGACGAATTCTCTCGCCGCGAAGATCGAATTACCCGCCGAACCCTGCTCCGGCCTCGCCTTCGCGTTCGACACACTTTGGGTGCCGCTCTGTGGCAAGCCAGCTTCCCTCGCCCGCGTCGACCCGCGCACCAACGAAATTGTCGCCACGTTACCCTTCGGCCCTGCCGACAGTGAAGGCGGCATCACCGCCAGCGAGGATTCCGTTTGGCTGGTCACCAATGAAAATGGCACCTTGCTTCGCATCGATCCGCAAACCAATGCCGTGCGCCAAAAGATCTTGATTCCGTCCGGCTCGTTCAACCCGCTTTACGGCGACGGCTTCGTCTGGGTCACCGGCAACAAAACCAGCGTTCTGACTCCCGTCAATTCTCGAACTGGCGACGTCGTTCCCTCCATCCCCGTCGGTCCTCAGCCGCGCTTTCTCGCTTCTGGTGCTGGGTACATCTGGACCCTCAATCAGGGAGACGGCACGATTACCCGTGTGAACGCAAGAAGTCGCGAAGCCGTGGGCACGGTCGGCGCAGGTATTCCCGGTCCGGGCGGCGATATTTGCTACGGTGCCGGGTTCGCCTGGGCCACTATTTTCGATGTTCCCTTGACGATGGTTTTCGCAGAGTCAAACGAGGTGTTGCATCAGTGGGTCGGGCCCGGTGGCGATGCTATCCGCTTCGGCCATGGCTCCTTGTGGCTTACCGATCTACGCAACGGTTTACTTTGGCGGCTTGACCCGCCCTGGCCCTGAGTACCTCGCGTGCGGCGTCTTCCTCTCGCTTTTCCCAGTTTCACGCTGCGGCGCGTTTCCTCGCCGCCACCTTGCGGGGCCGGACGCATTCGGGAATGGGATGTTCCGCCAGGACTCGGATGAACTCCTCCACGTACGCCGGAGTTCGCGCATCGCGCACTTGCGCGGCGGACCACGTTCGGCGGAACCCCTGCTCGGTAAGTGACAATCCCACGATCGCCCCTGAATTAAGCTGCGGTAGCACGGCCCACTTGGCCAGTGCCGCCACCCCCAAGCCGCCTCGCACCATCTCAATGATTACTTCGGTCAGCATTACTTCCTGAATCTTGCGCGGCGCGATCCCCGCTGGTGCGAGGAACCGATTCAATACTGTGCTGTCTTCCTTGGGCGGATAAATGATCAAGTTTTCCGCCGCGAAATCGGCCGGTGCGGCGAACTTCCTGCCCGCCAGCCGGTGTTCAGGCGGAACAATGATCACCACCTCGTCCTCAAACAGCGGTGTATAGCGGATTTTTCGGTTGCGGATCGGGTCGCAAACAATAGCCAGGTCCAGCTTGCCTTCCAGTAGCGCCTCAAAGGGACCGTCGGTCGCCTCGATCACCAGCTGGAAGTCCACCGCTGGAAATTTACGCTGAAAAAGTCTAAGCCGCGGCGGCAGCCAGTGATAAACCGTGTAGCATTCCGTCGAAAGGCGAAGCACTCCCTTTGCCCCGGCGTTTCCATTGCATTCCTGAATTTCCTTTTCCGCGCGTGCCAGCTCGTCGAGTACCGTGCGCGCGGATTGCAAGAGTCTTTCCCCGGCAGCCGTTAGCGCCATCTTCCGGTTCCTGCGTTCGAACAGCGGCACGCCCAACTGTTCTTCCGCGTCGCGCAACTGGTGGCTCAGGGCCGACTGCGTAAGGTGTAGCCGGTTTCCTGCCAGTGTGACACTGCCGGTTTCTGCAATCGCGGCGACCAATTTCAGATGACGGATTTCAAGATGCATTTTGGTCTCCCTTGATTCAGGTCTGCATGAAAGCGGCTCATTTGGAAAATGAAATCAATCCATTTGCTTCCGCTTTTTGCGCACCCTAGGCTTGGTCTTCCCGCAAGGGCCACTGGCTCCGGTCGCTGCCGGTCCTGCTAGACACGGGCATCGGCCGGGGCCGTCTGGAAAGGTCTTTAACGAGTACGCGCGCTAGGAAAGCGCTTTCGCAGTTCGAAAGCCGCAAACGGATAGATTGCCTTTCTGCGCTGTCCTAAAGTTGCATCGTGCAGAGGGAATTGCTGGAGCGAATGCCGTGCAAACCCCAGTCATTCCCAGAGAGATAATTTGAACACATTTCGCCATCCCGCGCTTCGTTCTACTCTTTCCGGCCGCGCCATTTTGGATGCCAGCTGCCGGCTAAGTAGGTGTGTTCGAGGGCCGGCTCAACGTCGCCCCGCGTTCTCTCACTCGCTGACTCTCATATTGCTCCTTTTGACGCCGATACCGAATCCAGCGCATTCCGGCACGGTTAGAATTCCGTTCCGCACCGTGCAATCTTTGATCGTCATCCAGGGCAAAGTGAATGGTAACGCCGCCATATTTCTGCTGGATACCGGCGCCAACCGAACCATCGTGAGCACGGAAATTTACGGCAACGCTCGCTTCGAGCTGCAGCGGATGCCGCACCGCCAGGGACCCGCCGGCTTCACCGGATACTCGCTCCGGCGTCCGGCCGATATCGGCCTGGCCGAAAATGTGTGGACCGAGCAGCAAGTCTCCGTGATGGACCTGGACGAGCTCAAGCAAATGCTGCATTTGGACTTTGACGCATTACTGGGCCAGGATTTCCTCCGTCAATTCCGTTCTGTGCGCATCGAATACCAAGCCCACGTAATAGAGCTACAACAATAATCGACTCGCCCGAGTAGGGGCGCAGCACGCTGCGCCCCAGCACGGCTGGATGTCCAGACGAGTGTAGCGACCGCCCTTAGCTGGCCAAGCCTAAATTCTTATATCGGCACTGTAGAGGGCAGCACCAAGTTCGTGTCCTCTGCCGCCGCAACCTGCCTATTGATTTTTCTGGAGGCGAAGATGCGCCGCCACCAACCGAATTTCTTCATACGTAACATCCTCCGGCAACGCTTCCTTCACCGGCTTCAGGCGCTCTTTCCCAAATTGCTGAACGGCCGCCGCAATCTGTGCGTAGCGCTCGGCTCTTAGCCATTTGGCCTCGAAGGCCACCTCGCCGTCTTCCACTAGTTTGATCACCAGGTCCACTACGCTGCTGACTTTGCGACCGCGAATCTGCGCGATTTCCTCGAACGTGCGTCCCGCCCGAAGGAGTTGCAGCGTGTCTTCGCGCGGATTTGATGCCGCTGTGTGCCACTCCGCACTCGCTCGTTCGCCTTTGTTGAACCGTTGCAAGGCTTCCAGGATTTCGTTCCCGTACCTCTCCACCTTCTTGTCACCAAAGCCCGAAACCGCGCGCAGCTCTCTCAAATTCTTCGGTTTCGTGACGCATAGGGCGTCTAGCGCCGTGTCATGCATCACCACGAACGCCGCAACTCCCAAATCTCTCGCCGTATTACGCCGCCACTCCCGTAGGTATTCGCGCAACGGTGCATCGGGCACCGATACGTTCGCTCCAGCCGCACCCACTTCTCCCAAGATGCGTTGCTCCGCCGGCATTCTGTTCCCCTTCGCGTTCCGACCGCGCGATCGCGCTTCTTCCACGGCCAGCCACTCCGGTGTGCCCGCGCACATATCGCACGTGCCGCAGCGATCCCACTTGGGTTGTTCGCCGAAATGTTTGCAGACGTGGTGCTGCCGGCATTCCATCGACTGCACGAACCGTTCCACCTCGTGGTAACGCTGCCACGATCGCTCCCGTTCCACCGCATCTTCTATCTGCCCGATAAAGTAAGCGTGCAGCCCGCGATCCTTTTTCTGCCACAGCAATATGCAATCTGCCGGCAAGCCATCGCGTCCCGCGCGCCCCGCCTCCTGGTAATATTGCTCTACGCTCTTGGGGAGCGACAGATGAATCACCGAGCGCACCGCCGCCTTGTTGATGCCCAAGCCAAACGCCAACGTTCCTACCAGCACGCGCACTTCATCGCTCATCCACTTTTCCTGATTTTCGCGGCGTGCCTTGGCCTCCATCTGGCCGTGGTAGCCGATGGCCGCAATTCCGGTTTCCGCAAGCAGGTCGACCGTTTCTCCCACCCGCGCAATCGTCGGCGCGTACACAATTACGTTGCCTTCGCTCACTCGCCGCACCGCTCGCAGTAGCATCTCTTGCTGCGTGCGCGACTTGCTCTCCTGAACGATATAGTTCAGGTTAGGCCGCCGGAAGCTGGCGATGTGCTTGTGCGGGTCGCGTAGCCGCAGTTGCTCGATGATGTCGTGCCGCACTCGCCGCGTCGCGCTGGCGGTAAAGGCAGCGATCGGCCGGTCCGGAAAGAGTTCGCGCAAGCGGCTCAGTTGCCGGTATTCCGGCCGAAATTCGTGCCCCCACTCGGAGATGCAATGCGCTTCGTCAATCGCGAAGAATGACACTGGAATCCGTTTCAGCCACTCCGGCGTATCCCCCAAAGCCACGCGTTCCGGCGAGAAATAGAGCAGCCGGAATTCCCCTGCCGTTGCGCGCCTCAATAGTTGGCTTCGTTCCGTTCCAACCAGCGAACTGTTCACAAATGCCGCCGGAACCCCCATTTGCTCGAGTTGCGCCACCTGATCTTGCATCAAGGCTATCAGCGGTGAAATCACCACCGCCGTTCGTCCCGCGTCGAGCACCGCCGGCAATTGGTAACAGAGCGATTTTCCGCCGCCCGTCGGCATCACCACGCAGGCGTCGCGCCCCGCCGCAATGCTGCGCACCACCGCTTCCTGCCCGGGACGAAACATGTCGTAGCCCCAGTATTTCCTGAGCGTGTCGGTAAGAGAAGTTTGCAGCATCCCGGTTTCGATTCCTTGCTCCGGCAAAATCGTAGCCATGCTCATAGCATATCCTCGACTTCGCCGAGATTTTCGCTTTTGTTTCGCTATACGTCAAGTAAGAATCCTGTGAATCTCCTCGCGCTGTTCCAATTCTGTGCAAAAGCGAAGTCCTGGTATCGACCGCTTGCCCGACTCTCGAAGGGCATCTCGCGTTTGCCCTGCGCTTGCCGGGTGAAAGTAGGTTGCGAAGGGGTGGCGCGATTCTCGATCCTCTAGCTCGATCCGAAACTCTGGCTGCAAGTCCCGTCGCCCGCCCGAATAGCCTCGGTCCCACTCAACCCCTTCCTCTCCCCGTTCAATCTCCTATATTGCCACCCAATGGATAATGATTGCCTAGCGAGTATATGGCTGATATCCTCCGCCATGTTCGCTCGAGTCCGACGCGCCGATTGGCCCACAAATAGAAAGTGCGTAAGTCCTTTCTCTGTCACACATCCGAAAGACCCTGCGAAACGTCCCAAAAATGCGTCTGTAACTCCTTTAGTTGCCACACGTACAAACCACCCCGTATCTAAGTCGTTTAGTTTCCGCACATACAGAAAACCGGGGGAGGGGGTGTCCAAGCAGATTTCTTACAATCGCCCACTGCCGCACTTTTGCGACGGCATGGCAAGTTGCTGCCGCCTTACGGCGGTGCCATAATCCAGCTTCAGACTGAGCACCACGTGTTCCCGCTCAGAGCTTAGGCTGCGGAACGCGAGTTACGGGGGATAGTCATGGCATTGCGCGATAGTTGGATCGAAAAAAGAGAAGCGGCTGCAGCCACCGCCAACGGAACCCGCAATGTGTCGCAGATGCACCTCGCGCGGCAGGGCTTCATCACCGAGGAGATGGAATTCATCGCCAAGCGCGAGCGCCTGGAGCCGGAACTTATTTGCAGCGAGGTGGCGCGCGGGCGCTGCATCATTCCCGCAAATATTCATCATCGCAATCTGGAGCCCATGGCCATCGGCATCGCCACCAAATGCAAGATCAACGCTAACATCGGCAACTCCGCGACCAGTTCCAATATTGACGAGGAACTGAAAAAGCTGCATCACGCCGTGCATTATGGCGCGGACACCATCATGGATCTCAGCACCGGCGGCGACATTCCCACCATTCGCAAAGCCATTATCGAAGCGTCGCCGGTTCCGGTGGGCACCGTGCCAGTGTACGAAGCAATCTCTCGCGTGCGCCGCCCAGAAGATCTCACCTTTGGGTTGATGCTCGAAGTAATTGAAGAGCAGGCCGAGCAAGGCGTCGATTACATGACCATTCACGCCGGGGTGCTGCGCGAGCATGTGCCCTTCGTGCGCAAGCGCATTACCGGAATTGTCAGCCGCGGCGGTTCGTTGATGGCCCATTGGATGGAGCACCACAAGAAGCAGAATTTTTTGTACGAGCGCTTTGACGACATCTGCAAACTTTTCAAGAAGCACGACGTGAGTTTCTCGCTGGGGGATGGTTTGCGGCCAGGATGTATCGCTGATGCCAGCGATGAAGCGCAGTTCGCCGAATTGAAAGTTCTCGGCGGACTGACCAAAAAAGCCTGGGAGCACGATGTGCAAGTAATGATCGAAGGGCCGGGGCATATTCCCATGGACAAGATCAAAGAGCAGGTCGACAAGGAAATGGAATGGTGCCATGAAGCGCCCTTCTACACGCTGGGCCCGCTGGTGATCGACATTGCTCCCGGCTACGATCACATCACCAGCGCGATTGGCGCGGCCATGATCGGATGGTTTGGCGCATCGATGCTGTGCTATGTCACGCCGAAGGAGCACCTCGGATTGCCAAATCCGGAAGACGTGAAGCAAGGTGTGATCGCGTACAAGATTGCGGCGCATGCGGCGGACGTGGCGCGGCATCGTCCTGGCGCGCGCGATCGCGACGATGCTCTCTCCTATGCGCGTTTTCTCTTCGACTGGAACAAACAGTTCGAGCTTTCCCTCGATCCCGCCACCGCCAAAGCCATGCACGACGAGAATCTTCCCGACGACTTCTACAAGGAAGCCAAGTTCTGCTCCATGTGCGGCCCTAAATTCTGCTCGATGAACATCACGCAACTCGCCGAGGCCGAAGGCGGACACGACCAAGCCGAACGCCAACAAAAATTCGTCGAGCTACTCGCTAAAGTGAAGGCAGCGAACGCGTAGACAATGCCATTTCTAGCGAACGGCGTTGCCGTGGTGACTGGCGCGGGCTCGGGCATCGGGCGCGGGCTTGCGCGGCAACTGGCTGTGGCGGGTTCCGCCTTGGCTCTCGCCGATATTGATGAAGTGGGACTGCAACAAACGGCTGCTTCGTTAAGCGAGCGCGGCGTTCAGCTCACAACTCATATCCTAGATGTCTCCGATGAATCGGCCATGCAAGGTTTTGCGAAAGACGTCACGGCGCGGCATGGCCGGGTCACACTGCTGATCAACAATGCTGGCGTGGCGTTGCACGGGCGATTTGACGAAATTTCGCTGGACGATTTTCGCTGGCTGATGGGCATCAATTTCTGGGGTGTGGTATACGGCGTGAAATATTTTCTGCCGCTACTGAAAAAAGAGCCCCGGGCGCATATCGTGAACATTTCGAGCGTGTTTGGGATTGTCGCGCCGGTCGGCCAGACCGCATATTCCGCGAGCAAATTTGCGGTTCGCGGATTCACCGAGGCGCTGCGGCACGAATTGGAAGGCACGACGGTGTTTGTTTCCTGCGTGCATCCGGGCGGGATCCGCACACCCATTGCGAGACGCGCGCGGCTGGGCGCGAACACGCCGCCGGCAGTGCGCGACGAAGCAGTTTCGCGCTTCGATCGGTTGACGCCAACGATGCCGGATGCCGCGGCGGCGCGGATTTTGCAGGGAGTGGAGCGCCGCGAACCGCGCATTTTGATTGGGCGGGATGCGCGGGGGATTGATGTACTGCAGCGGCTGCGCCCGGCAACATATTGGAAGACGCTGGCGCGGCGGGTGCAGGAGCCGGTGCGCTGAAAGTTGGGATTGGTTACGACCTGGCCACCTGAAGGTGGCCGCCAAATCGTCAGTGATAGTCCGGCGCCAGGATGACGTCACAGCGGCAAAAAGCGGCGGCAAGTCCGCCGCACTCCAAGCTACTTGGCGTCGTGGAAGATTATGCCTAGCGTATAGCGGGTGCCCCGGTGGATGCGGCTTACCGCGTGGCGGAGATTGACGCGATAGTAGCCGCGGGAGCCCTTTACAGGGCGGTAGCGGGTCGTGAAAATAATCGCTTGGCCCTGATTTGCAGTTACTACTTCTGCTTTCGATTGTGCGCGGGGTTGTTGCTCTACCAGGAGGAACTCGCCGCCTTCCCAATCGTGTCCTGGCTGGCCGAGCAGAAAAACCATTTGTAGCGGGAAGGCGATTTCTCCATACAGGTCCTGATGCAAGCAGTTGTAACCACCAGCTTCATAGTGGAGCATCAGAGGCGTTGGCCTGGTCTGGCCGGCTTTGTGGCAGATCTTCAGGAACGCGGCGTGATCGGCGGGAAACGCCGCCTTCTTGTCGCCTAATGCTTTTGCCCACTCGTTGGCGACTTTGGCTAGATGCGGATAGGCGGCGGTGCGAATGTTCTCGACTAGATCGGGCAATGGGTTTGCGAAGTATTTGTAGTCGCCAACGCCAAAGCGGTGGCGTTCCATCACGATGTGGCTGCGGAAGCGATTTGGTTGGTTGTAGAGGGAGACGAGGGAGGCGCATTCTTCGGGTGACAGGATGGGATCGGTGACGGCATAGCCGCGGGCGGAGAGCGACTCTTCGGCATCGTTCCAGCTAAGAGAGTCGACTCGTTTTTGGATGTTGGAATTCATGCACGACCTTCCTTGCGCCAGGGCGCGCAACTGTCGAATGTAATGCATCGCGGGAAGCGGAATCTATCCGAGTTTCTTTGCCAAACTGGAAACGACGAGGCTATACTCCGCGGAATCGAACAGAGGATTTCACCGCCGACGACGCAGAGTTCACAGGGCGAGGGAAGAGGAGATTGCGATGGGGTTTGTTCGGGCCGCGAAGGTGGGAGATGTGCCGCCGGGGACGATCCGGGAATTTCAGGTGGAGGGGAAGGCAGTTGCGCTGGCAAATGTGAATGGGCAATTCCATGCGATTGATAACACTTGCCTGCATCGGGGAGGACCTCTGGCCGATGGTCCCCTGGAGGGAGCAAAGGTCACTTGTCCTTGGCACGGCTGGGAATACGACGTGCGGACAGGCAAAGTCGGGCAGAACCCGACGGTGGGCGTGGCTTGTTACGAGGTAGAGGTACGAGGCGACGAGATTTTTTTGAATGTGGGCGAGTAAGCTCGTAATCTATTGAAATCAGGCTAGTTAGTCGAATTCCGGGTGTTGGGAGCGAGTTTTTGGGCTTACGAGGGTAAATTCGGCGCAAACCGGCTAACCCTCGCATTTTGTTTCGCTTTTTCGTCACGGCCCGTGTATAGTGCCGAACCGAAGCCTCGATGGCACTTCCGACCGCGCAACGACATTATTGGATCTTCAGCGCTGACCCCCACCACTACCACTGGGATACACTTTTCGTAAAAGGCAAGGAAATGTGGCACGGTGCGGCCGGGAAACCGGATGCCATTCGCGCGTTGAAGCAGGTGCGCAGGGGCGACCGAGTACTATGCTATCACTCGGCCCCCGAGCGTTCGCTCTATTCGATAGCGGAAGTGACGCGCGATCCTTATCCGGACCCGCATGATCCGAAGGAAAAGAACCTGGTGGCGGATCTGCGGGCGTTTGAGCGCTTGCCGCGGCAAGTTTCCTTGGCAGAGTTGCGGGAGAATCGGATGTTAAGGAAGATGAAATTGTTGAAGAACGTGCGGGTCTTGATTACGGCGATTACCACCGAGGAGTATCTGGAGATCTTGCGAATGTCGGGGATCGTGGCCACGCCGGGAATTCCGCTGCCGTAAGCAGCGCAGTATCATCCGTGTTTCCTTAACGACGCTGAGAGAAAATCTGATGGGTGTCTCCGGGCGACTGCGCGTTTCCGTTTTTGCTGTTCTTGTTCTTATGATGTTCCTTCCTATGGTTCTTGTTCCGCAGAATACGCAACGGGACGGTTTGCTCTCCGGCATTGTTGACGGGAAGACGCGGGTGGCGGACCTCAGCTATGCGATCAACGACAAATTGGTGCCGTGGCCGGGGGACGACAAGTGGTTTGAGGCGAAAGTAAACGCCACGGTGGAGAAGAACGGGTATTTCACGCGGAGCTTCTGGATGCTGGAGCATTACGGAACGCATCTGGATGCGCCGATTCATTTTCCTCCGGGCCAGACGACGGTGGATCAAATTCCAGCGAAGCAGTTTTTTGGTCCAGCGGTGGTGCTGGACGTCCATGAGGAAGGCACAAAGGATGCGGACTATCAGATGCCGGTTGCGCGCGTCGAAATGTGGGAGAAGAAGCACGGGCGGATTTCCGAAGGGTCGATCGTGCTACTGAGAACGGGATGGGCTTCGCGGTGGCCGGATGGGGCCAAGTATCGAAATCAAGATGCGCGGGGGAAAATGCATTTTCCGGGGTTTTCGGCGGATGCCGCAAAGTTCTTGATTGCGCGCAAGGTTAGCGGAATTGGTTGCGACACTTTGAGTACGGATTACGGGGCGTCGGAGGATTTTGCGGTACACCATTTGGTTTTGGGGGCCGGATTGTACCAGTTGGAGAATCTGGCGGATTTGCGCGACGTGCCTGAAGCAGGGGCGTTTTTGGTGGTGGCGCCGATTAAGTTAGAAGGCGGGTCGGGCGGACCGGTCCGGGTTTTTGCGATTTGGCGGTGAAGGAATTACGGGAACCGGCAGGGGCGCGGCAGGAAGAATAGGGCAGAAAAAAACAGGCGAAAAAAACAGATTGAGGTCGCGACATTGGTAAGTAGTTGCCAAGCTTGGACGCAGCAATGCTGCGCCCCCTATGTGGTTTGTGGAGTTGCGAGGGACTTATGAACAGGATTCGGTGGTTTTGCGCGGCGACGTTTTTGGTTCTGTGCTTGGGGGTGGTTGCACTGCCTGCGCGGGGGCAGGAGTTCCCGGTCGCTACGAAGACGCTTAAGAATGGGATGAAGGTGCTGGTGCAAACAGATCACAGCATACCGAATGTTGCGCTGTATATTTTCTACAAGATTGGATCGCGAAATGAGGGGCCGGGGACTACCGGAATTTCACACTTTTTCGAGCACATGATGTTCAACGGCGCGAAGAAGTACGGGCCCGGCGAACTGGACAAAGTGATGGAGGCGAACGGCGGGGCGAATAACGCCTACACGACGCGCGATGTCACGGTTTATCAGGATTGGTTTCCGCGTTCGGCGCTGCCGCTGATTTATGACATCGAGGCGGACCGTATCCAGAACCTCAGTTTTGACCCGGCGAAAATCAAATCGGAGCGCGAAGTGGTGGCTTCGGAGCGGCGGCTGCGCACGGACAACGACAATGGAGGGTTGCTGGACGAACAGCTGTGGGCGACGTCGTATATCGCGCACCCCTATCAGTGGCCGGTGGTGGGGTGGATGAGTGATATCGAGCATTGGACCATGGAACAACTGAAGCACCATTTTGAAATGGGATATGCGCCGAATAACGCGACGATGGTGGTGGCCGGCGATGTTTCTGCGGAGGAAATCTTCGCGCTTTGCGAGAAATACATTGAGCCGATTCCGTCGCACCCGTCACCTCCTCCGGTGACGACCGTTGAGCCGGAACAGTTGGGAGAGCGGCGGCTGGTGGTGCGAAAAGCGGCGCAATTGCCCTTGGTGCTCGTGGGCTATCACATTCCGCAATCGAACAATCCTGATTATTACGCGCTGAACGTTTTGCGTACGGTGCTATTCCAGGGAGAGAGTTCGCGGATGTACCAGCGTTTGGTGGACAAAGACCAGATCGCGCTGGACGTTTCTTCGTCAGTCGAGCCTGCTTTCGATCCCAACATTGTGGAGGTGGTGGCGCAGCCGAAACAGGGGATAGACCCGGAAAAGTGCGAGAAAGCGATGTATGAGGAGTTGGAGAGGGCGAAAAACGCGGTGATCAGCGATACGGAGTTGGAGAAAGCCAAGAATATCCGGTTGGCCGAGTTTTACCGGGAGATGCGCACGATCAACGGTCGAGCGAACACGATTGGGACCTATGAAGTGTTCTTTGGGGATTACAGGAAGCTATTTGATGCGGCGAAGAATTATTCGGCGGTGACAAAGGAGGATGTGCAACGGGTGGCGAAGACGTACTTTGGAGCGAACAATCGAACGGTAGCGACGCTGATTCCGGAGAATTCGGAAGGAAAGGGCAAGCCATGAGTCACGCCCGCCTAAGATTAAATGTGCTCGCCGCAGCGATGGCCACACTTTTTTTGATTTCCTCGGTTGCGGCGCAGACGCTGCATATGGCGCCTCATGAGAAATACGTGTTGAAGAATGGGTTGACCGTGCTGCTGCTGGAGAAGCACGGCGTGCCGATGATTAATGTGTTCGCGATTGTGAAGACAGGCGCAGCAGCGGATCCGGCGGGGCAAAGCGGGCTTGCGTCGGTTACCGCGGGACTATTGAGGAAAGGAACCAAAGCGCGAACCGCGCAACAGTTTGCCGCGGACCTGGACTACATCGGCGGGGAATTTGACGCGGAAGCGGGTGCGGACTTCAGCAGCGTTAGCGCGGAATTTTTGAGCAAGGACTTGGAGCGCGGTTTCGCGGTGTTCTCCGACGCTCTACTGCATCCAACGTTTCCGCAGGAGGAAGTGGATAAGTTGCTGGCGCAGTCGGTGGATGCGGTGCGCGGGGCCAAGGATGATCCGCAGCAGGTCTTGGGGCTGTACTACGACGGCTATTTGTATGGGACACATCCTTACGGAAGGCCGGCGGGAGGCGACGAGGCTTCGCTGCCGCGGATCAAGCGCGATACGATTGTGAAGTTTTATGAAACGAACTATGCGCCAGGAAATACGCTGCTGGCAGTGGCGGGGGAATTCAATGGCCCGGAGATGCGGAAGAAATTGGAGGAGATATTCGGAGCATGGCCGGCACGCGCAGTTGCGCCCGCGGCGATTGCTGCTGCTCCAGCGGTGCAAGGCAAGCGATTGCTGCTGGTGAACAAGGACGATGCGACGCAGACGTATTTTGCCATGGGAAATGTAGGGATTGCGCGCAATGATCCGGACCGCGTGGCAATTCGTGTGGTGAACACGATTTTCGGGGGAAGATTCACTTCGGAGTTGAATGAGGCGTTGCGGGTGGAGTCGGGCTATACCTACGGCGCATCGTCTTTCTTCGATGCGCGGAAAGCGCCCGGACCGTTTGGGATTCACAGCTTTACGAAGAATGAGACCACGGGTCCAGCAATCGATTTGGCGTTGCAGGTATTGCAGAAATTCCGTAAGGACGGTGTTACAGACGAGCAATTGAAATCGGCGAAGAGTTATATCAAAGGGCAGTTTCCGCCGAACATCGAGACTTCCAAGCAGCTGGCGCAGATTATTGCGGCATATGAGTTTTACGGATTGGGCGACGACGAGATCAACCAGTTGGAGGCGCGCGTGGATGCGGTGACGCCGGAGATGGCAAAGGCGGTGATTCAAAAGCATTTTCCGGCGGAGAATTTAGTGTTTGTGCTGATTGGGAAGGCTTCGGCGATTAGCGGGGTGGCGGAGAAGTATGCGGAGAAGCGGGACGCGAAGGAGATTGCGGCGCCCGGGTTTTGGCCGCCGGAGAAGTAGTGCCGACTGAAAGAAGGGTGTCGGGAGTTCTTGCGGACGTTAAGAAGACCTGCGTAGCATTTTTAGAGCTTGCGGACATGGGGCGCAGCATGCTGCGCCCCTACTTTTTGGATTATGCCGGAACTTCCTGAAGTGGAGACGGTAGCGCGGGGATTGCAGAAGTCGGTTGCGGGGCGGTGTATTGTGTCCGTGCGGCTGGGAAAGACGGATTTCATTGATGATCCGGCGGCGCTGGAACGGGAGCTTCCCGGCCGGCAGATCGAAAAAGTGGAGCGGTACGGGAAATTCATGCTGCTGCGGTTGTCGGGGCGAGGCATTGGCGGAGTGGATTCGGAGAACGGAGATGCGGAGGCGGCTTCGCTGCTAGTGCACTTGGGCATGACCGGGCAGCTTGCGCCTTGTGGGGCGGCCGAGCCTTGCCTGAAGCACACGCATGTATGGTTTGCGCTCGATGATGGGCGGGAGCTGCGCTATACGGATCCGCGTCGGTTTGGCCGGATGGCTTACCTGACTGGGGCGCTGCTGGCGAAGGAGCTTACGGCGTTTGGCGCGGATCCGTTGTTGGTTAGCGCGGAGGAGTTTGCAGGGAGTATCGGGTCGCGGAATGCGCAGATCAAGGCGCTGCTGCTGGATCAGAGCGTCTTGCGCGGCGTAGGGAACATATATGCGGACGAAAGCCTCTGGCGGGCGAAGATTCATCCTATGCGGCGGGGAACGGAACTGAGCAAGCAACAGGCGCAGGTATTGCGACGAGTGTTGCAGGATGTTTTACGGAAGGCGATTTTGGCGCGCGGGTCTTCGATTTCCGATTTTCTTGACGCCGAGGGCGAGCCGGGAGAGTATCAACGGCATCATCGGGTGTATGGACGCGAAGGCAAGCGCTGCTACCGTTGCGGGACGGCGATCCGGCGAGTGATTGTCGCAGGGCGCAGCAGCCATTTTTGCCCGAAGTGCCAGCCTGCGCCGCGTTTGCGGAAGGGGACCGTTAGGACCAAGCCAAAACGAGGCTCGGGCGCGTCGTAAAGAAGCGAGTGGGAGACGGCGGAAGAATTGACTGCCGCACGGTGACACCTTTAGAAAAAATCCAGATTGCTTTGAGGTAGACGAATGAGCTTGCGTCGCTTGTGCGGGTTGGTGTGTGGCGTGACGCTGGTGTTGGGAGCAGTACGCGGCGGATTGGGGAGGCCGGCCGATGAGAAAAGCCCGTTTGCGGCGGCGGACGCGCAGATCTTGAGCGAGATACGCGAGCACAGCGAGGCGGCGGCCAACCTCGAGTATTTGTCGGACAGCATTGGCGCGCGGCTGACGGGTTCGCCGCAGCTGAAGCAGGCGAACGACTGGACGCGGGACATGTTGGCGAAATATGGGGCGGTGAACGCGCATCTAGAGGGCTGGACGATGGAGCGTTCGTGGACGCGCGGCGCGGCCAGAGCGCGCATGGTGAGTCCGGCAGAGCATGCGCTGACGATTGCGGCGGCGGGATGGTCGCCGAGCACGCCGGGCGCGATTACCGGGGCGGTGGTGTATTTCGATGCGAAGGAGAAGAAGGATTTCGCGAAATTTCACGGAAACCTGAAGGACGCGATTGTGATTTACCAGGAGCCGTCGAGCCTTTCGCCGCCGAAGCCTGAGGAGCCATACGCGATTTTGCGCCGCCCGATGCAGCAGCCTCCGGCGCGAATTGGCGAGCCTCCAGTGGAGGACCCATACGAGGCGTTCTTGAAAGCGGCTAGGGAGCGCACCGAGTTTTGGAAGCAGGAAGGCGTGGCGGCGGTGCTCCGCGATTCGAACAAGCCGCACGGTCTGCTGAATATGACCGATGTGAGCCTCTCGCGGTATGCCATCGGACCGATTCCGACAGCGTTTATTACCGGCGAAGGCTATCGAATGATTTTCCGGATGCTGGAGCGGCATTTGCCGGTGCGAGTGGAAATGGAGATGTCCAATACCATCGGGGATAAGCCGATGGAAGTGTATAACACGGTGGCGGAGATCCGCGGTTCGGAGAAGCCGGAGGAAGTGGTGATCATCGGAGGGCATCTGGATTCGTGGGACCTGGGTACAGGATCGACGGACAACGGAACGGGCTCGATGGCGGTGCTGGAAGCGGCGCGGGCGCTGGCTAAGTTGAACTTGAAGCCGAAACGCACGATTCGGTTTGTGTTGTTTTCGGGCGAAGAGCAGGGGCTTTACGGCTCGCAGGAATATGTTAAGGCGCACAAGAATGACTTGGAGAAGATTTCCGCGGTGCTGGTGCACGACACTGGAACGGGGCGGGTGCTGACGCTAGGGTTGCACGACAACTATCAGGACCGGGAGTTGGTCGACCAGGTACTGGCGCCGCTGCACGAATTGAGATTGATGGAGCCGAGGATGGC
>Ga0307477_10001793_pt1 | contig 17411 bp, 16 predicted proteins | sample atmos_gasesECM2C_FD_203316 | JGI IMG/M metagenome (GOLD analysis project Ga0307477, IMG submission 203316) | Hardwood forest soil microbial communities from Morgan-Monroe State Forest, Indiana, United States - atmos_gasesECM2C_515 | ecosystem: Environmental > Terrestrial > Soil > Temperate...
ACTAAGGCCCTCTGAGGCGAACGGGAGCGGCGCGCGCTCACCAGGCGAGGCGTGAGTTGACCGTCTCCACGAGGCGGTCGATCGGTACCCGCTCCTGGGTAGTCGAGTCGCGGTCGCGTATTGTGACCGCTTTGTCCTCGAGCGACTCGAAATCGACGGTCACGCATAGCGGAGTGCCGATCTCGTCCTGGCGGCGGTAGCGGCGGCCAATTGCCCGCGTAATGTCGTAATCGCACATCGCAACTGGTTGGAGGAGCTGCAGGACCTCCTGGGAAAGCGGCAACAGGGTGTCTTTTTTCGACAGGGGCAGGACGGCGACCTGATAGGGGGCAATGCGCGGGTGGAGGCGGAGTAGCGTCCGCTCTTCGCCGGCAACCTCGTCAATACTGTAGGCAGCGATCAAGAAGGCCATCATCGTGCGGGCGACGCCGGCAGCGGGCTCGATCACATACGGCACGTAGCGTTCACCGGTGCTGGAGTCGAAATACTCGAGCACTTGGCCACTCGCTGCGGAATGGGCCTTGAGGTCGAAGTCCGTCCGGTTGGCAATGCCCTCGAGCTCTCCCCAGCCCCACGGGAAGGCGAACTCGACATCGGCCGTCCCCGCCGAATAATGCGACAGTTCCTCTTTGCTGTGGTGGCGAAGGCGCAGCATCTCGCGCGGTATGCCGAGGCGCACGTACCACTCGAAGCGCTCGTTGCACCAGTACTCGAACCATCGCTGGGCATCGTCGGGCGGGACGTAGTACTCGAGCTCCATCTGCTCGAACTCCCTTGTCCGGAAAACGAAGTTGCCGGGAGTGATCTCGTTGCGGAACGACTTGCCGACCTGAGCCGTGCCAAAAGGAGGCCTCAGGTGCTCGGTCTGCAGGACATTGGCAAAATTGACGAAATGGCCCTGTGCGGTTTCCGGGCGCAGGTAGGCCACCGCCCATTCGTCCTCGACCGGGCCGACGAACGTCTTGAACATGAGGTTGAACGGCCTGGCGTCAGTGAAATCCGCGCCCCCGCAGTTAGGGCACTTGAGCTTGCCGTCGTCTGCCGCCGGCAGCTGGTCGGCCCGCCAGCGCTGCTTGCACGTGCGGCAGTCGACTAGCGGGTCGGTGAAATTCTTGAGGTGGCCAGAGGCTTCCCAGATCTTCGGGCTCGACAAGATGGACGCGTCCAACCCGACCACCTCGGTTCGGAGCTGGACCATCGAACGCCACCATGCCTCTTTCACGTTGCGGGCCAGCAGGACTCCGAGGGGGCCGTAGTCGTAGGTCGAGCGGAACCCGCCGTAAATTTCGGCGGACGGGAACACGAAACCCCGTGCCTTGCACAGGCGGACCAGTTCTTCCATGGAAACGGGCATGTGGAAAGGCTAGTGGGCCCGTCGCCGGCCGCGGGCTCGGTGTGGCCTGGCCCCTAGTAGTGCGCTGCTAGCCGCGCTCCAGGATATGAAGGGCGCGCAGGTTCCTTTCGAGGTGACGTTCGAGCGAAACGGTCGCAAGGCTCGCAACCTCGCCCGTCGTTTTGCTCGCAGGCATTTGGAGCGCCCTGGTCAATTGCCCGCCGAGGATCCAGCTCAGCAGTTCTAGGGCTGCCGGGCTGAGCGGGTGGCCTCGCCTACAATCCCGGCAGAGCGCACCTCCCTCGGCGATGTCGAAAGCCACGAGCGGCGCTGCCGGCGGGCTCGAGCCACAGCTCGCGCAGCAATCGATTATCGGGCTGGCACCGTCGAGGGAAAGCAACTTCCAGTAGAACGCGGCCACCACGAGCGGGCCGGGTTGGGTAGCCAAAGTGCGCAACGCCCCGACCAACATGCGGTACAGCGCACTCGATGGCTCCCGCTCCTGGGCAACCTGCTCGGTGGCCTCGGCCATGGCCAGGCCCTGCGCGAGGCAGGTGAGATCCTCGTGGAGCAAACGCCACGGCTCGATCGTCTCGGCCTGGCTCACGATGTCGAGCTCACGGCCCTCGTACATCAACAGGTCAACGTGGCTCAGCGGTTCGAGCCGCCCGCCGATGCGGCTCTTCGTGCGGCGGATCCCCTTGACGACCGCCCGCACTTTGCCGTGACCGGCCGTGACGAGGACCAGTACCCGGTCTGCCTCACCGAGCTTGTAGGTCCGCAGGACTACGCCTCGGTCACGGTAGAGCGACATGGTTGTAATTATCTTCTCACGCCAGCACGCTCTCCGTGACAGTTAGCGCTGCATAACCTCCATGACGGCCCAGAAGGGACGATCAGGTCAGGCGGGCTATCGGGCTGGGACCAGCGGGCCGGGACCAGCGGGCTGGGGCGATCAGGCTGGGGCGATCAGGCGGGCAAGCCGTCCTGGTCCCGTTGCTCGCCGGTGCGGCCGAAACGGCGCTCCCGTTGCTGGTACTCCCGCACTGCTTCGCGCAGGTGCTCCCGGCGGAAATCGGGCCACAGGACATCCAGGAACACGAGCTCGCTGTACGCGATCTCCCATAGGAGGAAGTTAGAGATGCGGTACTCCCCAGAAGTCCTTATGAACAGGTCGGGATCGGGCATGTCCGGGATGTAGAAATGCCTCCTTATCGCACGCTCGTCGATCTTGGAAGCCTTCGCACCGGTCGCGACCAGCTCCCGCACGGCGTCCACTATCTCCGCGCGCCCTCCGTAGTTGAACGCCACGGTCAAGGTGGTGTTCGTGTTGTGCCTGGTCAGCTCCGTTGTCTCGTCCATGCGCCGGACAATGGACTTCGGCACGCGCCAGTCGCGCCGGCCCGCAAAACGTATCCGCACTCCCAGGCCGTGCAGCTCGTCGCGCCGGCGGGTCAGCAGGTCGTCAGCGATGACGCTAAGTAGGAAGCGCACCTCGTCCTGCGGGCGGCGCCAGTTCTCCGTCGAAAAGGCGTACACGGTGAACCACTCGATCCTGAGCTCGAGGGCCCCTTTGACCGCGTCCAGCAGCGCTTCCTCACCGGCGCGGTGGCCTTCGGTACGGGGCAGGCCGCGTTTTGCAGCCCAACGACCGTTGCCGTCCATCACACATGCCACGTGGCGCGGCATGCGCTTGGGGTCGAGGTCGCCCAGTTCCATGCAGGAAAAGCTACTTCCCCGGGGGCCGCAGAGCCATGGAGGGCGGCCGCAGGTTCATCGACGCCGGTCCTCGATCTCCCACGCATGGTCAAGCACATGCCAAATGAGCCGCCTCGCCGCGTAACGCGGTGGCCAGCCCTCCCGGGCCTCGGGCCGCTCCTTTCCCGACTGGCACCATTCCAGGATCGCCGCCCTGTTGGCGACGACCACGTCGCGGTCGCCGGGTGCTGGCACGGGCAACTTGAACCCGACCTTCAGCCCGAACAGCTGCTCGGCCGCGGCAACGTGGTCCACCACCGCGTCCCTGTCCCGGCCGCCACCTCTAGGGCCCTTGCGGAGCTCTGGTGGTGCCCCAGCAGCGATCTCGTCGAGGAACTCCCAGCTTGCAGACAGCAAAGCCGCCGTGCGAGATGCTTCGCCAGCGCCAAGGTCGCCAGAATCCGATGCGAGCACTGTCGTCGGTACCCCGAAGTCCGCTCCCCCCGAGCGGGTCGGGACGCGTTCGACCACACGCCATTGCTCGTCGTCCGATAGGTCGAAGGTGACCCCGGCTCGGGCCGCCACCGGCGAGTACCGCGGAACATAAGAAGCCAGGGTGGCCAGCGCCGCATCTTCGGTCTTGCCCGAACGAGCCAGGCCCGGCCATTCCAGGCTGCAGGCGAAGGCACGCTTGTTGCCGGTTTCGATGTAAACGCGGCTCGCAGCGCTCATGTCAAATGCCGAGCTGCTTCAACATCTCGGGCCGCTGCTGCCAGTCACGGGCGACGCGCACTGTCAGCTCGATGTAGGCACCCGGCGGCAGCTGGGCGCGCACCGCAGATCCGACCCGCTTGAGGACCTCCCCACCTTGGCCGATGACGATGCCTTTTTGGGAGTCCCTCTCGACGAGGATCTCGCAACGCACGTAAGGCCACTCCCACTCGGTGACACGGCAGGCGATGCTGTACGGCAGCTCATCGTGGGTGATCGCCAACAGTTGCTCACGCACAAGCTCGGCGACCCACTCCTGCTCGTCTGCCTCCCCGGCCGTCCCGGCGGCCTTGTCCCGGGCAACGTCGTCAGGATAGAGCGCAGGTCCTTCGGGCACCCGGTTCACAAGAGCATTGACCAGGTCGTCAACGCCGGCACCCGTTCGCGCAGACACCGCAAAATACTCGTCGAAACCCCACTCCCCCAATTCCTTCAGCTGTCGCATCACGGCGACCCTCGAGACGCCGTCCACTTTGTTCAACACGCAGATATCACGGCGCCCCACCTCGTCGGCCACGAAACGGTCACCCCGTCCTACGCCTGCCTTTCCGTCGACGACGAAAACAACAACGTCCACCCCGGTGACCGCTCCGAGGGCAGTGCGGTTGAGCTGGCGGCCGAGAAGCGTCCGCGGCTTGTGTAACCCTGGTGTGTCCACGAAGACCAGCTGGCCCTCGTTGAGGCTCAGCACCCCGCGGACAACGTTCCTCGTCGTTTGTGGTTTGTCTGAAACTATAGAGACTTTTTGCCCCACCATTACGTTGACGAGCGTCGACTTGCCGACGTTGGCCCTGCCCGCGATGGCCACGATCCCGGAGCGGAACCCAGGGCCCGGGCCGCCAACCGTCCTGGGTTTCGTCAAGGCTCTTCTTCGGCCCCGTCAGGGGTGGGTGGCTTCGCATCGGCGTCGCCCTCGGGGGCGCTCACACCTATCAGCACCCTGGCGATCCGCCGGCCGTCGACTTTCTGGGCAACGAGCCTATGGCCATCGAAGTCAGCCGCCTCACCCTCCTCAGGGACGTGGCCCAACAGGTGGTACAGGAACCCGCCCACTGTGTCCCAGTCCCCTTCGGGAAGCTCGTCGCCGATGAGCTCGTTCACCTCGTCGATCGACAAGCTCCCATCGACCTGGACCTGGCCGTCATCCAAGTGCTCCACCCGCGGCCGCTCGACGTCGTACTCGTCCGAAATCTCCCCGACGAGCTCTTCGAGGACATCTTCGAGAGTGATCAAGCCTGCCGTCCCGCCGTACTCGTCCACAACGATCGCGAGGTGCTGCTTACCGGCCTGCATTTCACGCATTACCTCAGCCACCCGCTTGCTTTCGGGGAGAAACTGCGCCTGGCGCATGAGGCTCGTGACGGGTTCCTCCGCCTTTCCTTCGCGCTCGGCCCGCATCATGTCCTTCACATAGACCACGCCGACAATGTCGTCAATGCCGTTCCCGTAAACTGGGACGCGACTGAAGCCAGCCGATGACGCAATGTCCGCCGCGTGACCGACCGTTGCATCCGCACTGACGGTGACCATGTCTGGCCTCGGGACCATTACCTCCCTCGCGACGGTGTCGCCGAAGTCGATAATCGAATGGATGAGTTTGCGTTCTTCGCGTTCGATGACCTCCTCGTCGGCGGCCGTGTCCGCCATGGCGAGGAGCTCTTCTTCGGTGACGTAAGGGCCTCTCTTCAGCCCCTTGCCAGGGAGGATAAAGTTGGCCACCTTTATGAGCCCCTGGGTAGCCCACCGCAACGGCGGGAAGTGGACGACCGCCAGAAGGAAAGGGGCCATGAAGAGCGCCACCCGTTCGGAGTGCTGGACCGCATAGATCTTGGGCGCCAGCTCCGCCAAAACGAATATGACGATTACTTCGAACACGGTCGCTACCAGGACCCCGAGCGGTCCTACAACCTGGTCGGCGACGACACCGACGAGCGTGGCGGCCACTAGGGTGCATACTTCGAGGGTAAAAAGGATGACCGGGATGTTGCTTTCCGGGTGCTCCACCAACTTCAACAACGACGAAGCGCCCCGCTTGTGCTCCTCGACCATAGAAATTGCCTTGACCCGGGACATCCGTGTCATCGCAGTCTCTGACATAGCGAAGAGGGCCGACAACGCGATGAGGACGAGCACGGTGACCACCAAGGCTGCGTCAGCGCCAGAGAATTTGGAACCAGATAAATGGGTTGCGGCAAGCATGGTTTACGCGCTCCCGCCGGTGCCGTCCTTGCCGGGGTGGGGCCCGTCGGTGGGGCGCCCTCCGTTGGAAGGAGCGTTCCCGTCGTTTGCAGCGGCCACGTCAGCAGGACCTGAGACCTCGGTGCCGAGGGAGGTCTGCCCGGCGCCGGGCGCTGCTTCTGGTCCGGCTGGTTTTGCTTGCCAGGTCTCTGCGCGGATCTCCGCGTAATGCCGGCTAAGGAGCTCTCGCTCTTTCGCCTCCATTTCCTCCGCCTCTTCGTCCTCCTGGTGGTCCATCCCCATGAGGTGGAGCAGGCCGTGGACGACGAGCAAGGCAACCTCGTCGTCGTAGTTGCCGGCGTGCTCGGGGGCGTTCCTGAACGCCACAGCTGGGCAAATGACAATGTCCCCGAGCAGCACCGGCACATCCTCCGGCTCCGACGGCATGCCTGGGCCGGTCCCACCGGAGTCGGGCGAGCGCCCGCTTTCCACCGGCTCCTCGTCTATCGGGAACGCCAGCACGTCAGTGGGGCCGTCGTTGCCGAGGAACCTGCTGTTGAGCTCGGCTATCGCCGGCTCGTCTACGAACAGGACCGACAGTTCGGCATCACCCGAAAGGCCCTCTTCTTCCAGCACCGCCTCGGCCAGGTGCACCCAGCGCAAGGTATCGACCGGGTGGTCGTTTTGTTCGTCCGCGGCGAAAACCTCGACGGCCACGTCTACCTACTTGGGCTGCGCCTCGCGGCGCAAGACCGGCTTAGCAGCGACGTTGTTGGCCGACTCGTAGGCGTCATACGCCGAGACGATGTCGGCAACAATGCGGTGGCGTACCACGTCGCGGCTCGTCAAGCGGACAAAGGCTATGCCTTCGATCTCGTTCAACACGTGTTCCAGCTCGGCTAACCCGGAACGACCGCCCGGCAAGTCAACTTGGGTTATGTCGCCGTTGACAACCACCTTGGAGCCGAACCCGATCCTCGTGAGGAACATCTTCAACTGTTCAGGGGTCGCGTTCTGCGCCTCGTCCAGGATTATGAAGCTCCTATTCAGCGTACGGCCGCGCATATAGGCAAGGGGAGCCACCTCGATCGTCCCGTTGTCCAGCAAGCGACGCCCTCCTTCGGTCCCCAGCATGTCGTAGAGCGCGTCGTAAAGCGGGCGTAAGTACGGGTCTATCTTGGCCATGAGGTCACCCGGGAGGAAGCCGAGCCGCTCCCCCGCCTCGACCGCCGGCCGGGTCATTATTATGCGCTCGACCGATTTTGCCTGCAACGCCTGGACCGCCAGAGCGACGGCGAGATAGCTCTTGCCGGTGCCAGCAGGGCCGATGCCAAAAGTCACGATATTCGAAGTTATGGCGTCGACATAACGCTTTTGGCCGCTCGACTTCGGCCGGACCGACCTCCCCCGCGCAGAGCGCAGCACCTCGGCGGTCAGCACCTCGGAGGGTAGTTCGTCCGCCCGCAGGATGTCTATGGTGCGGGCAACAACTTGCGGGTCGACAACTTGGCCGTGCTCGAGCAGCAGACTGAGCTCTTCGACCAGGCGGCCAACGACCGCGGCCTCGTCTCCCTCGATATTGAACTCGTTGCCCCGGGCGATAATCCGGGCGCCACCGAATGCCTCTTGCACGGAACGCAGGTTCTCGTTGAGTGGGCCGACCAAGCCCGCCATCAGGTGGTTTGGGACTGTAACAGTTACTGGCACGTGTGCTCTACAAGCGTAGCGTTCAAGAAGGCCCGACACGCCGGTTTGCCACGCCCGTAGTGGCCTGCGCCGGGTGCGTCATCCTGGCGGCCACCCTAGCTTGCGACCGCCCAGCACGTGCATGTGGAGGTGGGGCACCTCGGCACCTGAATCTCGCCCAATATTGAAAGCGAGGCGGTAGCCGCCCTCGGCGATACCCTCCCGCTCGGCGACGGTGTGCGCAACTGTGAGCATCTCCACCAGCAACGGGCCGTGCTCCGGGGTCACTTCGGAGGCGTCCGTGATGTGCTCGCGTGGGACCACGAGCACATGGACGGGCGCGACTGGGTGAAGGTCATGGAACGCATAAGTCAACTCGCCGGAGTACGCCTCCCGGGAGGGGAGCTCACGCGCGATCACCCGGCAGAAAACGCACCAATCCTGGGTACCCGAGCCCTGCGCACCCGGGCTCTCGATGCCCGAGCCGTGCGGGCCCGAGCTCTGCGTGCCCGAGCTCAAAAGCCGACCTCGGCGTCCCCCGTACCGGCTTCATGGGACTTGTTCACCACGGTGCCTTTCGGGTCGGGGTAAAGGTGCTCCAGGGTCCCTGGCACGATCCGAGCCCGTTTGATGAAGGCATCGACCTCGTGGGCCTGTAGGCGGATCACGCGGCCCATCTTGTACGCCGGCAACTGGCCTTCGTCGATGAAACGGTAGAGAGTGCGCAAAGTGACCCCAAGTCGGGCGCACGCCTCAGGAGTGCCAATCCATTCGATGGGTTCTGTCACGGTTGACCAATCTTACAGAGCTTTGCGATTATCGCGTGTTTCTCAGTATCTTTCACCGACTTCGCTTCAAAGCTGACCGGCTGTCCAAGAGCGCAGGCCATAGCGCGACGCTACCCCCGCCCAGATGCCAACAACACGGTCTTTAGCAACGCTTGCGGCCAATGACGCCTCGCTCGCTGCGCGGTAATGGATGTCGTTGGTGGGTGCGCCGTAGCAACCCGTCGCCTGGAGATCCTCCAGCCAGGCCTCGTACCCCTGGTCGGCCAGCAAAGAGGCACCGGTGGCGTCGTCCAAGTCGCCAACAAGCGGCAGACCGCCGTTCATCTTCAGCAATTGCTGCCTGTCTGACACGATGCCGGCCAGCACCGACCGGCGCAGCCCGGCGGCGCGGCTCACCTGAGTGATCAACCCTTGACGGGTCGGCGTCGCTGGGGCGGTAGGTCGGCAAGCATCGTTGACGGCAGCCGATGCGAGCTGATGAGCCTGTGCACTTTTCGCAAGGAGACCTTCGAAAGCGGCCTGTGGTGTCGAAGCTCCGCCCGTCGCTCGGCGAGGAGACGCGCCACCCAGAACGAGCGCGGCGACGACAGCCGCAGCCACCAGCGTGAGCGCGGCAAACAGGAGCACGACCCTTCGCCGCCGATGGTGACGCGTGGCTGACCCTCCGACCCAAACCGACCCTCCAATCGCTGGGCCCTCGACAGTGTCCTCCTCGGCCATCGCGCCGCTCTCCGGCGGCAGCGGCGGACCGCTCTGGACCATTGGCAGCAATGCCGTCGGGGGGCCTGTTTCGTACGGTGCCGGACCGCTTTGGTCAGGACCGATTTGGTCAGGACCGATCTGGTTAGGACCGCCTTGGCGGGGGCCGACTTGGCGGGGGCCGGCTTGGCCGAGGCCGACCTGGCCCGCACGGCGTTGCAGTGGGAACGTGGCCCAACGAAGCCCGATGACGCTGCCCCGGGATGCGGGAGGCAGGGTGGGCAGGTCCTCGCTAGCCTCCTCGCCAGCGTCCTGGCCAGCGTCCTGGCCAGCCTGCTTGTCCTCCTCTGCCTTTCCCGCCTCGTCCGACAAACCACCTCTCCTTAAAGCCTGAGCCTAACGGTCACCTCGTTGGCAAGAAGCCGACCTCTCGGCGTCAGCACCGCCCGCTCGGCAGCGCGATCGCCCGGCCCGTTTGCGGTGGGCACCCTTTCGTCCGTGCCTCCCTGAGCGCCGTCCCGGTCGCCATCCTGGCGTTCAACAAGCCCCTCGTCGAAGAGTTCCTCGGGCACAGCGCTCGCCGGCACGCCGCACGAGGTACGCAGGCTGAGAGCGAGCGCCTCCCAGCGACGCTGCTCGGCGTCCAGCGTCTCGCCGGCAGCTTCGACCGGGTTCCCAGCCTCTACCAGCCGGCGGTAGCGCTCGGGTGTACGCACGTTCCACCAACGCCGAGCGCTGCCATCGGGCAGCGCCAAGTGGGAGTGCGCCGAACAGCCCACACCCCAATATTCGCCCTGTGACCAGTAGAGAAGATTGTGGGCGCAACGAGCGCCAGGTTGGGCCCAGTTCGAGATCTCGTACCATCCGAAACCCGCGCTGCCGAGCAAAGAACAGGCCATCTCGTATTTATCGGCCTGGTCGTCTTCGGACGGGTGCCTGTCGCGCTGGGTCGCAAGAGGCGTCCCGGGCTCAACGGTGAGAGCGTACGCGCTCACGTGCGCGGGAGGCGGGTCGAGAGCGAGCACGCCTTCCAGCGAGGCCTCCCAGTCCCCCATCGTCTCGCCTGCTGCGCCAAAGATCAGATCGGCGTTGTAGGCCCCCGCGAAACCAGCCTCTCCCGCCAGGCAAGCCGCGAGCCTGACCGAGCCGGGTTCGTGCTCCCTGCCGAGCGCGGCAAGAACGTGCGGCACCATCGATTGGACGCCGAACGACAGCCTCGTCACACCACCGGCTCGGTATGCAGCAAGCTTTTCGGCCGTGACTGTTTCGGGGTTGCACTCCACGGTGACCTCAGCGGCTTCCGCCAAACCGACGCTGTCGGAGAGCGCCTCCAGCACCGAGAGAAGGAGCTCTGGAGCCAGCAGCGATGGGGTGCCTCCGCCGAAGAACACCGAAGTCGCGGGGCCCCGCTCTACGCCTGATGCGAGGCCCGGAACTCCGCGGCCGAGCCGGCTGACCTCCGTGACACAGGCGGCGATGTACTGGTCCCAGATGTGTTCCCGACCGGTCCAGGTGGCAAAGGCGCAATAGTCGCAGCGGTGCCGGCAGAACGGGACGTGAACATAGACGCCGAAGGGCGACGCCGTGCGTGCGTCACGCACACCTGCGTCGGCAGCAGGCATTGACCGGTCGGAAAGTTGTGTCGCGCTCAAAGGCGTAGCATACGGGCCTCGTGCTCGTGCTCATCTTCCCGGGTCAAGGTTCGCAGCGCCCCGGCATGGGGATCCCTTGGCGCGACCACCCGTCGTGGCAGCTCGTCGACCAAATGAGCGAGGTGGTCGGCCGAGACCTGGCCGATCTGCTGCTAGACGCCGGCCCCGAGACGCTCCGGGCAACGCGCAACGCCCAGTTGGCGACTTATACGCTCAGCCTTGTGGCTCTCGAGGCGGCCACAAACGGGCCGCTCGGCGCTGGCACCTCAGCCGAGCAAATCGCGGCTGTTGCCGGGCATAGCCTTGGCGAGTACACGGCGCTGGTCGCCGCCGGTGCGCTGAGCGCCTCCCAGGGGGCCACGCTCGTGCAGGCGAGAGGTGAGGCAATGCAATCGGCCGCCGAGGCCAATCCCGGCACCATGGCCGCCGTGATCGGTCTCGAACTGGAAGGTGTCGCCGAGGCTTGCAGGGAGGTTGAGGGCGCTTGGGTCGCAAACGAGAACTCCCCCGGCCAAGTGGTCATAGCAGGCACGTTGCAAGGTGTGCAGGACGCGAGTGCAGTTGCGCTCAAAGAAGGCGCCAAGCGAGTGATACCTCTGCACGTAGGGGGAGCGTTCCACACACCTCTCATGCAGCCGGCTCAGGCGCCGCTCGACGCGGCTCTCGCAGCCGTCGCGCTCGCAGCCGCGTCCTGCCCTGTCGTGGCCAATGTGGACGCCAACGCTCATACCGATGGCTTCCGCGCCCTTCTTTCGGCCCAACTTTGCTCGCAAGTCCGCTGGCGGGGTTCGCTGATCACACTTGCTGGCACGGGAGCAAACCTGTTCGTCGAGCTCGGGCCGGGCACCGAGCTTTCGGGCATGGTCCGCCGCACCGTCCCCGAAGTCGCCCGCCTCAACGTGGCGGGGCCGGAGGATCTCGAAGCCCTGGCCACTGCCATCAGTTCTTAGCGCCTCTTGGTGCCGGCTGCAGCGAAGGCCGCACGCCGGGGGACGCACGGTTCGCCGCGTTTATCTCGGGCCCGCTCGGCTACCAATAGGCACCCGTTCCCGGAACCGGGGGGCCGGCGGACCGGTTAAGGCCAGCAATAGCTCGCCTGGGTACCCGAAGTTAGGAGCGAACGCGGTGGCCGTGAGCAGGAGGACGTTCCTTGGGTTGCTTGGGGGTGCGGTGGGAGCCGGTGTCGTCGGCGCGGGTGCCCTCGTAGGCCTGGATGGAGGACTGCGTCACAAGCTCGAAGACGAATGGGCCTACGCCGACGGCCCCGACCTCTCGCTCCCCTCGTCGGGTGCCCGCATCGTCACCGGCACCTTCGCGAGCCGGTTCATGCGCCGCGAAGTGGGTTGGGCCTACTCGTTGCCTGCCAATGTCAAACCGAGAGCGATCGTTCTGAGCCTGTACGGGAAGGGAGCCGACCAGCTCGCGCCCTTCGACAGCTTGCATTTGCCCGACGCTGCCGCCTCCGTAAATGCTCCGCTGACCATCGCCTCGGCAGACGGTGGCAGGGACAACTACTGGCACAAACGAGCGAACGGGACCGACGCCCACGCCATGCTCGTCGAGGAATTTGTGCCCTTGCTCACCAGGACGCTTGGCGCATTACCCTTTGCGCTGCACGGGTATTCCATGGGCGGCTATGGAGCGCTGCTCACCGCGGAGCGAGGTGTGAAAGCAACAAGCGCTATTTTCTTCAAAGGCGTGGCAGCGTCCAGCCCGGCGCTTTGGACCGAGCCCGGGGCGACCGCGCCAGGAGCGTTTGACGGCGCCGGAGACTTCTACACAAACGACATCTTCACGGGAGTGGCCGCGTTGAGATCGCTGAGGGTGCGTTTGGACTGCGGGACGTTAGATCCGTTTTACCAACCGACGCGCCAGCTCTCACAGCTGATGACATGGCCGCACGCAGCCGTGTTCCGCCCATGGGCGACTCACACCAGCGGCTTTTGGCGTTCGGTGGCGCCAGCCCAAATGCGCTTCCTCGCTGCCGCCTGCGGCTTAGTTTGAACAAAGATTTCCTCTCTTGGTCCGACCGGTCGCTCACCGATTTCTGCCGATCCTGGAAAGGCGGATGAACAGTACCGGGCGGAGTACCGGGACCATCTGACATTTGCGCGGCTACGCTCATGCCGTGGCGTGTCCGCGTTGCGCTGCGAAGCCTCCCCCTGGTGCGCGGTTCTGCCCGAGCTGCGGTGCCGAGCAGACGGGCGCGGCCCCGCGCGAAGAGCGGAAGCTCGTCTCGATCCTGTTCGTGGACCAAGTTGGGTCGACGCCCCGAGCGGACGGGGCAGACCCGGAAGACGTCCGCGATCGGAACCGTATCTACTACGAGGAGACACGCGCCCGGATCGAGCGTTACGGCGGGGCGCTCGAGAAATACGCCGGTGACGCCGTGATGGCCGTCTTCGGGGTCCCCCTGGTTCGCGGCAACGACGCGGAGAACGCCGTGCGAGCGGCGCTCAGCATTCTCGAAGGCATTAGCGAGAGCAATTTGGCTCACCCGGGGCTCGACCTGGACGTCCGTATTGGTATATGCACCGGGGACGCGATCGTGGAAATCGACGCCCCGGCTGAGAGCGCCCTGGCAACCGGTGATGTCGTCAACACCGCGGCTCGCCTGCAGTCGGCAGCCCCTCCGGGTCGAGCGATCGTCGGGGCGGAGACCTACCGCCTCACCAAAGACGCGTTCCGCTACGAGGCGCTGCCACCGGTCGTAGCGAAAGGAAAGCGCGAGCCGGTGCCGGCGTGGCTCGTGGTGGAACCTGTTCGCTCAACTGACGGCCAGTACAATCGGCAGACGCCGCTGTTCGGGCGCGAGCACGAATTGGCCCTGGCCCGGACCGTGTGGGAGCGGGCCGTCACGGCGCGACAACCGCACTTGATATCGCTGATTGGTGAAGCGGGGATCGGCAAATCACGGCTTGCGGCCGAGGTCTGCGCCGAAGCTGAATCGGCGGGTGCCCGTGTCCTGTGGGGACGCAGCCTCCCGTATGATCAGCAGACTCCTTACGACGCCGTCGCGCAGATGCTCCGCCGGGCCGCTGGGGTGTTCGAAAACGACGCCGTGGAAGTTGCCCGTGACAAGCTGTCATGGCTGGTGAGCGATCTCGTCTTACCCGACGAGGTCGCGCCCATGACGCGCTACCTGTCGCTCGTCATGGGTTTGGGGCTAGGAGAACGTGCCCGCGAGCCACTCGACCTGCAATATGCCGTGCGCTGCATACTGGAACACCTCTCGGAGCGCTCGCCGCTCATGCTCGTGTTCGACGATGTCCACTGGGCTGACGAGGCCTCCCTCGACCTCGTCGGGTACTTAAGCAAGCATCTAACAGACCGACGGATTGCGATCCTCGCGCTCGGCCGTCCGGAGCTCCTGGAGGCACGACCCACCTGGGGCGCGGGACTGGCGGCGTTTACGTCGCTCGTGCTTGGCCCCCTGAGCCCTCAGGACGCTCACGACGCGGTTCGTGCCCTGCTCACGGAAGTCGCGTCCCCTGCGGTCGCGAGGGTCGTTGCGGCCGCCGAAGGGAACCCCTTGTTCATCGAGGAGCTCGTTGCGTGCCTCGAAAACGACTGGGGAACCGATCGTCTACCGGCCACGGTTCGCTCCGCCATTGCTGCACGCATAGACGGGTTGCCCGCGGCGAGCAGGTCGACGCTTCTACGCGCCTCGGTAATAGGTAAGACCTTCTGGCGGGGTGTGCTCGGCTCGATCGGAGACGCGGAGGGGATCGACGACGCACTGGACGTACTCGAGACTCGGGGCTTGGTTCAACGGCGGGCACCCAGCAGCGTCGTGGGCGACGTCGAGTTCTCCTTCAAACACGAGCTGATCCGCGAGTCCGCCTACGCCACGTTGCCGCGGGCCTCGCGTCGTGAGCTGCACGGAGCCACGGCCCGCGCCCTGGAAGCGCTCGCCAAGACCCCAGACGAGCTGGCGTCGGTACTCGCGCACCACTGGCGCGAGAACGGAGCGTCCGACCGGGCACGCCACTATCTGCTGATTGCCGCTGATCGAGCGCTCGACGCTCTTGCCCTGGAGGAGACCTACGACCTCTTCACTCTGGCGCTCGACCTCGCCGGCGACCATGCGGAACGGATCCGTGTTCGGTTCCTGCGCGCGCTGGCGCTCGCCAAGCTTCAGGACTTTAGGAGGGCCGCCAGCGAGCTCGCCGATGTCATTCCGGATTTGGAAGGCGAACAGAAAGTAGAAGCTATTGTCGCTCGGGCGCGAGCAAGTCTGTGGACGGAACAAACAGACGACACGATCGCTAGTGCCGCGCTGGCTGTTCGACTGGCGCGCGAGGGTGGGTACCAGGAGCTGGAAGCAGTCGCAGTCGGCCTGCTCGGGAGCGCCTACGGCATGCGAGGGGACGCAGGCGATCTCGGGGAAGCCTTGCGTCTCGGCGACCAAGCGCTGGAGATGTGGGCCCCGCATACCCGGCGGGCGGAGCTGGCAGAGCTGTACCACCTATCCGCCAACCACTTCTATTGGTCGGGCGATTACAAGCGCGCACTGGATGCAACGAGGCTGGCCGCGACAACGGCCGGGGTCGAATTGCACAGCCAAGAATTCCGGCTCCGCGGGGCGGGCATGCAGGCCGTCATCCTCGCCGGGATCGGGCAGTACGAAGAGGCGATCTCAGCAGCTCAGGACGCGATCGAACTGGCAAGCATGATGGGCCGCCCGGTGAACGTCGTGACGAACTACTCGACCTTGCCGCTTCGCGAGGTCTATGCGGTAGACGAAGCGTTGAGGCGAAGTGAAGAAGTGGCGGAGCGACTCGGGCCATCGGATTTCAACATGCCCTGGATGAACGCGCGCGCCGACGTGATCGTGGCCCAGGTCATCGGTGGCGACCTTTCGGTGGCGCGGCAGGGCTGGGACAGCGTTTGGGACGATGCGCTCGCGACCCAGGCATGGGAAAAATGGCTCGTCTCTGGACGCCTTGCCGCCGCGCGTGCAGATCTGGAGCTCGCCATGGGCCGTGTGGAGGACGCTCTGACATGGGGCCGGCGAGCGATCGAGATGGCTTTGGCGTCGAGCAGGAAGAAGTACGAGGCGATCGCCAGAACGACCGTCGGCCGGGCGTTGACAACCGAACGCCTTCATGAGGAGGCTGTCGTGGAGCTCCGCCGGGCCGCAGTGACAGCGGATGCACTCGGCTCGCCGCTGATCCGATGGCAAGCCAGAGCGGCTCTGGCTCGAGCATTGGCTGCGACCGGAGCAGAGCCGGATGCCGTTTACCTGGAAGCCGCGGAGATTATTCGGGTCGTCGTGGCAGGCCTTTCCCCGGCACACGCAGCCGGCTACCTCGCCGCCCCCGAAGTTGCCGAGGTTCTCGACGCCGTTCGCTGACGACCCGACAGCTTGACCGCCGAAGAACAAGGGCGTGGCGCGAATGTGCCCACTTGGCGGTCACACGGGCGGATCGTCCCCGGGCGGATAGTCTTTGTCTCAGCCGGCGGGGGGCTTCGCTGGGTTTCTTGGCGTGGTTCGGTGCTTCTTGGCGTCGCGGAGTAAGGCTTTTGGGCTTGCGGCGCACCCGGAAGGCTGAAACCACTCCAAGGTGGCCAAACTACGCCGAGAAGGGTGAAACCAGGCCCCGTTTAGCCGAGAAACGTCGAGAGGGGTCAGACCACAGAGGGAGGGTCAGACCACAGAGGGAGGGTCGGACTCCGAAGGGAGGCGATCGGACTCCGAAGGGAGGCGGTCGGACTACGAAGGGAGGCGGTCGGACTACGAAGGGAGGCGGCCGGTGGCGCCGGTCCACTTGCGCCAGTTGGTGACCAGGCCTTCTCGTACTCCGGCCGGCGGGAGCGTAAGGGCTTGCTCGGTCACCATATCGGCGATTGCACGCTGGCGGCCGTAGTCGTGGTCGGCGCCGGCGAAGATCGGGCGGCGATAAGAAACGAGTTCGTCGGGGGCGCCGGGGAGGAACCCCCAAAGCGTGAAGGCCCAGTCCATGTCGTAGATGACGGGCGAGCGGTGGAAGTGCGAAGAACGGCGGGAGCCAGAGCTGAAGCAACCGGCGACTACGTCGGCGAGGTGCTCGCCCTCGGCCAGCACGGCTCGCTCGGCTACCCGCTTTGCGAGCTTCAACCCGAAGCCGAGGTCAGAACCTGTCGCGCCGAGCCTCGCCCCGGTTGGCGGGCGTAGCGAGAGCTGCTCAGCAGGCCTGTCCTGCTGCCAGGGGCCCGGGATGCTCAGGCGGTTGGAGGGCCTCACCCGGTCAGTCGAGATGATGGGGACGAAGTCAGGCTGGGCCATGGCGACAAAATTAGCTGACTAGTGCTCCGTGGCGCCTGCGTGGAGCAGCCCAAACACGATCGAGTCGGAAAGTGCCTGCCAGGATGCTTCGATGACGTTGTCCGAAACGCCGATGGTGGTCCACGTCCGCTCGCCGTTGGTCGAGTCGATCAGCACGCGGGTGACTGACGCGGTCCCGGTGGCCGAGTCGAGCACCCGGACCTTGAAGTCGGTCAGGTGGATGCGCGCTATCTCTGGGTGGCGTTGGCCGAGGGCTTTGCGCAAGGCGGCGTCGAGGGCGTTGACGGGGCCATTGCCTTCGGCGACCTCCATGATGCGCTCGTCCCCGACGTACAGCT
>Ga0307477_10001794_pt1 | contig 17407 bp, 20 predicted proteins | sample atmos_gasesECM2C_FD_203316 | JGI IMG/M metagenome (GOLD analysis project Ga0307477, IMG submission 203316) | Hardwood forest soil microbial communities from Morgan-Monroe State Forest, Indiana, United States - atmos_gasesECM2C_515 | ecosystem: Environmental > Terrestrial > Soil > Temperate...
GGGGTTTCTCATGCCTTACCTCCGCCTACCCGTCCTTCGAGATTATACACCTGTCTGGGGATACTCTTCCCAATCGATAGGATGTCAGGGTGCCCAACAAGGTTTCCTGCTACTGGGCTGTTTCGCGCCCCAGGTCACCGCCGGAGGTACCGTCTAACCGGTAACCAACGGCCTGTTGACACTTCTCCCTTGCCTATCTAGAGTCAATGGCAACAATGAGCGTGAAAAAAATTCAGATTGGTCAGCTTTGGAAGAAGAACGGAACCGGTGACACCTACCTGGTAACCCGCGTCTATACCGAGGCCTTGAGCACGATCGTGGTGCTTCGCAAGTCCGGTGCGGAAGAGGAGAACCAGATACGGCTGAAGGTCGAGCGGACTCCACAAGGCCAGAACATACCCGGCTTCGTCCCCGCGATGGAAGACGATTCCGTCTAGTTCTCCTCCGTAGGCAGCGGGCGATTTTAGATGGACCGGACGGACAGCTTAATCACATCGTCGACAGCTGCTAGCTCTTTCTGCAGGAAGGGCTCGCCGAACTTTGCGCCAATCATCTGCCCGTAATGCCGCGCGAGCTGGTTCATCTCATCATCCAGCCGGTCTATCGCCAGATAAACCTTGCTCTTTTTGTCCCGCTTCTTTGGCCGGAACTGGGAGCCATAAGCGAGGATGGCCCTCCTTCTTGCCTCGAATTGCTCTGAGATGTCTACGACGAACGTGGGGCGAACCGGCGCGTAAGAGGTGGAGTACAGAATCTTGAAAGGGCGGTGCGCTTCGCCCTCGATAGGAAGCTGCCTCAATCCCGCCAGAAAGCAGCCCTCGTAGCCTAGTGTAGCCGCATGATAATGATCAGGATGGCGCGCCTCCCAATAGGGAAGGATGACTGTGTGTGGGCGCAGCTGTCGAATCACCTGCGCCAGCCTCAGCTTGTGCTGGCGGGTGGGCTGGACGTCGGAATCAGGCAGGCCGAGAGTGCCGCGCCAGGAAACGCGAAGAATCTTGGCCGCTGTTGCCGCCTCCTTCGCCCTGGTCTCTGGAGTGCCGCGAGTTCCCATTTCTCCTTGGGTCAGATCAAGGATGCCAGTCTTGTAGCCCAGTTGCGCGGTTTTCAGGAGTGTGCCGCCGCAGGTCAGTTCCACGTCGTCCGGATGAGCGGCAATTGCCAACAGGTCCAGTTTCATCGCGTCCCTCGTTTCGTCGAGATTCTATCAGGGGATGTGCTACCTTTGGGCCATGCCGGATGGAAAAAAACTTTCTGGCCGCGTGGCGCTTGTCACCGGCGCGGCGAAACGCCTGGGTCGCGTGGTCGCGCTGCGCCTTGCTGACGAGGGGGCCGATGTTGCGATCCATTACGGCAAATCGGCCAACGAAGCTCGTGAAGTTGTCAGCGAGATTGAAAAACGCGGGCAGCGCGCCGCCTCGTTCTCTGCCGATCTCAGCAGCGTGCCGGCTATCCAAAGACTTTTCGATGATGCCACGCGCCACTTCGGCCGCTTGGATATCCTTGTAAATAGCGCGGCCAACTTCCTTGAAACCAAGTTTGGAGAAACGTCTGAATCTGTCTGGGACGCCTCGCTGGACGCGAATCTCAAAGCGCCTTTCTTTTGCTCGCAGGCTGCCGCGCCGCATCTGGCGCAATCAGGCCGCGGCGTTATCATCAACTTCTCCGACATCGGCGGTCTTTTGGGCTGGCGCGAGTTTCTTCCTCATTCGATTTCGAAAGCCGGAGTCATCGTGCTGACCCGCATTCTGGCCAAGGAGCTGGCTCCCAAAGTGCGCGTGAACGCCATCGCTCCCGGCACCATCAGCATGCCTGGCGATCCTCCCCAGTTGGAAGCTGACTACATCCGCCGCGCTCCCCTGCGGCGCACCGGACGTCCCGAGGAAGTTGCCGATGCCGCGATGTACCTGATCACCGCCGAGTTCATCACCGGTCATGTTCTCGTGCTTGATGGCGGCCGCACACTTTAGTACGTTGCTGTAAGGATGCCAGACGTGTTATTCCGAGGGCGGTTTGTGCCCGAGGAATCTGCTTTTTCCTTGAAGGAGGGCTTCTGCGTTACTGTCGTTGCGCTGTCCGCAATGACTTCGAACTCGATGGCATCGTCGGAATGAGCGGTGGCGGACGTAACCGTTTTGAGGACCTTCACGCCTAGCTGCGTGTCTTTCCTAAGGGTAAAGCCGAGAAACGGGCGGTGTTTGCGGACGCGCGTCGTAAGGGGTTCGTTCTCGCGCCGGCGGTGGCGTGACTGCCTGCGGCAAGCCGGCGCCCCGGCTGGTTCTTGAGGACCACAATCGCAGCCAGCGGAACGTAACCAATCTCGCCCCTGGCGGTGCGAACGGCGAAGTAGGGCTCATAGCGGCCCGTGATCTGGACGATTTCGTTGCACTGAAGTGTAGTGCGAACATCCAGCGTGGTCACTGAACTGTAAAGATAAATGTAACCGTCGTTGCGCGCGCATTCGATGCGGCCGGTGGTCTGCGCCTTCGCAAGCGCGGGAAAGAACACAAAAAACAAGGCGGCCCAAGAGGGCGCGAAGCATTTGATGCGACACCTGCTGGTGCAAATCATCGAAGACTCCATCTCCCATCTCAGCGCAATATTGCCGCGGCGACAAGGAATTATGGTTTGGTAATCTACATAAAAAGGCAGCGCCGGACGGCATGAACTTCAGGCCGCCCCCCGCGTCACTGAAACAAGGAAGGGTTGCACAACCCGGATCCGGTGCAAACCAGAGGGTAATAGCCCATATTGAAATCGCAGCAATCGAGGCTGGCGCATCGGATTCCGTCCAGAATCGAGGAACTTGTGGAGCTGGCTAAAATGGAGTCCAATTGAGGCTGTGGCATGAAGAGCAGACGCGACTGTACATGTCTGTGTCACAAGGGCGGAATCGTCATGCACGTCATCGCCTGTTGCGATGGGATGCCCTCGGTACTCCTGAGAAGCGCAAACCCAAAGAAGCCGCCCAAAAAGTCAAAATGAGTCGCTACGCACAAAAGACGAATCGTGCATTAGAGCGCGGCGCGGTGTATTCTTATTGATTGCGCGTTGATTCTGTCTAAACGTACGTCCGGCAGGCCGGTGCCACCGGAGAAGGGGAAGGAAAGGCCATCGCTCCCATGGATCAGGACACCTTTGCACCGCGTCATATTGATGACGTGGAAATTCAGGAATGGCTCGAATCGCTCGATTCCGTGCTCCTATCCAGCGGCCCCGACGTCGCCCGTGAAATCCTTGAACGCCTGCGCGCGCATGCTACGGTCAGCGGCATCGACCTGCCCTTCACCGCCAATACCCCGTACGCCAACACCATTCCTGTGCGCCTGGAGCCGCTCTTTCCGGGGGACCAGCAGCTCGAGCGCCGCATCAAGTCGCTCATCCGTTGGAACGCTCTCGCCATGGTTGTTCGTGCCAACCGGGTAGAGCACAACATCGGCGGCCACATCTCCACTTATGCTTCCGCGGCAACTCTTTACGAAGTTGGCTTCAATCATTTCTTTCGCGCTCGCAACGAGCAATTCGAAGGCGACACGATTTATTTTCAGGGTCACGCCGCCCCAGGAATCTATGCGCGCGCCTTTCTCGAAGGCCGACTCAGCGTGCAGCAACTCGAGAATTTCCGCCGCGAACTGAAACCCGGCGGCGGGCTTTCGTCCTATCCACACCCCTGGCTTATGCCGGACTTCTGGGAATTTCCCACCGTGTCGATGGGTTTGAGCCCGCTCATGGCCATCTACCAGGCGCGCTTCAATCGCTATCTGGAGGATCGCGGTTTGAAACCGCGCACCGACGCGAAAGTCTGGGCGTTTCTGGGCGATGGCGAAACCGACGAGCCCGAATCGCTAGGCGCCATCACGCTCGCAGCCCGCGAGAAACTCGACAATCTCATTTTCGTAATCAATTGCAACCTGCAGCGCCTTGATGGTCCCGTGCGCGGTAATGGCCAGATCATTCAGGAACTCGAGTCGGCCTTCCGCGGCGCGAGGTGGAACGTCATCAAGGTTCTTTGGGGCTCGGAGTGGGATCCAATCCTGGAGCGCGACACCGAGGGCCTGCTCGTCAAGCGCATGGGCGAGGTGGTGGACGGCGAATATCAGAAGCTTGTGGTTTCTTCCGGCGATTACATCCGCCAATTCTTCTTTGGCAGCGACCCGCGCCTGCTGAAGCTGGTTGAGCCGCTTCCCGACGAGGCTTTACGGCGCTTGCGCCTCGGTGGGCATGATCCGCGCAAAGTCTATGCGGCATACAAAGCCGCGGTAGAACACCAGGGGAGCCCCACGGCGATCCTGGCTCGCACAATCAAGGGCTATGGACTCGGCGAGGCCGGAGAAGGCAAAAACGTCACGCACCAGCAGAAAAAACTGAATGAAGACGAACTGCGCGAATTCCGCTCACGGTTCGGAATTCCGATGAGCGATCACGACATCGCCGAAGTTCCTTTCTATCGTCCGCCGGAAGACAGCGAGGAGATCCGTTACTTGCGGGCGCGCCGCGAGCCGCTCGGCGGCTATGTTCCGCAGCGCAAGGTCCGCTCAAAGCCGTTGGTTGCGAATCATGATGAACTCTTCCGCGAATTTCATGAAGGCAGCGACGGCCGCGAAGTATCCACAACCATGGCGTTTGTGGCCATGCTGCGCAAAATGCTCAAGGATCCGGAAATCGGCCAGCTGATCGTGCCCATTGTGCCCGACGAGGCGCGGACGTTTGGCATGGAATCACTGTTCCGCACGGTAGGCATTTACTCCAGCGTTGGGCAGAGATATGAGCCCGTGGATGTAAATACGCTGCTCTATTACAAGGAAGCCAAGGACGGGCAAATCCTGGAAGAGGGAATTACCGAGGCAGGATCGGTGGGATCGTTTATCGCCGCGGGTTCCGCGTATGCGACGCACGGCATCAACACGATTCCGTTCTTCATCTATTACTCGATGTTTGGATTCCAGCGCATTGCAGACTTCATCTGGGCTGCGGCCGACATGCGCACGCGGGGATTTTTGCTCGGCGGCACATCTGGACGCACAACGCTGTCCGGCGAAGGGCTTCAGCACCAGGACGGCAACAGCCACGTGCTGGCGCTGTCTGTGCCGAATCTGCGGGCGTACGACCCGGCTTTCGCTTACGAAATCTCGGTGATCATTCAGGATGGTATTCGCCGCATGTACAAAGAGGGCGAAAACATCTTCTACTACATCACGGTGATGAACGAGCCCTACGCCATGCCCACGATGCCGAAGGGCGTCGAGGCCGGCATATTGAAAGGCATGTACAAATTCCGCGCGGCCGCCAATAAGAAATCCAAGCTGCGCGCGCAGCTATTCGGCAGCGGCGCTATTTTGAACGAAGCCCTCCGCGCCCAGGAAGTTTTGGAGAAAAATTACGGAGTGGCCGCGGACGTGTGGAGCGTCACCAGCTACAAGTCTCTCTATACCGATGCCGTCGAAGCGGAGCGCTGGAACCGCCTCCATCCCGACGATACCCCTCGCGTTCCTTATGTAAAGGAATGTCTCGAGAATGAGCAGGGCGTGCTGGTTGCGGCCACCGATTATCTGAAGACCCTTCCGGCGATGGTGGCCAGATGGATGCCGCGCCGGCTTGCAACGCTTGGCACCGACGGGTTCGGGCGCAGCGAAAGCCGTGAAGCGCTGCGGGAATTCTTCGAGGTCGATTCGCGCTTTATTGCCCTTGCTACGCTTCACGAACTTGCACGGGACGGCTTGGTCGGCGAAGCCACGGTGCAGAACGCCATCAAGGACTTCGGCATCAACCCCGATAAACCCAACCCTGTCACGTCGTAGTTACGTGGAGTGCGGCAGCACGGGCTGCCGCTTTTGAGGCTACGCCAATCGTTCTGATTAGCAAAACGGCAGCTCGTCGGCCGCACTCCAAGGCCTTTTTCGCGTCCCTGTTCGTCTTGTTCTGCGTGCTTCCCGTCGTCTGCGCATCAGCACAATCGGGTTCACCTGCCGAGCAGCAGCGCGCTGAATTCACCCAGCGCCTTGTCGCCGCCGCGGTCGAACGCACGCGACACGTTGTTCGGTACGACCCAGCCTATGTCCGCATTCCTTATCCGGGCGGCGATGTTCCTGCGGGCACCGGCGTCTGCACCTACGAGATCATCCGCATTTACCGCGCTGTCGGAGTGGACCTGCAAAAAGAAGTCCACGAAGATATGCTGGCCAATTTCTGGGGTTACCCGAACCACCTTCGCTGGATGCTTTTTCGCACGGATGCGAACATTGACCACCGGCGTGTTCCCAACTTGATGGTCTTCTTCAGCCGCAAAGGGGAAAGACTTGCGGCTAGCACAAACGGCCCAGACTACTCCCCAGGCGATATTGTCACGTGGGATCTTGGCGGCGATGTTCCCCACATTGGCATGGTAGTCGATAGAAAATCCGCGCAGACCGGGCGGTACTTGATCGTCCACAACGTCGGTCAGGGCCCAAAAATGGAAGATGTGCTCTTTCAGTGGAAAGTCACCGGGCACTATCGCTACTTCGGGCAACAGCCTTCTTCTCATTAACCCGCATTTCTCAACACGATCGTGACGAGTACGCGAGGTTGTGTCGCGGCCGCCGCCTGCGGGCGGGCATCGCCCCACGCAGCTCTAGCTCCCGTCCAAGACCTCCCTCGGCTTGATCTTTGCGGTGGCCAAGCGGGCGATGAGTTCGCGGTTCGCGGCTAGAAAATCGTACTGGCCCAATTCCTTCGGCAAGACCCATGCCACTTGTTCGAACGTGTGCGGCACAACTTCTGCTTCTGCGATCTTCGCGGCGAAGAAGTGAATCTCCAGCTCTTCCGGAGTGTGCCCATACTGGTGTCGCACTCTGGCCACTTCGCGGCTCTTCGTCAGAGTGACTCCCAGTTCCTCGCGCAGCTCGCGCGCCAGAGCTTCTTCGAGCTTCTCCCCGTTCCTCACCTTCCCCCCGGGAAATTCCCACTTCAACGGGGAGGAGTCTTCGCGCCGCCGCTGCCCAATGAGCAGCCGACGGTCCTCCCGCTCGATCACCGCTGCCACAACCGTTCTCATGCCACTTTAGACCATTCTGCCCCGCACCCTAGTGTATTCCCATTGGGAAGAAGCGCAGTCGGCTGAGTATAATGCAAGTCGCGTTTCCCAAAGATGGAGGCATCGATGCGATTGGTTGTTCTCTCCGCCGTTGTGTTGTTCGCCCTGCCTGCCTGTGCGCAGACTGTACCGTCGACAGACTCGAGCGTTGTCCACTTCAAGGCCAGCATGGAAAATGTCAAAGCAACCTTCGGTCCTGCTGAACCCGTTGCTCACGTAAAGCCCGGCGGCCTGCTCTATGCCAATTCGCTGGACTGCTTTGGCAACGCACTCCAGAAGCCCGGCGATCCATTCTCCAACATCAAGATCGACAATCCCCTCACCGGCCCGTTCTTCATCGACGGCGCCGAACCCGGCGACACGCTCGTTGTGCGCATCCTGGATCTTCAGGTGGATAGCAAGCAGGGTGTCGGCACGTTTGGTCCCGGCTTTGGCGCGGCCAACTCCACGCACTATACGCCCATGCTGGAAAAAGAGCCGCTGCCCGAGCGCGCCTGGTATTATCCCATCGACGCGGAACGCAAAATAATTACGTTCCAGGCGCTCGATTCGAATTTCAAAGCCGAGTTTCCCATGCATCCGTTTCTCGGCTGCATCGGCGTGGCGCCGGCGAATGGTGAAGCGCGCAGTTCGATCGTTCCGGCGGAATTTGGTGGCAACATGGACGCGCCCGAGGTTTCTCCAGGTAACACGCTTTATCTTCCAGTAAACGTGCGCGGCGCCCTGTTTTATTTCGGCGATGGCCACGCGGCGATGGGAGACGGTGAAGTGGCTGGCAGTGCGGTCGAAGTGCCGATGAAGGTGCGCTTTCAATTTGACTTAGTAAAAGGGAAGAGCACGGGCTGGCCGCGACTTGAGAACGATCGCGAACTGATGACCACGGGCATCTATCGCCCGGTGGACGACGCGGTGCGTATCGCGGTAACGGAAATGATTCACTGGGTTCACCGCGATTACGGTCTCTCGGAACTCGACGCCTATGAGCTGTTTTCGAAAGTAGGCAGGCTGCATCTGACGGAAATGGTCGACCCTAACTACGTCGTGGTCGCTTCCATCGAGAAAAAATATCTGCCGCCAAGGAAATGAGCGCCTCTAACATCGTGGATTCTGACGGCGCCGATTGCCAGGCGTCACAGTGGCTGCGATAATTCCGCCGATGTTCAGCGAAGCCTTACTCGACCATTTCCGAAATCCGCGCAATGCCGGTGAGTTGCCCGAGGCGACAGCCAAGGTAAAAGTGAGCAATCCCGTTTGTGGCGACGTGCTGCAGCTTGCTGCCACTCTTGAAGACGGAGTCGTCCGGCAGGTGCGGTTCCTCTGCCGCGGTTGCACAGCGTCCATCGCCTGCGCCTCGCTGCTTACCGAGACGATTCAGGGAAGGGAATCACACGAACTGAAACAAATAACGGCGGAGTCGCTTTCGAAAGCTCTCGGCGGCCTCCCGCCAGCCTCCTTTCACGCGGCGCAACTCGCCCAGGATGCCCTCGAAGCGCTGCTGCGTGCTGCGCGGAAATAGTTGGCGAACGGGATGCCCCCGCCCGCCAGCGATGGGCAGGCCTACCTAAGGTAGGCAAACGGCACCGCTGCACAGCCGTGCATCTCGATGAAAGCTGTCAGAAGAATGTGGCGCTCAGGCTTCGGTTATTCGGTCAAACGTATCCGGATCGTTCAAATTCAATATGCAGCCTTCCTCGGTGGTCGCGTACTCGCTTACTTCTTTCGAGTGCGCCCATACGACGCCTCGCGCCCCAACCTCGGCTGGCGCTCGCTCCAGTTCCTCATAGACCTTCGCGGAGAAGATGACCGGGTGCCCGCGGCGCCCTTCAAACACCGGCAAAACTACGGGCGCTTTGGTCGCATAGAATTGCTCGATCAAGCCATCAACCAGCCCTGCGCTGATCAGCGGGTGATCAATCAGGCACAGCAGCATCCCGTCGGTGCCGGGCGGCAGGCTGCGGAGTCCCGCTTGGAGAGAACTCAGTTGCCCCTTCTCCCATTCCTCGTTGATCACCACCTCTTGCGGGTTCAGCGGGATTGCCTTCGCAATCGGTTCGGCGTGTGCGCCCAAGACCACTCTGCGCACGCCAATCTTCGGATGGTTTGTCACTTTCAACAAATGTTGAAGGAACGGCCTCCCCTGATACGGCAGGAGCGCTTTTGGAGAGCCCATTCGAGTTGAAGCCCCGCCCGAGAGGATCACCGAGGCCAGCATGGGCCACCCCTATAAGTGCCGCAAGGACATTGAACAGAAGCCGGATGATGCGGGGCGAACGGCCTCCGTTATTTAGCGAGATACTAACGCCGAAGCAGCCGACCTTCAAGTGATTATGGTCCGGGTGTTGGGCTACTTTTCCACAGCGCTGGGACTTTCCAGCTTTAGCTTTTTGTGGCCCGCCGACTCTGCATTCCGCCGCACCGCCACAAGCTCCGCAACAATGCTGACCGCGATCTCTTCCGGCGAGAGGGCTCCGATATCCAGTCCCATGGGCGCATAGATGCGCTCGAACTCGTCCATCCTGTAACCTTCTTTTTCCAGCGCCTTGTACACGCTTAGCACCTTGCGCTTGCTTCCGATCATCCCCACGTACCGCGCTTGCGTCCTTACCGCCCACGCCAGCACCCGCATATCTTCTTTGTGGCCCCGCGTGACGATCACCAGGTACGTCGACCCATTCGGCTGGAGTTTTTGCATCGCCTCTTCGAAGCTGGTGAAGATTTCCTGCGCCATCGGAAAACGCTGCGCGTTCGCAAAGGCTTCCCGGTCGTCGATCACGCCGACTCCGAATCCAACGCTGTGCGCAGCTTTGGCCACGGCGGTCGAGACGTGTCCCCCGCCAAAAAGATACAGCATCGGCTGCGGCAGGATGGGCTCCACAAACACTTCCACGGTGCCTCCACAAATCAGGCCGTTGTCGTAGCTGGCTTCGTTGTTCAGGTGGAAAACCATCTTGCGCGGAGCCTCCTTCTGCATCACGTCTTTTGCCGCGGCCCAGACGTCGGCCTCCACGCAACCGCCGCCAATGGTTCCCGCGGTCGAGCCGTCTTCGCGCACGAGCATCCGGGAACTCTCGTAGCTCGGAATCGACCCGTTGGTGTGCACGATGGTCGCGAGAGCGCCGCGCTGCCCGCTTCGCCTCATGCGCACAATTTCTTCAAACAGGTCCATGGCATTCAGCCTAAGGCGCGCCTGGCGCCCTGTCAATTCTCGCCATCTGGACAGGCCATCTGGACAGCAGGCCCGCGCCGGGGTAACGTTCAATCGTAAGACAGCCGGGTCCTATCGTGAGACGATATATCTGACCGCTGTCGACATGCGCATCGTTCCTGTCCAGAGAGGTCTCCCGTGAAAGCTATCGTCTTTCATCAGCACGGCGATCCAAGCGTTCTTCACTATACCGATGTTCCCGAACCGCATCTCCACCCGCGCGAAGTCCTTGTCCGCGTCCATGCTTGCGGGCTGAACCATCTTGACCTGTGGGTTCGCTGCGGCATCCCGGGCATCCCCATACCTCTTCCCCATATACCCGGCAGTGATGTCGCGGGGGAAGTGGCCAAGCTCGGCCACGAAGTCACCACCGTTCACGTCGGTCAGAAGGTGGTCTTGGCGCCCGGGGTCACTTGCGGAAAATGTCCCGCTTGTATTTCCGGTAACGACAACCTTTGCCGCGACTTCACCAATCTCGGCTACATGATCGACGGTGGTTGCGCCGAATATGTTCGCGGTCCCGAAGTGAACTGCATGCCGTACCCAGGAACTCTCGATTGGGTGCACGCAGCTGCAGTTCCGCTTGTTTTCCAGACGGCGTGGCACATGCTTGTCCGGCGTGCACAGTTGCAGCCCGGCGAGAGCGTGCTTGTGCTTGCTGCGGGAAGCGGTGTCGGCAGCGCAGCAATCCAAATTGCCAAATTCTTCGGCGCGCACGTCATCGCCACTGCCGGAAGCGATGAGAAACTCGAGAAAGCCAAGCAGATCGGCGCCGACGAAGTAATTCATCACGGCATTATGCCGGTTTCCAAGGAGGTGCGCCGGCTAACGAATAATCGCGGCGTGGACGTAGTTTTTGAACATGTCGGCGCCGCAACATGGGATCACAGCGTCAAAAGCCTTGCGCCCGCCGGCCGGCTGGTCACCTGCGGAGCCACGACGGGCTTTGACGCCAAGATTGACCTCCGCTTCCTTTTCACGCGCCAGCTCTCCATCATGGGCTCCTATATGGGCACAAAGGACGAGCTGCGCACGGTCCTCAAGCTTGTGGCCCAGGGCAACCTCAAGCCCATCGTGGACAAGGTGTTTCCGCTACACGACTGCATGGCCGCCCACAGCTACCTCGAACGCGGCAAACAATTCGGCAAGGTGGTGCTGTCGGTTCCGTAGCGCGAATTAGCGCAGAATTTTCGTCAAGTGCGTCGCCGCGGTAGTAGGCTGGAAGAGCCCTCCCTTGACCGGGATCGTTTGTCAGAGGCATGGGCCTGTGCGAAGATAAAAAGTGAAGCGAGGAACACATGGAAACGACCCTGGGCAAGAGCATCACCCTCACGAAGCCGGATGATTTCGGCAAGCTGCTGCAGGAGGAAGGCATCATCTTCACCCAGCTCGACAAGGCCGTGAACTGGGCTCGCAAGAGTTCCATCTGGCCGCTAGGCTTCGGGCTGGCCTGCTGCGCCATTGAAATGATGTCCATGGCCGCGTCCCGCTTTGATGTGGCGCGATTTGGCGCTGAAGTGTTTCGCCCGTCTCCGCGTCAAGCGGACCTCATGATTGTTGCTGGCCGGCTCTCGCAGAAAATGGCTCCCGTGATCCGCCAGCTCTACGACCAAATGCCGGAGCCGAAGTGGGTCATCTCCATGGGGGCTTGCGCCACTTCCGGCGGAGTTTTCAATAACTACGCCATCGTGCAGGGATGCAACCAGGTGATTCCCGTCGACGTTTACGTTCCCGGCTGTCCGCCGCGGCCCGAAGCTGTCCTGTATGCGATCCTTCAGCTTCAGAAAAAGATCGAGGCCGAAAAGGGCTCCTTCAAGCGAGCCCTCAATATCGCCTGATCTTCAACGGTTCCCTCACAAGACGGGCTAGGCGAAGAAGGATCCCTCGCGTTGCCCGCCTGCGGCAAGCAGGCTCGAGATGACGAGCCAGGAGCGGCAGCCAGCTTGGGCACTCCAAAGGAATTCGCAAAACCGCTTTCCTCTGACCGCCTGACCTGCTAGCTTTATCTCCAAATGGCGCAGGATACGATCAGCGCTCGCGACTTGCTTCGCCATTCGCTGGCCACCCTTGCCTATCGTGGTGGCAAGGTCATTCTGGATGCGCCGCAAGGCTACGTCGACTTCGAGGCCGGCGCCAATGTCCGCACACCTGTTCAAATTCTCATGCATATCGGCGACCTGTTTGACTGGGCGCTTTCGATGGCCAAGGGCAAGCAAGCCTGGCACGATTCGCAGCCTCTACCATGGCCCGATGAAGTGCAGCGCTTCTTCGACTCGCTTAAGGCCTTTGACGATTACCTTGCGGGCGCCGAGCCGCTTCACGCTCCGCCCGACAAATTGCTACAAGGCCCAATCGCCGACGCCATTCATCACGTCGGCCAACTTGCCATGCTGCGGCGCCTCGCGGGTACTCCGATTCGCGGGGAGAACTATTTCGCGGCCGATGTCGCCACGGGCCGCGTCGGGAAAGAACAAGCCCCGCCTCGCTTCGAGTTTGACTGAAATTTCGCTGGACCGATTCCGCCCACACAGCTAGAATTTTCCACTCTGAAGGCTTTGCTATGTTCGCTCCGGAGCAAAGACGATATCCGCGTGTCAAACCCCCCAAAAGTGTGGTTGTAGCTTGGCGGGCCGGTACGCAACGCGGCGTGTCTTTCGTCGAAAGCCTCGGTATCGGTGGGCTCTTTGTGCGTACCAAAGAAAAAGTCCCGCTGCGCTGCCTGGTTCAAATTCTGTTGGATCTTCCGGTGGGGCAGGTTCGCTGCAGAGCTGTTGTGCGTAACATTCGCGAGAATTACGGCATCGGCGTGCAGATCATCGCCATGGATCCCACGGACCGCGCCCGCCTGTTCCAGCAGATAAACGAGCTTCTCACCCTTCAATCGGCGTAGCAATTACCGTCGCTTGATTACCGGCCAATTCGAGAATTGTTCCCGGAGCCGCTTTTTCCCGCCGCAGATAGCCCATGCCAATAAAGCTGTTCACCAGCGGCGAAAGGCCGGCGCGCGTTAGGTATCCTGCTTCTTTGCCCTCGCTCGAGAGCACGGCATTTACGGCCGGAGCCGCCGGCCCATCGAACTTCAAGCTGACCCTGACGCGGTTCACCTGGCCTCGCGACCGCACGCGCTCTACAATTTCCTGCCCGGTGTAGCATCCTTTCGTGTAGGAAATGTGCGACTCTTGTAAGCCCGCTTCGTGAGGAATCTGTTTTTCGCCAAAGTCATATCCGAACCACGGCACGCCTTGCTCCAGCCGCAGCGTGTTCAGGGCGGTGTATCCAGCCGGCCCGCCGCCATGAGCCTTGGCAGCTTCCAACAAAACCCGCCATAGCGCCGGAACGTGCTCGCGATGCACAAGCAGCTCTCCGCCCGGTTCTTTGCCCGGTGTCCGTCTCACTACCCGGCAGTCAATCCCGCTCAGCGAAACTTCCCGGGATTCGAGTTCAGAGAGCCCGCTCAGATCCACGCTTGTCAGTTCGAGAATCGCCGCGGCAGCCTTTGGGCCTTCGAGCGCCAGAGTCCCGCATTCATCAGTCCGATCCGTGAGCGTCACATCATCCATGATGATGTACTTATCCAAGCCCGCTATCAGCCGCTCGCGGATCATCGCATACGAAACGCAAACCAGCTTGTCGGCAAGCGCATGGGTTTCAATTTCGGCTTGAATGTGTCCTTGCGGGTTGAGGAACAGGGAAATATTGGCATGATTGTCGGTCAGGCCTTTGATGTCATTCGTCAAGATCGCGTTCAGATAACGCACGCGGTCTGGCCCGGTGAATTTCAGATAGGCGCGGTAGTTCTTGTCGAGCAGGGCAACGGTCTCGCGGGCCATCCGGTACTCGGCCTTCCAATCGCCAAAGTGATTTGGGAGTGCGCACCCGAACCATACGCCCATATCCGCACCTCTTTGCCGGTGCCCTTCGGCCAGAGCCGTCGGCAAGCCTGTTGTTTGCGCTTCCATCTGCCTCCTCACTTCCTGCCTTAGTTTAGCAAACCATATACACCTGCCAGCCTGCCAGCACCGGCCAGCCTTGTTGAATGATGCTTGAAAACGGGGATGATATACTCCATGGGATGAGCGAATCGACGGGGGCCCAACGCATGCCAGACGCTGCCCAGCAGGAAATGATCTATATCAAGCTGCCTGTGGGCGTGCTTCAGTGCAACTGTTCCATCGTCGGCGATCCGGTCACCCGCGAAGCGATTGTCATCGACCCTGGTGATGAGGTCGAGCGCATCCTCGATCTTCTCGGCCGGTACAAACTCAACGTTAAGGCCATCATCAGCACTCACGCCCACATTGACCATGTCGGCGGCCTCGCCAAGCTTCACCAATACACAGGCGCTCCTGTGATGATGCACCGCGACGACCTGCCTCTCTACCGCGGCATGGAAGCCCAGGCTGCTTTCCTTGGCATGCAGACTCCGGAACTCGTCGAGATCGACCACCTGCTGAAGGAAGGCGACGCCCTTGGATGGGGCAGTTTTCTCGCTAACGTGATCCATACGCCGGGCCACACACCGGGCAGCGTCTCGCTGTATCTCCCCAAAGATGCCGGCAGCGTCACACTACCGAACCCGCAGCTCTTTGCCGGCGATACGCTCTTCCAGGGCAGCATTGGCCGCACCGATCTGTGGGGTGGTTCCTACGACCAGATCATGGAGTCAATCAAGGACAAGTTGATGCAACTTCCCGAGGACACCATCGTCTATCCCGGACACGGGCCGGTCACAAGCATTGGTCAGGAACGCGACTCGAATCCCTTCTTGAAGTAATATCTACGGCCATCTGATCCGTTCGACTGCCGGGACCGGGCATCGCATCCCTCGCAAAGGTGTACGATGGGCAACGAAGTAAACTGCACGCTCACGCAAGGCGGCAAATCCTCTACCGGCCGCGCTTCTCTTGAAACTACCGAGATTCTTTTTCGCGCCGGGGACGTTCGCCTCAAGATTCCGCTTTCGTCCATCACCGAAGCGCGTGCTCAGGACGGGGAATTGCGTCTTTGCACGAAAGACGGCCAGTTTACCTTCGAACTCGGGCCCAGGGCCGAAAAGTGGCGCGAAAAAATCGCCAATCCAAAATCCCTGATCGATAAGCTCGGTGTGAAGCCCGGCGAGCGGGTTACCTTAATTGGCCGGTTCCCGGCAGAGTTCAACGCCAGTCTCAAAAAACATGGCGCTCAACTCGCCACGCCGGAGGCCGTGGTTGTTTCCTCCTGGATTTTCTTCGCGGCGGAATCCCGCGATGATTTGGCTCATATCAAGCGCGTCGCCAAATCCGTAAAGGGCGGCACGGCTCTCTGGATTGTCTATCCGAAAGGACAGAAGCACATCACTGAAGCTGACGTGCGCTCTTCCGGGCTCGCCTCCGGCCTCACGGATATTAAGGTAGCGAGCTTCAGTCCGGCCCACACCGCTCTCAAATTTGTTCTTCCCAAATCCAAACGCTAGTACAGCGCATCACCCTCGTCAGAACGAACTCCCCGCTCCCTGCCGTGCCTTCCGGATCTCTTCCATCACCGCCTGAATCAGCTCTTTTGCGTGCGTCAATTCCTGCGCAATGACCCGCAGGTCCATCGCCGGAACCGCCGGATTCCGCTGGCTTGTGCAGTACACACCGTGCTGCCCGACTAACACCAGAGCGTTCGTGATGCGGTCCAGCGACACAGCGAGGCGTCCGCGCTCCCGCCCGAACATCTGCTCGTAATGCTGCAATTCTTCCTGATGCTCTTCGAATGCGTTCATGTCCGGCCCCTTCCCGGCAAACCGCCGAATCCGTTCGCCCAACGGGCGGTAGCACATCGGGCACATACCTCTGGCGCCAAACTTTACGCTACTCCGTCCTCATTCCATAATCGATTTTAGCCTCAGCAGAAAGCAGCGTTAGAACATGAGTCTTCCCGACCAGGCGGTTAGCACGTACGTTCCATTTGGTGAAAGGCAACAGGGCAACTGGGAGCACCGAACCATGCGACGTTCTGATCTCGTACAATACAAAGAGAAGGAAAACGGGCGGATTGCGCGAACTTCACAGATCGTTTTCGGCGAGCGCCAACATCTCCTTCGCGTTCTTGATTCCCTCGAAGGCACCAACATTCCGATTGCCCGTATGCAACAGGAACGGCGCAGTCTTGAGGAGTTGATCCACGCCCGCACACGCGAGCTCAACTTCATCAATACCGCTTGGGACGAAAAAATCGGCCTGGTGCTCAGCGCCGAAGCCAAGCCCGAAATGCTCGAAAAGCTGGCCAAACAGGCACCCAAAGAAGATTTCTACCTGCTGCGCCTGATCAGCGAGCATCCGCGCGCCAACGCAAAGACGCTTAGCCGTCTTGCCCACCATCCTTACGGAGCGATTCGCGAGAATGTGGCGCGTCACCCGAATTCCGACTCCGCCACGCTTACCTATCTCAGCAAGGACAAGACTCAGCCGCTCTGGTACCTCGTGGCTTTCAATCCGAACACGCCTGCTCCGCTCCAGCGCAAGCTGCGCGACCGCTTAAAGCGCCTCGGTGAAGCGCAAGCTGGACGCTGAGTCTCGCGCTTCTGGCCGTTCACTTGAAAGCTTGACGAATTCCTCGTCCCGTACATCCCGGACAGAACAGCCTGTGTCCAAGCGTCAGACAATTCTTCGCATCAACAAGTGGGAACTGAACTTCGTACTTCCAAACGGGGCTACGGTCTTGAATCCTGCCGTCGTGAACATTGATGCAGTCCCCGGTGTGGACTCATTTCCAAACGCTCTGGTCTCCCAGCGATTGATGGGATAGGCCTCCACAAGGCCTCCTCCCTTTTTTCTGATGGCTTCCAGAGCCGCCTTTAAACCGGCGCTTGCCACGCCGCGTTTACGGTATTTCTTGAGAACGGCAAAGCAGGTAACTCTCCAGAGTTTCCCCTTGTCGGCTTCAGGGGCGAAGCCTCGATACTTGCTGCTGTTGTCGATGCGAGGAAGCTCTTCCCTGGGACCGTATTGGCACCATCCGACGGGCTCTCCTTCCGCGTAAACAATGATTCCGTGAGAGCATCCCTTCTCGAGAAGTGCTCTCTTTTCCCGGCGGTTCCTCACGCCTCGTTCGGCCCTCGTACGCAGGTGCTTGCTCTTGGGCAACCCACGAGGCCGATGGACATG
>Ga0307477_10001795_pt1 | contig 17403 bp, 17 predicted proteins | sample atmos_gasesECM2C_FD_203316 | JGI IMG/M metagenome (GOLD analysis project Ga0307477, IMG submission 203316) | Hardwood forest soil microbial communities from Morgan-Monroe State Forest, Indiana, United States - atmos_gasesECM2C_515 | ecosystem: Environmental > Terrestrial > Soil > Temperate...
TACCTGGGGCGCCACAACGACATCTACGCCGCGCCGCGGCGGGTGTTGGGCAGCCTCAAGGGCATCGAGCTGGTCGAGGCACCCCGCAACGGCACCAAGGGGATGTGCTGTGGTGCGGGCGGCGCCCGCATGTGGATGGAGGAGTCGACGGGGAAGAAGGTCAACACTGAACGGTCACGGGAGCTGATCGCCACCGGCGCCGGGCGGGTGGCGACGGCGTGTCCGTACTGCTACGTGATGATGGATGACGGGGTGAAGGAGAACGGGGCCGGCGACGACGTGTTGGTGCAGGACATCGCCATGCACCTGCTCGAGGCCATCGAGGCCGGCGAGCGCAAGGCGGCCGAGGCGACGCTGGCTCCCGAGACTCGGGTGTAGCTCGGTCGTCTTCGGCGCTACAGCTCGAAAGCCGACCTAACCGCTGCCCCCAACTCCTTTGTAGGATCGGCGCGCGATCACAACGAGAGGGTGAGCATGGCCAACGTCGGGGACTGGGTGGAGGTGGCTTCACGTAAGGGCGCGCCGCGCACGGGTCGGGTCATCCGGACGTCCGGGATGATGGTCACGATCGCTTGGGATAACGGCGAGGAGAGCAGCCTGCTTCCTGGTCCCGGCACGTTGAGCGTCGTCAAGCGAGGGCGTCCTCCGGCACCATCGAAGGTCACCAAGACTCGCGTTCCGGCGCGAGCTGCTCAGAAGCCCGCGATAAGGAAAGCAACGGGCGAACGAGCGACGGCAACGCCGAGCAAGACCACGGCCAAGAAGGGTGGGGCGAAGAAGACCTTGACGAGGGGAAAGGCAGTCTTCAAGGCAGCCGGCCCGGTCAAGAAGACAGCCCCGCCGGCCAAGAAGTCGAACCCGAAGAAGGCGGTCCCGGTCAAGAAGACGGCGCGCAAGGCTGCGGGCAAGTCGACCAAGAAGGCATCCGCCAAAAAGCGCAGGTGACCTGCATGCGCGGGTCCGCTTACGGGTCTGGCCGCGGTTTGTGCCTAGCCCGGTTGTGGAAGCCACACGCAAGCCGGCCGTTTTGCTGGACGGTCGGGCCACCCGCCGAGTAAGGGACCACGTGATCGACATCGCACTCATCAGCGGGGGCGTCGCAGAACTCGTGGAAGCACTGCTGGTCCCTGACTTCCACGGCGCGACGAGTCGCCCCGCTGAACAACCGCTGGCACACACCCACGTCGATGACTCGAGAAGGGCCATCGAACACCATCCGTTCCAGCCACGCTGCGTCGAGCCACGGCAAGAGAACACGGGGGGCCACGACGGTGCCATCCGACAGTTCGCAGATCCTCCCGTGGAGGGTCTCCCAGCCGACGAGGACCGTGAATAGCGGTGCGGGTCGGCGGCCGTCTTTGGGCGCCGTGGCGGACCGCACGGCCATCTCCACTAGGGCGTCAGCTCGTCGTTGCGCCGGGGTGCGAGGCAGCTCGTCGATCCGCGGGTCCCGTCCGAGCCGCTCCTTGGCCTCCGCCCAATCCGCTCGGAAGAGCTCACGCTCGATGCGCCCCAACTCCTTGGCGATGATCGTGCCGGACAGCCGATCCAGCGTCGCGTTGGCGAACCACATGCCCCCGAAGCTCTTCGACAGATGCACCTGGCGGGCGTCACGTTCGTCGGCCGCATTTTCGTCCTCGCCGTCGGGGTCGGCGTGCTGCGCCCAGTACGCGACCACCTTGACGAAGTGACCAAACGAAAGGTCCTTGGCGTGCCCGACCAGCATGGCCTCGTCGGTGGCCAGGCGCTCCGCGGTCGCCGGGCGGCGAACCCCGTTGAGCACCCGGACATGGTCGGCGCTGATGTCGCCCGCCAACCAGGCCGTCTCGCACGCCGGCAGGTGGCGCAGCCCGCGGCCCACACCGACCTCGCGCTTGGCCGCCGGCTTGGGAAGGTGACAGAGCACCGACAGCCAGCTGGCGGCCGTGCGTGCACCCGACGCCTGCCACGCCTGGCTGGCGTCGAACGACGCGCTGGCCCGAGTCGTGACTGCCTGGAGGCGGTCGAGCTGGCGGTGCAACTCGACGATGGTGTGCGGATCGGCGAGACCGGCGGCGTCCGTGCCCACCAACTCGTCAATGGCGGCGATGAGCGGGCCTAATCCCATGAGAACCATTCAATCAGCGGGGTATGACACTTAAACCGCTGGAACCGCATTAGTAGGGAACGTGACCGCTCCCGGGCCAGGCCTCGCTACGACGCTGGGCTGGGACCGATCGCCCGGTCAGTGCAGCCGGACGGCGGCCACGAGGGCCGCGCCGTACGCCGTGAAGACCCCGATCAAGCCGAACAGCAGGGTGCGGTTCTCCCGCACGACCGTCGCCCGCACATCAACGAGCTGGCCTTGGATGTCGGCGCGCAACGCGCCCATCTCGGCGCGCAGCTCGGCGAGGTCGGCCTTGGTGGCCACCTCACCCCACCCGCCCGGCGGCAGGTATGCCGACATCAGAGTCTCGGCCGCCTCCTCCCCCAGGGCGTGGCGGAGGCGCTCGACCATTCGCAACCGTCTTCCTTCATCGATCACCATCATCCACCCCCGCGGCGCGAGCAACAACATTGGGGTGGCGAGCGACGCCTCCAAGCGGTCGGAACCTTCACCGACGGGGCCTACGCTACAGACCGTCGGTGACAATCAACTGCGCCCTACGGGGTGAAGGCCGCGCAGTACTCAGCCACGTTCCCGTCAGCAAAGGGATGAGGTCCGTGCTGCACGGCGATGCTGCCGTCCGGGTTGTAGACCAGCTTGCCCGCATCAAGGGTCACGGTCCCACCATTGGGCAATGACACCCGGAGGGGCTGACCAACCCAGGTCTGGGTTCCCGTGACGAGATCATCGGTGATGGTGGCGTGCTCGCTGGACAGCAGGGTCACCCCGTTCGCCGATTCCGTGCCCGAGAAGTCGTCGTGAACCACGACCTTGTTGGCGAAGGTCTGGATGACGACGTTGTCCACCCCGTTGACGGCGATGTCGAACGTGCAGCCGGTGTCAGCCGGAGAGAGCGTGTAGACCGCCGGCGCAGTGAAGTGCTGGATGGCCGGGCCAGCAGCCTGCGCAGGACCAGCCAAGAGGCCAGCAGCGAGCGCCGCTCCACCAACGACTCCGTAAACCGTGCGCTTCATGTCGACCTCCTAGCGACAGCAGAGGTTTTCCGCCGTCGTTTCACGCTTTCAGAAACCGACAGTGCGGCACTATGGCCTAACTGGGTCATATTTCCCAGGCCAGTGATCATGGATATGACTCGGGGCTGACTACGAGGCACGCGGCCGCCCCCACTCCCAAAGCAACATCGCGATAGGTCGGGGGTCGAACAGCTCCGGTCGGCGGGGTCAGGCTGGCCCGCCGCCAACCTGACCCCGTTCCCGAACCCTCTCCGCCCGAGGGTTGATCTTGGCGGCCTATGCCGATTCCTGTTGCGCCGCGTCTGCGTCGGGCTGGTCGAGAACGCGTCGCAACGTGGGCACCAGGTTGTCGTAGAGATCGGCCGCCTTGTGGAGGAACGCCGTCGCCCCGGAGGCCATCGCCGCGGCCACGGCCTGGTCGGTGCCGAACCCGGAAAGGACCACAACCCTCGTGGCGGGCGCGGCCTCGGTGATCTTCGGGAGCGCTTCGAGACCGTCCATCTCGGGCATGGCGAGGTCGAGGAGGACGACATCCGGCTGGAATTTGGCCGCCAAATCGATCGCTTCCGATCCGCCCGTGGCTTGCCCAACGACGTCGAAGTCGTCTTCGGCCCGGAGCATGGCGCAAATGACGTCGCGGACCAGGTCGAAGTCGTCGACCACAAGCAGCCGGTAGGCACTCATGATGCGCCGAGCGCTTTCGGAACGGCGAGGACCAGGTCGCCGGCGTGCAGTGGGTGATCGCCCAAGAGGGTAGCGATCGCTTCCTGGGTCGCTTCCATGGTGTGTTCTAGGGCGGCCCGAGCTTCAGCGTCGTGGCCCATGATCATCCAAGTGTGGGTGGCAACCAGTCCTTGGAGCACACCGTCTTGGACTTGTAGAACCTCGCCCACGGGGCGGCTGGGCAGATCGATTTCCCCCCGCTCCGGGGCTGTGAGCCGCCCAAACATCATCGCCGCGGCAACGGCCGTCACCGCCAAAGTCATGGCCGCCATCGATACGAACATCCGTCAATCTCCCCTCAGAATCGTGAGCTCGAGCAACGGCCCGGGCTATGTCAGCGTGAACTGAGCCGCGGAAGAATTCCCACTGGCGTCGGTAATGACGACCCAATACGTGCCAGCCGCAAAGGTTGTCGGCGTTGCGAAGGTGGTGCTGGCCTGGATATTGCCGCTGCCGTCGGTCGTGGTGTGGCTCAACGTGACCGTGGTTCCGTTGAATTTGGCGGTGAGCGCCGACGTGGCAGCGAAACCTCCTCCAACGACGGTGACGGTTGTGGCCGAGGCGTGCGGGCCCGTGGTTGGCGCAAGGCTCGTGATGAAGGCTGGCGACGAGGTAATGCCGGCGCCCGTGAACGAAGCTGAGCCGTCGGTTCCATCGGTGGCCGAGCCGCCGCCGGCTCCGCCGCCACCTACGGTGGCAGTGATGCTCGAGACGGTGTACGTGCAAACAGCAGTACCGCAGCTGTAGCCACCGGAGTAGCCCGAACCGCCACCGCCGCCACCGCCCGCCGGGGTGTCCTTGCCACCGCCTCCGCCGCCGCCGGAGCTCATACCGCCACCCCCACCACCTCCACCGCTGCCGCTCCCGCCGCCATCTCCGCCGCCGCCGCCGGCCCCGCCCGAGCCAGTCGTGCCGGCGCTCCCGGCGCTGCCTCCATTGCTGTTGTTACCCGCGGCGCCAGCGGTGTTCGACAAGGTGTAACCAGGCGGGATAGCGCCGCTCGTGATTGTCTTCCCGCCTCCGCCGCCAATCGTCCCGGCCGTTCCACCACTTGTGCCAGAGTTGCCAGTTGGACTGTCCGGGTTTGTGCTCGAGCCACCGGAGCCGCTGCCGCCGCCTTTGCCAGTAGCGTCGCCACCGGCTCCGCCGCCGGCACCAGCCATCGCTATCGTGGCGGATGAGTTACCGCTGAGGTAGATAGCGCTCGCTCCGCCGCCTCCCCCGCCGCTCGTGTTGTGTCCGCCCCCAGCCCCGCCTGTCGGATCGCCCGTGCCGCCGGAGCCCGCGGTGCCGGCGGCCTTCCCCCCTCCGCCGGTGACCACGGCAAGATATGTCGCCGTGGCGCTGTCGGGGAGTGTGATCGTTCCCGCCAAGCTGCCTCCAGCGCCACCGGCGCCGCCGCTCCCGCCACCACCCGCGCCCTTGAGCGTGAACGTAAGAGACGTCACGTGGGCCGGCACGATGATTGTGTGGATCCCCGCTGAGGTGAAGTTCAGCGTGGTGTTGCCCGGGAAGACCACCGCATTGCTTGCCGCGCTCGCAGCGAGAGACCAGGTAGCCGTGCTAACGACAAAATAGAAGGGCTGCTCGGTGTACGTGTAGGACGTCCCGACGGTGCCCGTCGAGTCGGTGCACGAGGTGCTCGCGGTCAAGGAGCAAACGGTCGTGGCGCCAGGGGTTCGAACTACTGCGTATTTGATAGTGCCCGTGTGGCTTCCGCCCGACAGCGTGACGGCAGACCACGACACGGTCACGGTGGACGTGTTCGCGGTGGCCGTTGGCGTGGGGGCGGTGCTCGGAGAGAACGTTGCACCCGAAAGCTGATTGCCTCCTTGCGATTCGGTCGCGCTGAGAAGGCCGAGCGTCACGCCTGTCGCTAGAAGAGCCAGTGCGGCGATGACCGCGACGCAGCCGGCTACAAGGGCTGGGCGCGGCTGGCGGGCGGTCATGGCCTTGTCTTCTAACTCCAGCTCAGCCCACTAGTGCAGGCAATCCCCGCCGCGCTGCACTGGTTAGACAGTGTGTTGTTGTTGCGCTGGACGGCATGGAACGTCAGGGTGACCGTCGAGCTACCCCCGATATTGTTGTTACTTGACGGAACCGCCAAGTTGTAGTCGACCGTGAATTCGTCGGTGAACGTCGAGTTTTGGGCGCTCGTACTCACGAGCAAGTCAGATGCGGTGCCCGGACTGGACAGGGTTGTGCCGAACGACGACCCTCCCTGGGTCGTGTACTTGATGCCGCCCTGGCCGGCGGCACTGCCGACGTACGTCGTGCCGGCGGAGTCGGCCACGAGTAGCTGCAGGCCAGTACCACTGCCGTCGTACAGCCTTGTCGCACCGTTGGTAATCGCGACATCCAGCGCCAGGTAGGCCAGCGCCGTACCCGAGTACTTGATGAAGTACCGGCATTGGGTGGCGCTCTGGTTAGCGACACCGCTGCCCGAGGGATAGCCCGTTGAGGCGTCCCCTGGGACCAGGTCCGTGACATTGCATTGCACGGAGGTGCCTGCTCCCAGGCCAACCACGACGGTGCCGGTGGTGAACGCGTTGCTCCCGGACACTTTGGTGGCGCTGAGCCGGGCGAATGTGCCACCTACACCGGTGGCGGCGAGCGCCGACGCCGTGGTGATAGCGCCAAGACTGACGAGTATTCGCCTTTTGCCATGCAAAGGACCCGATCCGTCGTGGCTGCTGTGGCGCCCGAAGACCACAACGAGCTGAGCGAAGGTCACGACTACCGTCAGCAAGCCAGCGACCACCTCGATCACGGTCGTGTCGACGCCGCTCATCGTGATTCTCCACGGCGTTCCCGCCGATGGCGCTGGAGCACCACACTCGTGGCTGTCCCGCCGCGCACCTTGACCCCTCCGCCCGCGAGGAGGCGGGCAGGATGGTGTCCTGCTCGCCTCCCCACATGTGGCTCGAGCTTGGGGTAGGTGCGGTCCATCGTTAGCTCATCAGCTCCAAGCGAGGGTGGTGCACTGGCTTCCAGCGTTTGTCGACGAGCAGGCGCCGGGAAGCGCGTTGTTGTTCCCCTGCACGGCGTGGAAGGTCAACTTGAGCGTCGAGGAAGCAGCCTGGTATGCGTTCGAGGTCGTCACCGAGCCAGTAGGAAGGCTGTAGTGGACTGTGAACGTGCGTGCGTAGGCCGTTGGGGAGCCGGTCTGCTTAGCGGTACTGACCATCAGCTGTAGCACGGAGCCCAGGGCGGGCGTCCCGCTCACCGAGAACGTCTGAAGTGCATTATTGACGTCCTTGTACTTGATGCCGGCGTTGCCAGCTCCGTCGCTGATGTAGGTCGTCCCGAGATCATCGGTGATCTTGAGTTGGAGGCCGTTGGCCGTCCCGTCGTAGAGACCAGAGGCGGCCGTTGGGGCCGTTGTCTGCGTATACGGAATCTGCGTTGTTCCGGCTGTCGCGGACGTGATGGCCACGTCCATGCCGAGCCAGGCGGGCACGTTGCCCACATATTCGACGTGGAACGTACAAACACCGTTTCCAGCGGTCGCGTCGGTGTCGCCGGGCGACATAGGCCCGATCGTGCAAACAGCGTCCGCAGGCTGGCCGACCTGATCAACGATGACCGTCCCGGCGGTGAACTTGTTGCTCCCGCTGGTCACGGTCGCGCTGAGCAAGGCCGACGTGACACCGGCAACCAAGGACGCCACAGCACCCACGGTTGCGACCGTTCCCAGTACAACCCCGTGTCGCTTCTTGTTGCGGATCTTCATGACATGACTCCTTGATGGTGTGTGGCCCGGACGCCGACTGTCAGCACGCTCGGGAAGGCTGAGAAGTTGGCCCGGAGGAGGGGCGGAGACCGTCTCTGCGCCCCTCCTCATGCGGTTCCCATCACAGGGATTGCTTCGGGCCACGGATGGTGACTAGCTCCAGTTCCAGATGCCGTTGGCGGCCGAAGCGCATTGCGAACCGGCGACGCACGTGGCGGCGGTGCCGTTGTTCGAATCCTGCACGGCATACACGGTCATCGTTAGCGTCGTGGACTTGCCCTGATAGCTGTTCGGCGAAGACCTCGGCAAGGCGTAGTTGACCGTGAACGTATGACCGGTCGTGCCGGAAGGATCGTTGCTCACATACAGCGGGCTCGCGGCGCTATTGGTATTGATGACGCCACCAGGGCTGTAGGCCGCGGCGGGAACGTCCGTGACCTGGAACTGAAGCCCGCTCCCCGTGCCGTCATACAGCCCGGTGCCGGCCGTGACCAGACCGAGGCCGATGTACGCCCCGACCGTCCCGACGTAGTTCACCGAGAACGTGCACGGAGCCGTCGGGCTGTCGGTTTGCTTGGCGACCGGGTTGCCCGCCCAGCCGGTCGAGGAATCGCCGGGATTCATCGGGCCGATTGTGCAACTGGCAGTCGCCGTCTGTGCCAACGTCACCGTGCCGGCCGTGAAGCTGTTCGGACCGTCACTGGGCGACACGCTGGAGCTGAACAGGCCGAAGGTGACGCCGGCGACGAGTGTCGCGGCGGCCCCGATGGCGGTGACGCCACTGGCTGCGATGAGCAGCCGCTTCTTACCGAGTTTCATGGTCTTGCTCCTTGGTTGTTCGATGTGCTGGTTCGGATTTGTTGCGTGCATGGCTGGTTGGGACTCGCTCGGCCTGGGCGGACTTCGACCCAGGTAGCTGGTCTTGGGGATGGTCATGCGATGGCCACCCCCTGTTCTCCGGCGAGCGCCGGAAGGTGGTCCTCGTCCTCGTCCTCCCGGGCGATGGCGAACAGCCAGCTCGAGAGCAGCCACAGGATCGGGGACGCGATCAGTAGGCCCAAGGTGATGGGCTTGTGCAGCGAGTTGAGGAGATAGCCGCCGTAGGGGACCTTCGTCCGGTAGACGCCGACAATCTGAGACGGCGCTACGAGGGGACCGTCCTGAGCGTTGTTGGCATCTCCCTTAGTCCGATAGGTCAGGACTCCGGCCGACGAATTGATGGCATGGATGCGGTGGGTGAGCGTCGTATGGCTGCCCGGGGCGGTACGGAAGGTGATGATCTGTCCGACATGCAGGTGGGCGGCCTGGCTTGCGTTGACGGGATCGTCAACCGCGAGGTCCCCCGTGCGAATGGCGGGGCTCATCGAGCCAGACAGAACGCTCAGGACCGGACGGCCGAAGACCGTGTACTGGCCTGGGGGCGAGAAGTGCGAGGCCGCAGCTACCACTACAGCGAGGGTGCCGATGACGACTGCGACCATCGACATGGCCGTGCCAACGGCGCCCCACGCCCGACTCGAGAGGTCGTGATGAGCCTCAGGCTTGGTCGGCTCAGCGGGCCTCGTCACGGGGATCTTTTGAACCGGGACCGGCTGGACAAGACGGGCGGCGCGAAGCGGGCGCTCCCGGACTGCCGTCCCCTGACGCACAGCACGAAGGGGACGCTCCCTGAACGCACGGTCTTTGGTCTGGGCATCAAGAGACATGGCACTAACTCCAGGAGAAGGAGCCGCTCGGCTTGCACGGCTGGCCGACGGTCGGGGTGGTGGCGCAACTGAGGGTGTTGTTGGGGGTGGCCTGGACGGCCTGAGCGGTGAGGGTCAGAGTGGCGGTGCCCCCCTGGAAGGCGTTGCTGCCTCCCGGGGAGCCGTTGCCGACGGTCTTGGGGAAGTTCGGGGTGACCGTCCAGGTCACGGCATCACCGTTCGCGAACGTGGTGTTGGCGGCGGGGCTGTACCAAGCAGCGAGCTCATTCGACGCGGTCCAGCAGGTAGACCCGGGCGAGCAGCCGGTCGTAGTGCCGCCCCCAGCAGGCACGGTGAAGGGGTTGTGGCCGTCGCTGATCGTGAAGGTCAGCCCAGCGGGAGGTGAGCCTGGCGGCGTCCTGACGTTGGTGCCGTCATAGAGGCAGTAGGGCTGGGTCGTCGAACACGGCGGCGTGCCGCTCTTGGCCTTGGACTGGACGGCCACGGTCAGCGACACGTAGGCCGGGATGGTCCCGGTGTAGGTAACCGAGAAGCTGCAGGTCCCGCCGGCCATCCCGGTGAGGTCGCCGGGGACAAGGTGAAGGTAGTTGCAGGTGGTGCTCGCGGTCTGATGGAGCGTCACCGCGCCTGTCGTGGCCGAGCCGTAGCCGGAGCCGTTCGTCGTCTGGAAGGTGGCGAAGGCGACGCTGGCCACCAGGGCCGCGATAGCGCCGGCGAGGCTCGCCACACCCAGTCTCCGCGAAAGGCGACTGCGGCGAGGCGCGCGCGCAGACGATTCGCTGCGCTCGGTCATGGTGGCCGTCATCTCAGAACCCCGCCGCCGTCGAGCACTGGCCAGACTTCGATCCCTTGACAGCGTTGGGTTGGCCGCCGGGTGTCGGGGGAGGCGCGTTGGTCCCACACGACAAGCCACCGGTGATGGTGTTGCCCTCGATCTCAGGCGTACCGTCCTGCCCGAACGGACCGCTGCCCGAGTTGCCGGAGAAGGTCGCTCCGCCGGTGATGCTGTTCTTTCCGACCTCGAAGCTGCCGGTGCCGTTGGTCAACGTCAGGCCACCGCTGACACTGTTGGGACCACAGCCCGGGGATCCTTCGTCGGCGCCGTCACCGATCATGACGAACCCGGTCGTCCCGGACGCCGAGACCCCGCCATTGATGTTCGATCCGCACAGCTGCAGCGCGGTAGCCCCGGTCGCGTTGACCCCACCGTTGACGGTGGCCCCGTTCAAGGTCAGCGCCCCGCCGGGTTTGACCGTGACCCCGCCGGTGACTCGACCGGGGCTGCTGATACACATTGACTTGCCCGAGGCCACCGTGTAGCCGCCGTTCATGCTGGTCGTGGTGCACCCGCCTCCCGTGTAGCCCACGGTCTGGGTCAAGGTGCTGGAGTAGCTGAGGCTGAACATCTGGGGGTCGGTCGGTGTGTAGGCGGCGAAGATCACGTAGGACCCGGCCGCCAACGACGAGGTTGTGTAAGTGGCCTGCCCCACGCCAACAACGGGAGGGCTCTCGGCGCTCACGGTCTCAGCCGGGCTGAAGGTTGTGTAGGACGCACAGGGCGGGGACGTCGGCGGGCCGGAAGTGACGGCGCTGGTGCACTGATAGAAGGTCACCGAGCCCGCCGGGGTGGCAGTGGTCGGGTCGGCCGTGACCGTGGCCGTGAACGTCACCGACTGGCCGAATAGCGACGAGGGGCTGGATGAGGCGAGGCCCGTCGTCGTCGACGCGGTGAAGGTGGCGGTGCCGGAGAAGTTGAACGGGAAGGTCGCGCTCTCACAGCCGACGTCGGTTCCCCCCTTGTTGGAGACTGCGGAGGACAGCTGGATCGGAATCGACTCGACCCGGGAGCTGTTGTGCGGGACCGTCCACGAGGTCGGGCTCGGGAAGCTGGTCAGCTTCACCGTCGGCGGGCCGCCGCCTACCGGGACGGCGAAGGGGACACCGTTGAGGCTGAGGTTGGTACCGGGACAGTTGGGCGGCACCGACGTCACCGACGGGGTCGGTGCGACCGTCACGGTCAGCGAGGTGACCGTGATCTGGACGTCATAGGTGTTCGTCGCCTGCACGCTCAGCGTCGGCGTGGAGTCGCCTGGCGCCAACAGCGGGGCCGAGGTGCCGCTCAGGCTGAACCCGCACGGAACCGGGCACGCGGTCAACTGCTCGCCGAGCACGACCGGGCCCCGACCCCCGCCCGGCGCGGGGAGTGCGATGAGGGCCAGCGCGCCCAGCGCCGCACCCGCCAAGCCGCCGCGCTTGAAGCGCCGGTCGCGCCAGACCCTCATCGCGATCCCGTGGAACCTCTCGTCATCGATCCTCGGTCGGGTGCGACAGCCGCGTCCGACGCTGGCGACGGCCGTCGCGCGGGGTCGCTGCGTGCCAGCCCGCGAAGCGGGCCGCGAGCGACCCTTCGAGATCGTCGGCGTCGCTCCCGTAGGACGACGGGTGCAGCGCTCGTGCCCTCAGCACCTCCTCGACCAGCCGGCTGGCCTCATCCACCCGGCTGTCCACGCGCGGCCGAGTGAAGGACCGCTCATTCGCCTCGGTGAAACAACGATTCATGGCTTGGTCCCCTTCTGCGAGGTCGGTCACCGACTACGGGGGCGCGTTCGCCCACGGCCTTTGGCCAAGCACGACCATTAGGAGGCCGAAGGACCCCGCGACACCCGTGGCGTCAGCTCCCGCCTCCGCCGTCACTGACTATGCGACCCGAGGGTCAAGGGGCGGACGACCAATGCCCAACGTTTTCCCAACAGCGAGGAGCCGTGGCTTGTGGTTGCCTCCCAGAGCAGACACACTCGGACTAGGACAGCTGACTCCGGGCGGGCCAGCAGAGGGAGCGGTTCAATGCGAGGACCTTTGCGGCGATGGGCAGCCGTCGCGACCGGCGCAGCCACGGTCGGTCTTCTGCTGGCCGGCAGCACCATCACCGGCGCCGCCGCCAAGACCACCGACCCCAAGGTCGGTCACAAGTCCGAGCACGGGCAAGCGACCAGCAATGACGTGTCGGCACCGCTCCGCGACATCCCTCCGGCCCACAAGGTCGCTCGCCAGGAGCATCCCGACTCGCCGATGCCCACCCCGGCCGGTCCTGTAGTCGCCGACCCGGTGGTCCAGCAGTCATCACCCGCCAACGCCGCCCCGGCCACCACGACGAACTTCGAGGGCGTGGCCGCCAACGGCTCGGCCCCGTCTGACTCCAACGGCGCCGTCGGGCCCAACGACTACGTCGATCTCGTCAACACCGAGCTCCAGGTCTTCAACAAGACCGGAGGGTCGCTCCTCGGTCCGATCACGACCAACACGCTCTGGAGCGGCTTCGGCGGCGAATGCCAATCCGAAAATGACGGCGACGGCACTGTCCGCTACGACGCCCTCGCCGACCGCTGGATCGTCAGCCAGTTCGCGCTCGGCCCGGGCGGCGCAGGGCCGTTCTTCCAGTGTGTCGCGGTGTCGACCACGGCCGACCCGACCGGCAGCTACTACCGCTACGCCTTCAGCTTCGCCAACTTCCCCGACTACCCGAAGACCGCGGTGTGGCCCGACGGCTACTACCAGACGATGAACACCTTCGGCCCGTCGGGCAACTTCCTCGGGGCCGACACCTGCGCCTACGACCGGTCCCGCATGCTCAACGGTCAGTCCGCCGGCATGCAGTGCTTCAACCTCAACTCCACCCTCTACGGGGCGGTCCTGCCCGGCGACCTCGACGGCACCACCCCACCGCCCCTTGGCGCGCCCAACATCCAGATCGGGCTCGGCGCTGACAACACGCACTTGGCGTCGTTCGTGTTCCACGTCGACTGGGCCAACCAAGCCAACACGAGCCTGGCCGAGACCGACATCCCCGTCGCCGCCTACACCGGCGCCTGTGGCGGAGGCGGCACCTGCATCCCGCAGCTCGGCACCACCCAGCAGCTCGACTCGCTCGCCGATCGCATGATGTACCGCTTCGCCTACCGCAACTTCGGCGACCACGAGTCGTGGGTCGTGACCTACAGCGTCACCGCCGGTGGGGTGAGCGCGCCGCGCTGGTTCGAGCTGCGTAGCACGCCAGCGGGAAGCGGCAATCTCACCGTCTACCAAGACTCGACCTATGCCCCCAACGCCAACTACCGCTGGATGGGCAGCGCGGCCATGGACCAGGCCGGCGACATCGCCCTCGGATTCAGCGAATCCTCCAGCGCCATGAAGCCGGCCATCGCCTACACCGGCCACCAAGCGGCCGACGGGCTCAACGTCATGGAGCCCGAGACCGTCCTGTGGCAGGGCGGCGGCGCCCAGACGGGCGGCCTCAGCCGCTGGGGCGACTACTCAGCCATGAACTCTGACCCCTCCGACGGCTGCACCTTCTGGTACACCGACCAGTACATCCCCGCCGACGGCAGCTTCAACTGGCACACCCGCATCGGATCGTTCTCGTTCCCGTCGTGCACGAAGCGCTCGGATAGCGACTTCTCGATGGCGTTGTTCCCGGCCACGGGAACCGTCGCGGCACCGGGTTCGGTGAGCACGACGGTGTCAACCGACAACACGACCCCGAGCAGTCCCCCGCAGTCCATCGCCCTGTCGGCCAGCGGGTTGCCGACCGGCGTCACGGCGTCCTTCTCGGCGACGCCCGTCACTGCCGGAACGCCCTCGACGCTGACCCTCACCGTGGCGTCGAACACCGCGACCGGCACCTATCCGATCTTGGTCACCGGCACCGGCGCAAGCACCCACTCGGTCACGTTCACCCTGACCGTCTCTGGACCCCCCAGCTCGTCCATCGTCAACGGTGGCTTCGAAACGGGCGACTTCACGGGCTGGACACCGAGCGGCACGACCTCGGTGCGCTCTGGCGGCGCCCACTCCGGCACGTATGCGGCGTGGTTGGGCGACACGTCGCCGACCAACGGCGACTCGTCGATCAGCCAGACCTTCCAACTGGCCCAGGCCGCCACGCTGTCCTTCTGGTACGACGTGAGCTGCCCGGACACGGTCGCCTACGACTGGGCCACCGCGTCGCTGCACGACAACACGACCAACACGATGACCACCCTGCTGCCCAAGACGTGCACCACCTCAACCGGTTGGGTGAACGTGACCTCCGCGCTCGGTGCGTCCAGCGTGGGCCACACCTTCGTGCTGACGTTGACCAATCACGACGACAATTATCCCGGTGACCCAACCGTCACCAAATGGGATGACGTCGCGCTGCTCCCGCCGGCCGCTCCCGACTTCGCCGTGTCGGCCAGCCCGTCGAGCGCGACGGTGGCGGCCGGGTCGGCCACGTCGTACACCGCCACGGTGACACCGGCCAACGGGTTCGCCGGAACGGTGACCTTGTCGGTCAGCGGCCTGCCCTCGGGGGCCAGCGGCGCCTTCAACCCGCCCTCTGTCGCGGGCTCGGGAAGTTCGACGCTGAAGGTGACCACGACCACCGCCACCAGTCCGGGCACGTATCCGCTGACGATCACCGGAACGAGCGGCTCGCTCGTTCATTCGACCGGCGTGACCCTCGTCGTCAACCCGCCCCCGGCACCCGACTTCACCTTGACCGTCGCCCCGTCGAGCCGCTCCGTCAAACGTGGCGGAACGACCACGTACACGGTGACGATCACGGCCAAGAACGGCTTCGCTGGGACCGTCGGCCTGAGCGTGACCGGACTCCCGTCCGGCGCCTCGGGAAGCTTCAACCCGACATCGCTGAGCTCCGGCACCTCGACGCTCACAGTCACGGCGGGGTCAGGCACCGGGACCTTCACGCTCACCATCAAGGGAACCAGCGGCTCGCTCAGCCACTCGGCCACTGCCACCCTCACCATCACCCGCCACTGAGGTCAAGGTCGTCGGCTCGCAGGCCGACGAACAGGGAAGAAGGGGGCGCTCTTGCAACCTCGCGTGAGCGGCCCCACACTGCGAGTGGAAGTTCCCTAGAAGAAGGGCCGGACGTGAGGCTGCTCGGACGCATGAGACGCCGCATGGACAGCCGCTCGGTTCGAGGCGCGGCCTTGGTGGAATTCGCCCTCGCCATGCTTTTTCTCCCGTTGCTGGCATTTGGGTCGGTCGACTTCGCCCGGGTGTACCAACAGCAGACCAAACTTCGGAACGCGGCGCGCGAAGGCGCGTCGTTCGCGCAGTTCTATCCCGCCAACATTGGCCCGACCACGTGCCCCAGCAGCGGCTCGACGCAGACCATTGTGGCCAGGGTCACCGGTGCGGATTCGAGCGCCGGCATCGCGACCAGCGACGTGTCCGTACTGAAGAACGGGGCTCCGATCGCCCAGGACACGTGCTCGACGACATTCGCCGTCGGTGACCGGGTGACGGTCCGGGTGAGCGGAGCGTTCACGATCTTGACGCCGCTGGTCACGCAGATCACAGGCACGAAGACGGTCACCCTCACGGCCAGCGACACCGTGGTGGTGCAGAGATGAGGTGGCGAATCGAGCGCGGCGAGCGTGGGGTCGCCTTCGTCGAGGCGGCGCTCGTGCTGCCGCTGTTGTTCTTGTTCCTGCTGACCATGATCGATTTTGGCGACTGGGCCTTCCAGGTCAGCCAGGCCAACGGCGCGGCGCGAGACGGGGCCCGGATTGGGATCATCCACTATCAGGACGCGGACCAGGCGGCGAGCAACGATCTCTCGCTCATCAACCAAGCCATCGCCCGGCGCCTGGCCGGCCAGGGCTACTCACTGGTGGGCGGCACAGCCACGTGCGTGCAGCCCGGGTCGCTCACGTCGCTCTCCAATGGCTGCCATCCAGCGATACCGGGATGTGACCGGATCATGGTCAAGGTGCAGTGGTCGAGAACGGCATGGTCGCCGATCGGCGGCCTGTTCGGCTTAGCCACCGTGCACGGCGAGGCGGAGATGACGATCGCCGGGGCACCGCTCAGCACAGCTACGACCCTGGGCACCGTGGACTCGACGGGATGCCCATGAAGCCGCCGCCCCGTCCGGCTGACGGCGGGCCTGATGAGCGCGGCGTTTCGCTCATCATCATCGCTCTGTTTCTGACCGCCTTGATGATCTTCGCCGCCGTGGCCATCGACGGGAGTGGGAGCTATGCCGCCCGTCGCTCCATGCAGAACGCCGGCGACGCCGGGGCCATGGCTGGGGGGCTGGCGCTCTACAAAGCCTTCCAGGCCGCACCCCCGAACGGGTCCATGACCGCAGGCACGGCTACCGACGTGTATCAGCAGGCCTTCAACCAGGCCATCACCAACGACGGCGGCTCGCTCCCGACCGACGGTGAGGACTTCTGCGACTTCATCGACGTGAACGGCAACAGCCTGGGAGTGTGCGCCAGCTCCGGCATCCCGCCGGCGTCCGCCGTCGGGGTGAAGGTCAGTGTCGAGAACGCCAGGCAGTCGTTCTTCGGAAGCTTCGCCGGGCAGTCGACGCACACCGTGCGAGCCCACGCGGCCGCGTCGATCCAACCGGTAGGCGGAGCCGCCGCTCCTTTGATCGTGTGTGGTTCGACCCAGAACGGCGGTTACGACATGCTGACCGATGACGGCGACGGTGAGCCTGCTAACGGAACCGACACCGACATCGATCAAATGAAGAGCATGAGTGTCCTCCTGCCGGTCTTCGGCTGGAACGGCACCAACGCCGACACGCGGCCGAAGAATCCCTCCTACGCCACCGTCATGATTCAGGTGAACGCTCCCCAGGGAAGCACGAAGTGCGGTTCGGGCAGCTCCTCGGCTGACGGCAAGGGCGATGGCCAGTTCCACGGGAACGGGGACCAGAGTGTGTCGCCCGGGAACGGCAACCCTCTGAAACCCAACAACAACACGGCTGTGCCAGTGGGCAACTGTTACAACGACGGGACACCGGAAGCGTGCGTACCTTGTCCCACGGATCTCAACGCGCTCCCGGGCGCCGGTTGCGACATTCTCCTTCCTGTGTCCGACTGGGCCCAGGGCGTCGGAAACAACGCGTCCTACCACATCGTGACCGAGGCGGTGTTCCACATCCTCACCGGGGGACCTCCAGCAAACGAGAAGATCGTCGGATGGATGGACAACCCAAGCGGGTTCAAGCTGACGTCAACCTTGAGTCAAACCGGGACGTGCCCGCCCGGCTCGGCGCTGTGCGTGGTCAAGCTGATCGACTTCCCCACCAACGGGCTTCTC
>Ga0307477_10001797_pt1 | contig 17395 bp, 14 predicted proteins | sample atmos_gasesECM2C_FD_203316 | JGI IMG/M metagenome (GOLD analysis project Ga0307477, IMG submission 203316) | Hardwood forest soil microbial communities from Morgan-Monroe State Forest, Indiana, United States - atmos_gasesECM2C_515 | ecosystem: Environmental > Terrestrial > Soil > Temperate...
GCCGCGACGACGTTGGCTTCCCCGACCGGCGTGCGAATCACGCGGCCGTCGTACTTTGCGGCGATGTCATCGAGCATCCGGCTGCTGGAGAGATTCGCGACCGCGACGGCACCCTTTTTCTTTGCCATTATCAGCCGGGCCGCCAGGGCCAGCGAATACTCTTCCCCGATGTACGCGCCCGTTTCATCGACCACCGCCAGACGATCGGCGTCCGGGTCCTGGGCGAAGCCGACGGCGGCACGCTGCCGGCGCACTTCTTCGCACAGCCCGGTGAGATTTTTGGCCGCGGGCTCCGGGTCATGCGTAAAGCGGCCGTTGGGCACGGCGTTGAGATGGATCAACTGGCAGCCGAGCCTGTTGAGCAATGTCGCGGCGGAAACGCACCCGGCGCCGTTGACGCTGTCGAGTACGACCTTGAACCGCCGGGCGGAAATGCCCAGGACGTCGACGTGGTCGAGAACGCGCTTTACATGCAGGGCGTGGGTTTCGCTGCTGCGCTGCGGCGGAAGCAACTCGTTCACGCGGGCAAGCCGCGTGCGGCCCTCGTCATAAAGCTTTCTGATCGCCGCGGCGTCGTCCGGCGGCGGGGCAACCGCCGAGCGGTTTAGAAATTTAAGACCATTCCATTCGATGGGGTTGTGCGACGCGGTGGCGATGACAGCGCCGTCGGCGCCAAAATGCCGGACCATCATGGCCACGCCCGGCGTCGAGACGATGTCGAGATCGATCACTTCAATGCCGGCGGCGACCAGCGCGGAAACGGCGGCGTCGCGCACCCAGTACCCGCTCGGCCGGGAATCGCGGCCGAAGACGACGCGATAAGCCCGGCCGCGACCAGGTGGCGGGCCGTCATACAGCCACGCCGCGAACGCGGCCGACATGCGATTGACGATCGTCGGCGTCAGCGTGCCGCCGATCGTCCCGCGCATCCCCGACACGCCGATCATGAGAGCTTCCATGGGGACGAACCTTATTCGATTGCCGGAGCGATTCGCAAGGCGTATCGTCCCAAGCATATGGAGCGCGAAGAACTGAATCAGCGGCTGCCGCGTGTGGTGCAGGCGATCATCGGCGGCATCCAGGCCGAGCCGCGCATGCAGCACCTCAATCGCGTGCTGCTTCCGAACCGTGAAGCGATCATCGAGAGCATCGCGATCCTCCGGCAGATCGTGTTTCCCGGCTATTTTGGCAAGCAGGGGTTGACCACGGAAAACCTGCCGTTCCGCGTCGGCGAGCTGGTGATCGAGGCCAGCGACCTGCTCTACGAGCAGGTCCGCTGCTGCCTGCGCTATCGCGAGCAGTTGCCCGGTGAGGACAGCCGCGGCCAGCGCTGCGAGGAATGCGATCGCGAGGCGGCCGAACTGGTGGCGCGCTTTCTGGATCGCATCCCGGCCATCCGCGAAATCCTCGTCACCGACATGCAGGCCGCTTTCGACGGCGACCCTGCCGCCCAAAGCACGGACGAAACCGTCTTCTGCTATCCCGGCTTGTTCGCCATCTTCGTGCAGCGCGTGGCCCACGAGTTTTATGTGATGAACGTTCCGCTGCTTCCGCGGATCATGACCGAACACGCGCACGGACTGACCGGTATTGACATCCATCCCGGCGCCAAGCTGGGCCGCGGACTGCTGATCGATCACGGGACCGGCGTGGTGATCGGGGAAACGACTGAGATCGGAAACAACGTCAAGATCTATCAGGGCGTGACGCTGGGGGCGCTGGCGCCGGCATTTGGCCAGCGGCTGCGCGGCCAGAAACGCCACCCGACTCTGGAGGACGACGTGACGATCTATGCCGGGGCGACGATCCTTGGCGGCGATACGGTCATCGGCAAAGGCGCGTTGATCGGAGGCAACGTATTCATCACCTCCAGTGTCCCACCGTTGAACCAGGTGAGCGCGGACCCGCCGATTTTGAAGTTCCGCGACCGGCGGCCGCGGCGCGGCCGCGAGGACGTGCTCGATTTTCAAATCTGATTGTCGTGACCGCTGGGCGCGCTATGTTGCCTCGCTGCATCATCCGGCATATCCGGATGCATGGGAGCCTGCCGAAGTACGCGCAGTGGCTCAGAAGTCCCTGCTGGCGAGACATTACGTTTCGATGGCACTGCTTTTGAAAGGAAAGCGGCGTGAGCCGTGCGACTCTTCTAATTCTGATGACGGCTGTCGGCGGTTGCGCTAGCAGCGGGGTTCAACCCGCCAATCCCGACGCGGCGATCCCTGCAAGCTACGCCGAGGCTCCAGCCTCGGCCTTGGCCTTCGATCCACCCATCGACGGCGGGGCTTTGCACCCCGAACTGTCCCGATCCCTTCGCGGGCCCAGGGCATACTTGGGATACGACCAGCCCAGCACCGAGTCCTTCACCACCATCACAGACAGCCTGCAAAGCGACACCTTTGGCGATTCGTACGTGCAGGAGTCGATCAGCGTGCGATCGGGGGCACGCTCTCGCTGAATCAGTGGCAAGCGACATTTCCTGCCGGGCACCCTCTTTCCACGTCGCCTTTAACAAAATATTGATATTTTCGGCGGTTTTCCTTGAAAGCCGTCTGGCAGCCCCGGCTTCGGGATTGCAAAAAATCGGGTTGAAATTGATCTTGCGGGCGGTCATATTAAAATAAGTCTGTTTCCCATCGCGGCTTAACGCGAATGGAGGGACTCATGGCCACGATCACCAAGAAGGAGCTGATAGACCGAGTCGCCGACAACGCCGCGGCCCGCCGCGTCATGGTCAAACGGTTGATTCAGCAGTTTCTGGATGAGATCGTTAATGAACTGGGTAAAGGCAACCGCCTGGAATTTCGGGACTTTGGCGTGTTTGAAACCAAGCTTCGCAAGGCTCGCAAAGCCCAGAACCCCAAGACGCTCGAGCCCGTGTTAGTTCCTGAAAAGCGCACGGTGAAGTTCAAAGTGGGGCGGCTCATGAAACAGCGGCTGGGCGACCTGACCGGGGCCGCCGTGGACGATGATGCACACGATGTGGCCGACATGTCCGAAAATGGCGCCGATCACGACGAGGACGAAGCCGCCGAGCATCCGCGCCAGGGGCAGGGCCACGGCGGTTAAGCTATTATCCCCGAAATGAACGACGGTCCGTGGGAGTCGGTGGTGCGCCCGGCGGCGGAAGCTTTGCGCGGGTCTCCTGCTTACCGCACGCGACGCGTCATCGAGCCCGTTGACGCGGCTCACATCCGATTCGATGGTCGCGTCTATGTCAACTTCGCCTCAAACAATTATCTGGGACTGACCCATCATCCGCGGGTGATCGAAGCTGCGGTCGCTTGCCTGCACCGGCAAGGCGGGGGGACTGGCGCCTCCGCCCTCATCAGTGGATACGGTCCTTCCCATGAGTCCCTTGAGCGGCAGATCGCGCAGTGGAAACGGACTGACGCGGCGGTCCTGCTGGCCAGCGGGTATCAGGCCAATCACGCGGCTGTTCAGACTCTTGTGGCCGGCGCGAGGGCGGCGAGGCGCGAAATCCGGTTTCTGCTCGACAAGCTTTGCCATGCCTCGCTGATTGACGCCGTCCGCGCGAGCGATACGCCATTCCGTGTGTTCCCACATAATCGTCTGGACCGTCTTGGGCGCTTCCTCGAAACGACCGACTCTCAGACGATTCAGGCCGTCATTACTGAATCGATCTTCAGCATGGACGGAGACGCGGCCGATTTGGCGGGACTGGTGAAACTCAAGCGGGAACGGCCATTCGTTCTGCTGCTCGACGAAGCGCACGCCAGCGGCGTCTACGGGCCGGGCGGCGGCGGGTTGGCGGCAGAGCTAGGCCTGTCGGACGCGATTGACGTTACTGTCGCCACGCTCTCCAAATCCGTCGGATGTATCGGCGGAGCGGTGTGCGGGACCCGGCTATTTTGCGAGATGCTGGTGAATAGCGCGCGGGCGTACATCTATTCGACGAGCATCCCACCGGCCACGGCCGCGGCGGCACATGCCTCACTCACCGTCATGCGCGATGAGCCCGAGCGCCAGGAACGCGTGCGTGCGTTGGCGCGGCGCGTTCGTCAGGAGTTGATTGCGGCGGGCGTGGATTTGCCGTCGGGCGATTCGCCAATCATTCCAATCATACTCGGATCGGAAGCCGCAGCGCTGGAAGCGGCAGAGGCGCTGATGTCGCGAGCAATATTGACGTTGGCAATCCGCCCGCCGAGCGTTCCGCCCGGCACCAGCCGATTGCGCGTCACGCTCAGCAATGCGCACAGCGACGAAGACATCGCTCGCCTGATCGATGCACTGCGTCAGACGATCGGCCGCTGCGAATCCACCAGAGTCGGAACGTCGCTTCGCAACGGCGAACTCCGGCGCTCCGGCCGCTCGACGAATTGAAGCGTCCGGTTCAAAAGGTCCGCCGGCGGTTCGGCGGCGGGAAGAAGTTGAAGCAGGGCAAGCACTTTTTGCGCCTGCGCCACCCGCCGGGCCATGGACGGATCGGCCGCCGCGTATACGGCCGGGCTGCCCCCGCCCCTGCCGCCCGCGACCGCCTGCGGAGCTCGGTCGACAATGAGATCGATGGCATCACGGTCCTGCTCGCCAAGTGTCAGGTTCATACAAGCCCCGTAAAAGTTTCGGCAATCGGCCCCATGCCGACAGCCGGTCTGGCTCCTCCCTGAGCTTCTTGGAATTGAACGATCATCTGCTTGTCTGACGGGCCTTCCGAGATACAGGTCTTTCCCGAAGTGACAAAACCCGTGGTTCCACGATACCTACGTCGCGGACGAATCCTGGTTCGTCGCCCGCCAGCGATCGGCAAAAAAAGCGACCGCCGCGTGCAGCCGCGATTTTACCGTTCCCAGCGGAATATCCAGGATTTCACTGATCTGCTTGTAAGGAAACTGGTGAAAGTAAGAAAGGAGCAAAATCTCCCGTAAATGTTCCGGCATCGCCTGCACGGTGTTGAGCACAACTTGCTGCAATTCTTCCCGCTCCATCGGGTCACTTGGCAGGTCGGCCGTGCTTTCCATCAGATCGATGAACTCGCCGCTTTCCTCGTCGCCGGGACTGATCGATGCTTGTAGCGGGTTGGCCGGCCGGCGCGCCTGCGAACGGATAAGGTCGCGAGCCTTGTTCGCCGCGATGGTAAACAGCCAGGGACGAAAACGCCGCTGCGGATCGAACTGCTCGACCGACTGATGTACTTGAAGAAACGACTCCTGGAAAACGTCCTCAGCCGAAGCGCGGTTGCCCAGGAATCGCACCAGGAAGTGATACAACTCGCGCTGATATCGGGCGACCAGCAGCGCAAATGCTGCTTTGTCCCCGCGGCGATAATCCGCAAGCAATTGTTCGTCAGTCGGATGCCCCCCGGCACGCGGCGGCCGGGGCTGGCCGTTGTCGGCGCCATCGGGGTGCCGGGTGCCGGGAAGGATCGTCGCTTGATCCTTCCGATCCGTCGATCGGTGTCCGCGGGCCTCTGGATTGTACGACGAGGCACTCATTGCACACCTCCAGCAGACCAGCTATCGTCCGATCCGTCAAGGCGTAAACGAGATCCCTGAGGGCGGACGTGCGTGCGCCGCGCACAACCGGTCTGCCGTCGCCACCGTACAGATCGTATGCCACTTACGGCGGACAATCCGTCTCGACTGCACTTTCTGGGAATGGCTTCTGCCGAGCTTGACTCGGCGCTGGTTGCCTGGGGCTGGCCGCGCTTTCGCGGAACGCAGGTTCGCGACTGGGTCTATCAAAAGCTCGTGACTGATCCGAGCCGGATGACAAACGTCGCGCCGCGCGAGCGCAAGATGCTGACGGAAAGCGCGGAATTCTGCACGGCTCAAGTCGCGATGCGGCAGGACAGCTCCGACGGGACCATCAAGCTTCTTCTGAATTGGCCGCACGGCGCGGCTGCCGAGACGGTAATGATTCCCGACGGCGACCGCCGTACGGCCTGCGTCAGTTCCCAGGTCGGCTGTCCGGTCGGCTGCAAATTTTGCGCAAGCGGCATCAATGGGGTGAAGGAGAACCTTGCCCCTCACCAGATCGTGGAGCAAGTCTTTCAGCTCAATCTGGTCCTCCAGCCGGCGGACGCGCGCATCACGCACATCGTCTTTATGGGAATGGGCGAGCCGCTGGCCAACTACGCCAATGTGATGGGGGCCGTGCGCGTGTTGCACGATCCGCAGTGCCTGAACATCGGCGCCCGGCGGATCACCATCTCGACCGTCGGCGTCCCCGTCAAGATGCGGGAACTGGCCGGCGAAGGGCTTCCGGTCAACCTGGCGATCTCGCTGCACGCTCCCAACGAGGCGCTTCGCAAGCAATTGATTCCATGGGCCGAGCATTTTGCCTTGGACGAGATTCTCGACGCGGCACGACACTACTTTGATCGCACGGGCCGTGAAGTGACGCTCGAGTACATCCTGTTGTCTGGAGTCAACGACCAGCCGCAGCACGCGCGGGAACTTGCCCGGCTCTGTCGCACGCTGCGCGCCAACGTCAACCTGATTCGCTATAACCAGGTGCAAGGTCTGCCGTTTGTGCGGCCGAAATCGGAGGACGTGGTCCGGTTTCAGGAAGTGTTGCGGTCAAACGGAGTCAACGCCCATGTCCGCAAGTCCCGCGGCCGCGACATCGACGCGGCATGCGGACAACTGCGCCGACAGCAAGTCGAAGCGGAAGCCGCCGTGGCTCCGGTGCAACAAGCCACCGATACGTGAAGCCTCGGCGCCTGCCTGCCTTACGGTTTTTCTTTCAGATGCTTGTCAAGGAACTCATACGCCGCGGCGTATGCCCGCTTCTGGTCTTCCCCTTTGAATCCGTGGCCGGCACCCTCGAGCGTGAGCAATTCGACATCCACCTGCGCCGCCTTGAGCCGGTCGCGCATCAGGATCGCCTGCTCGTAATTCACGTACGCGTCGTTGGTGCCGTGCAATAGAAGTGTTGGCGGCGCGTCGGGCGTTACCCAATACAGCGGACTGGAAAGAATATGACGCCGGTATTGCTGCTGAAGGTTTCCGCCCAGAAACAATGGAAGCACCTGAGCTGCATCCACGCTCTTGCCGTATGACTTGGTGAAATCGCAGGGCCCGTAAAAGCTGACAGCACACTGCACGCGGCTCGATTGCCCCGGATTCTGGTCCCCGTCAAAATCGTGAACGTTGTTGGTCACGGCCAGAAACAGCGTGAGATGTCCGCCGGCCGAATCTCCCATGACGGCGATTCGCTCGGGATCAACGTGATATTTGGCCCGATTGGCGCGAAGCCATCGTACGGCGGCCTTGCAATCTTCCACCGCCGAGGGGAATTGAAATTGCGGGGCAAGCCGATAGGTGATCGTCGCGGCGACGTAACCGCGGGATGCCAGCGTTTTGCACGGTCCGTCCCACCCGTTTCGCGTGCCGGCGCGGAACCCGCCGCCGTGAATGCAGATCACCGCCGGAAATGGGCCGTCGCCTTCGGCGGGACGGGCCAGGTCGAGCTGGAGGTGCTGGTTGTCGGGATTGGCGTACTCGATTGCTTTTTCAAAAATCGGTTCGGCGCCGCTGGCGCCATAAGCGAGGAAGGCAATTGGAAGTACAATCATCGCGGCGATTTTCATGGAGGCTCCCGAAGAATAAGCGGCATCATAGTCGTTTGCGTGAGCGCGCCAAATAGTGGTTGCACCGCAGGAGGCAGATGAGAGAGCGATTTCAACAAGCGTTGACGGCAATGCGAAACGCCGGCGCCGAGGCACTCGTGCTGACGCCCGGCGCGGACCTGTTTTATCTCACCGGCTTCGAGCACGCGCACGCGATGGAGCGGCTGCTGGCCCTGGTGCTCAAGTCGGACGGGACGGCAAGCTGGATCGCGCCGCGGATGAATGTGCCGCAGGTCGAGCGCCGCGCCAGGGACTCGGAACGGATTTTTGGCTGGACCGACGAGGAAGGATATCTGCCGGTCCTGAAGTCGGAGGTAACCGAGGCCGCGTCGATCGCCTTTGACGAGGAGGCGAGGGCCGGCTTCCTGCTGGATTTGATGTCGGTCGCCCCGCGGGCGCGGCTTCTGGGGGCCGGGCAGATCACGCGCGGGCTGCGGATTCGCAAGGACGCATCCGAACTGGCGGCGCTGCGCAAGGCGGCATCACAGGTCGATCAAACGATCGCCCAGGCGATTGCATTCTGCCGGCCCGGACGCCGCGAGGACCAGGTCGATCGGGACCTGCGGGCCGCATTGCTGGCGCGCGATCCTGAAAGCCACGTCGCGTTCACGATCATCGCAACCGGTCCCAACTCGGCGCTGCCTCACCACGAAACGGCGCGGCGGACCATCGAGTACGGCGACGTGGTGATCCTGGACTTCGGCACGCGCGGTTCCGTGCCGCTCGATGGCGGAAGCGAGGTCAGTCGATTGTATGGGTATCAAAGCGATATCACGGTCACCTGTGGCGTCGGCGAGCCAACCGACGCCGAAGTGCGGCAGGTCTATCAGGTCGTGTGGGAAGCGCAGCAGGCGGCGATCCGGGAGGTTCGGCCGGGCGCAAGCTGCCACCAAATCGACCAAGCCGCACGCACCGTAATCGAATCGACGGGCTACAGCCCCTATTTCATTCATCGCACTGGACATGGCCTGGGCCTGAGCGGGCACGAGCCGCCGTACCTGCGATCCGGGAACTTTGAAGTTCTCGAAGAATCGATGGTCTTCAGCATCGAGCCCGGCATCTATCTCCCCGGCCGCTTTGGTGTGCGCCTGGAAGTCATTGTCGCGGTGGGAAAGAGTGGGCCGGACCTGATTAACGCCTCCAGCGCGCCGCAACTGCCGGTGACGTGCTGAATGGTCGGCGATAGTGGACCTTTTACGATCTGCCGCGCACAATCGATTCCCGAGGGACAAGCTATGACAAGAATTGCCTTCGCCACCGTATCAATGCTCGGTCTTCTTCTGGGCAACTCCGGCGTGTGGGCGCAAAACCCAAGGCAGCGCAACCGGCCTGAGGGCCCGGTTTATACTGACCCCGCCGATGCCGGGCCTGATTTTTCAACGCAGGGCGAATATCTCACGGATTCGGCGGCGGCAGAAAAGTACGGCGCGCAGGTGATTGCCCTGGGCGACGGGAAGTTCGAGGTTGTCCTTCTGCCTGGCGGCCTTCCGGGTGATGGATTTGAAGGCAAAGACCGTATCAAGTTGACGGCCGCTCGACAGGGGGATGCGGTAGACCTGACCGCGTCTGGTGGGTACTCGGGCTCGATCTCTGCGGGCACGTTGTCGCTCAACACGCCGCAAGGGACGGCTCAACTCAAGCGCATTGTCCGGCAAAGCCCGCGGGCCGGCGCCAAGCCTCCCGAAGGCGCCATCGTTTTGTTTGATGGCAGCAACGTCGACGCCTGGCAGAACGGAAAGATGGACGATCGCCATCTGCTGGACGCCGGGACGAAGTCCAAGCAGAAGTTCCAGGACTTCACGCTTCACGTCGAGTTTCTGCTGCCGTTCAAGCCCATGGCGCGCGACCAGGAGCGCGGCAACAGCGGAATCTACATGCAGGATCGCTACGAAGTGCAAATTCTCGACACGTTCGGCCATGGACCGGAGTTCAACGGGTGCGGCTCGCTATACCGCCAGAAATCGCCGCTGGTGGACATGTGCTACCCGCCGCTCCAGTGGCAGACCTACGACATCGAATTCCACGGCGCCAAGTTCGACGCATCTGGAAAGAAAACCCAAAACGCGACGGTGACGGTGAATCACAACGGTGTGATCGTGCAGGACCACTATTCGATTACCGCCAAAACCGGCGCGGGCGCCAGGGAAGGACCCGCCCCGGGCCCGATCCAGCTCCAGGGACACAACAATCCCGTCTTCTTCCGCAACGTCTGGGTGGTTGCCGGTTCGTGAACGATTCTGACTGCCTGACCGATCCGTGTTACAATCGATCAACGAATGGAAAAGCAGACGCATCAGACGGCCGAAGAGCGGCGGCTCGCCGAAGACAACCGGCGGGAACAGAACTGGAAGCGGTGGGGCCCTTATCTGGCCGAACGGCAGTGGGGCACCGTCCGCGAGGACTATTCGCCCGATGGTTCGTGCTGGAACTATTTCACCCACGACCAGGCTCGCAGCCGGGCATATCGCTGGGGCGAGGACGGGCTGCTCGGCTGGTGCGACCGCGAGTGCCGGCTCTGCTTCGGACTTGCATTGTGGAACGGCAAGGACCCGATCCTCAAAGAGCGTCTCTTCGGGCTGACCAACCCCGAAGGAAATCACGGCGAAGACGTCAAGGAGTGCTACTTTTACCTCGACTCGACGCCGACCCACTCGTATTGCAAAGCCCTCTACAAATATCCGCAGGCGGAGTTTCCTTACAACCGCCTGGTCGAAGAAAACCGCCGGCGGGGAAAGTGTGAGCCGGAGTTTGAGATCACTGATACCGGCGTCTTCAACGACGGACGCTATTTCGACGTTTTCGCCGAATATGCCAAGGTTTCGCCGGATGACATCCTGATCAAGATCACGGTGGCGAATCGCGGGCCGCAGGACGCCGAGCTTCACCTCCTTCCGACGCTCTGGTTCCGCAACACCTGGAGCTGGGGCTGTAAGCACGAGGGTTGCACGCTCAAGCCGCGTCTGTACCGCAATGGGCCGGCGTCTGTGCTGACCGAGCACGAGACGATGCAGCCGTTTCAGTTCGACCTCTCGACATACAACGGCGCGGCCCCGACGCTCATTTTCACCGACAACGAGACCGACATGCGCCGGGTCTTCGGCGCCGAGAGCGCATCGGCCTACGTCAAAGATGCGTTTCACGAGTATGTGATTCGCGGCAACAAAAAGGCGGTGAATCCCAAGGAATTCGGGACGAAGGTCGCCGCGTGCTACGAACTCAAGGTGCCGGCCGGCGGCGAAGTCGCGTTGCGGTTCCGTCTGACGGATGCGGACTTCGTTTTGGAAGAACCGCTGGGTGAGACGTTCGACGAGATCCTCGAGCAGCGGCGCCGGGAGGCCGATGCGTTTTATGACCAGCAGGTCCACCTGACGCCCGGCGCCGACCAGCGGCTGGTGGCCCGCCAGGCTTACGCCGGACTGCTTTTCAGCAAGCAGTTTTATCATTACGTCGTCAACGACTGGCTGGATGGCGATCCTGCCCAGCCGCCTCCGCCATGGGGGCATCAATTCACCCGCAATACCGATTCGCGGCATTTCTTCGCGCGGGATGTGCTGTCGATGCCGGACAAATGGGAGTATCCCTGGTTTGCCGCGTGGGACCTGGCGTTTCATACCGTCCAACTCGCGTACCTCGATCCCGAGTTCGCCAAGCAGCAATTGCTCCTGATGCTGCGCGAGTGGTACACGCATCCCAGCGGGCAGCTTCCGGCGTACGAGTTTGCCTTCGGCGACGTCAATCCCCCGGTCCACGCCTGGGCATGCTGGCGCGTCTACAAGATCACCGGGAAGCCCGGGCAGCGGGATACGCAGTTCCTGCGCCGCGCCTTTCACAAGCTGGTCATCAACTTCACCTGGTGGGTAAACCGCAAGGACGTCGAGGGCAAGCACGTCTTTGCCGGCGGGTTCCTAGGCCTGGACAACATCGGGCTGTTCGACCGCTCCAAGCCCCTGCCGGGCGGAGGACGCCTCGAACAGGCGGATGGCACCGCGTGGATGGCTTTCTACTGCGGCACCATGCTTTCGATGGCCCTTGAGTTGGCCGTCGGCGATCCCGCTTACGAAGACATCGCCTCCAAGTTCTTCGAGCACTTTGTCGCGATCACCGACGCGATCAACAACCTGGGTGGCACGGGCCTGTGGGACGAGAAGGATGGGTTCTACTACGACCAGCTCCTACTGGATGGCAGAAAATTCCCGATGGGCGTGCGTTCGATCGTCGGCATCATCCCGCTGTACGCGGTGGAAATCCTGGAAGATGCGATCATCGACCGTTTGCCCGGTTTCCGCAAACGAATGGACTGGTTCCTTACCCACCGCCAGGACCTGGCCCGCCACATCTCTTACATGCAGAAGGGAACGCGGGATGGGAACTTTCATTTTCTGCTGGCGATCCCATCGCGCGATCGGCTCGAGCGGGTCCTGCGCTACGTGCTCGACGAGGGCGAATTCTTCTCGCCATACGGCGTGCGCTCCGTCTCGCGTCACCACAAGGAGTATCCGTTCGTCTTCGACTTCGCCGGGCAGGAGTACCGTGTCGATTACTCGCCGGGCGAATGCGCGACCTCGCTGTTCGGCGGCAACTCCAATTGGCGCGGCCCGGTGTGGATGCCGATTAATTTTCTGCTCATCGAGGCACTCGAGCGATACCATCATTTCTACGGCGACGAGTTTCAGATCGAATGCCCGACCGGCTCGGGCAAGATGTGCAATCTCTGGCAAGTCGGCCAGGAGATTGCCGTGCGGCTGACCAAACTGTTTCTGCCCGATGGCACTGGCCGGCGGCCCATCAATGGCGGCGAAGCGTTGTTTGACGATCCGCATTGGCGCGATTTGGTCCTGTTCCACGAATACTTTCACGGAGACAACGGCCGGGGCTGCGGGGCAAACCATCAAACCGGGTGGACCGCCCTGATCGGTCGGCTGATCGAGGACACCGGCCACCGGGCCGCCCAGGCGGCGCGCTCGTCGCGCGGAAGGCGGTCCAAGCCGGTGGCGGCAACGAAATAGAAGAGTGTCAAACGCCACTCGTACCCGCAGTGTTGTCAAATAACGAGTTAAATAATTGTACACAATCAATTTGCGGTGCGGGCCCCGCGGCGCGCAAGACGCCGACCATTCCCGGAAGATGCGGATGACGGAATTCCTCGGGGCGCATGTAGGGCCCTTCTGGAATTGATGCGCGGGTCAATTATTCGTACAATATCTATATGGCGCGGGTGTTCTTGACGGAGGAGGCAACGGGCCAGGCCGGCCGACTACCTAAGCCGATTGCTGCCCGCGTGCTCCGAATCGTTGAGCGACTGGAATCGTGGCCTGATGTGAGCGGCGCCAAGCCGCTTTCCGGCAAATTGGCCGGGCATTTTCGCGTTCGCACCGGCGACTATCGAGTCCAGTTCCGCGTACAGGGCGCGGACGTGGTCGTCGAGAAGATCGGACGTCGCGAGGGGTTTTATGAGGACTGAACCATGCTCGCACAAAACTTGACGCTTGACGGCCACGAGTACGTGATCGTCGAAAGGAAGGAATTCGAGCGGCTTGTGCGGCGGCGCGGCGCGGCCGGGGGCACGGCGCCCGAGCCGCCGCCGCTTCCCAAGCCTGACGCCCGCGGCCTGCGGCCGGCGCGGCAAACGTTGCGGGCGATCCTGGCCCGCGACATTATTAAGGACCGCATCGCGCTGGGATGGAGCCAGCGGGAGCTTGCACGCCGGGCCGGCATCCGACCGGAAACGCTTTGCCGAATCGAATCGGGCCAGCATACGCCCACGGTGGCGACGGTCGAGCGAATCGATCGCGCGCTGCGGACCGGCGCCGGCGATTCAAACGAAGCCACCGGGTAGTTATTGTTTCCCGTGATGCGGATCGGCTTTGCTGACTTCACGGGATGGGATTATCACGTCGCCAGCGTCGAGACCGCGCCGCTGGGCGGGTCGCAATCCGCTTCGTGTTATCTGGCGCGGGCAATGGCACGGCAGGGGCACCAGGTCCTGTTCGTCTCGAGCGTATCAGCGCCCGGCAATTACCTGGGAGTCGAATGCAGGTCGTGGTCCCGGGTCGGGCCGGAACAGATACAGGCGTTCGATCTCGATGTGTTGGTCTGTCTGCTGATCGCTGGCAACGGCCGGCAACTCAAGGCGGCGCTGGGTCCGCGCACGCGGCTGATCCTTTGGACGCAGCACGCCCATGACCAGCCCGGTGTCCAGGGATTGCAGGATGCGGCCGAACGCGCCAGCTTCGACGGCTTTGTCTTTGTCAGCGACTGGCAGCGCCAGAAGTTCATTGGAACTTTTGGCGTGGAGGCGGCACGCAGCATCGTGCTGCGCAACGCCATCGCGCCGGCATTTGCGGATCTGTTTCCGGTAAGCGCGCCCATCCTGCCACAAAAAGTTTGGCCGCCGATCGTCGCCTATACCAGCACGCCGTTCCGTGGGCTGGAATGGCTTTTGGATGTGTTTCCCGAAATTCGCCGGCGCGTCGGCGGGACGCGACTGCGGGTCTTTTCCAGCATGCAGGTTTACAAGCTCGAATCCCAGCAGGAACAGGCCGCCTACGGGACTCTTTACGAGCGGTGCCGCCTGACCGACGGCGTTGAATACATCGGGTCCCTCCCGCAGCCACGGCTTGCAAGCCAATTGCGTGACGTCTGGGCCCTGGCCTATCCCAATACGTTTGCCGAAACCTCGTGCATCGCTGTCATGGAGGCGATGGCCGCGGGGTGTCGCATCATTACCACTGATCTTGCCGCCCTCCCCGAGACGACCGCAGGCTTCGCTCGGCTTATCCCGGCAGGCGGGCATGAGGCGTATTTACGCCAGTTCGCGGACCAGATCGTCGAGGTCCTCAGCGAAGCCGCCGCCGGCCCGGGTGAAGCCGAAGCCTTTCTGCGCCGGCAGGTCGATCATGTCAATCGCGAGTGCAACTGGGACTTGCGGGCGCGTCAGTGGGTGCAATGGTTGCAGTGAAGGCGGCCAAAAATTCCTCATTTCCCACGACTGATATTGACGATTTTATTTGCAAGCGTGCCGGGGTTTGCATACACTCGCGGCCTTGTCCGGCCGAGCGAACGGTTGCATGAGTTCGGCCGGGAGCGGGAGCGTCACGAGGACGCTTTCGCCGCTGGCGGAGTTATAGGGTTCAAGGCCGTCGAGATTGCAGGCAACAACCGGTGCTTGGCGAGGGCGCTGCGGAAATTTCCGCTGTTCCCCGCGGGGCGGTTAGGATGCCTGAGCTTATGGCCGCGGCCCTGGCGGAGCGTGCGGCGGTCCTTCTCAGGGGAAGGACCTGAGCTCCGCAGCCGATGCCGGCCCGAGAGAGGACACCAAGGATCGACAGCAACGCGGAAGCTCGCACCCTTCGATGCAAAAGGCGGAGCCTTCGGCCCGAAAGACAGCGGTCTTCCGCAACCGGTTCTCCTGCGCATGCCCCGATGCCTGCTCCAACCCAGTGGCCACAACTTCCGACGCGGCGGAGATGAGTCGCCCCGCGCCGGCCAGTCGCACGCCGCAGGTTGTTGAACGCGCGAGGCGTTGGCTTTGCCGGCCGATGTGGCCGGCCAACTGCTCAGGAGCGCTGACACATACCGCCTTTGGAGGAACGCCGTGTTCTTCGACCGCTCCTGCCCAAACACCCTATCGTCGTCCGAATCGAAGTCCCAGGCTGATCGCCCGGTCCGGGCAGAAACGCGGCGTCGCAACTGGGCTGCCATCGGCTTGGCTGCCGCGATGGCTGCACCCGTCGGCCTGACCCGCCTTTCCTGGGTCACTGGCGAGCAGACACCCGGCAATCAACCCTCCGATCTGATTCCCGGCAACAAAGACCTTATAGACGTAGGCCGCCAACAGTTCCAGAAGCATCAGTACGAGCAAGCCGAAAAGACGCTTGCTGCTGTGAAGGTCGCGAATCTGGGAGACAAGGACCGCGAAGCGTACCTGTCGTTGCTCAACGACGTGAAGCACGCGGCCACCGAGCGTCGCGCCGCTCGCCAGGAGCTCGCCAACGGCGAAGACGCCTTCAAGGCCCAACAATCGCTCGATGCCATTGCCCATTTCAAGGCAGTCGCAGCAAACGATTTTGCCGACGACCAGAGTCGCAGGCAGGCGTGGGGCCGATTGACGGCGCTGGACGCCGCGCCCGCCGTCGAAGCGCAGCCGGCCCAGGCCGTCGTGGCCGCCGCACCACCGGCCACTCAACCGGCAAGCGGCCAGCTCACCGCCAAGCAGCGTTACGACCTGGGGTTGGCACAATATCGCAACGGCGACTGGGCCGATGCCCGGGAGAACCTCCAAGTGGCCGAAGCGGCGGGTTACAAGCCCTCGTCCATTTTCCAGGATCCCCCGGCCGAGATTCTCAAACGCATGGACCTGCGGCAGGAGGCGCAGCGCGAACGTGTGCAAACCCTGGCCCAGGCAGCCGGGCCAACCACCGCTCCGGCGCAGGACAACCTGGCCCCGCTCAAGGCAACCGCCGAAGGCGAAGCCGCCCGTCGCGAGCAGGCCACCGGACAGGCCCACGACCTCGTCACTCAGGCCCAGGAAGCCGAGCGGTCCAACAATTACGACCGCGCATTGAGCCTCTACACTCAGGCGAGCGAGTTGGATCCTTCAAACCAAGCGGCCGCCCAAGGCCGCGATCACATGCTCATCCTGATGGGTCGGAACCCGTCAGCTACCAATCTGGCCGAACAGCAGGGCAAGGAAATCCAGGCCCGCCGCGGCGAAATCACCTACCAGGTTCAGAGCAATCTGGATCAAGCCAAGGCAAGCACCCAGCAAGGCAATTTCGCCAACGCCCAAAACGCCATCGATCGGGCCCGTTTGGCCGCCGCGATCGACCCCACCATCTTCACGGCCGATCAGATCCGCAATTTCCGGACTCAGATCGAACAGACCGAACTGGCCCTCAGGCAGGCCGAGGAAAGGGCCAAAGCCGCCAGCGACAACGCCATTGCCGAGGCGACGCGGACGCGCATCGCGGTGGAGCGCAAGCAGGCGATCGAGGACCGACAGAAGACGATCGCCGACCTCATCCGCACTTCCCAGAATCTGACCGCCCAGGGCCGCTATAAGGAAGCATTGCAGACGGTCGATCAGATCCTGATTCTGGACCCTGTCAACGACTACGCTGTCGGCGTGCGGCCGTTGCTTCAGGACAAGAACCAGCTTGAAGAGCAGCGCCGCTTCATGGAGATGCGGCACTTTTATACGGCAACCCAGCTCAACCGGGCCGAAGAAGAGTTGGTTCCCTACGACGACATCCTTCGCTATCCCAGCGATTGGCCGGACATCAGCCAGACCCGCGATCAGACCGTGGCGGCCGAACAAAGGAGCGGCGGCGCGGGCGATCGCGCTACCGTCGCCGTGCTCGATCGTACTCTCCCCGAAGTCGCCTTCGACGCCGTCGCGTTCGGCGACGTGATCGACTTCCTGCGAGACGTGTCCACCGCCAACCTCTTCGTCAACTGGAAGAGTCTCGAGGCCGCGGGCATCGACCGCACTACCCCGGTCACGGCGCGGCTTCACAACGTCAAGTTTTCCAAGGCCCTTAACGTCATCCTCGACAGCGTAGGAGGTGGCCAGACTAAGCTCGGCTACACCATCGACGAAGGCGTCATCACCATCTCGACGCAGGACGACCTGTCCAAGAACGTCGTCGTTCGCGTGTATGACATTCGGGACCTGATCATCAACGTTCCGGACTTCACCGATGCTCCGCAGTTCAGCCTCGACGCCAGCCAGAACCAGCAGGGCGGCGGGGGCGGCGGCGGCGGTGGGGGCGCCGGCGGCGGGGGCGGCGGCCAGATAGCCAACCAGCT